>Ga0364919_10004_pt1 | contig 179983 bp, 178 predicted proteins | sample SorcelJu500001C7_2_FD_206953 | JGI IMG/M metagenome (GOLD analysis project Ga0364919, IMG submission 206953) | Enriched cells from Trout Bog Lake Hypolimnion, Wisconsin, USA - BchlTB.June20.5000.01.C7 | ecosystem: Environmental > Aquatic > Freshwater > Lake > Hypolimnion/Profundal zone | place... | reverse complement strand
TTGTGGCTTTTCTGTAATACACAAAAACAGAGTTTGTGTTGCAAAGTATCTTGTTGTGAATACTCAAAGAATTTTTTCTTTCAATTTTTCTCATGAAAGTTTTTTGTAATGAGTGAACGTATCACCCAGGCGCTAAGTCGGCTCTTCGATCGTCATCGCATTGTCTTTTGGAATGACGTAAAGAAGGAGTTGCGCGACGCATTCGATGGTTTGCAGCTTGAGGGTGTTGAAAAGATTGAACTTGCCAACAACGAGTTTGGCGTGAAGTATCGCATTCTGAGGGAACATCCTGAACAGAAATTCCTGCTCTATCGCGAAGGGGCTCAGCCTGAAAAGCTGGATAACTGGCTGCTGGATGTAGAGCTTGCTTATGGTGATTTCCGTGCTGATCAGGTTGGATTATGGCTCTCCGAACTGGAACTTGGCCATGAGTTTCAGGACGTGGTTAAGGATCATCCAGAATTCTACCGCTCTACCAAGCGAATTGAGAGCCTCAGGCAACTGCTCAAGACAGACGATACACCCGGAATAATCCGTTTGAAGATGCTTGGGGTTTGTGCAGGATCGGAACCTCGGCTGGATATTGTGCTCGAGCACCTGCTGGACGAGTTGGCGGGGAACGCTTCGAAAGAAAAACAATTGGGCCTTGAATTGCAGGATGGCGACAAGTATCGTCTGATTGAACGGTGCCGTCTGGATGGGTATTTCTGGGAGCTTATGAAGCGGAGCTATGGCTACGAATCATCTGACCCTGGTATGAAGGATTTTGTTATTGAACTTTTCAAGTTCGGCTTTGCAGTGGGAATTGGTGGAAAGGGAGTGCTGGCCAGTGATGCGCTGGTATTTCTGAAGCGCTGGAAAGACAGTCGCCAATTTGAAAAATGCTTTGATGCGCTTGCTGAAGAGTGTGGAGATATCCTGCGAATTGAACAAAAACTGGAAGACTTGGACTTCCGTCAACTGATCGAACTCGATTATTTTCAGTTGATTGACAAAAAAATTATCAGTGATCTGGTTCGTACTCTTGTAATTCAGACGGCGTTCAGCCATGAGATCGTTCAATGGATACGACAGCGCCGTCAAGGCCACTGGTACAACGAATTTCAGCACCATTACGAGACGGTGGAGTATGCAACGCTGTTCATGCATGCAATCGAAGAGGTAAAGCTGGAAATGAGCTCTATGACTGATGGCGTGCAACTCTATAGCCGCTATTGGTTTCGGCTCGATCAATGCTACCGCAAATTTATTTACCATGTCAGCATGTCCGGGCAGGCTTCGCTGATGGCGGAACTGGCTGATAAAATTGAAAGTCTTTATTCCAACAACTACCTCCTGAAATTGAACGACCGGTGGCAGGCATTTGTGGACAAAGCCGATACATGGGAGGCCCCTCCTGTACCCTTGCAGAGAAGTGTATTTGAACGTTTTATAGAGCCATTTCTCTTAAAGAATAATAAGGTCTGTGTCATTATTTCCGATGCATTGCGCTACGAAATCGGCGATGAACTGCTCTCTCTTATACGGCAGGAAGACCGATATGATGCTACTATAGAGCCTTGTCTTTCAATGCTGCCAAGCTATACACAGCTTGGTATGGCCGCGCTTCTCCCAAACAGAGTGCTGGCGTTTGCCGATAACGATACAGGAGCAGTGTTAGCGGATAATTTTAATTCTCAAGGCACGGCGAATCGCTATAGAATTCTCAACCGGACAGCTTCATGGAAGGGTGCTGCCGTAAAGGCTGAAGAGGTTATGGCCCTCAAAGCTAATGAATGTCGGACATTGTTACGTGAGCACGATGTGATTTATGTTTACCATAATCGCATTGACATTACCGGTGATAAACGTGAATCGGAAGAGAGGGTGTTCGAGGCTGTTGAGGATACCTTGCAGGATATTGTCAAGCTTATCAAGAAGCTTACCGGGGCTAACGCAAATAACCTACTGGTTACGGCTGACCATGGTTTTATCTATCAGAATAGGGCTCTTGACGAAAGCGATTTTGCGGGAAATGAAGCTGATGGAGAGGAGATCCTCTTTCGTGACCGGCGATTTGTGCTTGGCAAAGGACTCAAAGAGAGTTCAAGCCTGCGGAAGTTCAGCTCTTCTCAGCTTGGATTGTCGGGAAAGATGGAGGTACTGATTCCGAAATCGATCAATCGGCTGCGCCTCAAAGGTTCTGGCAGTCGTTTTGTTCACGGTGGCGCATCGTTGCAGGAAGTGGTGATTCCGATTGTCAGAATTAACAAAAAGCGCCAGAGTGACATCTCTGCCGTCGACGTGGATATTATTCGGGGAACCAGTTCAGTTATAACATCCGGTCAGCTCGCCGTCGTGCTTTATCAATCGCAGCCGGTTACCGAAAAAGTTCAGGCAAGGACTCTTGCTGCAGGTATTTATACCCTTACTGGTGATCTTATTTCTGATGCACATACCCTTGTTTTTGATGTCGTCTCCGACAATTCGCGGGATCGTGAAAGGCAGGTTCGATTCGTTCTTACCAGCAAAGCTGATGAGGTGAACGGTCAGGAGGTTATTTTGAAGCTTGGTGAAAAATACCCGGGCACTACCCACTACAGCGAATACAAGTCAATCCGCTATCTTATGCGGCGCTCTTTTACCAGCGATTTTGATTTTTAAACAGCCAACGGCAGACTATGAATACACTTGATCAGAAAATAAACACTTATTTCTCCGGACTCGTTGTCCGCAAGGATCTTGTCAAGACCGTCAAAGGCAACGCCATTGTTTGATTCTCTTTATCATTGAAGGCTTGTTTTTAAAAACTCTTATGAAGCAGTGCAAGGGGATTTTTTATATTACTGTATGCAACCGCTACAGTTGAAAAAGCAGGCTCTCAGAGCAAAAATGATTGCCCTGAGGCTTGCGTTGCCTGAAAAAACGCGGGAGGCAATGAGTTTGGCTATTGCGGGCCATGTTTTTGGACTGCCTGAAATTGTCAAGGCTCACCACATTCATCTCTACCTCTCCATGCATACCCATGCTGAAGTGGATACTGCTCCACTCATTGAGGGGCTTGCTGCAATGGGTAAAGAGATGTCGGTGCCGGCTATCAGGGATGGTAAACTTTTTTCTGCTGCTTTTCGGCAAAGTGATCCGGTTTTGCTGGCACAATTCGGTCAACCTGAACCTCAAGAGCTCTCGATAGTTGATGATTCGCTCCTTGATGTTATGCTCATTCCTCTTCTCGCCTTTGACGGAAAAGGGATTCGTCTCGGATACGGCAAAGGATTTTATGATTTTTTTCTGCAGCGACTTTCACAGTCAGGAAAGAGGCCTTCTCGTATCGGCCTTTCATTCAGCCAGCAGATGGTTGATGAGCTCCCAGCCGATCCATGGGATGAAGCTCTTGACACTGTTGTTCACGAAGCTGGAATAATTCGGTTTACCTGAAAATTTATTATGACAGTTATGTTGACGGATATTGACAACAACGGCAAGGCGGCTGTGCTTCCGAATTTATCTGATCCCTCCCTCTATGTCAACAGGGAGCTGAGCTGGATCTATTTCAATCAAAGGGTGCTTGAAGAGGCTATCAATCCTGAGGCTCATCCTCTTCTGGAAAGGGTAAAATTTATCTCGATTTTCAGTTCTAATCTTGATGAATTTTTCATGATCCGTGTAGCGGGTATTGAGGATCAGCTTGAGGCTGGCATTCAGAAACGAACCATCGACGGTCTTACTCCTGCTGAACAGCTCGACCAGATACGTGCAATGGTTCTGCAGCAGCTCAGCGAACGAAACAACTGTCTGTATAACGACCTGCTGCCTGCAATGCAACAGAAGGGTATTGAGTTTGTTCGGGTTTCAGCACTCTCAGCAACAAAGCAGAAGGCCCTGAGCCACTATTTCCGCAAGGAAATTTATCCTGTGTTGACCCCTCTCGCTTTCGATACCGGCCATCCCTTTCCGTTTATGTCGAATCTTTCGCTCAATCTTGCCATAGAAATGGAGGATGAGGAGGGCGGAATTCTGAAGTTTGCGCGTGTCAAGGTGCCAAGTATTCTGCCCCGACTTCTCCTGCTCAACTCAATCAAAGGCTTCAGCGATGAATGCGGTATAATACGGTTTATCTGGCTTGAAGATCTTATTGAAAACAATCTCTCACATCTCTTTCCGAAGATGAGGATCCTTCAATCACATCTTTTCAGATTGATTCGGGATGCCGATATAGAAATTGAGGAGGATGAAGCGGGTGATCTGCTTGAGACTATCAAGCAGGGGATTAGGTCGCGCCGTTATGGAAAGGTTGTCCGCCTCGACATCACTCCGGCAATGCCTCTTTCGGTGAGAAAACTTCTCATGAAAAATCTTGAGGTTGCCGAGAGAAATGTTTATGAAATAGATGGCGCGCTTGGGCTCAGCTCTCTTATCGATATCCTGAAGATAGATCGTCCGGATTTGAAAGACGACTCCTTTGTGCCGCGGAACCCGATTGAGGAGCAGTTTGGCGGTGATATTTTCAAAGCTATAAGAACTAAAGATCAGCTGCTCTACCATCCTTACGACTCATTTCAGCCTGTTGTCGATTTTATCAACCAGGCAGCAGTTGATCCACTGGTACTCTCGATAAAGCAGACGCTATACAGGGTCGGCAGCAATTCGCCGATTGTCCATGCATTGATGAAGGCGGCTGAAGAGGGCAAACAGGTTGCTGTTCTTGTGGAACTCAAGGCTCGGTTTGACGAAGAGAACAATATTGTCTGGGCACAGGCTCTTGAGGATGTCGGAGTGCATGTAGCCTACGGTCTGCGTGGACTGAAAACCCATGCAAAACTTACCCTTGTTGTTCGCCGTGAGCAACAGCGCCTGAAACGCTATCTCCATCTTGGTACGGGAAATTACAACCCGGCAACCGGTAAAATCTATACCGATTACAGCCTTTTTACGGTCAACGAACAGCTTGCCAATGAAGTGGCCGAGCTCTTCAACGCCTTGACAGGCTATTCAAAACATACCGGTTATAAAAAGTTGCTGGTTTCGCCGATCAATACCCGGCAAAGAATTATTGAGATGATTGAAAGAGAGGTTGAGTGGAACCGGAAGGAGAAGAAGGGACGAATCATCATGAAAATGAATGCCCTTGTTGATCCCACCACTATCCGTGCACTCTACATGGCCTCCTGTGAAGGTGTCAGGATTGACCTTATTATTCGCGGCATTTGCTGTCTGAAGCCCGGAATCCCGGGAATCAGCGACAATATCCGGGTTATCAGCGTCATTGGACGTTTTCTTGAACACAGCAGGGCATACTACTTTTATAATGGCGGAAAGGAGGAGCTCTACCTCGGAAGTGCCGATCTCATGCCGAGAAACCTCGACGACAGGGTTGAAACGCTCTTCCCAGTGTTCGACAAATCGCTTATCCCGAAGGTTATGGCCGATCTTGATCTTATTCTGAGCGACAACGTCAAGGCATGGCAGATGAATGCTGATGGGATATACCTGACAATCGACAATGACGAGCCGAAAGTAAACAGTCAGGCTCTCTTTTTAACTCGATCGGGCTGTAAAATAAATTATGTAAATTAAAAGCAAACAATATTATGAACATTGCAGTTGGAAGTGATCATGCCGGAGTTGAACTAAAGAAAGCTGTTGTTTCCTGGCTTGAACAGAATGGTTACGAAGTCAACGATATGGGGCCCTACAGTGAAGCATCGGTTGATTATCCCGATTATGCCCGTAAAGTTGCCAATGCTGTTGCCGAAGGTATCTGTGATCAGGGAATTCTGCTCTGTGGTACCGGTATCGGGGTTTCAATTGCTGCAAACAAAGTCAAAGGTATCCGTGCGGCGCTTTGCTGCAACCCTGAATTTGCCACACTTGCCCGGCAGCATAATAATGCCAATATTATCTGTTTATCAGCACGCTTTTCTTCTAAAGAGCTCATTGAAACCACTCTTCAAAACTGGTTTGCTGCTGATTTTGAAGGAGGAAGGCATGAACTGAGAGTGAATAAAATCGAACCATGTTGTTAACTGAATGCATAGAGAGTTGTCTTAACACAACCTATCCTGTTTTTACGGGTGATGCCCTTGTGCTTGATGTGCTCACGTTTATGCAGGAGGGAGGCCTTGAATGTGTCCCTCTCCTGCACGAGGAAAAAATCAAGGCACTAGTGACCATACTCCAACTTTTGCAGGCAGGTCATACCAAAAACAAGCATAAACTCTCTTTGAAAGATCTGAACCTTCAAGCGGCTGAGAGCATCGGACGCCATGAGCATCTTTTTGATGTTTTCTCGCGCATACGCGTATTTCCTGGAAATCTTATTCCTGTGTCGGATAAAGATGGAAGGTATGCCGGCATGGTTGAAAAAGTGAGGCTTCTTGCAAAAATTGCCGATGTTTACCACCTATCCGAAGAGGGGATGACTCTTGAACTTGATATACCGGCATTTGAACTGAAGCTCTCCGAGGTTATTGCCATACTTGAAAAAAACGATGTAACCGTGTTGAGTTTTGGCATGTACCGTGCGACTTCTGAGGCTGAGAGCATGGTTATTACCTTCAGGGTACAGACGCACGATCTCTTCCGGCTTGTTAAAAATATGGAAAAATATGGTTATTTGATTCGCTACGCTTCGCCATTCTTCAAGGAGAGAGATGATGAACTCAGAGAGAAGGCTCTTGAGTTTATTCACTTTATGGATATGTAGAATTTTCCTGAATAGAAAAAAAATGTCAACAGAACACATTACCGCGCTTGCTGAAAGCATTCGGGAGCGTGCAGCAGAGATTTTTCCTGAAGTTCTTGCCTTGCGCAGGGATATTCATCTTCACCCTGAGCTCTCTTATGAAGAGGTACGCACAACAGCATTGATAACCGACTATCTTCTTGGTCTCGGCATCACGCCTGAGCCGTCTCTCCTTGAAACTGGTGTGGTGGCCCTTATCAAGGGGGAGCATACCTCAGGGAAGGCTGCTCTCATTGCGCTGAGGGCAGATATTGATGCTCTTCCACTGAACGAAGAGAACAAACACAATTTCTGTTCACTTGAATCCGGAAAAATGCATGCCTGTGGCCATGATATGCATACCGCCATGCTTCTTGGTGCAGCCAAGATGCTTTCTGGAATGAAAAGTGAGCTGAAAGGGGATGTGCTTCTGATTTTTCAGCCTGCTGAAGAAAAAGCCCCAGGAGGAGCAAAACCACTTCTTGACGCAGGCCTTTTTAAACGGTTTAATCCATCGGCGATTATCGGACAGCACTGTTTCCCCAATGTTGCAACAGGCAAAGTTGCCTTGTGCAAAGGGAGTTTTATGGCGGCTACCGATGAACTCTACTTTACTATAACAGGGCAGGGTGGGCATGCCTCAGCTCCTCATAAAGCTTCTGACCCCGTGCTTGCTGCGGCTCATATCATTACTGCGGCCCAGTATCTTGTCAGCAGGGTAGTTCCACCTCATGAGCCTGCGGTTGTCTCCATTGCATCAATTCATGGCGGTAATGCTCCTAATGTCATTCCCCGGCAGGTAACCATGTCGGGTACCATGAGAACCATGAACGAGGAGTTGCGAGCCTTGCTTCAGCAGAGGCTACGCCAGACCGTTACACATGTTGCGGCTGGACTTGGTGTCGAGGGGGAGGTTGAAATCAGGAAAGGCTATCCGGTACTCTATAATGATCCATTGGTGACCGAACAGGCAGCACTGATCTGCAGCGAATACCTTGGCAGCGACAATGTGCTTGAGAGTGAACCAATCATGACCGCTGAGGATTTTGCTTACTACCTTCAGGAGTGTCCGGGCACCTTCTGGCAGATTGGTACAGGAGCACCGGATATCGAAAAAGATAATACCCTGCACTCTCCAACCTTCAATCCCGAAGAACGTGCTCTTGAAACCGGCAGTGGTCTGCTTGCCTATACGGCTTTACGGTTACTCAGCTCACTGTAGATCCCATAAAAAAAAGGCGCCATTTAGGCGCCTTTTTTAATCGAAAGATTACTCTCTTAGAGTGATGCTTTTCCGTTGGAACCCAGAACGTTGAGAATCTTGTGGACATAGAGTTTCTTAAGGGCATCACGGGCTGGGCCAAGATATTTTCTTGGATCAAACTCTTCAGGCTTTTCATCCAGTACTTTGCGGATGGCTGCAGTCATGGCAAGGCGTCCGTCAGAATCAATATTGATTTTACAGACCGCTGACTTGGCTGCAAGGCGAAGCTGATCTTCGCTGATACCGATTGCATCCTTTAGTTTTCCACCATGCTCATTGATGGTCTTTACCAGCTCCTGCGGAACAGAAGAGGAGCCATGCAGCACGATAGGGAAGCCAGGAATACGCTCTTCAATCTCGGTAAGGATGTCAAGGCGGATTTTAGGATCCTCGCCTGGTTTGAACTTGAACGCGCCGTGTGAGGTGCCTATTGAAATGGCAAGACTGTCAACACCGGTTTTAGCGACAAAATCTTCAACCTCTTCAGGGCGTGTATAGGTATGGGCCGCTGCAGAGACCTCGTCTTCAATACCGGCAAGCACACCAAGCTCTCCCTCAACGGTGACGTCAAACTGATGGGCATAAGCCACAACTTTTTTGGTCAGTTCAATGTTTTCTTCATAGGAAAGATGTGAACCGTCAATCATGACTGAAGAAAATCCGGAATCAATGCAATCCTTGCAGAGTTCAAAGCTGTCGCCATGATCGAGATGAAGCACAATAGGAATCGGGTTTCCAAGTTCAGCTGCATAAGCTACAGCACCTTGAGCAAGATAGCGGAGAAGAGTCTCGTTCGCATAGCTTCTTGCGCCCTTTGACACCTGCAGTATAACTGGAGAACTGGTTTCAACACAAGCAAGTATGATAGCCTGCATCTGCTCCAGATTATTGAAATTATATGCCGGAATAGCGTAGCCTCCGGTTACGGCTTTCTTGAAAAGTTCTCTGCTGTTGCAGAGCCCAAGTTCTTTGTAACTGATATTTTTCTTTTCCATTGAAAAGCTCTCCGTTTATTATTATAATGTGCCGTATTTTTTCCTCAGAATATCAATTCGTAAGGTTTATCAGGTGTTTTTCAATATAAATATAATTATTTTATCATTCAAGGAGAGCTTGAATGCTGTTGCCGAACCTTTGACCATCATAAACTCCAATGTTTAAAAAAAGTTTGCTTCTCTCGATTGTAATTTTGGGAAGCAGTGAGTCTTTGTTTGCCATAAATGCAGGAAATTACGCTTCGGCTGAAACCCTGGTTATACTTAAACCGACCGAGATGGAGGAGGAGGCTGGTAAACATATCACGCAAAACCTTTTGCAGAATCACTATAGAAAGGTATCTGTCAACGACTCTCTCTCTCGGCAGATATTTAATCGCTATCTCGATAATCTTGATGGCAACAGAAGCTATTTTGTAGCAAGCGAAGTTGAAAGCCTCAGAAAGATTTATGGAAGCCGGATTACCAGTGAATTTCTTGCCGGCAAAGCAAATGCAGGGTTTGGCGTCTATAACTTTTTCCTTAAAAGGGCTAAAGAGAAAATGCGCTTTATGAAGGCTGCTGCTGATACCATTCACTTCAGCTTTTCAACACCAGAAACCCTTGACCTTGACCGCAAAGCTGACCCATGGCCTTCAGATCGTCGTCAGCTTGTGGATCTGTGGAAAAAAGAGCTGAAATATCAGTGGCTCAACCTTAAATATTCAGGAGAGAGTAACACCACCGTGAGGGGGGCTTTGGCCAAAAGTTTTACAAACCGCCTGAACCTTCTGAATCATCAGAAGCCCGAAGATGCTTTTCAGGCATATACTTCAGCGGTAACCACATCGTTCGATCCTCATACAAGCTATTTTTCGCCGGATGAGTACGAAAACTTTCAGATCGACATGAGCCGCTCTCTTGAGGGTATAGGAGCCAAGCTTCAGACCGAAAGCGAGTACACTGTTATTAATGAAGTTATTCCTGGAGGTCCTGTATTCAAAAGTAATCTTTTGAAAAAAGGAGATAAAATCATCGGTGTCGGTCAGGGATCAACAGGCGAGATTGTTGATGTTCTGGGCTGGAGAATCAATGATGTGGTAAAACTCATCCGTGGCCGGAAAGGTACTCTTGTTCGTCTGAATATTCTTCCAGCAAGTCAGGCAGGTCGAGGGCCGGCAAAAATAGTCCAGCTTGTACGAGACAAGGTTGATCTTGAAGAGCAGGCTGCAAAGAAAAGCATTATTCATGTTAACGGCCAGAAAATCGGTGTTATTGCCATACCATCATTTTACCTCGATTTTGATGCCCAGCAAAAGAACACCGGAAATTATACCAGTACAAGCCATGATGTTGCCCGTATCCTGAATGAGCTCAATGCCGAACATGTCGAAGGTGTAGTCATTGATCTGCGCGATAATGGCGGTGGATCGCTTGAGGAGGCTGTCAATGTTACCGGGTTGTTTATTACCACCGGGCCTGTTGTACAGGTCAGTAATGCAACCGGCGGAAAAATGGTACTCAGGGACGAAGATCGCCGTATTCTTTATGGTGGGCCTCTTGCCGTGCTTGTCAACCGCTACAGTGCATCGGCTTCCGAAATTTTTGCGGCGGCAATCCAGGATTATGGTCGCGGCGTTATCATCGGAGAGAGAACGTTTGGCAAGGGAACTGTCCAAAGCCTCATGAAACTGACAAGACCGTTTGCTTTTTTTGGAAAGAAACCTGAACTTGGAGAGCTAAAGCTTACTATAGCAAAGTTTTACCGGATTTCCGGAGGCAGCACACAGCATAAAGGTGTTCTACCCGATATCATCATGCCATCAATGATTGATACCTCTACTATAGGAGAGGATACCTACACCAGCTCTCTTCCCTGGAGTACCATCTCGAAGGCATTCTATCGGCCTACGGGAGAGGTTAATCAGGAAGAGATTACCCTGCTTCGGAAAAAATTTCAGGAACGCTCATCAAAGAACCATACATACCAAGCCTATCTGCACGATTTGAATGTGCTTAATCAGATTCGCAAAAAAAAGATGACCTCTCTTCAGGACTCATCGTTCAAATCGGAAATTGAGACCATAAAACAGATTGAAAAGCTCTGGGTTCAGGTTCCGGATTCAATTAAAAGCCTCAACAAGGATGTACTTCTCAATCAGTCGGCGGCAGTTGTTTCTGACATTGCAGAGCTCAAGGCGATAGAACGTCATACCGTTATACGAACATCGCCTATATTGAATTAATTAAAGTTTTTTTCTGGCTTCTTCTATCTGGTATGCAACCGAGGCAAACGAACAGCTGCCGTGAGTTTTTTTTGAATTCACGCTGCTGTCGGCCTTAAGGCAGTCGTATATCTCCGGCCCAATGGCTTCGGAGAATTCCCTGAACTTTTCTAAAGGAATGTTTGGCAGGTTAACATCCGAAGCAATACTCCAGGTAACTATTTTTCCGGTAATGCGGTGCGCGTCGCGGAACGGAATCTGCTGGCGGACAAGATATTCGGCTATCTCGGTTGCAAGGCTGAGATCTTCAGAGGTAAGTTTAGCCAGCCTCTCCTCCCTTAGAGTGGTATGAGTCAGCAGTTTGGCAAATATCTTTACACTGGAGAGGGTGGTTTCAGCACTGTCGAACAGAGGCTGTTTATCTTCCTGCATATCCCTGTTGTAGGATAGAGGCAGCCCCTTCATGATGGTAAGCATCGAAACCAGGTTGCCATAGACCCTTCCAGTTTTTCCCCTTACCAGTTCGGCAATATCGGCATTTTTTTTCTGCGGCATGATCGATGAGCCGGTAGCAAAGGAGTCACTGATGTTCAGATAACCAAATTCGTAAGAACTCCAGAGGATAAGATCCTCGGCAAATCGTGACAGATGCATCATGATCACGGAACAGTCTGAAATAAATTCAATGACCGTGTCGCGATCGCTTACAGCATCAATGCTGTTTGAAAAAAGATCGTCAAAACCCATCAGTACAGCAGTTCTATGGGGATTGAGCGGCAGGGTGCTTCCGGCAAATGCTGCAGCACCGAGCGGAGAGATATTTACACGTTTCATGAGGTCGCCGAGACGCTGCCTGTCTCGGATAAACATATTAAAGTAGGCAAGGTAGTAGTGGCCCGCGGAAACAGGCTGTGCACGCTGCAAATGAGTATACCCGAAAATAATGGTCTCTCGGTAGGTTTCAGCTTTTTCTACAAGAACCCTCAAAAGAGTGCCAAGCGCATCTTGAAGCTCAATAATCTGGCGACGCATGTAAAGGCGGGTATCTGTTGCAACCTGATCATTTCGGCTCCTGCCTGAATGGAGTTTACCGGCAACAGCTCCAATTTTTTCCTTAAGTCTGTTCTCAATCACGGTATGGATATCCTCATCCTCCCAGTCAGGAACAAGAGTGCCGTTTGTGAGCTCCTCCTCTATTTCCTGCAATCCCGCAATAATTTGGCCGGCTTCCGCAGCAGAAACAATACTCTCTTCCGAAAGCATGGTAACATGGGCAATCGAGCCCGCTATATCTTCGCGATAGAGTTTCTTGTCAACATGCACCGAAGAAGAGAAAAATAGCGCATCCTGATCAAAGGGTTCTGAAAATCGGCTTTGCCACAGTAATTCTTTTTTCCTGGTCATAAGAAGTATAAATTATTAAGGGAACATGCCGCCCAAAATAATAAAATCAAACCAAAAAGAGAGTTCCTGATGGCTATTATTATGGATGGCAAGTTAATTTTAGCGTTACCGCCAAAGCAATTATCTATGCAATATTTAATCTCACAGGGTTAAATTTCCCGCTGCTTGCGGCGGGGAGGCTTCATCTTGTTGCTGAGTAGAATCATTTGATGTCAACGGCTCAGTTATAGTCGTGAGCAGAAGTGTGGCGCATGAGTTCTATCCAATAAGCATAATCTTGGCTCTCTCTCTTTCCGGGGGAGGGGGGTCGCGTTTTGCATAGAGGGCTGGGCGCGTACGTTCAAGGTACCAGGCACTGGCACGCCAATTTTTTTCTGCGGCTCTGGTGATTTTGTGGAGGTGTTTCATCTCGCAGCGGGCTTCAGCGACCGGGATGTTTTCATAGAGTTGACGTTGCAGGGTATCAAGATCCTGCCTGGCGTGCTCCTCTCCCTCTTTGTACCACTTATTGAATGCTGATTTTGTAAACCCTGCCATGATGCAGGCGCTCCCTCTCATCATTCCATCCTCAATATAACCAAGGAGCTTCTTTATGTGATATTTATCAAGTTCCATGGAGTGAAATTTAATAAATAAGTAGTTAAAAAAAAGTTTTTTTAACTACGGCAAGATATTCATATTGAGTTGTTCGGCACTCTTTCTGTACCAGGCCCGGTCGATTTTTTGCGATCCAGGCAGGGTGGTCCAGTTGCCTATGCGGATATATCGAGTCGGTGTCTTCAGCTTTCCAATCAGGGAGTTCATCGCCAGAGTAATAGTTTCGTCATCAGGATTATTTTCCTCAAAGGTCTGGATAAATGCAGCTGGTCGCTGGCCATGCTCTTGATCCTCTACCGGTACTGCAAGGGCTTCAAGAACACCATCAATCATCATCAGCGCTTTTTCTATCTCCTCCGGGTGAATGTTTTCGCCCCCCGAGATAAACATACTGTCCTTGCGGCCAAGTACAGTAACCATTCCATCTTTATCGACATTGCCGATATCAGAGGTATGGAACCACCCGTCATTATCGGTTTGAGGGTGAATGCTTCCATTGCGCAGGTAGCCCTGGAAAAGGCATGGCCCTTTGACAAGAAGCTCTCCATCCTCTGCAATCATGATCTCCCTGTATGGAAGAAGCTGACCGCTGTTTTGTGTCAGGCAGCTTATTGGTACCGGAGAGGTAGTAATCTGAGTACTCATCTCAGTTGAGCCGTAGCTCAGGTAGAGAGGAATGTTGTGCCGCAGAGCATTGTCAATCAGGGATTTCGGGGCTGGACTTCCTCCGAGCAGCACGGCTTTCAGGCGTTGCAGTTGTTCCGTACTCTCTGTGTCGGCAAGCAACCGGTAAAGCTGTGTTGGCACTACCGAGAGGTGAGTGACCGGAAACATTTGCATGGAGAGTGCAAGCGTGTCATCCGGATTTCCGACAGCGACACATCCGCCAGAGAGAAGCGATCTGTAGAGCATGGCATAGCCACCTACATGGTAGAGCGGTAGCGAGAGCAGCCAGCAATCCCCAAGGCCAAACGGGATATTGGTGTTGGCACCAAGCGCACTGTACCAGTGATTTGCCAAACTGTGTACGGCAGCTTTTGGTTCTCCGGTACTTGCCGATGTGTGGATAATGCTTACCGACCGCTCCATTGTGTCAGCAAACTCAAACATCTTCTGGAGAGGGTACTCTATAGACCGCTCCAGAAGATGTTTGACTCTCTCTGTTTTGATATCAGGAAGCCCAAAGTGCTGATCGTTACTGGTCAGCACTAATTGCGGACAAAGTTTCTCAAGTGCAGCCTTGAGCCTCTGTTCAGGGAAGCGGTTGTTGAGCGGAGCTGCAATCAATCCCGCTTTAAGCACTCCCGCCAGAAGAACTGCAAGTTCCGGAGTATTTGGCGAAACAATGGCAACAATATCGCCGGAACGTAATCCTCTCTGGTAGAGCAGGTTTGCAATCTGTAGAGCTTTGTTATTGTACTCTTCAAAGGAGAGGGTTTTCTCCGGCACTCTCAGGGCCGGAGAGCTTCCGAAAAGCTCTGCAGCCCGTCCTTGCAAGTCCATAGTAAGTTTTTTTATCTCCCTTGATTGACCTCGCTGAATGTTTTCAGGCCGAGACCATAAAGATGGATAAAGCCTGCAGCTGCCTTGTGGTTGAAGGTATCAGCTTCAGTGTAGGTCGCCAGCTTCTCGTTATAGAGCGAGTAAGGTGAATTTCTGCCGAGAAGGGAGATGCCACCTTTATAAAGCTTCAGGCGAACAAGACCGGTCACAGGATTCTGCGTTTCATTGACAAATCCGTCAAGAGCCTTTCTCATTGGAGAGAACCATGTGCCATTGTAAATAAGGTTGGCATAATCCTGGCTGATATTCTTCTTGTACTGGAAGACTGATTTTTCAAGGGTAAGCCTTTCGAGTTCGCGATGGGCAAAATGAAGGATTGTTGCTGCCGGGGCCTCATAGATTTCACGCGATTTAATGCCGACAACACGATTTTCAATCATGTCAAGTCGTCCGATGCCATTAGCGGCACCAATTTCATTCAGGCGGATGATAAGGTCAAGACCGCTTGATTTTTTACCATCAAGGGAGACGGGAATACCTTTTTCAAACTCGATATCGACAACCGCCGGAGTGTTTGGTGCATTTTCAGGGGAGGTGGTTATCTGATAGGCATCCTCAGGAGGTGCAACCATCGGATCTTCAAGCACACCGCACTCGATACTGATTCCCCAGATATTTTCGTCAATGGAGTAGGGGCTCTTTTTGGTGGCAGAAATGGGAATATTGTGTTCATTTGCATAGGCAATTTCAGCTTCTCTTGAGGTGAACTCCCATTCACGCAAGGGAGCCAGCACCTTGAGATGCGGGGCAAGTGAAGCGAAGGTGACTTCAAAACGCACCTGGTCATTGCCTTTACCCGTGCAACCGTGAGCAAGCATGGTACATTCTTCCGCGATGGCGGTATCAACAATAGCTTTGGCAAGTAGAGGACGTCCAAGTGCTGTGGCAAGAGGGTAGACATCCTCATAAAGCGCTCCGGCCTTGAGTGCACGCCATATATACTCTTCAACAAACTCCTTGCGAAGGTCAACAAAGTGGAATTTTGATGCACCGGTCGAAAGCGCCTTAGCCTCAAGGTTTTCAATCTCTTTCTGCTGGCCGAGATTACCGGTAACGGCAACAATTTCAGCGTCATACTTGTCTTTCAGCCACTTGATCATGATGGATGTGTCGAGTCCACCGGAATAGGCTATTGCAATTTTTTCCTTACTCATGCGTGTTCAATTGAATTATCAGTTTTTGGAAAGATTTTTATGAATATATGATATCAAAGCCGAAATATTCGCCACAGAAGCCGGAATTACCAGCACGGTATCATCTCCTGCAATAGTTCCGAGAATAAAAGGACTTCTCAGTTGATCAAGATACGAACCCACTCCGTGCGCTCTGCCCGGCAGTGTCTTGATAATCACCGTGGTCTCATTGGAATTAACCGCAAGCACCTCGACACCAACAAGACCCTTGATAATCCTGCCTGCGTTATCATCAGGAAACATGAGCCGATAGTTTCCATCCGTTTTCGACCGGACAAGTCCAAGCTCAGCACAGTCGCGCGATAGAGTAGCCTGGGCAACACTCATTCCGGCATCCCGGAGAAACTGCAGAAGGTCATGCTGATTTCCAACACTGTTCTGCTGGAGAATCTCCCTGATCTTCATTTGTCGTGCATGCTTGTTCATTCTTGCTCCATCATTCAGGAGTTGACCTTTTTGGAGGCATTCAGCAGCCGGTGAGTCAAATGGAATTTCCTGTAGACATCATGATTGAGGAGTTTGACCATAAGAGCTTTCTGGACGTGAAGCCTGTTTTCAGCCTCATCGAGAATAATGGATTGCGGCCCGTCCATGACTTCCGTGCTTATCTCCTGGCCACGATGCGCAGGCATACAGTGCATGACCACGGCAGAGGGTTTTGCATGTGCAAGCAGGGCGCTGTTGATCTGAAAAGGGGAGAATATCCTGATGCGCTCCTTTTTCTCCTCTTCCTGCCCCATACTGGTCCAGACGTCGGTATAGAGCACATCTGCATTGGTGGCTGCTTCCATTGGGTCATGCAGAATCTCAATCCGGCTTTTACCTTTATCCCGTGCCGCATCAAGCAGTTTTTGATCTGGAGTATATCCCTCAGGACAGGCAAGCACAAAATGAAAGGGGAGCAGCCCCGCCAGTTCAATCCATGAGTTGGCAACATTATTGCCATCTCCTACAAACACAACCTTGGTATTCTGATGCCACAATGAGCGCTCATAGAGAGTAAAGACATCGGCAAGCACCTGACAGGGATGCGACAGATCGGTCAGAGCATTGACAACCGGAATTGATGCGTGTTGTGCAATTCCTTCGATAACGGCATGATCATGCAGGCGGGCCACAATGGCGTCGTTGTAGCGTGACAAAAGTTTGGCTACATCCTCCACCGATTCACGCGTCCCAAGACCGATGGAGTGTCCATCGAGGCTTATGGCATATCCCCCAAGCTCATGAATGCCCAGTTCAAAAGAGACCCTTGTTCTCAGCGAGGGTTTACTGAAAATCATCACCACAGTTTTATCCCGTAAAGGCAGAAATCCGGAGGAGCCCTCTTTTCGGTTTTTTTTAATAAAAAGGGCGTAATCAAACAATTCGATAATCTTGCCGGAGTCCAGGCTGGAAAAACCGAGAAAATCGCGCTTTGTCTGTGCCTGCTTTATTTGAACCTCTTCCATTCCGTTACCTGTTTAAGGATTGATGTCTGTTAGTCCTGCTCTGCAATAAACTGGGTGCCTACACCATCGTGAGTGAATATTTCAAGCAGAAGCGAATGTGTTGATTTTCCGTCTATAAGATGAATTTTTCCTACCCCGCCATCCAGAGTGCTGAATGCCGAGATGACCTTCGGGATCATTCCGCCGGAAATAATACCCTGTTCAATAAAGGCAGCGGCTTCAGCTTTACAGATGGTTTTCAGAATTCTCTCGCCCACATGAATGCCCTCAACATCGCTGACATAGATGAGCTTTTCGGCTTTCATGGCAATGGCGATACTGCTTGCTGCATCATCCGCGTTGATGTTATAGATATTGCCCTTTTCGTCAAATCCGATCGGAGCTATGACAGGAATCAATCCTGCATGGCAAAGCAGGTCGATATAGGCGGTGTTAATCTGTACAACCTCTCCCACAAGGCCCAGTGTTTCAGCATTCTGGTGGGGAACAGCCATGATGGTATCTGCATCAAGACCGGTTACTCCAACACCCTTGCCGCCATGTTCGCTGATCAGCTGTACAATATCCTGGTTTACCTTCCCGGCAAGGGTCATCTGTATAACCGAAATCATCTCCTTGTCTGTAACACGCCTGCCTTGAACAAAGCGCGAGGTCAGACCAAGTTTCTCGGCAGTTCTTGTTATGGCATCACCACCACCGTGCACCAGAACAACATTGATGCCGACCTTGCGCAAAAGCGTGACATTCTGGGCAAAACTGTTTCTGAGGCAGGCATCCTTCATGGCTGAACCGCCATACTTAATAACAAAGGTTTTCCCTTCGAATTTCCGGATATAGGGCAACGCTTCAATAAGCACCTGTCCAATAGCGGCCTGAGGGGCTTTTCTTGCACGGTTCACTTCATTACACTCTAAATTGTCCATTCCCTTGATAATTCTCTTGATAGTTAAAGGTGATAGTTCAGCTTCTGTAGCTTCCGTTTATATCAACATACTCTTTGCTGAGATCACAGCCCCATACCTTTGCATATCCTGTCCCGCGTCCAAGGCGAAGCGTTATGCTGTATGAATTTTTTGCCATGATTTCAGCCGCTGCCTCCTCAGAGAAGTCGGCAATAAAACCTGGTTTTAGAATAATCAGATCATTGAAAAAAAGTTCAAGCTCATTCTGGTTAAAAGAAGCGCCGGAGCGACCAGCTGCTGCCACAACTCTTCCCCAGTTGGCATCCTCACCGTGAATGGCCGTCTTGACAAGGCTTGACTGGGCGATTGTCCTGGCTGCAAGCTCTGCATCACGGTCATCTGCGGCTCCTTCAACAATGATCTCAACAAGCTTGGTTGCACCCTCTCCGTCAATGACAATAAGTTTTGCAAGAAAAGTCATCAGAGCTTCGAGTGCTTCACAAAAAAGAGTGTAATCCTGGCTGTCAGCCAATATTTCAGGAGCAGTGCCGCTGGCAAGGATGGCTGCCATATCGTTCGTACTTGTATCGCCATCGACTGTAATGGCATTAAAACTGCTGCGGTTTGCATCGTGCAGTGCTTTTTGAAGGAGGGTGGGGTCAACAGATGCATCGGTAGCCAGGAACGCAAGCATGGTGGCCATATTCGGGCAAATCATCCCTGATCCCTTTGCCATGCCGCTCAACCTGACACTGCCGACTGAAAGCTGAACTTTTAAAGAGAAAAACTTGGGAAAAGTATCAGTAGTCATAATGGCACGTGCGGCGTCAAGAGCGGAGTCGCGCTGAAGGCTGGAGGGAAGGGCCTTGATTCCATTAAGAACTTTCTCCATAGGCAACAGCTGACCGATAACTCCTGTTGAGGCAACCACCACCTCTTCAGGCTTGATGGCAAGTTCACTGGCTACAGCCGCTGCCATTGCTCGGGCATCATCCATTCCCCTGGCACCGGTTGCTGCGTTGGCGTTGCCACTGTTGCAGACAAGTGCTCGCATTGAACCCGAAGAGAGCTGCAGATGATAGCGCGACAGCTCAACAGGAGCAGCACAGCAGAGGTTTGTGGTAAAAACCGCAGCAGCGCTGCAGGGGCCATCTGCCGAAAGCAGCATAAGATCCTTGCGGTTGCTGTATTTAATACCGGCATCTACAGCGCCCGAAGAAAAACCTTCCGGCCAGAATCCAGCGGTTCCATCTGATTCAGCCGACATAGGTGTGACCGATGCTGGCCAAGGGGTTGCGGCAGAAAGCTCATGGATAACTTTAAGCCCTTTGTTGAGTTTCTCCAATGCAGTGTAAAACGTTAATTATTATAAAAGTCCGGTTGTTTCATCAATACCGAGCATGATGTTCATGTTCTGTACCGCCTGACCGGCAGCGCCCTTCAACAGATTGTCGATTGCCGTTACAATGACCAGCGATCCGCTTCTAGTGGCATGGGCAATATGGATATCGCAAAAATTTGTATGGGAGACATGCCTGACCTCGGTCATGGTGTCTCGAACCCTTACAAATGGTGCGTTTTTATAGAAATTCCTGTAGCATAGTTTGATATCTTCTATAGCAGCAGGATTGTCCAGCTTGACATTCAGAATGCTGTAAATGCCTCTCACCAGTGATCCGATCATTGGCGTAAAGATAAAATCAAATGAGGGAGTGGTGGCAGATGTGCCGAGAGCCTGCATGATTTCAGGTATATGCTGATGGACACCCACCTTGTAGGCTCTGATGTTTTCACTCATTTCTGAAAAAGAGAGCTCTGTCTTGCTGCTTCGTCCAGCTCCGGAAATACCTGAAGTGGAGGTGCAGTTGATAGTACGAACCTTGAAGCTATTTTCAGCACCAAAAAAAAGTGGAGCAACTCCCAATATTATACTGGTTGCGAAACACCCCGGATTACTGATTGCCCTGGAGTTCTCAATCTCTTCATGGAAAAGCTCCGACATACCGTAGGTCATTACAGCATCTGGTGATTTTGCCTGTTTATAGAACTCTTCATGCTCTGCAACACTCTTCAGTCGGAAGTCTCCTGACAGGTCTATAACTGTTTTTCCAGCCATCAAAAGAGCTGGAACATGCTGAAGTGCTTCGCCGTGAGGGAGTGCAAGAAAATAAATATCACTCTCACTTTCACCGTTGTAGGGCTTGTAGATCTTGGTGCAGGATAGAGCGGGGTAGAGCTCTGAAGCTCGTTTTCCTGCCTGGGAAAAAGCATAAAGTTCACGAAGATCAACATGAGGATGTTGAAGGAGCAGGCGCGTCAATTCAACTCCGGAATAGCCAGAAGCACCGATGATCGAAACGGAATATTTTTTTGAACTGTTTGTTACAGAGAGAGTCATTTTTAAGGGTGTCTCTATCCTGAGAATTCAGGAAAAAAATTGTAATGAATAAATATTCAGGAAAGTGAAAATATTAAGCTTTTTTATCTGATTTTCAAGGATTGAAATATTTTTTTTCATGATGGTAACATAACGTTGACTTTTTATGGCAACATCTTTTTTCTCGCTATTTTAGGGTTGAGTATCGGGAAAAGCTCATTCATCGAATTCGTGAATATTGATTACCATGAATAACAAAGCATCTCAGAGAGTATCCGTAGAGGTTATCACTGCTCTCATGCTTCTTCTTCCACTCTTACTGTTGATGAACTGTTCGCCGCGCGAGGTTGATGAAACCGCTCGTAGCGGAAAGATGACTCTTGCCTTTGACCGTAATCTTCGAGATATCGCCATTACTGAGCGAGAGATGTTTATCCGTTATTATCCAGATACGCGCATCACACTCATGCCTTCTGCTTCGGGAAAGAGCCTCAAACATCTTCTCGCTCACGAAGTCCGGGCAGCATTGATCAGCGGAAAGCCTGAAGCTGCTGAAGACTCTCTTTTTGCAACACTGCAGCCTCCTCTCCGTCGTGAACCGGTTGCCCATGATGCCATTGTGTGCATTGTCAATCGACTTAATCCTGCCGGCAAGCTCTCGCTAACTGAACTTGCTCCACTCTTTTCGGGTAAAGAGAGCGAAGCGATACCCCTTGTCGTTGCTGATGATTACCGTCTTCAGTCACTTTTTGCATCAGGTATAGGCATAAAGATAAAAGATCTTTATGCCCGGGTTTGCACTACCGAGAGTGAACTCATCAAAAGGGTTTCATCCGATAAGAGGGCGGTTGGAGTGCTTTTCCGCTCATCGCTTGATGGAACGCTTGCCGAAGAGATGGCACAGAACAGGATCAAAGTGCTCCCTCTTTCAAAAGATTCCTTCAGCTCCCATCCATATCTGCCCACCCAGCAAAACATCTTCGAAGGCCTCTATCCTCTTGTTACGACCGTTTACTATGTATATTATTCCGGCGATCCACTTGCTGCCGGCTTTGGCTCCTGGATCGGAGGTAGAGGCCAGAAAGCAATTGAGAGAAGCTCTTTTGCTCCCTATAAACCAGTTGAAAGGACTATTATTTTGAAATCCCTGGATAGTCAGCAAAGCAAAGCCCAATGAAGCCTGAGCTCTACATTGCAATGCGGTTTGCATTCAAGCAGCGTTCAACCACAAAGCCGACTTTTATCGTTATGGTTGCTGTGGTTGGCATAGCTGTCGGGACTGCCGCACTTATTCTGACACTCTCCATCGTCAACGGATTTGCCGGCAGCGTTCAGAACAAGCTGATCAGCTTCAGCGCCCACATGCAGTTCCGTTATCCAGAAGAGCAGCTTTGTCAGGAGCGTCGCTCTGATCTTGCTCATGTCGCCAGTCATCGTAACGTATCCAGCGTTACCCCCTTTCTTGAAAAAAGTTTTGTCCTTCGCAACCGTACGAACGTTCAAGGCGAAACCTGGCGCAGCAAGCCGGTTATTGTCAAAGGAGTCAACGAAGCAGAGCAGCAAGTATTTCTGAAAAAATTTCTCAAGGAAGGGAGTTTTAGCCCCGTTGGTGAGAAACAGAAGAATGAAGGAATTGCACTCTATGCCGGGCAAACCCTGGCAGAAAATCTTGGTCTTGCCGTTGGTAAAAAGGTCATGCTTGTCGGCCTTGGCAGCAACTCGTCCGGAGCAAAACTTGTTGCTGGCAATAAAAGCATTGTTGACCTTCTCTCCTCCCTTGATCTTGAAGTCGGCATTATTCGCGGAATCTATGATACAGGTCTTCAGGAAGGATTTGACGACTATATTGTGATCTCCGACCTGAAACAGCTTCAACAGCGCTTTAATCCCATGATGATAAGCGGCTATGATGCTAATGTCAAAAAACTCGATCAACTTCCAAATACCGTAAAAGAGGTGACCGCTTCTCTTGGATATCCATTTTATGGATATACGGTTTTTCAGCGCTATGCAAATCTGTTTGAATGGCTGAAACTTCAAAAAAACATCACACCACTGCTGATTGTAACCATCACCATTGTGGCAGTTTTTAACATCATCTCCACGCTTCTTGTGCTGATTATCGAAAAAACCCGTGAAATAGGCATGCTCAGTGCGCTCGGTCTTGAACCCGGTAAAATAAGTCAGGTTTTTATGGCTCAGGCCGTTCTTATCTCACTATCCGGAATTGCCGCTGGAAATATCCTTGCCATCTCACTTTCTCTCTTTGAGTTGCGCTTTCACCTCATCACTCTGCCCGAAAAAAGCTACTTCATCAAATATGTTCCACTGCTTATTGACCCCTCTGATTATGCGCTGGTCTCTCTTGCAGTTATGGCACTGACACTCTTTTTTGCCTTCATTCCCGCCAGAATAGCAGCATCACTGAAACCCGGAACCGCTTTAAATACCTGATGGTTACCATTTGAGAGCTGCATTTCTATCATACCTAATTATTTGCGAGCTTCTTGCCTCGATATTGACAGATGGTTATATTACAGTATAACCTAAACAGAGCGGGAGAGTTATGTTGAAAGAAGCGACTGGTTTGGCTGGTGGAGCTTTACTGCTTTCACCTATCGGTATGCCGATTCTGCTTCACGGGATTTCAGGTGTTGTCGTTGGTGGTGCGGGGCTTTTTGTTGCTAATGCTGTTATAAATCAGGTAAAAAGCCTCATACCCATCCAGCCTCCACCACTTGAGATGAATCAGTCAGAAGAGTAGAGATTGGCGTGGTAAGCAAGAAGCAACGCAGCCACTCGAAGAGAGTGGCTGCGTGCCGTCATCAGGCTGCTTTTACAGCTTCACACAAGAGGTGGCCGTATTTTCTCACTGTGCGGACATCACAGAATCCGAGCGACTCAAGGATATCTTTATAGGTGCTCTGCTGCTTGAAACCGAGCACTGAGAAGGGCATTCCTGCGCCAAGGATATAGTGGCTCAGGTAGTCGAAATTCGGGTTTTCAGGATCATCAATAATCATGTCGAGAATAAGCAGTCTGCCGCCGGGCGGGAGAGCTTCATAGGCCTTTCTGCAGAGCATATCGGTCAACTGTTCATTAGCTGAATAGAGAATTCTGCAGAACATGACGGCATCCGCTTCCGGATAAGCATCTCTATAGATATCCACGGCTGCACCTCTCAGACGTTCACCCACACCTTTTTCCACGGCGTTTTCATTAACCAGATCAACAGCGCCGGGAAGATTGAGGATGGTTGAATCAAGCTGAGGGAGCTTCTTGAGAAGCGCAGCTGAAATATCACCGATGCCGCCACCGACATCCACAAGAGTTTTGGCTGCCGAAAGATCAGCCTCTTCAAGCAGCAGCATAATGGCAAAATGTGCATTACTGCGGTGAATTTCCTCAAAATACCAGTTGTCTTCACGGGTAACCGGAGGGTAGGCAACCTCTCCCTTGAAATTTAAGTTCCCTTTGACGGCATCTGCGATTTTCAGGTAAAAATTGTCAGAAAGGCTTGCCATGGCTTTTGCCACTGGAATCATATAAAGGTTAGGGTGCTCAGGGTTTGGCAGAAACATTCGTTTGGCAAAAGGAGTAAGGCTCCATTTGCCCTCCTCCTGGTAAGTAATGCCCATATGCCGAAGCGCTTCAAGAAGCATGACGAGCCTTTGCGGAATCGCACCAACTGCCGCAGCAAGCGTTGCTGTATCCTTTGCTTCATCGGTAAGATGCTCAAAAAGATCAAGTTCAAGGGCAGCTTTGAAACAGCCGCACTCTACAAGTCCCTTGAAAATAAGTTCATTGGCCCTGTGATTTTGTTGCAGTAATTCAGTATCATTCATGATGTATATACGTCTAAAAAGTTAAAGAAAGCGTATGTAACAGAAAGAGCTGCTCTGGATTACAAGAGATTAGCGGGTGAAATAATTGAAAATCAGAATCCGGTTTCTTATTAAAAAATCCAATGGTGCATTCAGCACTCCCTCTTTGATGTTGTGATCTCTCTCAAAAGTCCCCAGTTGTTCCTGAAGATTTCTTCTGAAGGCCAGACTTGTAACAAGGTTGAGTAATTTATAGGGGTTTCGTCTTACCCTGTTGGCAATGTTTCTCCATGAGTAAGCCTTGTAATAGCTGGTCATAAACTTATGCTGAAATTTTACAGGGTCGTATCTCTCTGATCGAATCACCAGGTTCATAGCGTTATATTTTTCCCAATCCTCACTAGTAATCCACCCCTTGTTCTTGTATTCCCAGTACATTGATGTTCCCGGATAGGGGGTAATAATCTGAAAAATCGGCATAAAGACACTGTTTTTTCCGACAAACTTTACAAGATTATCCATGTCTTCGAAACTGTCAAGCGCCGGATTGACCAGAAAATTACCCTGAACATTGAGTCCTGCCTGTCGGCACTCCTCAATAAGCCGTGAAAATTGATCTGCTGAATTGACATGACCTTTGTTGTAGGCTTCAAGGGTGCTTTGATTGATGGACTCGAACCCGACAAGCACCATGATGCATCCAGCCTCAACAAGCCTTCTAACGGTCTCCTTGTCTTCCAGAAAATTGATACTGAAAAAGACACTGAAGTTGATATCGCACTCTTTAATAAGTTCAAGAGACTCCCATAACTTTTTTTTACTGACACCAAGGTTCTCATCAGTCAGCATGAACCATGGTTTGGATGACTTTCTGTTTGGTTTGAAAAAAACCTTTTTTGCGATCTCAATTTGTCTCTTCAGCTCATCAGGCTTCTGTGTTCGATAGAGCTTTCCGGTAAAATTCGGGGTGACACAGAATGAACACTCAAAAGGACAGCCACGGGTTACATAGATAGGGATCGATTTTGTCCCATCGACTTTTTCCCGTTTTGAGGCTTTGGCAATCCGTTCATAGTCCAGGGGTATGATCTCCTTGACCGGGGCGAAATCTTTGGAATCGTAGAGTGGTTTCAAGCGGTTGCATGCAACATCATCAAGAACGGTTAACCAGAGGTTCTCCGCTTCGCCGCAAACAATGCTGTCGGCATGGACCCTGGCCTCTTCAGTATTGAACGAAACATGAAGCCCTCCGAGCATGACCTTTGTTCCGTTTTTCAAAAACCGGTCGGCAATCTCATAACCCCTTGTTGCATCAATGGTCCGCGATGTTATGCCTACCAGATCATAATCACCGTCATAATTGATTGCGTCGCCAAAATGTTCATCGACAATCTCAATATGGTGGTGTGCCGGTGTAAGGCTTACCAGTACGCCGATTGCCATATTAAACAATGGTTTCTGGTTTGTTTTTGAGTCTTTTTTCCCTTTCGGGGCTATGAGGAGGAGCTTGAGTGGCTTACTCTGTTGAGGTTCAGGATTACTCATGCTTGAGTTCTTTGTTTAAATCGGTTGTGATCAATAATAAAAATGTGAATCACGGTTAAGAGATGTTTTTTAAGGGCGACTCAGTTAAGTACCTTATCATATCCTTTACGCTGGTGGTTCTGGTCATGCTGGTTGAGATCAAAGGGAATATGAAGCCATTTGTCCTTAAAGAAGGCATCTCCCGGCTCAAGTCCAGTCAGGCTGATCGGAAGAGTAATTATTTTACGCTGATTTCCGATATGAATATAAAGCTCATCACCGGTCACCCAGACATCGATATCGACAGGATTGGCAAACATCAGCTTTAACTGTACCTCATAGACATTACCGTTGCGGACAAACTTGATTGGCGGCTCGTCATACATCATATCTGATGGATCGGTATCACCATACATATCCCTGGCAAACATCTTGAGCGACTCAAGACCAACAATCTCTTTTTCGTACATCCTGAGTTTTTTGACAGGAAGGGGAGAGAAACCCTCTTCAATCTCTCCAAGGTACTTCTGCTGAATGGTTTTCCACTTCTCCAGATATCCACTGTTCTCTTTGGTGTCAAGCAGTCTGTTGACCAGCACCATATCTACTTTGAAGCCGTAAAGGTTGAGATAGGTCAGGGCACGCATGGTCTCCTTGATCGACATTTTCTCGGCATTCATGACCAGCCGCACCGTCGATTTTTTATTATCAGTAAGGATTTCGCGAATATCAACAAGTTCATCAAAAACCTGGTCAACTGAATCGACAGCATCGGCAGGTGGTATATAAAATGCAATTTTATCACCCATCTTGCTAAGAGGCTTGCTGAGAGGCTTGATAATGTATTTTGTAACATTTTTTACAGCCTTCATGCCCCATGCAAGGGTATCGGGAAGGGAGAGAAGCCTCAATGTTTCACCTGTCGGGGCAGTATCGAGCACAAGAACATCATAGAGACCGGAGGCTTTATAGCGTTTTATTCTCAACAGGGAAAAGAGCTCTTCCATACCAGGCAGTATGGTCATTTCATCAGCCATGACTCCTGAAACGCCCTGACCCATAAAGATTTTTGTATAGAACTTCTGCACGGACTGCCAATTCTGCTTAAGGTCTACGTAAGGGTTTACCTCAATAGCATGAAGGTTTTCCATGATCTTTGTAAGGTTCCGATCCGAGTGGCAGGTTAAAAGAGTCCGAAAGACTGTGTGCAGGGTCGGTCGAGAGAACAAGGGTACGATAGCCCATCTGCGACAAGCGGACCGCGGTAGCTGCAGAAACACTTGTTTTTCCTACTCCGCCTTTACCTGTAAATGTTAAAATACGCATGAATCCGGCTTTTTTTGAATTGCATAAAAAAATCAAAAAGCTAAAGCATTGCCCTTATAAGCACCGACTAACATATCTATATATAAAATATTAAGTTAGAAGAAACAAATGATGCATGCGGTTTTGAAAAATTTCGTCATCATAAGCACAATAAATGCTCTCTTACTTTTCAGGAGCATTAAAGTTCAAAAGAAATAGAGAAGCAGCGGTCGTTAGAGAACTCCTTTCGATAAAACAATTCAAAGCTACTCTATCTCATACAAAAAACAACTATCTTTTCTCTATGAATTATTTTCCGTAGTCAACGTTTATTGTATTTCGTAGTGCATATCAGGATTGCGTAGCGTTGTTTTGATACTTTCTCTCATCATACACTCGTGAGCGCGGTTGACGGTATTCTTTTTTCTCAAACTCCCGGGAGGATAGCCAAATTGTTTACTGAAAGCAGTGATAAAGTGATTGACATGAGAATATCCAAAATGTTTTGCCATGGTTTTCAGCGGTGTATTGGTTTGTTGCAGTGCTGCGTGAGCTTCGTTGAGTCGCACCTCTGAGATATAACTGATAAGCGACTTTCCATACTTGTTTTTGAATTCACTGCTCAACTGCTTTACCGATAGCTCATACTGCCTGGCCAGATCGTAAAGGGTTGGCACTTTTCCCGGATATTGAATCAGGTCATCATGAATCTGTTGTATTATGTCATGGATGCTCCGTGGGAGTTTTTGTTCCATGAGTTCTGAGGTAAAATGGGTATAAAGACCACAGAGATAGTCAAGCACTTTAGACTGGGCATGCATTTTAGCTACACTGCCGGTCAAAGAGTCAGAAAAAGCAGAGTGGAGGATAGCATTGATATGGCGAGGAACCTTGTTGACAACTCCAGAAGGCATCAACGCAACTCGTATGCCCTTGAGCAGAGAGTATGCATGCTCCTCACCGCACATTTCACGCAGAACCGAATCGCCGATAATGAGGATGCAATATTCAACATCTTCACTGGTGTCCATTTTTGCGCTGCTGTGCCGAAAATCACAGTGTTGAAACAACGATGAATCACGATCGACAAGATAGTCTTGTTCCAGGTTGTGATCCGAAAGAATAACGCGCCCTCTCTTTGCCGATTGCACACAAAGGGCCGGTTCACTGAAATGCTCCACGATTTTCGTCAGAGGGTACATTCGGCCCGACACTTCAGGCTTGAAGGAAACGCAGCTCTGGCGAATGACCTGATTCAAGGGTAAATGCATTGACTGTAACCACCCGGCACCGATCTCTTCAGGCATGAGATGCGCTCTCTTTTGTAAGTCCTGATTTGAACTGTCCAACTCAAGAAAAAGCTGTTCATCAGAACTTAACCAGTCAAATCTGCTTGAAAGAATAGTCGATTCCATAATCCTATTATTTATCAAGTTTCATCCAGAATAATCTTCCGGTATGTTGCGACCTAAAAAAAGCTATAAATCACCGAAGCAATAGGAGTTAATTACGATGTAATATTATCAGTTATAGTTTAATTTAAAATAACAAATAATACGCATTCCTGATAATGGTTTTTATCCTCTAACGACTTAAAAACGAATGATTTATAAAGTTAGTGTATATGGTCTTTATACGCCAATATATATATATTGGCGTATAAATTAAGAATAAAAAAACAGCTATTTTCATGACATCTGATGGAGTGCAGGCAAACAACGGGAAAAAATATTCAACTGGGAAAATGAAAAACCTTATAAATTCCTTAAGTTCCTTACAATTCTTTCGTTCCAGAGCTGATTCCTTTAAAAATAGGGCACTTTTAAGCTGGTATTACAACATCAGTGAGTCAATAATTCTACCAAGATAGATAGTTCATCAATATCCAATTATGTCAGAAATACTTAAATACACAACCTTTTTTGCTCCAGTACTTTTTTTTCTTGGAGGTGTCACTATTGTCATTCTTCTTAACAAATTTATCGGAAAACACTCTACCGGTAAAAAATCAGCCTGACTTCACTCCCTCAATGAAGTAGGCGGTGAGCGGTAAACGTGCCTGATCGAAACGCATGGTGATTCTGCGTTCACTCTCACTGTTCAAGGAACTGTTTCGGGTTTTATAAACACGAAACCCGTTTGACTGCAATAAATAATCGTAGTAGGTAAAGAAATTTATTGAAAGTAATTGTTTAAATTATTTTAACTTACGGCAAATAAATAATCTGTTGCACATTTTTTTATCAACTACAATATAAACCAAGCATCATGTCAAACGAAACTAACAACGAGTTTTCAGTGGCACTTAATAATTACTTCAAGGCACTCGGAACACTTGCACAGCAGTTGGTTGAACTGGTCAACGTTGTCATTAAAACAGCCGGATCACTTATCGAGCCACTGGGTAAAACAGCATCCGAGCTTGTTTGTAACACATCAACCAATGTTACTAAGGTATTCCAGGGCTCAGCACCAGCTATTGCCCCTAAAAAGTAAACATTTGCCCTATGGAAAAAAGCACCCTGTGCCATCGGTACAGGGTGCTTTTTTCATTTCCACCTTCATATCGGGGAGCGCCAAGCCCCAGCTCGGCAAATTGTGTTACGACAATGCAAATTGTTCGTTGGCTATTCCGCAATTAATCATTAAATATGTAAACGACAGTTTTCTTGAAAAGCACAACTGGCAAACCAACAACAATCGGCAACTTCACTTGAACCGCCAAAAACACCATGATTGAACTGTTACGCAAACGCCGCAGCATAAGAAAATTCACCGACGAAAACATATCCCCGGAATTCATTTCAACGCTCATCGAAGCTGCACTCAGGTCACCTTCATCGCGTGGAAGTAATCCATGGGAATTTATTCTGGTCGATGAACCAGAGCTCATTATCAAACTCTCCGAAGCGAAGGAGTATGGTTCGCTCTTTCTGAAAAACGCACCCTTTGCCATTGTTGTCTGTGCCGACAGCACCAAATCAGACGTATGGGTTGAGGATTGTTCCATTGCAGCGATCATTATCCAGCTCACAGCAGAGTCGTTGGGTCTTGGCAGTTGCTGGATCCAAATCCGAAACCGTCCGCAAAATGACCGGAAAACCGCTGAAGCTTATGTCCAGGAACTCCTTGGTCTGCCGGAACATATAAAGGTTGCATCAATAATTGCCATTGGGCATCCGCTTGAAGCCAAACCACCTGTTCCAGCTGAAAAACTCCTGAATGCAAGAATAAAATACAACCAATGGGCTTGAATCCCACTAAAGAAAATAGCATGAAAAAGTCAATTGGAGCAAAGGCCTTGCTTTTTCCAACTCCGGTCTTGATGATAGGTACCTACGATAATGCAGGCAAGCCAAACCTCATGAGCGTTGCATGGGGTGGTATATGTTGTTCTCAACCCCCCTGTGTTGCTATATCACTGCGCAAAGCTACATACTCCTACGCATCTCTTGTTGAGCGCAAAGCCTTCACTGTCGGTATTGCCAACGCGGAGAATGTGGCAGAGGCCGATTATGTCGGGATTGTTTCAGGGCGAGACGTCGACAAGTTTTCTATTGCAAAACTTACTCCTGTCAGAAGCGAACTCGTCGATGCCCCTTACGCAGCAGAATTTCCTGTCGTTCTTGAGTGCCGTCTTCTTCATGTCATTGAAATCGGTCTGCACACTCAGTTCATTGGTGAAATAATCGATATTAAGGGCGATAGTGAGCTCTTCGGTGACGACGGCTTACTCGACATCATGAAAATCAATCCGCTTATCTATGATACCTCTCACCGGGGGTACCACAGTATCGGGCCACTTGTCGCAAAGGCTTTTTCTATCGGCAAAGGGCTTCAATCCTGAACATGCAATACCGCTCTTTTTCCATTATGAATTGTCCACTTGTAAATTGCCAACTCTTCGTTAAAAAAGCCAAACCATGTCAAAACTTGTTGTCGTCGCAAAAGTTGTCGCAAAAAAAGAATTCCTCAAGTCAGTTAAAAGTGAACTGTTGACACTCATTGCTCAAACAAGAAAAGAGGATGGCTGCATTGAATATACGTTGCACCAGGATAACGAAGATTCTGCTCTCTTTATGTTTTACGAAACATGGGAAAATCTGGCCTCTCTTGAAAATCACCTGCAAAGCAAACACTACAAAGCCCATGCCAAAGCCGTGCATGGCATGATTGAAGATAAAGAGGTGCATAAAATGACCCGAATTGAACTCTAAACCCGCAGTAATGGCTGGCAGCCCTCAATCAATGTTATTTCTGCCTCTATGAAAACCGGGTTATGGATTGCTCGGCGCTTCAGCTTTGCCCGAAAACGGTTCAGGGTTATCAATGTCATTTCGGCCATAAGTCTGGCAGGTATCATTATCGGCGTCAGCACACTCCTTGTGGTCATGAGCGTTTTAAATGGATTTCAAAAACTTGCCCGCGATCTTTTTATCACCATCGACAGCCCGGCTCAGTTTGTGCCATTGAACGGCAGAACAATAGTTCTAACCGACAATTTTATGCAGGCCATAAGAGCACTCGAAGGTGTTGGAGCTGCTGACCCCTATGCAGAAGGGGAGGCCATTATTGCCAGTGGTGACAAAAGCGAGCTGGTTATCGTTAAAGGGTTCGGAGAAGCGGCTCATCGTCGCCTGATGCAGCAGACCCATGCGCGGCAACCCTATTTTACGGACGAAACCTTTGCCGCGGGAGAATTTTTAGCCTACCGGACAAACCTCTATACAGGTAAAGAGGTGAAAATTTTTAGTCCGGAACTTATCTCTGCAGGCCTTGAATCCCTCGCGCAACCCTACTTGATACCGATGCTTGATATCCCTGAAACAAGAGTCTCATCCATATTTACCCTGCAGAAAGTTTTTGATGATCGTTATATTCTCACCTCCGACCGTTTTGCTCAGAAAATCTTGCTTTTCGGCCGGGGAGAGTATTCAGGAGTTGATATCCGTCCAAAGGAAGGCTATTCAAGTAGCACTGTCACCTTCAACCTCAGGCAATGGCTTGCAAAAAGCCCCATGAAAAAGAGATGGAAAGTCCGCACACTCGAAGAAAAATACAGCAACATCTTCACCGTAATGCAGCTTGAAAAATGGGTAAGCTTCAGTGTTCTGATGCTTATTATTCTTGTAGCAGCCCTCAGCCTTACCGGCGCGCTTGCAATGACGGCCATCGACAAACAGCGCGAACTCTTCTATCTCCGCTGCCTTGGCATGGAAAAACCACAGTTCATGGCCATATTCATCATTCAAGGCGGCATGACGGGACTTGTGGGAACCACAGCAGGAATAATCATAGCCTGGAGTATCTGCACACTCCAGGAGCTTTATGGAATAGTTCAACTTCCCTCAAAAAGCGCTTTCATCATCCCAGCCTATCCGGTCAGCATGAACCTTGCCGATTTTGTTGTTGTCGGAATCACAGCACTCATCCTTTGCATAGCAGTAAGCCTCTATCCAGCCAGAAAAGCCGCCATGATTGCAACCAGCCACTCTCTCGATCAAAAAACCAACTGAAGGCGGATTGAACTATTTCTTTTTCGGTGAGAGATTATCAAATACTCCTGAAAACTTATTGACAAGATAGGGAGCAAACAAAGCCAAACCTCCCGATAAAAACTTGATGACACTATCAGTTGAGGCGGGCATCTCTCCTGTATATGCAAAGGAGTTGAGGGTAAATATGCCAAAGCCAAGAAACATCAATAAAATAGCTACCATACCCATCAGGGCGATCAGACGGCTGACGCTTGCACGCATCTCTGTAACCATAACTGGTTTATCGTTTTTATCAAGCTCTACCGTTTTTTGTGAATTGATAAAGGTAATTTCAACCTCTTCACTTAAAGCGTCTCCCAATGACCATGTTGTTTGACTGAGACTAATACGTACTAAATAAAGAATAACAAAAAAAGCAATGATGATGAAACCAAGAACAAGATACACCACCCACTTGTCTGGGGGAGGTGTCCAGCAATTTGTAATTGTCTTGGTTTTGCCAACCGTTTCACTGAGGGCTTTTGAAGAGGTTGAATCTGGCGAGGCAGCTATTGCTTGAAGAGAAACAAGTAATATAAAGAAGAGAGAAATAATTGAAGATATTGAAATCTTGTTCAGTAGTTTCATGATTTACTATGTTTCAGGTTATTGCTATGCCAAGCGATAGTAAAAATTTTGTTGGTACTGAGAGAACGCCCGGATAAATATATGTTTCAATAAACCAATTCCTATGACAAAGCTTCGCATATTTATCAGCAGTGAGCTTAAAGAGTTCTCGTCTGAACGTATGGTTTTGCGTGATTATTTGCGCAGTGATGTTCTGATGCGACACTTCTTTGATCCCTTCCTGCTTGAAGATATTCTTAATCTTGCCGAAGTTGAACATTGCGACATCTATCTCGGCTTGTTTGATCGTGAGTATGGCGATGAAGATTCTGCCGGTCTTTCTTCAGTAGAACGGGAATTCAATCTGGCAAGCAGTCAGCACAAGTCAAGGTTGATTTTTATTAAAGAAGGGGAGTCAGATAGTCGTCACCCCAAAATACAGAAGCTTATTCAGCGAGCAGAGGGCGAACTCATCCCCAAGCGATTTATGACGGGCGAGGAGCTGCTTGCTGCGGTGTATGCTGCCCTGATAAAGACGCTTGAACTTCGCAAACTGCTCAGTGTAACCCCGTTCGATGCGGCGGTATGTCCTGATGCCACCCTTGATGATCTTGATGAAGAGGCTATCTCCAGATTTGTCCGCAACGCACGCCGGTCACGCGGCTTTCCGCTTCAAGAAGAGGCATCCTTTGTTGATATCTTGACACATCTCAATCTCTTGAATAACGGTCGACTTACTCATGCTGCCCTCCTGTTATTCGGGAAGCGTCCCCAGCAGTTTCTTATCTCTTCAGAGGTCAAGTGTGCCCATTTTCATGGAACACAGATTGCCAAACCGATTCCCTCATACCAGGTCTATAAAGGGCGAGTGTTTGAACTAGTTGATCAGGCCGTTGACTTTGTCCTTTCAAAAATCGATTTAGCTATCGGTGCTCGCACCGACAGTACCGAGGTTCCCGTGGCCTATGAAGTTCCACCGGAAGCGGTACGGGAGGCGATTGTCAATGCCGTCGCACATCGCGACTATACAAGTAACGGCAGTGTCCAGGTTATGTTGTTTGCCGATCGCCTGGAGGTGTGGAACCCCGGATCCCTTCCGCCATCACTTACCCTGCAACAGCTCAGAAAACCACATGGTTCAGTCCTTCCAAACCCGTTGCTTGCAGAGTCACTCTATCTTGCCAAATACATTGAACGCATGGGTACAGGCACAGGCGAAATAATCTCCTTGTGCCGCAATGCCGATCTCCCTGAACCCAGCTTCACCCTTGCCGACGGGTTTGTTGTAACCATCTGGAGAAAGCCATACAGCAATGCAGAATATAGAGTAATTGATGTCACAAACTTAGCCGGTGAAGTCAAGAGCAAGGCAACCAGGCAAGTCACAAGTGAAGATACCGGACAAGAAGCAGGTGAAGTGTCCGGTCAAGTCAGCAGTGAAGGTATAGGTGAAGTCAGCAGTGAAGTCAGGCGACTTCTTTCAGTTGTACGTGGAGAGATGAAGCGCAGTGAAATCAAGCACCTGCTTGGACTTAGGAGCGACGATAACTTCCGCCACACCTACCTTGTGCCGGCTCTCAAAGCCCGTCTGATAGAGATGACAGTCCCAGACAAACCAAACAGCCGCTTACAGAAATACCGCATTACAATAAAAGGAAGGGAACTGCTTGCATAGAAGATCGTGTGGAAAGAGTCGTGGAGGCAGGTGCGGAGTTGTTTCAATCAAGCATCTTTCTGAAAACCACCATCTCCGACTTTGAAAATCCTTTCAACTGGTAGAAATGCTGAGCCCCGTCATTATCCCTGTCGGTCAGAAGCGTAATGCGCCCGAATCCCTCTTTCTCAGCGAATCCTATGGCATGATTGATCAGCTGGGAACCAAGGCCTTTTCCCTGCCATTCTGGAGTTACAACCATATCCTCAAGCAAAGCAACTTTTTGGCCAAGAAAAGTACTGACCGTAAAGAGCAACATAACCATTCCTTCAATCTTGCCATCAATTTCACCAACAAATATTCGCCCAAGTGCCGGATTTCCGATAATCATCGAAAGAGCTCTTGACTGCGTTTCAATGTCGGCAGAAAACTCATGCTCCTTGCTGAAAAGGATCTCAAGAAGCTTGGCACATCTTGGCACATCGCCGTCGGTAGCCTCTCTTACATCATGCATTGCCAACCCTCAGCACATCATGCATTAATGCAAGCAGTTCGCTCTTATTGATTGGCTTGGTGATAAAACCGTTGCATCCTGCCTGTCTTGCTTTTTCCCTCTCCTCAAATGATGTAAACGCTGTTTGAGCAATAACCGGGAGCTTTGGTCGGAACTCTTTGATATGCCGAGTTGCATCAAAGCCATTCATTACCGGCATTTTAATGTCCATAAACACAAGATTTATTTCGGGATGGCAACGAACAACTTCCACGGCCTCCTGGCCATTAACGGCATAAAGGATGGTGATGTTATCGGCTTTCAAATGCATTTCAAGGACTAAGCGACACACAGCATCATCTTCAGCTATGAGGATGCAGAGTGCGGAGTGCGGCGAAAGGATGGGATGGGATGGATCCTTCGCTGCGCTCGGGATGACAAGGGGAGGGGGAGGATTATACGGAAGTGAAAAAAAGAATGTGCTTCCCGTTCCCACTTCCGATTCAACACGGATGGTGTCACCAAGCATGGTAACATAAGCCAAGGCGATGCTCAATCCGAGACCAGCTCCTTCATGATGTCGGGTTAAGGTGTTATTAGCCTGACGGAAACGCTCAAAAATCTTTGTTTTCATGTCAACAGCAATGCCAATGCCTGTATCGGTAACATAAAATTCAAGAATGTCACCCTTTTTCGTATAACCGACCTTGATGTCACCCGAACTCGTGAATTTCAGAGCATTCTGGATAAGGTTGGTTAAAATCTTTTTAACTTTTGAGCTATCGGTACCAATAATGCTTTCATGGTCAGGAAGTCCTGGGGAACAACTGAAACGCAACTCTTTTTTGTCGGCTTCAGGTTTAAATATGTGGGTGATGTCATGCAAAAGCTGATTAACTGAGGTTTCAGATATATGCACTTGTGTATCCCCAGACTCTATACGTGAAATATCAATAAGATCATTAATGAGGTTCATCAGGCGTTTTCCGCTTTGCTGAATGAGGTCGATAAACTTGGTCTGTTCTTCCCCGGAGAGATCAGGCTCTTTCAGAAGTTCCGAAAAGCCAAGAATCCCATTCATCGGAGTGCGTATTTCATGGCTGATATTAGCCAGAAATGCTGATTTTAACCGGTCGCCCTCTTCTGCTTTTTCTTTCGCGACGATCAGGTCATCATAATATTTTTTCTGTTCAGTGATATCCTCCTTGGCCGCCACAAAATTGGTAATCTCACCTTTTTTATTCAGAATAGCAGAGATAACGGCGGTTTCCCAGAATAGCTCCCCGTTTTTCTTCCTGTTTTGGAATTCTCCGCGCCAAATGTCTCCTGACAGAATAGTTTTCCACAGCTCTTTATAGAGAGTTTTTGGCATCCGGCCTGATTGCAGTATACGTGGATTTTTTCCTTTTACTTCTTCAGCAGAATAGCCTGTGAGGAGGGTAAACATCGGGTTGACGTATTCCACATTGCTGAAAAGATCGGTAATAACAACAACAGCAGGACTTTGCTCTATAGCAGTGCTAAGTTTTAGAAGTTGAGTTTCAGCCAGTTTACGCTCACTGACATCACGGAGCAAGCCGATTACTCCTGAAAAACCGTTGTCATTAAAATATTGTGAATGAATTTCTGCATGAAAGAGTGACCCGTTTTTTTTCCTGTACTGGAACTCCAGCACCTGATTCATCAAATGACGTGATATGGCATCAGTGAATATTGCAACAGCTCTGGAAATGTCACCCTCCTCCATGTACTCCGTAAAGAGATGACCAATTACCTCATCAGGCTTATAGCCGGTAACTGTTTCAATTGTTGGTGAAACATAGGTCACATATCCGCTGGAGTCGGTAACAAAAACCATTTCAATCATTTGCTCAGTAATGGAACGGAACTTCCGTTCACTTTCTCGCAATGCCTGTTCGGCTTTCTTGCGATCAGTTATGTCAGAGCCAATGACTATGATAAAGTGACTGCCTTTATTGACCATTTGCTTCCCCGTCAACAGAATCCACCGGAATTCCGGTCCGCCACCCAAGAGAACCCTCACTTCAGCGCTTTCTTCAATATTGTTGCTCAGAACTCGGCTTATTGTTTCTTGAACAAGCGAACGGTCGTCTTGATGGATGTATTCAATGGCGATAATACTTCCCATCTCTTGATCTGATTTGCAAACTATTGCATCGCGCAGATAAGGGTTCCAAGTCGCAAGTCGTCCATTGGCTTTGAGCACACAGAAGATGCCTGGAGTAGCATCAATAAGGGCTTTGTTGAATACTTGCTCATATCGCAAATCCAACTCGGAAGATGTAAAATCCGTAATATCCTCAGCGATAAATAATAGTCGATTAACCTCCCCCTCTGGAGAACGAGAAGGATATATGGTATGACGAAGGATTTTTCCATTATGTTCATCATCGAAGGAGAGTAGTGCTCCTGTGCGCAGGGTTGCTTCAGCCTTCTTTCTTCGCAGGGCAGCAAGGTTAGGTGGAAGCATATCATAAATATTAGCACCAAGGCACTCTTGCCGGTTTATTCCCATATGGACAGCAAAAGCCTCGTTGGCATCAAGAATTTCACCACTTTGATCCATAAGAAATACAGAGGCAGGAGAGAACTCAAAAAGGCCATTAATGCTATGACCATGGTGATCGAATTGAGTAACCTCCACGTTCATGTCCTTCTGCTCTTTTGCCATAAGAGTCTTGGTTATATTCCGAACAACTTGCAGAATAGGTTATTGGGGGTGCTTGGGGTTGAAACATATTCTTCCACAATATACCTAAGATGAGCGATCTATTATAAAAAAAACTATTGAATCAGTTTTATCAGGACGACGGTCTTACCAATCGCGCCTGGGAGGTATATAGTGTTTACTATATGGGTTCAAGCACCAATACCGAAAAGCTACTTCTTCTCGCAGAATGGAAATAACTTTGTGAATGTATGACGAGACACACTATATTTACACCTGTATCACGTTTCACTATACTATAGCACGCAATCTTTTGTTATCATAAGAATATTTTACTTGATTTTAACGATACTTATACATAATATAAAAATGCAGAGTATATTTAAGTTATTCACTATGTATTAAATGGTTTATAATTTCTTTTATTGTGAGCAATGAATATACAAGATTTTAATGAGCGCAATTGGAATAGGTTGCTTGATGAGATAGATAGTGGTTTAATTATTCCTATTATTGGCCCCGAATTGCTTGAAGTTACAATATCAGGCCAAACCGTAATGCTCCACACTTGGCTTACCGAACAATTGTCTGCACGCCTCAATCTCAATTATGAATCAAATATTCAACTTGGAGATATTGTATATTTATTTAAAAACCAAAATCCATACGGAGATATTTCATCAGTTTATTATGAGCTATTTTCGATTTTATCAAAAACCCAAATCACTACACCTGAGCCATTAAAAAAATTAGCAAGTATAACTTCGTTTAATTTTTTTATTTCTACAACATTTGATGATTTCCTGTTAAAAGCAATTAACGAAGAGCGTTTTGAAGGTCTAAATAAAACAAAAAGTTTAATTTTTAGCAAAAAAGGGGAAATTGAAGATATATCGCTGGAAATAAATTATCCTGTCGTTTATCATGTATTTGGCAAAGTAAATACATTACCAACTTATGTATTAACCGATGATGACTTACTTGAGTTTAATTATTACTGGCATGATCAAGCTCGAAGACCGCCCCGGCTTCATGCATTTTTGCGTGATAAATATCATTTATTACTTGGGTGCAGTTTTGAAAATTGGCTTACACGATTTTTTCTTTGTGGATTAAAGGCTGAAACTTTTTTTGATTCACCGCAATCAAGAAGGGGAATAATTGTCGATAATAGAAGCAAAGAAGATGAAGAATTAATTCTGTTTCTCTCACGTTGTAATAATGTCACATATCCTTCTGGAGGAGCTATTGATTTTATCAATCAATTAGTAGATAAGTGGCATGAAAAAAATAAATATATAACAGGTAAAAACCAGTATACATCAATTACAGGAACTAATGATATCGAGTGTATCTCAGAGTCTATTTTTATCAGCTATGCAAGCGAAGATCAGGATTTTGCTGTAAAACTTCAAAAAATTTTAGAGAAAGAAGGACTTGATGTATGGCTGGACAAAAATAAACTTGAATCAGGAAATAAGTATGAATCAATAATATTACAAAAGATTAAAAATTCATTACTTTTTATTCCAATTATTTCCAAAAATATTAATACCAAAGAAAGACGTTTTTTTAAATTTGAATGGAATCACGCAATAAAAGAAATGGAGTTTAGATTTAATAATCACACATTTATCATGCCAGTATGTATTGATATTACACCTACAAATGATTATTTGATTCCAGAAGATTTTCTTAATCTTCATTTAGCAAGAGTTTTAGACAATCAAGCTATACATGATTTCGGGAAATTGGTAAAAAAAACAATACGAGACTTGAGAAGAAATAAATAATACTACAATGCCAATAAACGAAGACAAAGTAAACGAACAAAAGCCATGGCCGGGATTATCGGCATATAATGAAAATGATAGTATTAATTTTTTTGGTCGCAATAAAGAAATTGCCGAACTTGTTGATTTGATTGAATCTGAACTGTTAGTAACCATTTTTGGAGCATCCGGTACGGGAAAAACTTCGCTATTGAAAGCGGGGGTTTCTCCAAAAATGATCGAAAAAAATATATTACCCATTTATATTAGATTAGACCATAGTAAATCTGCTCCTGATTATATAGCTCAAACAATAATTATTATAAAAAATAAACTTGCAGAATCTAAAATTGAAACGGAAGAACTATCGAAATCCATATTATCAAATCAAACGGAGAGTTTATGGGAATTTTTTCACAGAAATGAGTTCTGGAATAAAAAGAATCACTTAATAAAGCCATTACTGATTTTCGATCAGTTAGAAGAGATATTTACATTAAGAAAATATGATATAAATGCTGAAAATTTTATTAATGAAATCGGCTGGTTATGTGAAAATAGTGTTCCAACTCCTTTGCAGGGATATTTGCGAGAAAATAACATAAAAATCAATATCCCAATACATACCCAAAATTATCGGGTTGTTGTTTCTCTGAGAGATGACTTTTTGGCTCATCTTGAATCAATAACGCTAAAAATTCCTGCATTTCGCAAAAATCGTTATGGAGTAAATAGGTTTAATGGAATTCAAGCACTTGACGCGGTTATTTTTCCTGGAAAAAAAATTCTTAATGAAGAAGTTGCTTTAAAAATTGTTTATTCAGTTACAAATAAAAAATATGCTGAAAGTGAAATAAATCTTGAAAATGCAGAAGTTGAGCCTGCACTATTATCTTTATTTTGCAGAGAATTAAACGAACAGCGCATTAAAGATAATAAAAATCAAATAAGCATTGAAGATGTTCAGGAATCAAGCCTTAATATTCTTACTAATTATTATTCCGAATGCTTTTCCAATATATCTGAAAAAACCCGTGAATTTGTTGAAAATAAATTACTTACAGATACTGGATATCGCAACGCAATACCACAGGAAGATATAATACAAAATGGAATTTCAGTTGAAGATATTGATAAACTTATATCACTTCGTCTTTTAAGAACAGAAAAGCGTCAAGGTACAAGATGGATTGAATTAAGCCATGATATTTTAACAAATATTGCAATTTCAAGTCGTGATAAGAGACGATCTGATTATGAATTACAAAATGAAAAAAAAAGAGTTGAGGTTTTAAGTAAAGAAAAAAAAATAGAAATAAGAAAATATAGAAAGAAAATAACTCTCTCATTATCTTTTCTTGTATTACTTCTTATTAGCATCATTATTGTTTATTTTGTTTATTTCAAAACATACACAGAGTACTATGGTTCAGTAGTTAATAAACACGGTTTTATTACAGGATTAAGGCAGCTTGAGAAAGACAATATTTCACATCGAAATTTTTATTATGAATGTATAAAACAAGGTGTTTATGGTGAGTATGATAATGTGTATGTAAAAAATGGATATGGAAATTTATCCCCTAACCAAAATATTTTCAGGTATATAGCCAGTCAGGATGATAATGAAGACGCATTAACTAATGATATAATAAATGAAAATCAAATAGGGGTTTGCCATTGGGAATTAATAAAAGATAAAGATGGACATATATTTTGCGAAAAAGCATACAATAAAAAAAATGAAATTATATATAATTTTACGAATAAAAATAATATTAATACCTCAAGTATAAATAAATCAATTTTTCAATATACAGATTCGCTTGGTATTCAAAATAGAAAAATAAATCAGGGGTTAAGCTATATCAGAATTACATACGATAATAATGGATATGATAAATTATATGAATTTTTTAATTCTTTTGGAATTAAAAAAGCAAACATTTATGGCGATTATGCAATAATTCGAAAATATGATAATAATGGTAAAATATTAATAGAAAAATCATTAGATCAATTAGGAAAAACAATAACTAATAATATCGGTGTCTCAATACAGTATTATAGTTATCAAGGTGATAGTTTGAAAATTACAACTTATTGTAATCAATATAATGAAATTACAAAAAACAAGAATGGCTATGCTATAAAACGCACTTATTATGATATTTATGGAAATCCATTAAAATATTTCTACTATGATGAATATAATAATCCTTGTCTGAATACTTCGATAAATGCACATGGAATAATATTGCGTTACAATAATAATGGAAATTTAGAAGAAAAAAAATATGTTGGTATTGATGAAAATTCTTTAGTTGCAAATAAATCTGATTTTACAGCTGTTTATAAAGCAAAATATGATAATAAGGGAAGGCAATTAATTTTTGAAAGACTTGATAAATCTAAAGGAAACAATTTAGCAGGAATAGTGACAAAAGAACGTATATATGACGATATTAGCCTGACAAAAGAACTTCATTATATTTTTAAGGATAATGCTTTAAAATATATATACAAGCACCAGATCTGGAAAAATAATCTCAATCAAGATATACTTAGTTATACTTATAATATACACAACTTAAATTCTGAATATTTTCAAAAAAAATCTTATGATAAAAATAATAATTTAAGATATTATGCGTATTTTAATAATAAAATGAAACCGTTTGAGTTTAATGATATAAATCGAAAATATCATGCATGTTATATATTTTATAAAGAAAAAAATAATAGCATAATTAAGTATTATTGTGATATTGCTAATAATTTAATACCAACAGGGCCTGCAATAGAATATTTTGAATATACGAATAAATCTCAAAAGCCAGTTATAATTAAATCTTATGATTATACCAATAAAATAATTAATGGCTATTATTATAATTATGATGAATTCGGGAATATTATATCTAAATCATATATTGGCGGTGTTTCTGAAACTTCTTTTCGAGGAGATCATGAATCAAAATATTATATACTTAATTTTGTTTGGAATTTACAGAATAATAAAATATTTGAATTTGTTGGATACAATGAATTTAATGAACCATCTTTAATAGAAGAAAAAGAAAATGTTTATTATAAAAAAGTAATATCAAAAGATAAATATTTTTTTTATGATTATAACGGGGAACCGATTCAGATTGATTCTATGAAAAAAAATATAAAAAAATATCCTGTTGTTTATTATATAAAACTTCAATCTAAATATAGTCCGGCATATATTGCTGGTGTTAAAGATGGAGACATATTGTTTAAGTATGGAGACTGGATATATAATTTTAAAAGAGATTTTAATGGTCTACTACATGAAGAGCATAAATTAAATAATTTTCCAAAACAAATTTCTATTGTGCGATTTCCTGAATGTAAAATATATCGATTTAATCTTCCTGCGGGTTTGACAGGTTTTGATTGTGATACTCTTCATTATACTGAAAATGAAAAAATTCGATTAATGTCCATCATAAATACAATAAAAGTAAAATAATATCAAATATTAATCATTGTACTTATTATTATTTTACAAAATTTATTTTAATAAATAATAAACACTATTGTTATGGATGGTAATATAGAAAAAATATCCTATGAACTTCGTATTGGAGTAACTGGCCATAGAAATCTATCTCAGGAAACAGCTTTTAAAAAAAGCTGTGGATAGAGTTGTTACCTATCTTGACAACCTGTTTGAGGATGATTATGATCTACCTGTTGAATGGGTCATCATTTCACCTCTGGCAAAAGGTGTAGACAGAATTGTTGCACGATCAATACTTAAAAAGGACAATTCCCGTTTGCAGGTATTAATGCCTTTCTCCCTTGATGAGTATAGAAATGACTTCTCCGACAAGAACGACTTGGAGGAGTTCAATGAGTTATTACTGAAAGCTGATCCAGCGCTGACAGACAACTATATCAATACCCAGGATTCAACCAGCCTTCCGCGTACCTTAGGCTATTTACGTGTGGGCAAAGAGGTTGTCGACTCCTGTGAAACCCTGATTGCAATTTGGGATGGCAAAACAGAAGAGAGTGAGGGTGGAACTGCAGAGATTATCAGGTATGCTCTTGAACGTGGACGAACCATTCTCCGCATTGATGCAGAAAACCCTGATACAGGGGCCACTCTTCTTAAAAATTATTTATATAAATGCTATCCATACGGTTCATGATGAAATTGGTGGATGGTGTGAAATCATAAGCTCCAACACACCTGAACTTGTAGTGTGAAAGTTGTTAGGAGAGCTTGATAGGCATTGGTAAGAGTGACGCCATACCTTCTCTGGTGTCACTCTTAATCGTAAGTTCAGGTTTATTTGTCAAGAAGTGGTTGCATATAGATGTTCAGATCACCATTAAGCATGACTTTTGCCGACAGGAGATGAAACCCTGCTGGTACAGTTTTGGAGTTCTGGGGTGCACCAATCAACGGATCAAGTACCTTGTGATAATCATTATTGATGGTATCAGCTGTAACACCCCATGAAGTTGGCCATGGGACAAATGTATCAACATGCCAGTTATGAAGGGCTGCCCAAATAGTTCCTTTCGTTCGGTCGAAATGGATTTCAATACCAAAATCAAAAACGCTCGAGGGATCCGGTACACCTGAAATGTCAAGTCCTATTTCAACATGCACCTGGTATAAGCGATTATGCACCGTTGCTCCATCCCAATGGTAGTCACTCACACCTGTGAATGTTGGTCCACTGGTAATGTAGACACGCGGATTAGATGTTAGCGCTTTAACGATGGCTTTGTTGATTTCTGCTATAACCTGTGCAGCGGTTTCGCTTGCATCAGCAATAGTAAACTTCAGCAGACTGGTTGCATTAGTCAACCCCTCTTTCACGTATACTACGCCATTTTCAAAGTCTGAAAAGAAACTGTTACTGCCTGGATGTGCCGGTAATACATCTGAAATAGGGTAACCGAGATCCGGATTTTTTTCCCAGCCATTATTAGACCAATATTGATGAATGGGGCCATGCACTTCATGAGCAGAAATGGTTGATTTCCAGTATATCGACCCATTTTCAAAGTGATTGTATCGACCTTTTAAATCAGGTGTTAATGTTTCGTCGGTTGTCGCAAATCCAAGAACACCTGCTTCGCAGCCCAACTGACAATATTTGCTTCGGATTTCTCCATGCTGTTCAAATGCCTCTTTCGCTCCACTCTTCCAGGTGATAGCTCCAAACTGAAACATATTATAACGTCCCTTCGCTCCGTTTCCGGAATCTGACTCATCACTCTTAGGGTAGCCAAGAAAACTTTTTTCCCATCCAAGAGCTGCCCACTTTGCCTGTATTAAACCATGTACCTCATAAGCGCCGGAAAGTGAATTCCAGTAAATAGATCCGTGCTCATAATGGCGATAACTTCCAAAAGGGACAGTCAGAAGCGCCGTCTCCGGAGATGTTGGTTTACCCAAAAACCCACTGGGGCCACCAAGCTGGGCGTATTTGTTATCGATTGCACTCATCCTCAACCTCCATTTAGTTATTTTTTTTAAATAGACTTATAATTGTTTGGAGCAGTCAACGGTATCAATTTTTTTTGTGAGTCTCCTGATTTGAACCAGTCAGAATCATCAAGCAGATTATCCTTGATATTCAAAGAATTTTACTTTCCAGAAGAACAATAAAACCAATGATTTGAGATTAATTCTGGCATACTTGTTTCACCTCCTTTTATTTTTTTAATCATGTTATTCAATTTCATGGATGGGCGATAACAGCTATAATGGACTAATCTGAGAATTGTCCAATGCTTTTTTGGTCAGCTTTATTCAAAGGTTTATAATCTGTTTGATGCAGCGAAGTTAGGGATAATGGTATGTTAACAATTGTGAATAGAAAAAGACAAAAAATTAATACATGAAGTATATACCTTCCCTTAACTATCCGCACGTCCAGCTTGTACACTGTAATATACAGAACAGCATCTCCTAACGACAGAGAAACCACGATCACACCAATGCCCAATTCCTTAGTTAGGCAAGAAAATCTGCTTGTTGAGCACACCGGAGCATAGTGTGCCACCTCTACCGGAGTAAAGTGTGCCAGCGATTCCGGAGCAATATGTGCCACCCGTACCGGAGAATAGTGTGCCAGGCATTCCGCTTGAAAGTGTGCCACCCCACAGGCCAGATTTGTAACATCATAAACAGTACCTTCGAAGCAAAAAAACGGAGGTATTACCATGGCAAACAAAGCCTTGACTATGTTACAGATTCGCCGTATTCTCAAACTCATGATGGAGGAGTGTTCCCAACGGGAAATCCATCGAAGTACAGGTATTCACCGGCTCACACTCAAAAACTATCTGCATCGGTTCAAGAGCAGCGGTAAGACGTTTTCAGAGCTGTTTGCACTTTCTGATCACGATCTTTCGGTTCTGGTTCATCCACCACGCTCCGCCAAGACCTCTGACGAGCGGTATGCTGATCTCAGTATCCAGCTGAAGCGTCTTTCCGAAGAACTCGGCAAAAAGCACTCTCATGTCACCAAGCAGGTGCTCTGGGAGGAGTATCTTCAGGATCGCCCTGCTGGCTATCAGTATTCCCAGTTCTGCTATTATCTCGACCAGTACATGCAGCAGCATGATGTCACCATGCCGCAGCAGCACCAGCCAGGGTATCGGCTGCAGATTGACTTCGCCGGCGACCCACTCTGTGTCATCGAACCGCTCACCAGAGCGCGTGTTGAGTGCCCCGTTCTGGTCTGCACCCTGCCCTGCAGCAGCTTCTTTTATGTTGAACCGTTATCGTCCGCCAGGCAGGAACATTTGATCCCTGCGCTCAACCGGGCACTGGCCTATCTGGGCGGTGTTCCCAAGAACATTCTCAGCGACAACATGAGGCAGGTGGTGACGAAAGCATCACGCTATGAGCCTCTTTTTACTGATGTTATGGAGCATTGGGCATTGCACTACCAGACCAACATGCAGGCGACCAGAATCGTCCGGCCCAAGGATAAACCTTCCGTGGAGGGCACGGTTCATATTGCCTACAACCAGATTTACGGACGTTTGCGCAATGAGGAATTTACCAGTCTCAACGCCTTGAAGTGTCGGGTACGGGAGTTGCTGGATAATGCCAATGACCGGCTGATGACCGATTATGGCAAGAGTCGCCGGCAGCGGTTTATAGCGCTTGAACAAGAGCTGTTACTGCCACTGCCGGCGACCGATTTTCTCTATAAGCGTGAAACCACGGCCACCGTCAAGAAAAATTACCATGTCATGCTGGGAGAAGACCGCTGCCAGTATAGTGTCCCACATGAGTATATCGGCAAGCTTGTCAAACTGGTCTACGATGAAGCCGTGGTTGAGGTATTTCTTGATTTCCAGCGTATTGCCCTGCATCAGCGCATCGTCGGACGCCGGGGTATCTACAGAACCGTTGAGGAGCACATGCCGGAAGCCCACCGCCGGCACCATCAGCAACAAGGATGGAGTGAGGATGACTTTACCAGCAAAGCCGCCGCTATTGGGCCTTGTACTGAAGAAGCAGTCCTTAGGATTCTGAGTTCAAAGGCCTTTGTACAGCAAAGCTTTGACGCCTGCCTTGGCATACTTCGGCTCCAGAAGAAGTATGGAACAAGCCGACTTGAAGCAGCATGCGGGCTGGCATTGCAGGTTCCCAGCGTCAGCTACCGTCTTGTCCATAACATACTGGAAAACAACAGAGATAAAGCAGTGGCGGCGGCAGAATACCATGCGCCCATGCTGCCGTTTCATGACAATATTCGCGGCAAAGAAGTCTACAATTAACCTCAACCACCACATGACCATGAATACACAGCTAACCCTTGACCAGCTTCGTTCCATGAACCTTTATGGTATGGCAAATGCCTATGAAGCAGCAACCATGCTTCCCGTCCACGAACAGCCAGCAGCGGACACGCTGCTCGGCCAGTTGGTTGATGCCGAACAGCGATTCCGAAAAGAACAGAGCACCAAGCGGTACCTCCTGCAAAGCAAGATCCGCTATCCAGCCATACTGGAACAGGTTCACTGCAACGCCGCCCGGAACCTGACCCGGGATCAACTGCTCAGCCTTGCTGACTGCAACTTTATCGGGCGGGGTGAAAATATTCTTATTACCGGAGCAACGGGATGCGGCAAGAGCTATCTTGCCTGTGCTTTGGGACGGCAGGCCTGTTCACTTGGATATCGCACGCTGTACTTTGGTATGAACCGGTTTCTTGAACGGATCGCACAGACAAAACTTGACGGAACCTTTGTCCGTGTGCTTAACCAAATTGAACGAACCCATCTGATTATCCTTGATGATTTCGGTCTGCAACCACTCGATGCAACAACACGTATTGCACTACTGCAAATCCTTGAAGATCGTTATGGAAAGCAGGCGGTCATGATCACCTCTCAGCTGCCGGTTGCCCAGTGGCATGACGTAATTGGGGAGCCTACAATTGCTGACGGAATCATGGATAGATTAGTCGGAAATGCTCACCGGCTTGAGTTAAAAGGAGAGTCAATGAGGAGAAGGAAATTGGATAAAATTGTGTAAGTTCTAACAGCAAATCTGGCCTCAAAAAGGTGGTACACTTTGCCCCGGAATCGGTGGCACATTATATCGCGGAATACCTGGCACACTTTCACCCGGAATGGGTGGTACACTTTCCCCGGAATACTCAACTGGCCACGGAATTAAGGTAACCAGTCGAGTAATCAGCCCTGCTATCTCAGGATTTATGCCGTTGCGATTCATTACAGATGTCTTCATATGCAAGTTCTCCAGTTTTTACGTTGCAGTATGAAGATATTATAAAAGGTAGATCAGTATTTTCCTAATCCCTTAGATACTCTTGATCATGACTGCACACTCAGTTTGCCAGAAAAGCCGTCATGTTCGATGGAAGCCGAAGATAAGGCACTGTTGCTCAAGCAGGACGCCGATATAAGGTTATCAGTACTGTTATCTGCGATTTCGGGACTTAAACACCGGGCTATATCAAGAATAATCGGAAAACCACTTGATACCATAAGAGTATGGTTATCCTCTGGGCGGAAAGCACTGGCATATAGTGCCTGTTTAAAATCCTGGCTATTGTAAAAGGAGGGGTATACTCATGAAAAAGCTACGCATTGCTCAGATTGCACCGTTAGTGGAACGTGTGCCACCAAAAAAATATGGTGGAACAGAGAGGGTAGTCTACCATTTGACTGAAGGACTGGTAGAGAAGGGGCACGATGTTACCTTGTTTGCGTCGGGTGATTCCATAACAAGCGCCCGGCTTGTTGCCCCTATCAGAGAGAGCCTTCGTCTTGGCAGAAAGGCTCATTCGCCAATAATGGTTACTATGATGATGTTGGCTCAGGTCTATGAGAAAATGGCCAATGAGTTTGATATTATTCATTCGCATCTCGAGTATATGACTTTGCCTTATGCCTATAAGACACAGGTGCCAACTGTTCTGACGATGCATGGCAGGCTTGATCTTGGCGATAGCCCGGCAATGCTGAGATCATATCCTGATATGTCCTATGTCTCCATCAGTGATTCACAGAGGCACCCTGTAAAGGAAATTAACTGGGTAAAAACCGTTTATCACGGTTATCCTCCATCTTGCTTTGAATTTAACGATAAGCCTGGAGATTATTTTCTCTACCTTGGACGCTTTTCAGAAGAGAAAAAGCCTCAAGAGGCAATCATGCTTGCACGTGCATGCCATATACCACTGAAAATTGCTGCTAAAATCGATCCGGCTGACAAAATTTTTTTTGAGAAAAAAATCAGGCCACTGCTTGATCATCCGCTGATTGAGTATGTCGGTGAAGTTGATGAAGAGCACAAGGGAGATTTGCTGAAAAATGCGAAAGCTCTGCTGAATACTATAGACTGGCCTGAGCCTTTCGGGCTGGTGATGATTGAGGCTCTGGCATGCGGCACCCCGGTGATTGTAACGGGATGTGGTTCAGCGCCGGAAGTGATTACGCATGGCAAGACAGGTTTTATTTGTGAAAAACGTCTTGACTTTATCGAGGCAATTCATCATGTTGACCGGATATCAAGAAAAACATGTCGCAAGGAGTTTGAACAGCGTTTTTCACGAGATTGTATGGTGGAGAGTTACGAAGATCTTTACTACAGTATGATAGAGAAGAGTCCGGTTATACATTCACTGTACAATCATGTGCAGCAAACGCAGGTTAACGGGTTAAGTTTCCGCTGATACGGAGGAAGAGGTGTATCGATGGTTATTTGATGAGATGCTGTATAAAAATGACCGGTATCGGCGGAATATTTATTTTGGTTTCTTTCTGCTTGGATCACACTACTTTTCGAACTTTTTCATTTTTTCCATCAGAATTTTCAGATGAGCTTTCTGCTGGGTATCCAGAGGTTTCTGGTTGTCTGCAACGTTCACGTATCCCGCTGGAATATTGAAGTCTGACAGAGGAAGTGCTTTTGGCCAGATTTGCATCAGTTCCATGATGTATGGGCCGTTATCATTATATTGCACGATCTTGACAGGGAATCCCTCAATGCCCGCGTTGCTGAGTGTTTTTGCCAGTGAAGTATTTGACAGACGGGGATTTTGCGACTGAAGGATTCTAAATGTTGAGAAATCGCCAAGATCACGCGTGACCCAGAGTTCAAGTTTTTCGGTGCTGCTCGTCAGGCCAATCCGGTTGCAAGTGTAGCCTTTTATGGTTTGCTTTCCAACTCTTGTAAGTTTATAATTACTGTCGAAATCAAGCAGCATGGCGTTTTCTGCAGCAGTTTTGAGATTGACAATACTGTAATTTTTTGCCTGGTGATTAATGACATAAGCCTGGTCTGGCTGCGAGGCCTTTGTGATGACCGATGTTTTTAATTTTTCGGGTATTTTATCCATCTGCATGGTCATATCCATGCGCTGTGTTTTGTTGCCGAAGTAGTAGGTGATTTCAGCGGTACCGTTCGGCATTTTCAGTATCATCTCCATAATGCCGTTAAATTTCTGGGCTGCGACAACAGGATTTCCGGAAGCTGCGGAGAGAAGCAGGGAAAAAATGAGAAGAGCTTTTTTCATCGTGACGTTGATCTTGAATCTATGGTCTGTTTGCCCGGGTTTTTGCACTTAGGGTATCAGGGTGAACATTCAATGTACTATTTGAAAAGTCACGTGACTGAATTTATTTTCTAAAGAGTCTGTTGTGTAGAGTTCAGCTTTTTTATGGCATCCTTCAAAGGATTGCACTGCGAATTTGGGATTTAAAAGAGAAAAATGCAAGAACTGAAAGAGTGGCAAGTGGTCGAACTGCTTAAGACAACTGCGGTTTTTTTTGAGGAAAAAAATGTTGATGAGCCTCGAATCAGCGCGGAGCTCCTTCTGGGGCATATCTTGGGTCAGAGCAGGCTTCAACTCTATCTTCATCACAACAGACCTGTCTATCAGGATGAACTTGATCGGTTCAGAGTGCTTTGCCGCCAGCGGCTTGAAGGTCGTCCAGTTCAGTATATTATTGGTGAACAGTTCTTTTACGGGCTGAAGTTTACTGTTGATGAGCGGGTACTTATACCCCGCCCGGAAACAGAACTCCTTGTTGATCACGCCCTTGAATCTCTTGGCATGACAGGTCGCGGTGGTTCGCGGGAGGCAAAGATTCTGGATATTGGTACAGGAAGCGGGTGCATTGCCATTACTATGGCAAAGCTTTGTCCTTCACTCAAAGCTGTCGCTATTGATTGCTCTCTTGATGCTCTTGATATTGCCCGCCTGAACGCAGCAAACATTGGGGTGGAATCCAGGGTAGAGTTTATTGCTGGCGATATGTTCAGCGAGTTGTTTGCCGCTTCACTGCCAGACTCTCCTTACGATCTTGTTGTCTCGAATCCACCCTATATACCGGAGGCTGAATGGGAAGGTCTTCAAAAAGAGGTTAAGCACTATGAACCTAAAATTGCATTGACAACACCACAAGGGATGGAGTGTTACAGTGTGATTGCGGTACAGGCAAAACAGCTTCTTGTTCCGGGAGGAAAGCTCTGTTTTGAACTGCATGCAGATGCGGCGGAAGCGGTCTCGAATCTTATGACTTTTCAAGGGTTTACCGGGATAACGGTATTAAAGGATTATTCCGGTTTTGACAGGATTATTTCGGGAATTTTTCCAACAGGAAATTAACTTGCTTTCGGAATTGTTTTTTATTATAAAGCTCTTGGTATAATTAACATTACACAGGTGCAGAACAGATTAGTTTGTTTAAATTCACCTGTTTGTTTTGCACTGTTATTGCTTCTAATCACAATGGTATACGTGGATGGATTCTCGTGATCTGACCTTGAGAGAGCGGCATGTGCTGGGTATTATTATCCAGTCCTATGTCGTGACGGCTGCTCCGGTGGGGTCAAGGTATATAGCAAAAAATTATAATCTTGGTTTTTCTGATGCCACGATCAGAAATGTCATGGCCGTACTTGAAGATGAAGGCTATATCAGTCAGCCGCACACATCAGCCGGAAGAATTCCGACAGACAAGGGGTATCGTTATTATGTCGATCTGATTATGACCTTCCAGTGTCTTGATGAGAAAGAGAAAAAAAGGATAGAGGCGAATGTTGGTCAAATCAGTATAGACCGTAAGGGTACCTCATCAGATGTGCTTCTTTCAGCGGCAAAAGTTCTTGGTACCATTTCAAGACAGTTGAGTGTTGTCTTGTCGCCAACGCTGTCTAACGCAATTTTTGAGAAGCTCGACATGGTTCTGTTGAGTTCGACGCGGATGATGGTTATTCTCTCCATACAGTCTCTGTTTGTCAAGACTATTGTTATGGAGCTTGATATGGAAGTTTCCCGCCAGACAGTTGATGAGGTTGTTGATGTTCTCAATCAGCGGCTTTCCGGATTGACACTTTCTGAAATCCGCAGAACAATCCGTCGACGTCTTACTGACAGTGGTTGTGACAACGCACTGAAAAATCTTATTGTGCGTTCAGCCGGAAATCTCTTCGATGAGTCGCCGATTTTTGAACGGCTCTACATTTCCGGCACAGAATACATTGTTGATCAGCCTGAGTTCAAGCAACCCGAGAGGGTTCGTGATCTTATCACCATGATTGAGGATAAGTTCAGCATGGCAAAGCTGGTCGAGCATAGTGGTTCATCGTCCGTCGAGACCATCAGGCCGGCTGGCATGGATATTACCATTAATATCGGCAAGGAGAATAGTGAAATACAGGCGGAAGATCTTACCATAGTTTCAACACCTTATTATGTTGGAAACATGGTAGGAAAAATCGGAATTTTTGGACCGAAAAGAATGGATTACGAGTACGCTGTTCGCGTGCTCAACTATATGGCCGACAGCCTTTCTGCAACGCTGTCGGAAGTTAACTAAACAGAAAATGTATTTATGACAAAGAAAGCAACGGACGGAAAAGAGAGTTATAAAGAAAATTTTGAGGAGAGAGAGAATAATTATATTCCCGAGGCCTCCGCGCTTCCTGAAGGTACTTTCTCTGAGTGGGAATTGGTTCAGGATGTGCCGGCAAAAGAAGAATCCTCCTCTGTTTCGAGAATAGCTGAGCTTGAAATCGAATTGAACAAGCAGAAAGAGCAGGCCGACAAGTATCGTGATGAGCTGCTGCGAAAAGCTGCGGATTTTGAGAACTTCCGCAAACAGAAAGAACGTGAGGCAATGATGTCCTCATCCAGGACTCTTGAGAACATTATCAGGGAAATTCTTCCGGTTGTTGATGACGTGAAAAGAGTTCTACAGCATGCCCCTCTTAATTCTGAAACATCAGGGGAAGCCAGGTTATATATTGAGGGTGTGGAACTAGTGAAAAAAAATCTTGAGAAGTGGCTTGATCAAAAAGGGGTTACAGCGATAGAATCAAAAGGAATGAAGCTTGATGTGAATTTTCATGAAGCAATTTCCCAGATCGATCAGCCGGAAGTTGAATCAGATACCATCATTGATGAGTACCAGACCGGGTACCTGCTGGGTGACAAGGTTATCAGACATGCGAAGGTCATCGTGGCAAGATAGTGCGGTACGTTTTTTATTTCAATGAATTCCATAGACAAGCAAATTTGTTGGTGCTATTATGAAGAGAGAATATTACGAGGTTCTTGGTGTCAGCCGTACGGCCACCAAGGATGAGATAAAAAAGGCATACAGGAAGCTGGCGCTGCAGTTTCATCCTGATAAAAATCCGGACAACAAGGATGCAGAGGAGCATTTCAAGGAGGTGAATGAAGCCTACGAAGTTCTCAGCAATGATGACAAGCGACGTCGCTATGATCAGTTCGGTCATGCGGGTGTAGGTTCTTCGGCCGCTTCCAGTGGCGGCGGACAGTATGGCGGCGGCGCTACGGATTTAAACGATATTTTCAGTGCATTCAACGATATGTTCAGCGGTGGAAAGACACGTGCTGGCGGGGCCCCATTTGGTTTTGAAGAGGTTTTTGGTGGAGGTGGAGGCAGAAGAGGTCGTGCGTCTGGAGGTATTCCTGGGACTGATCTGAAAATTCGTCTCAAGCTGACCCTTGAAGAGATTGCCAAAGGCGTTGAAAAGACATTGAAGATCAAAAAACAGGTTACCTGCAAGGAGTGTAACGGCAGTGGATCCAAATCGGGAGCGACAGAAAACTGCCAGACCTGCCATGGTACAGGAGAGGTGCGGCAGGCATCCAAAACAATGTTCGGCCAGTTCGTCAATATTGTCGCATGTCCTACATGTGGTGGTGAAGGCAGGATGGTCAAGGATCGTTGTACCTCCTGTTACGGCGAAGGGATTAAACTGGGTGAAGTGACTGTCAAGGTTAATGTGCCATCAGGCGTTGAGGACGGAAATTACCTGACCTTGCGTGGACAGGGTAATGCAGGCCCGAGAGGAGGAGCGGCAGGCGATTTGCTTGTGATCATTGAGGAAATAGCTCACGAAATGTTTTCACGCCATGGCGACGATGTGGTTTATTCCCTTGCGGTGAGTTTCCCGGACCTTGTTCTCGGAACAAAAGTCGATGTGCCAACGCTCGATGGAGCAGTCAAGCTAACTATTCCTCCATCGACGCAACCTGAAACCATGCTCCGCATAGCGGGTCACGGGATAGGTCATCTGCGAGGGTCGTCCAGAGGTGACCAGTATGTGAAGGTGAATGTTTATGTCCCAAAAGATCTTTCGCACCAGGACAAGGAGCTTCTTAAAGAGCTGAAGAAATCTTCCGGGATTTCACCATCTGCTCATAATGATAAAAATGCCAAAGGCTTTTTTGAAAAAGCACGGGATATTTTTACCTGAGTCTGACTCGATTGTTCGATAAACACAAATCTATAAACACAAAAGGCCGGTAATAAAACCGGCCTTTTGCAATGGTATTTGAAGAGAGGGATGAACCGTCAGCTTGATGACTTGGCTACAAGGTGATCTTCCTCTTCTATGGCATTTTCAAGCTCTGAGATGTCTACGCCTGCCTGAATTTTTGCAATAGCGGCAACAATTTTCGGTACAACATCGGTATTAAACACTGAAGGCATCAGGATGTCGTGGGTTGGTTCGATGGAGTGGGCAATTGCAATTGCCACGGCCACTTTGATTTCCGAGGTAACCTTCCTTACACCAGATGCAAACAATCCCTTGAACAACCCAGGAAATGCAAGAGCATTATTAACCTGATTCAGCAGATCTGAGCGACCAGTGCCGACGATGCTGGCACCAGCTTCGTAAGCAAGATCAGGCATTATTTCCGGTGTCGGGTTAGCCATGGCAAAGATAAATGGTGAGCTATTCATGCTTTTAACCATTTCCTTGGTGACGATGTTACCTATGGAGACACCGACAAAAACATCTGCCCCGACTAATGTGCTTGCTAAATCGCCAGCATGTTTTGCTTTATTGGTGATTTCAGCAATCTGTTGTTTCGTTGAATTCATTCCTGGGCGTCCTGCATAAATAGCTCCCTGGGTATCAACGAGCACAATCTCTTTAGCCTTTGCAATAAGCAATAGCCTTGCAATGGCAATACCAGCAGCCCCGGCGCCATTGATAACGACATGCAAATCGGAAATATTCCGTCCGGTTACACGACATGCATTGATGATAGCCGACAGAGTAACAATGGCTGTTCCATCCTGATCGTCATGAAAAACTGGAATTGACAACTCATTTTCGAGACGCTCAAAAATTTCAAAGCATCTTGGTGCTGAAATGTCTTCAAGGTTTATGCCCGCAAAGCTTGGTTCGATAAGCTTGCAGAACTTAATGATATCCTCAACATCTGTAGAATTTATGCAGAGCGGTATCGCGTCAATATCAGCGAACTCTTTAAAAATGATTGCCTTACCCTCCATTACCGGCATTGCTGCTTCAGGTCCAAGGTCACCAAGACCAAGAATGGCAGTTCCGTCAGAAACAACCGCAACCTGATTGGCGCGATTGGTTAAGGTATAAGATTTTTCCTTGTCAAGGCCAATTGCTGTGCAAACGGCCGCAACGCCAGGGGTATAAGCCAAAGACAAGTCCTCTTTAGTTTTTACGCTAACTTTAGACCGGATTTCGATTTTACCACGCGTTTTGAGATGTAATTCTATTGATTTTTGTGAATAACCCATATGTAAAATAGCTCCCTTGCCATTATCTGATGGTTATAGTAAAAAATTAGCTTGTCATACTTAATGTACTGTAAACGCCTACAAACACGTTGAAAGTAAGTACTGGATAACAAGGTTATTAAGAAGGCCGTGGAATATAACTTATTTTTTAAAAAGAAATGTTGTTATTCAAATCATTCCTGGCTGATAATTTTTGTTGACTTTCTCATAGAAAGCAAAAAATCTCCCTCTATGGTGTGTTAATCCATAAAAATATAAGGATATAATGATATTCCAATGAGCACTCTCTGTCTCGTGAGTCCATACAAAGCGGAAATAATTATTATTGTGTATTGTAGGCTGTGTTCAGTTCGTGGACATATTTTTCTATGACTGCCTGATCTGACAGCTGGTCTGGTGCAAAAATTTTTTCAACAAGGATGGTGTTTCCAACCAGGTTAAGTTTCAGCTGTGGAAGATAGAGCAGGTTTGCCATCAGCTCAGGACTTCCGCAGGTGAGAAAAAGCGCAACCTTTTTGCCGTTCAGGTTGTGTTTAAGGTTGCTCTGTATCAATGCTCCTATAAGCTGTGATGAGACAAGAAGATAGTAAATAGGGGCACCCATGATTACAACATCAAAATCCTTGATAAAGCTGTAATCTCCGGTGGTTTTGCACTTGGCTTTTTCAACATAAGCTCCTGTTTTTGCAAGTTCCAGGCCAATTGAATCGATGAGTTTTTCGGTAGATCCACCAGCAGTTTTGCTGTCGAACAGGATAATGGCTTTCATGGGATTGGTTGCTGTCTGTGTCATAAGAAAAGGGTTGTTGCAGTGAAACGGCGGACTGGAGTTATAGAAGCAAACAAAGCAAGTTAAGGTAAAAAACTTGAAAATATACTCTCTGCATCACTGGAAAGTCAAAAAAAAGGCACTCTGTTAGAGCGCCTTTTTTTTGTAATTACCTTTTCGAAGAGTAACTCTTATACAAACTTCGAGTAGATATCAAGAAGATCGGTTACTCTTGTTGAGTATCCAAGCTCGTTGTCATACCAGCCAACAACCTTAACCATGTTGCCTGAGCTCATGGTCAGAAGTGAATCAAAAATACAGGAGTGCGGGTTACCGACGATGTCCTGTGAAACGATAGGATCTTCACAGTATTCGAGGAATCCCTTCATTGGGCCTTCAGCTGCGGTTTTAATTGCAGCATTGATTTCAGCTTTTGTTGCCGGGCGGTTAAGAATAGCCGTAACGTCAGTAACGGAACCGTCTGGTACTGGTACTCTCATGGCGAAACCGTCAAGACGGCCAATCAGTTCAGGAATAACCTCGCCGATTGCTTTTGCTGCACCGGTGCTGGTTGGGATGATTGACAATGCTGCTGAACGGCAACGGCGAAGGTCAGAGTGCGGAAGGTCAAGGATGTTCTGGTCGTTTGTGTAGGCATGAACGGTGGTCATGAATCCCTTTTCAATACCAAAACTGTCCTGAAGTACCTTGACCATTGGAGCAAGGCAGTTGGTTGTGCAGCTTGCGTTTGAAATGATCTCTTCCTTGCCGGTGATTGAGTCGCCATTGACACCGAGCACGATGGTAGCGTCAATTTTGTCTTTAGCAGGAGCTGAAATAATAACTTTTTTTGCACCAGCAGTAATATGCTTGGATGCAGCTTCTCTTGATGTGAACAATCCTGTAGACTCAACAACCAGATCGCATCCAAGCTCTTTCCAGGGAAGTGATGCTGGGTCACGCTGAGCTAAAATGGTAATAACCTTGCCGTTGACAACAAGATTACTGCCATCGACACTCACTTCACCATTGAATTTTTTGTGGGTGGAATCGTACTTGAGAAGGTGTGCGAGGGTTTTAGGATCACAGAGATCGTTGATTGCAACAATTTCATAATTCGGGTTGTTCAGTGCCTGGCGAAAAACCAGACGGCCGATGCGACCAAATCCGTTAATGCCGACTTTTACTTTTGCCATAATGTCGTCCTGGTGTAGTATTGAAATTAGTGTTCGTGTTGATTGTGTAAAAAAAATCTCTTTTATAAAAGAAAAATGTTCTTCAAGATATACTATGAAAATTGAAATATTCAGGAATTTTTTTGAAAACTTTCAGATAAAAGGTTTTTCAGGTTGCTGAAGCTGCCATTGCTCAGAATGACAACAACATCCCCTTCAATCACTTGACCTTGCAAAAATGTAACCATATCATCGGGATAACTGCCTGGGTTTTGGCCAGCAAGAAAGACCGTTTTTCCCTTTTTTTGAAGGGTTTTCTTTAAGAGTGAGGTATTGAGAGACTCTTCAGGCGGATATCGATCAGGACGATGAACCTTGCCTATGACGACAACGGCCGCAGACCCGAAACATTCCGAGAGTTCCTGCTGAAAGATGTTTCGAGTGGTTGTGTTGGAGCGCGGCTCAAAGCAGGTTACAACTCTCCGTCCGGCATAGCGCTGTGCGATAGCTTCAAGTGTTACCCTGACAGCCGTAGGATGATGGGCAAAATCCTCGATAAGGGTTATATTTCCGGGGAAGGTACCGACAATTTCCATTCGACGTTTCGGACGCTGGAAAAGAGCCATACCCTGTTTTATCGACTCAAAAGGAAGACCGGTACGGGTTGCCGCAGCTACTGCCGCCACTGCATTCATGATATTGTAGTTGCCAAAAAGCGGAACGCTGATATTTCCGAGGGTCGTGCCGTTGTAGGAGATGTCAAATGATGAGTGCCCACTCTCTATTACTATCTTGCTGGCGCGCCATTCCGATTCTGTTGTCAGCCCGAATCGTTCAACCTTGCAGAAAGCCCTTGAGGCAATTTCAGTGGCAATTGGATCATCTCCATTTACAAAAAGAGATCCGTTTTCAGGAATAAGATTGACAAACAACCTGAAACTGCGCTTGATATCCTCAAGCGAGTTAAAAATATCAGCGTGATCAAATTCAATATTATTAATAATAGCGATGTCAGGGCGGTAGAGCATGAACTTGCTGCGCTTGTCAAAAAATGCCGTGTCGTATTCATCACCTTCCGAAACAAAAAACCCCTCTTCACTGCGCCCTGATGCCCTGCACCCGATGGAGAAATTTTCCGGGATACCACCTACCAGAAATCCAGGCTTGAGTCCCCCATATTCAAGCAGCCAGGCCAGGAGCGAGGTAGTGGTTGTTTTTCCATGTGTGCCGGTCACTACTAACGAGGTGTTTTTATCGATCAGATGCTGCCGAACCAGCTCAGGCATGGAGACAAGCTCAATATGATGATTGAGAGCATATTCAAGTTCCGGATTTCCCCGGCTGATTGCATTGCCGACAACCACTGCGTCCGGTGATGCATGGAGCAGGTTTTCCGCTGAAAAGCCATTGAAGTAACGGATATTATGGTCATCGAGGTAGCTGCTCATTGGAGGGTAGAGCTGCGTATCAGAGCCGGAAATGGCGTGACCAGCATGTGAAAGTGCAACGGCCACCGATGCCATTGCTGTACCACCGATACCGAGAAAGTAGAGGGAACTCATCTGGACAGAGATTGTCTTTCGAATTGCTTTAATATACAAAGTTGTGATGAGCGCATATATACAAAAAAATTGCGTAGAGCGCAACTCTGACACTCTTCGTTCAGGTTATCCTCATTTCGATAAAGAACCGTGCTGTATTGCAAAAGAAATAAAATGAATCTGTATTTTGCAATTCAGTTTTAATAGATTTCAACCAATAGAGTTATGCAATTTATCGACCTGCTTTCGCAGAAAGACCGGATTCGGACACCACTTCTTCATCGCATCGAAAGCATTCTGGACAGTGGCCATTTTATCATGGGCCCGGAAGTCACAGAACTTGAGTCACGTCTTGCCTCGTATGTAGGCTCCCGCTTCTGTATATCCTGTTCATCAGGCACCGACGCACTGCTGATGCCTCTGCTTGCTAAAGGCATTGGCCCCGGGGATGCTGTTATTACAACCCCCTTTACCTTTGTTGCCACTGCTGAAGTTATAAGCCTTGCCGGAGCTACCCCTCTCTTTGTTGATGTCTCAGCAGATACCTTCAACATCAATCCCGACCTTATTGGACGAGCTATTGAAGAGGCCGTGTCAAGGGGATTGAAACCCAAAGCTATTATTCCTGTCGATCTTTTCGGCCAGCCAGCTGACTACAAACGTATCCAGGCAGTTGCTGATGCATACCGAGTATGGATTCTTGAGGATGCAGCCCAGAGTTTCGGGGGCACTTTCAATGGCGGTAAAGCCGGAAGTTTCGGCCTTGTCGGAGCCACCTCTTTTTTTCCGGCCAAACCCCTCGGCTGTTATGGCGATGGCGGTGCTATATTTACTGACGATGCAGAGCTTGATACGGTGTTGAGGTCAATAAGAGTTCATGGGAGCGGCGTCGACAAGTACAGCAATGACCGTATCGGCATAAACGGGAGACTTGACTCAATCCAGGCAGCTGTTCTTCTTGAAAAGCTCACCATTTTTGACGAAGAGCTTGCAGTGCGTCAACGTATCGCTGATTTCTACAGTAAAAAGCTTCACAACAGAGTGGTGGTGCCCAAGGTTCCAGAACCCTATACTTCGGCATGGGCACAATACTCCGTACTTGCCGCTTCGCAGGAAGAACGTGAGCAACTCATGCTGGCACTGCAGAAAGAGGGTATTCCGTCAATGATCTATTACAAAATTCCACTCCATCTCCAGAAAGCCTATTCTTCTCTTGGGTATAAAATTGGCGATTTCCCCGTTTCAGAGGATCTCAGCCGCAGAATATTTGCCCTGCCGATGCACCCATATTTGAAGGAAGAGGATATAGAGCGAATCTGTAAAGTGCTGCTCGCATAAAACTTTTCAAAAGGAGAGCAGGGTGCATATCAGGATTATGCCGATGTCACCTGCTCATCCTCCTTCACTTCACAGTAACCTGAAGTTTATAACTTGCATTCCCTCTTGTACCACCGACTATGATTCGATAGAGACCTGTTTTTGAGAGAGAGCCACTCCACGTTGTGATATCTTTGCCCTCCTCGGTGCCTCGAACTGCATTTTTTGCCTTTGGTTCAAAGAGAGAGAATACGGCATTCTCTTCAAGCGTTGAAATATTGATGGTCATAACCTGCTTTGCATGAGCCTTGATGAGGTAGATATCCCTGTCCCCTCTTACAACAGCAGCGCTTACAATCGCACTGTTTTTCCCTGGAGCAAAATGAAGCGGTTTCTTGAAATCTGAAGCTTGCACGGGTTGCGCCAGAGATAGGCCCAGTATAAAAACGGCAATAAAGAGAGCAATGTTTTTCATCTGTTTGAACGTGAAATTCTATTGGATGTAATAAAACCCCTTACAGCATCGATAAAGAGCTCTGGCTGTTCTTCGTGTGGAAGGTGCCCGCAATCGGGAATGATAACAAGTTCCGCGCAGGGAAGCTCATGGGCAAGCCGGATACTCTCCTCTGTTTTGACCGTAAGATCGTGTTTACCGGTAATGACGAGTGATGGCAGCGACATGGTTTTCATCTGTCTCTCCAGGTGGAGATGATGGGTTTCAAGAAAAAGCTCCCAGAATGCTCTTGACCAGTCACCAGTCATCAGGTCCTTTCGAAACGCGGTAAGAACATCATCGTCAAGGCGTTCTTGTTTGTACCAGAAGCCGCGAATATTGCGGTCATAGAGTCTGGTGATGAGGAACTTCATTAAACGGGAAAAGAGCGGGGTCATAGATTTCATGACAGGCTTCATAAACGCAGGAACTTCGCTTGTGGCATAGCCGCTGTAAATCATGGCACCGGCAAGCACCAGACCTTCCACATGCTGCGGGTAGCGCAGGGCAGTCAGAAGCGCAAGGGTGCCCCCCGTTGAATTTCCAACCAGCACAGCTTTGCTGAAACCAAGTTTTTTTATCAGTGCAATAACCAGGTCGCTCTGGGCTTCAGGCGTGTAACTGACACCAGTGGCCTTTGAAGGTAAAGGGCGTGAGGTAAAACCAAAAGCTGGGCGGTCGAACGCCAGAACTGTAGTTGTTTTTGCCAGCTCATCAAACACGAGCCGCCATGACCGGAGACTCAGAAAACTCCCGTGCAACAGTACAACGAGTGGATTACCGCTGCCAGCCATCCGGTAATGAACATTGAATCCGTTAACCTCAATGAAGCGGCGATGAGAAGAGGTTTGTCGCCCGTTATTGCTGTAAGTTCCCGGGGCGATCAGTTTTGTTTTTTCAAGCATGGTTACAGCTGTTGTATAATGTGGCCAATTTTAAATGGTTAATCTTATTTTCCCTCATCGCACGAATGCAACAGCCCATCCTGCATGCGCATACATCGATCAGCGAGCGCGGCATACTCCTCATTATGCGTTACAATGATAAAAGAGGTAAGTCGTTCCTTGCTCAGGCGGGCCATGAGCTCATAGAGGATGCGGCTGTTGTTGCTGTCGAGGTTGCCGCTCGGTTCATCAGCAAGAACCAGCTTTGGGTTATTCATCAAGGCACGGGCAATGGCGACCCGCTGCTGTTCGCCGCCGGAGAGCTCGGAGGGAAGGTGTTCAAAACGCTCACTGAGTCCGAGACTGGCAAGGAGTTCCCCGGCATGATTTTTTGCTGGCTGGAGCTTTCCCGTAGCGATGAACTCAGGCATTGCCACATTTTCAATGGCGGTAAAGTCAGAGAGCAGGTGGTGGAACTGGAAAACAAAACCAATTTTCCGGTTCCGGAACTTAGCCAGTGCCTTTTGGGAGAGAGTGTATTTTTTATTCATGAAGAGGAGCTCTCCATCAAACAGGATTTCTCCTCCGTCTGGTGTATCGAGGGTACCGAGCATGTTCAGAAGTGTAGTCTTCCCGCTGCCTGAAGCTCCGATGACCGTTATCATTTCGCCCTCGCCGAGCGTGAGATTAATTCCGCGCAGTATTGCTATGCTTTGCTGGCCCGGAAGGGTATAGGATTTACTGATGTTTTTTGCTTCGAGCATCTTCACTATGGTCTGGTTTGGCCGGTTCCCTCGATAATCCACTTATAAGTAGTCAACTCTTTCAGGGCCATCGGACCTCTCGCATGGAGTTTCTGAGTGCTGATGCCTATCTCTGCTCCAAGTCCGAACTGGGCACCATCGGTGAATGCCGTTGAGGTGTTTGCATAGACAACAGCAGCATCAACTCGCTTTAAAAATAGCTCTTTTGCCGCAGGGTCGTCCGCTATAATTGCCTCACTGTGTCGGGAGCTGTAGTGTGCTATATGTTCAAGTGCCTCTTCAAGGGAAGAAACGGTTTTTACCGACATTTTCAGAGAGAGGAACTCTGTACCGAAATGTTCCGGTTCAGCCCGATGCAGCAGCGCTGTTGGGTAAGAAGCTTCCAGTTTTGTGTAAGCAGCTTCATCCGCAAAGAGTACTACCTCTTTTTGCTGCAGTGGTTTCACCAGCTCTGCAAGGTCATCAAGACGGCTCTGGTGAATCACCAGAGTATCGAGCGCATTGCAGACACTTGGACGTCGGGTTTTGGCATTGAAAACGATCTTTTGACCAAGATCGAGATCGCCACTTTTATCGAAATAGGTGTGCACAATGCCTGCACCGGTTTCGATGACCGGAACCTTGGCATTGTCGCGGACAAAGTCGATCAGCTTCTGGCTACCTCTCGGTATGATCATGTCGATGTAGCCGACCGCGTTGAGCATGACAGCTGCAGCCTCCCGTTCTGCGGGAAGCAGGTAGATGGTGTCAGGGTTGATACCGTGCTCCTTCAGGACGGAGTGGATGAGTTCGACAATGGCAATATTTGAATACATGGCGTCGCTTCCGCCCTTCAGCACAGTGGCGTTACCTGATTTCAGGCAGAGGGCAAAGACGTCGAAGGTGACATTTGGCCGTGCTTCGTAAATGATGCCAATCACTCCTATAGGAACCGTCACCTTTTTCAGGTTGAGGCCGTTCGGCAGCACTCGCGCTTCAAGCACTGCATTGAGCGGAGAGGAGAGTGATGCGACATTGCGGATGTCGGCGGCAATGGCATCAAGGCGCGAAGTGTTGAGCAGCAGTCGGTCAACCATCGGGTCTGCCGGATTCATCCGTTCGATATCCTTCTGGTTGGCTTGCAGAATGGCATCATAATGAACGGGTATGCTGTCGGCCAGGGCGAGCAGCAGGTGGTTGATTGTCTCATCAGTGAGGGTGATAATCTCCCTGCTTGCCTGCTGGACGGTGCGGAGCTGTTTTGTTATCGTTTCCTTCATGTCGGACGGAGTTCAGGAGGTTATATAGAGGTAATCGTAATGAATCAGGGGTTTCTGATCCTTCAGCCCCATGATGGCCATTGTTTTTTCTGAGCCGTATTGTGCCATACCGTAGCCAATAACGGTGCCATCTGTGGCGCATACCTTGATAATGTCGCCTTTCAGGAAGCGTCCTTCAATCGACTCGATACCGACCGGCAGCAGGCTGTTGGCGCGCTTTCCGGCAACCAGCGCCATTTCAGCGCCCATGTTGACGGTGACTGCTCCTTTTTCCATCCCTTCGCTGTTGGCAATCCAGCGTTTTGGGCCGTGTGTTGCTTTTTGCGGCAAAAATTTTGTCCCGTTTGGTTCTCCCTCAAGAATCGAGAGCAGAATACCGGGGGTGCGTCCGTTGGCGATATGTACGGTAATGCCGAGACGCGAAAGCTTCTGAGCGATATGGCACTTGGTGAGCATTCCTCCTCGTCCGAATTCGGATTTTCCTGGATGGATATACTGGTGGAAATGTTTGGTCGAGGGGTCAATGATCGGGATGATGGTGCCCTCCCCTGTTTTCATGTCGAAGAGGCCATCAACATGTGAAAGAATGATATAGCCATCAACGTCCATCATTGACGCAATGAGTCCGGAGAGCTCGTCATTGTCGGTAAACATAAGTTCGGTCACTGAAACGGCATCGTTTTCATTGACAACAGGAATGATATTCTGCTGCAGAAGGGAGCTGAAGCAGGTCTGCATGTTGAGGTAGTGCAGACGGTCGCTGAAATCGCTCTTGGTGACAAGGATCTGCGCGGTAACCAGTCCGTGCTTACTGAACAGCTCATTATAGGTGCTGATCAGCATGATCTGACCCGTTGAGGCAAGTACCTGACGGGCTGCAACCGGCGAGATGGTGCCTGAGAGTTTAACCACCGAACGTCCTGCACCGACGGCACCCGAAGAGACAAGGATGATCTGGATTCCTTGCTTCTGCAGTTCCGCTATCTGTACGGTGAGCTGCTGAAGAATTTCAAGGTCAAGCTCGCCGTTTTTACCGGTAATAACATTCGTACCAACTTTTACGACAATTTTTCTATAGATCAGATCTTTCAAAAGAAATAGTTTCAAACGTTAATAAACACCTACCCAATCCAACCACCACCATGAACAACAACAATCAGGCACTTCTCTTTTGTTCACTCTCTTGGACGGCTGACGAAAGAAAGGTAAAGCTCCCCCCGTAAAAAAAGAAAATAAAAAGTGTTGACACCAGGTTTAGTAAATCTGTTGTAAATATTTGCCTCTATCTATACCTGATTGCGACTAACCGGGGCGTTTGTGTGCAACTGAAAAGATATGCATATTTCTTTTCGGATAAGTTATTTTTCCGGCTGAAAATATCAATGCCTTTCTGCAGGTGTTGCCATTAATTTTTTGGATTGTAAACAATGGTGTTGATGAGCCTGATTGATATATCATTGCCGTTGAAAAATCCGGTTTTACAGTTTTCACTGATACTGCTTGTCATTCTTTTTGCGCCGGTACTCTTAAGTCGTCTGAAAATCCCGACTCTTATTTCCCTTATTATTGCTGGAGCGGTGATCGGGCCTCATGGCCTTAATTTAATGCTTCGTGACAGCAGTATCATTTTGTTTGGAACAGTTGGTTTGCTCTATATCATGTTTCTTGCCGGGCTTGAAATTGATGTTGAGGATTTTCGAAAAAACAGCAGAAACAGTATCCTGTTTGGCCTTTATACCTTTTTCATCTCAATTGTTCTTGGTATTCTTGTTGGTTTCTACATTCTTGATTTTTCGCTTTTTTCCTCGATTCTTATCGGTAGTATTTTTGCCTCTCATACCCTCATAGTCTATCCAATCGTCAGCAAGCTCGGTATTTCCAAAGATAAAGCGGTCACGATTGCAATCGGAGGTACCATTATCACCGACACCCTTGCGTTGCTGGTGCTGGCGATAGTTACCGGAATGTCGTCAGGGGAGCAGATGACAGGGTTCTGGATAAGGCTTTTTATAGGGTTAACGCTTTTCAGCTTAATTGTTCTGCTGCTTTTTCCGGTGATAGCCCGCTGGTTTTTCAAGCGCTTTGATGACAGTGTTCAGCAGTATCTCTTTGTATTGGCCATGGTGTTTTTCGGTGGTTTTCTTGCGGAAGCTGCAGGTGTCGAGGCAATTATCGGTGCATTTCTCAGTGGTCTTGCTCTGAACCGTCTGATTTCGCGTACATCGCCGCTCATGAACAGAATTAAATTTGTCGGCAACGCCCTGTTTATTCCGTTTTTTTTAATCGGTGTCGGCATGCTTATCGATATCAGGGCATTTTTCAAGGATTATAACACCATAAAAGTTACTGTGGTTATAACGCTTGCCGCTACTGCTGCCAAATATCTTTCAGCCTGGATTACCCAGAAACTTTTCAAGTTTTCGCTTGATCAACGCAGGCTTATTTTTGGTCTGATCAGTGCTCATGCGGCACTGGCTCTTGCAACGGTGCTGATAGGTTACAACATTATTACCGGGTACACTCTAAAAGGCTATCCCGTCAGACTGCTTGATGAGAGTGTTTTGAATGGAACCATCCTGTTTATTCTGATAACCTGCACTCTTGCAACCATTGTAGGCCAGAAAGGTGCCCAGAATATTGCTCTTGCTGATACCGTCGATGAGCTTCCGGAATTCGGGAAACAGTTTTCTGAAGAGAGGATACTGATTCCCATGAACAACATCACGACGGTTGATGAACTGATCAATCTCAGTGTAACCCTTAAGTCACATAAAGCCCCCAATGGTATTTATGCCCTGCATGTAGCTGACAACACCGTGGCTGATGAGGCAGCAGAAAAGCATGCAGCAAAACTCCTTGAAAAAGCAGCAGTAGCAGCATCCTCTACCGATTACGAGTTACAGAGATTGATTCGTTATGACAGCGATGTTGTTAACGGTATCGCATGTGTAGTCAGAGAGCAGAAAATCACTGACCTTATTTTAGGAATGCATCAAAAAAGCACTATTACTGAAAGCTTTCTTGGTAGTTCATCGGAGAATATTCTTGGGCGGTGCAATATCACAACATTTATCTATAAACCGGTTCAGCCTCTTGCAACGATCAAGCGAACTATTGTGGTTATTCCTGAAGGGGCAGAAAAAGAAATAGGGTTTGTGCTCTGGATGCGAAAGATGATCAATATCATCAGAAACACAGGATCAAAACTGGTGGTTTATGGCACTAAACAGACTATTGCTTACCTGAAGGGTGAGTATTCTATGAGCATTTCACATGCAGAGTACAAAGTTTTAAAGGAGTGGGATGATTTTCAGGCAGTGTCGCGGGAGATAAAGAATGACGACAACCTCATAGTTGTAATGAGTAGAAAAAATCATATTTCCTATCACAGCAAGATGGCTAAGATGCCTCTCTATCTCAACAGATATTTCCAGAAAAACAGTTTTATTTTAATTTACCCGGTTCAGAGCGGTATAGTTGAGGAAACTTTTGAGAGCAAGTCCGGTCAGTCGGTTAAAAAAACTTTATTAAGACTGGATGAAGTGGCAAAAATTTTTGCAAAAGTTTACAAAAGAAAGAAGCGCGACTCATCAGGTGATCAGTAATTTGCCGACTCTCAACTTGCCTGAAACAGGTTTTTGACACATTAACAGAGTAGATTTATGATATTACCAATCAATATTTATAGCGACGATATACTTCGAAAGAAAGCCAAGCCTTTGAAAGGAATAGACCGTGGAATTGAAGAGCTTGTAGCTTATATGTTTGAGACGATGCACAATGCTTCGGGTATCGGCCTTGCTGCTCCCCAGGTCGGGCATTCGGTTCGCCTGCTTGTACTGGATATTTCTGGTCTTACCAGTTATCCTGATGCAGCGCCGATGGTGGTGATTAATCCCCATATTCTTGCTGTCCGGGGATACAACGACATGGAAGAGGGGTGCTTAAGTCTTCCCGGTGTGCGAGGTGATGTGGAACGTCCGGCTGCTATTACCTTGAAATTTCGCAATGAGCATTTTGAAGAGATGACCGGTGACTTTTCCGGTATGTATGCAAGGGTGCTCCAGCATGAGATAGATCACCTCAATGGTACTCTCTTTGTTGACAGGATGGAGAAACGTGACCGGAGAAAAATACAGAAAGAGCTTGATGCTTTGGTTTCGGATAGTTTGACTGCTGCGTACCCCATTGCACGCGAACCACTTATTGCTAAATAATATTGAGTGCCATGCGGATTATTTTTATGGGAACGCCTGAGTTTGCTGTTCCCTCGTTGAAGGCTATTGCTGCAGAAGGTAATGATTATGAGCTGGTTCTGGTCGTCACAGGATCTGATAAACCCCGCAGGAACAAACACTCCGAGCCTGAGCCCTCTCCTGTTAAACAGGTCGCACTCTCTCTTGGCATACCGGTTTATGAAACTGATGATGTCAAAAGCCAGGAGTTTGCCGACAGGGTAGCTGCAGAGAGAGCTGATGTCATTGTTGTTGCGGCATTCCGTATTCTGCCGCCAGCAGTTTTTGAGAAAGCTGTCCTTGGCGCTTTTAACCTGCATGCATCACTGTTGCCTGCCTATCGGGGCGCAGCTCCAATTAATTGGGCGCTTATCAATGGTGAACACGAAACCGGTGTTACGACATTCTTTCTCCAGCAGCGCGTTGATACCGGTAATATCATCATACAGGAAAAAACAGCTGTTGACCCTGCTGAAAATGCCACGGATCTTGCCTCTCGCCTGTCGGTGATTGGTGCGCGCGTTGTTGCCGATACGCTTCATCTGATAGCTTCACACAAGGTGGTGGTATCGGGTCAGGATGAGTTGCTTGCTTCCAGAGCGCCCAAGCTTACCCGTGACAATACGCGCATAACATGGTCGAAGCCGGTCAAGGTTGTTAATGATTTTGTCAGGGCTCTTGCCATGAAGCCAACTGCATGGAGCACCTTCAATGGTAAAACCCTGAAAATATTCAGGGCCAGGCCTGGAGCTTCCTTGGGTGAGATAACTCCAGTATCCCCGGGAACGCTTTTTGTGGACAAGGGACAAATCTATGTATCATGTTCTGACGGCTGGCTTGAAGTGCTTTCGCTGCAGCTTGAAGGGCGCAAACCTATGGAAGCTGTTGAATTTCTCCGGGGTTTCCGTCAAGACCGGGAGCAGCAGCTCTTTGTATAGCGACTCTGCCATGTCACAATTGTATTAATTGATTATATTCCTCACCTTGAATTTTTATTAGAATTTAACGCTTATTTTATGGCATTGTCCAGTACAGAAGTTAACCGTCTCAGGAACTTCTGCATCATCGCACATATTGATCATGGAAAATCCACACTGGCTGATCGCCTGCTGGAAGTAACCCATACCCTTGACCGCACACAGATGGCTTCCGCACAGGTTCTTGATGATATGGATCTGGAACGGGAGCGTGGCATTACCATCAAGAGTCATGCTGTCCAGATGAAGTACACTGCGGCAGATGGTCTCCTGTATACATTAAACCTTATCGATACTCCTGGCCACGTTGACTTCAGCTATGAGGTCTCTCGTTCGCTTGCTGCCTGTGAAGGCGCCCTTCTTATCGTTGATGCTACCCAGGGCGTTGAAGCTCAGACTATTGCCAATCTCTATCTTGCTATCGAAGCCGGTCTTGAAATTATTCCAGTTATCAATAAAATTGACCTGCCTTCATCGGATGTGGAGGGTGTTGCCCGCCAGATCATGGATCTTGTGGGCATTAAACGTGAGGATGTCCTTCAGGTATCGGCTAAAGCCGGCCTTGGGATTACAGAGCTCATGGAGGCCATTATTGCTCGCGTTCCGGCCCCTGCCGACAACAACCATCTTCCTTTGAGGGCTCTGATTTTTGATTCGGTCTTTGATGCCTATCGCGGAGTTGTGGTCTATCTTCGCATTGTTGAGGGATCGCTTAAAAAGGGTGACAAGGTTAAATTTTTTGCCAGTGACAAGGTTTTTCTTGCTGACGAAATAGGGGTCATGGGCATGAAGAGGCAGCCTAAAAATCTGCTTGAATCAGGAGATGTAGGCTATCTGATCTGTTCCATAAAGGATGTCAAGGATGCCAAAGTCGGCGACACGGTGACGCTTCTCGATGCTCCGGCAAAAGAGCGGCTTTCGGGTTACAAAGAGGTCAAGCCAATGGTGTTCAGTGGGCTTTATCCGATTAACTCGAATGAATTTGAGGATCTTCGCGAATCGCTTGAAAAGCTTGCTCTGAACGATGCATCACTTGTCTATACTCCTGAAACATCAGTTGCTCTCGGTTTTGGTTTCAGATGCGGTTTTCTCGGTCTGCTCCACATGGAAATTGTTCAGGAGCGTCTTGAGCGGGAATATGGGGTTAATATCATTACCACAGTCCCAAACGTTGAATATCGTGTTGTCATGACCAACTCGGAAGTTGTGATAGTAGATAATCCTTCCAAGATGCCCAATACGACAAAGATTCATCTTGTTGAAGAGCCCTATGTCAGTATGCAGATTATTACCCTCTCCGACTATATAGGTAACATCATGAAGCTTGGCATGGAGCGGCGAGGCGATTACAAGACTACTGATTATCTCGATACCACAAGGGTAATCATGCACTTTGAGTTTCCGCTGGCAGAGATAGTGTTTGATTTTCATGACAGGCTCAAATCCATTTCAAAAGGTTATGCGTCAATGGATTACGAGTATATCGGCTACCGTGAATCCGATCTTGTGAAACTCGATGTACTGCTGAACGGTGAGGCGGTCGATGCACTCTCAATAGTTGTTCACCACTCGAAGGCTTATGATTGGGGCAAGAAACTTTGCCTGAAGTTGAAAGGAATCATTCCGAAGCAGATGTATGAAGTTGCCATACAGGCAGCTATCGGCAGCAAGGTGATTTCACGCGAAACCATATCGGCCATGAGGAAAAATGTTCTGGCTAAATGTTATGGCGGCGACATCAGTCGAAAGCGCAAGCTTCTTGAGAAACAGAAAGAGGGTAAAAAGCGCATGAAACAGGTTGGCCGGGTAGAGGTTCCACAAGAGGCTTTCCTTGCACTTTTAAATATTGACGAATAGGCTACCGGAATTGTTTCCGCCGTGAGGAAGATTGCAACTTTTTATACGAATTAAAAATAAACATCATTGAATATTCAGAAGGGGAACCCGGAAAAAAAACGTTCGAGGGAGTGGTTTGACGCTCTTGTTATAGCGGCAATATTTGCCACCATTCTTCGTGTCTTTATCATCGAATCTTATCGTATTCCAACTGGATCGATGGAGAGTACGCTGCTTGCGGGCGATTTTCTTTTTGTCAACAAGTATGTCTATGGCCCAAAGTTGCCCTTTACCGACATTCGTCTGCCGGGAGTAAAAAAGGTAGATCGTGGGGATATTATTGTGTTCAAGTTTCCCAAAGATCGCTCACTGAACTATATCAAGCGTTGTGTAGCCATCAGCGGCGATACACTCGAAATTCATGGTCAGCAGCTCTCTGTCAATAAAAAGCTGGTACCTCTGCCACCACATGCCCAGTTTATCGGCAACCGTATGGCTCCTGGAGAGGGGGATTATATGATTTTTCCCCAGTTTTCAGATTTCAACAAGGATAACTACGGCCCGATACGTATTCCCCGCAAAGGAGATGTTGTACGATTGACGCCGGCAACTTTTCCTCTCTACAGAGCGCTTATTGCAGACGAAGGGCATGACGTGAGTTTACAGGGAAGGACGGTATTTATTGACGGTTCACCGGTCGAGCATTACACGGTTCAGTCAAACTACTATTTTGCAATGGGCGACAATCGGGACAACAGTCTTGACAGCCGCTTCTGGGGCTTTTTGCCTGAAAAAGATCTGGTTGGCCAGGCACTTATGGTATACTGGTCATGGAATCCTGATTTGTCACTGCTTACCGAACCAGTAAGCAAAATCAGTTCTATCCGACTGGAACGTACCGGTTTAATGGTTCATTGAGCACTGCGTTTCTCTGCCAGAATTTTTTCGCATAGTGCATTTGTTGTCGATAGGCGTTCTGCAGGGCTGTAAAGAAGCTTTTGGATACTTGGTATTGGTATTTCGATGGTGTTGATGGTTATGGTGTGGCTGCCGTTTTGCACTCTATCGTTCAGTAACCTCACCCTTGTGAGTTCGATATGATTGAGCGTTACGGTGTCGAGCACCAAGCCTGATCTTAGTGATGTTATGCTTGTCTGCCAGGTGTTGCCGGTTGCCCGGTTGACCGACTGGGAGAGGTTATTTTTGAAATCGGCATTCAGATAGATGTTGATGGAAAAATAAAGCACAAGATATCCAGCAGGGAAGAGGACGCCGGGGGAAAGCATAAAGGCTTTCAGCCAGTTTTGGATGAATTTTTTTTTGGGGAACTTGAGGGGCATGATTACTGCTTACTTCTTGCTTCTGCTGTTTTTGGGAGAGTAATGTCATCTTATCTTGTTTTACTATACAAAATATTTTTCTTTATTACGCTGTAACTCATAACCAATTCAGTTGAGTCTTTTTATGTCACTACATCAACGGCATGTGCCATTCCTTCTCAAACCGCTTTTCAAGGAGGTTCATGCTGATACGGAGACGCCGGTTTCAGTTTATCTCAAACTTAAGCGTCCATTTTCATGTTTACTCGAATCGGTTGAGGGAGAGGAGTTGCTTGCCCGGTTTTCCTATATTGCCATAGATCCCTTTGCAATCCTCAAGGGTTCCGTTGATGGAGAGGCCGAGATCGAAATTCTTGATGAAAAATTCAATGATCTTGGGACAATAGCCGGAGAGGAAACAAATCTTCGGTTAATGATTGATCGCTCTCTTGCAGCATTTGATACCGAAGAGATACCGAGGAAAAAAAATGGTGCGCCCCAGATGATCACTTCGGGTGTTTTTGGGTATTTCGGTTACGATTCCATGCATCTTGTTGAAAGGATTCCAAAACCGGAACTCTCGGATCCGGCAGGAATGCCCGATATTTTTCTTCTCTTTTGTGACACGCTTGTGATATTCGATAATATTCTGCGCAAGGTATTTATCGTCTCCAACTACCTTGACGAGCATGACAAGCCTCACGCCTTGAGTAAAATAGAGCTGATTGCCGAGCAGATGTTCCGTCCCCTGCAGCGTGAAGAGATTGCTTTCCAGCCTGAACAGCCTGAGAGTGTTCTTTCCAATACCGGGCGGGATGAGTACCTGCAGAAAGTTAAAAAAGCTAAAGAGCATATTGTTGCTGGAGATATTTTTCAGGTACAGATTTCCCAGCGTCTCCACAGACCCTTGAATACCCGTGCATTTGATGTCTATCGGATGCTGAGAACCATCAATCCTTCACCCTATCTCTACTACTTTGATCTGAAAAAGTTTGAAATTGTTGGTTCATCCCCTGAATTGCAGGTTAAGGTGGAACGAGACAGTGCCGGACGACGGATTGTTGATACCCGCCCTATTGCTGGCACAAGGCATCGTGGCTCCAGTTTTGAAGAGGATGAACGGATAGCTCTTGAGCTGCTTGCTGATGAAAAAGAGCTGGCAGAGCATCTCATGCTTATCGATTTAAGTAGAAACGATATCGGCAGAATTGCCAAGATCGGCACTGTGGAGACCAATGAGATGATGGTGGTTGAAAAATATTCTCATGTCATGCATATTGTCAGTAATGTTCGTGGAGAACTTCGTGATGATCTTGGCTCTATGGATGCCTTCTGGTCATGTTTCCCGGCAGGTACTCTTACTGGTGCACCGAAGGTTCGTGCCATGGAGATAATTTATGAGCTTGAAAAGGAAAAACGTGGATTGTATGGAGGCGCCGTTGGATTTCTTGATTTCAAGGGAAATCTAAAAACTGCCATTGCTATTCGTACCATGGTAATTGAGGATAAAACTATCTACTTTCAGGCAGCCGGAGGTATTGTTGCCGACTCAAGGCCCGAGTCTGAGTATGAGGAGACCATGAATAAAATGAAGGCTGGTTTAACTGCAATTGAAAATATTGAGGCTTTATCGTAACAATAAATAAATCCTGATATAACCGATGAGCAAGAATCAAAAGTTATTGAAATACCTGCTTCTTGTTTTTGCAGGGATTGCTGTTGGAGCGCTTGTCTTTTCCAATGTTGAATTCAACCTTTCCGTTAACGGTACAAAACTCTCCAGCAATCCGAATTTTGCTACCGCAAAGAATACTATTGAAAATTATCCCATTCAGTCGCTCAAAGGCTTCAACGATGCATTTGTGCAGATTGCTGAGTCGGCGACCCCTTCGGTGGTGACGATTTTCACTGAAAAAAAAGTCAGCCAGAGGGTTATGAGTCCGCTTGATTTTTTCGGACGTCCGTTTGATGACTTTTTCGGACATCAGTTCGATGACTTTTTTGAAAAACCTGAGGGTGGCCACAGTGCACATTCAGAGGTTCAGCGAGGCCTCGGGTCGGGGGTCATTGTGACGGATGACGGCTATATTCTCACCAATAATCATGTTGTTGATGATGCAGATGCGGTCTATATCCGCACCTTCGATAACCGGAAAATTGATGCCAAGGTTATCGGCAAGGATCCGAAAACTGATCTTGCCGTCATAAAGGTTAATGCCAAAGGGCTGAAACCGATCATCATTGGTGACAGCGACAAGCTCAGGGTTGCCGAATGGGTTATTGCCATAGGAAGTCCTCTTGGAGAAAATTTTGCCAGAACTGTTACACAGGGTATTGTCAGTGCCAAAGGGCGGGCAAATGTCGGACTTGCGGATTATGAGGATTTTATACAAACCGATGCAGCTATCAATCCCGGTAATTCCGGAGGTGCTCTTGTCAATATCAATGGTGAGCTTGTCGGTATCAACACAGCTATAGCAAGCCGTACTGGTGGATTTGAGGGAATAGGTTTTGCAGTGCCCTCAAATATGGCGAGAAAAGTTCTGACCTCACTGATTACCAATGGTAAGGTTACCAGAGGCTATCTGGGTGTGAGTATTCAGGATATTGATGATAACCTTGCCAAGGCAATGCATCTGAAGGTTGCGGAAGGGGTACTGGTTGGAACGGTTGTTGAAGGCAGCCCTGCTGGAAAAGCAGGTGTAAAAACCGGCGATATTATTCTTGATTTTAATGGAACAAAGGTTACGAGCAGCGTTGCACTTCGTAATGCCATTGCCAGCAACTCTCCGGGGGTAGTGGTGAAGTTCAGGGTTTTGAGGGATGGGGTTATCAAGCTCTTTAGTGTGCGTCTTGAAGAGCAGACAGGAAGGGAAGTTGCTTCCCGGACAGAGGGAAATGAAAAAATCAGTTCAGCGCTTGGTTTCAGGGCAGAGGAGCTTACAGCGGAGAGCGCACAAAAATTCAACAGGAAACCCGGCATCGGCAAAGTGGTCATTACCGCCATTACTCCATCTTCCAATGCTTACCTGGCCGGTTTGCGGCGTGGCGATGTCATTCTTTCAGTCAACAAACAGAGTGTTACCTCATTTGCGCAGTATAGTGCCCTCATTAACACGATCAAAAGTGGAGACCTTTTGTTTCTCCTTGTTGATCGTGGAGGAAGCAAAATCTATTTTGCGTTTAATGTATAAAGTTTTTTTGCCTGAAGGATTAAGAGTTGTACATTACTATTGAAGTAAAGTCAGCAGTGAGCAGCTGACTTTACTTTTTTTTGTTTGCAATGCTCTCCGTTTACCTGTATATGTCATGTTAACGGAGATATATGTTTTTTTCAACAATAACAGTACAAGAGATGACTGACAGAATTTACCTTACCAATGATGGGTATAACCGGTTGAAAGAGGAGTTGTATGTGCTGGTTCATCAAACCAGAAGGGAAGTTCTGGAAAAAATTGCTGAAGCAAGGGCTCATGGCGATCTGAGCGAAAATGCTGAATATGATGCAGCCCGAGAGGAACAGTCACACACTGAAGCGCGTATTGCCGATCTCGAAAATAAACTTGCAGCAGCAACGATTCTTGACCCCAAACACATTAAGACCGACAAGGTCTATATTCTTACTTCCGTAAAACTGCGCAATCTTGACGATCCAACAGAGATCATTGAGTATACCCTTGTCTCTTCTGAAGAGGCGGATACAGATTTAGGAAAGATTTCCGTTCGTTCTCCTGTCGGAAGGGCGCTGATAGGAAAAGAGGTAGGAGAGAAGGTTCAGATAGTGGTGCCCAAAGGGGAGCTGCATTATGAGATATTGGAGATTTTTGTTAAATAGTGTCTGAGCAAAAAGTCACTGTCTCGTTAATAAACATAGGGATACAGAATAATTTGTTTCCTTTCTGCCACTCGATATGTTATATGGCTTGAATCAAAAGGAGTGTGGAATTTCTGTTCGGGGTATGGCTGTTGCTTTGTATGGTGAAGAACATAGACATAGTCTGACCGCAAATGGTAAGCGAATATATCAGTAAAAGTTAAACGTTACCAAATGTAGCAAAAATCTGCTAATAGCTGTATTTTATAGCAGGTTTATCAACTTAACGGGGCGAACATGCAGGTATTTGCTGGTTTCATTGGCGTTTTTATACTTTTTCTTGTTTTTGTTGTAGGTTTATTTTTCGCTGTCAGGGCAGATCGATCAGGGTGGCATACCCGCAGGCTTCGATCCAATAACCTGAGTAGAATCGATGGCCCTCAATCCTACATTACAAAAAAAGATAACGCGCGCAACAATCTAAATGTTCAATTGAGCAATGACGAAGGCACTGCAAATCCTGAATATTGGAATGAGCCTCCTTCAATTGATACCGGATCCAGTGAAAGCGGCAGTAATGGAAGCCGCAATTATAATGCTAAACCAGAATCATCTCAACCTAAAAAAATTACGAATATGGCAGATTTACAGGCAGTAATCTCAGACGTACAGCCTCTACTTAAGGATGTACAGACTTTAGGCCCAATCATTGAGAGTGTGCTTGGATTAAGTGACAGCATCAACGCTAAAATCAATGAATATGTGTCGGTAGGTTCCGAAATCGCGAACTTGCTTGTAACCCTCAAGTCTCAATTCAACACCGTTACGACTGGAGGAAAGGTTGATTTTGCAGGGCTCAACGCGACACTCAGCGGGCTTGAGAAGAAAGTTTCGGTATTGATTCCGGATCAGCAGCTACAAAATCCAAAGTACTAAGAGAACACAACCATTTTATTATATGAAGAAAGCTCTCGTTGATGGGAGCTTTTTTATTTATTTACCTGAAATTCGTACATTCCGGAGTTCGTTTTCGCAGCAACTTAAACCAGATCTCCTATGGGTAAACGTCAAATCATCTATCGTCAGGACAGGATTGGAGGTAATCAGGGCCTGTTGAATCGTGAAATCAACCTGGTAACCAACGAGGCGCGTGTGTGGCATGGAACCATTATTGCTGTTGGTGGCAACGAGGTTGAACTTAAAGATGCTCGTTCGGGAAAACACCGGTTCACTCTTGATCAGATTGATCGGATATATTGTGATATTAAAACGGATTATTAGAAATGCGCAGAAAAATTGTTGTTGGTAACTGGAAAATGAATAATACCGTAGCTGAATCGATAACACTTGCTACGGATGTTATCGAAGCACTTGGTGAAGGGTTTTCAGGTTGTGATGTTGGTTTGGCACCCACTTATCTTGCGCTGGATGCTGTAGGACAACTGCTTGAAGGCAGTGAAGTTCAGCTTGTTGCGCAGAACTGCCATTATGAAAATGACGGGGCATTTACCGGCGAGGTATCGGCCAGAATGATCAATGCTATCGGCTGTTCCTATGTCATTATTGGTCACTCGGAACGCCGTCAGTTCTTTGGCGAAACCAATGCCACGGTGAATCTCAGGATTAAAAAAGCGTTGAGTGAAGGATTGAAGGTTATCCTTTGTGTTGGAGAAACTCTCGCAGAGCGCGAATCTGGAGTGACTGAAACCGTGATTTCCACTCAGGTACGCGAAGGTTTAGCGGGTATCAGCCATATAGGAGCAATTGTCATTGCCTATGAGCCGGTGTGGGCTATCGGTACTGGAAAAACAGCATCCTCCGCTCAGGCTGAAGAGGTGCATCTCTTTATTCGTACCATTATCGGCGAGCTCTATGGCGAGCCAGCCTTCCGGCTTGTCCGTATTCAGTACGGTGGAAGTGTCAAGCCTTCCAATGCTGTAGAACTCTTTGCAATGCCAAATATTGATGGTGGTCTCATTGGTGGAGCCAGTCTCAATGCAGACGATTTTGCCGCTATTGTCAAAGCCGCATCAGTGTAATAACGTTTTACCCAGGTAACGGACAGTGATTCCGCTCACTGTCCGCTGCCAACTCTTTACTCCCCACTCCGCCCTCAGACCTCAGCACTTTCTTTCGACTTTTTCATCGAACAGAAATCAGGGCCGCACATGGTGCAGAAATCAGGATTTTTTTCCGTGTGACCGCTCAGAGCCATGCTTTGTGAATGCACTTCACGGGTTTTCACCGGATCAAGCGAAAGGTTGAACTGATCTTCCCAGGCAAAAGCATATCTCGCTCTGCTCATAAGTTCGTCATGCAGCCATGCAACGGCATTTCCTTTGGCCAGGTCGGCCCCATGGGCGGCAACTTTATGGGCAATAACTCCTTCACGGACATCGTTTCTGTCCGGCAGGCCCAGATGCTCTTTCGGCGTTACATAGCAGAGCATTGAACACCCTTTGCTTGCTATCAGTGCGCCACCAATGGCTGAGTTGATATGGTCATACCCTGCGGCAATGTCGGTAATCAGTGGGCCAAGCGTATAGAAGGGGGCTTCATGGCAGTATTCGAGCTGCTTATCCATGTTTTCTTCAACAAGGTTAAGAGGTACATGACCTGGTCCCTCAATCATCACCTGTACATCGCATTGCCATGCAACTTTTGTCAGTTCACCAAGCACCTTGAGTTCACCGAATTGAGCTTCGTCGTTAGCATCAACTATTGAACCGGGTCGCAGGGCATCACCCAGCGAAACACCAATATCGTAGGCTTGCAGTATCCTGCAGATATCTTCAAAATGAGTATAAAGAAAGTTCTCCTGTTTATGGGCTTTACACCATTTCGCCATGATCGAGCCACCTCTTGAGACAATACCAGTCAACCGCTTTTCGGCAAAGGGGAGATGTTCACGCAGGATTCCGGAATGAATGGTAAAGTAGTCGACACCCTGTTCAGCCTGTTCAAGAAGCGTATCGCGATAGAGTTCCCAGGTGAGCTCTTCAGCCTGGCCTCCTGCTTTTTCAAGTGCCTGGTAGATGGGAACTGTCCCGATAGGTACCGGTGAGTTCCTCAGAATCCATTCGCGGGTCTTATGGATATTTTTCCCCGTGCTGAGATCCATCACAGTATCAGCACCCCAGCGACACGACCAGACAGCTTTTTCCACCTCTTCCTCTATTGATGAGCCGATTGCGGAGTTGCCTATATTTGCATTGATCTTGACACGGAAATTTCGTCCGATAACCATCGGCTCCACTTCAGGATGATTGATGTTTGCCGGAATGATAGCCCGTCCTCTCGCAATTTCATCTCTGACAAATTCTGGAGTTATCGGTACACTCTTGCTGCCACCCTTTGAAAACAATGCAATCCACCCTTCAAGCTGCTGGTTCTCCCTGATGGCAACATATTCCATTTCAGGTGTAATAACTCCTTTGCGGGCAAAGTACATCTGGGTGATCCCGAAACCATCTTTTGCTTTTTGTGCTATTCTTGTGGTTGTTGTTCCCGAAGAAACTGAAAAGGTTGAAGGGACGGTCTCTCTCTCGGTAAAGCCCCAACTGTCACGAATGGGGGGGAGTCCCTTTTCAGGGTCAACTATGATTGACGGATCAGAATATGGCCCGCTGGTATCATAAAAAGGAAACGAAGAGAACTCCTGATTGCGGCAAATATAGGTTCTGCTGAGTCTTAGTGTTCTCATGCCGACCTCAATCGGATAAAGGGTGCCTTTGATAAATGTTTTTTCAGAGGGAATCCCGTAAATGCGTTGCTCCGGGCAGGAGCTCTTGTCAGTTGCGTTGGTCATAGAAGATGTTTAATCAGGCAGGGCCATCTTTTCTTGCGTCAGCATTACCTGCATCAAGTTACAAGGGTTAACTCTCACTTCAAGCGAGAACACCCCCAAGATGAGAATCTAACAACACAATACCGAAATTCACTTTATTATACAAACATCGGTGGTTGTCATGATTTTTATAATCAGAAATCAATTGTTTTTGGATAGGCTGAATAAGAGTTATGATGCTCATCATTGCGGAAGAGAGAAATAAAAATTTTACCTTTTCTTAAGCACCAACCAAGCGTTGCTGCAGGTTTTGAAAATTATTTCTTCCATTAATCGAAGAGGAAACTATGCTGACAGAAACCGAATCACAAGAGCGGATATTGCGGCTGCAGGGAATGCTTCGGAGCAAGGATATCCAGGCAGCTCTTTTCATCCTGCCGATTGATGTCTACTATTTCTCCGGTACTCGCCAGAACGCCATCCTCTGGATTCCGGCGGATGGTCATCCGATGCTGCTGGTGCGCAAAAGCCTCTCGCGGGCCAGGGAGGAGAGCCCGATTGCTGATATTCGCCCTTTTCCTTCAAGCAAGGAGTTTGCCTCTGTTTTTAGTGAGGGCCAGAGATGCATAGGCATGACGTTTGATACAGTTCCGGTTCAGCAGCACACCTATTACTCCAGGACGTTGCCGGGGCGAAGTTTTGTGGATATTTCAATGATGGTGCGTGAGCTTCGCTCAGTCAAGTCGAGCCTTGAACTTGAGCTGCTTCGTTTCAGTGCTGGCAAACTTGCTTCGGTTTTTGCCGAGGTGCCGCACTTTCTGAGAGCGGGGATGCGCGAGCTTGATCTCTCTGCCGAAATGGAGTATCGTCTCCGCAAGGCAGGACATGAAGGATATATACGGATGCGGGCTTTCAACCAGGAACTTTTCTATGGTCTTGCAGTCTCTTCCGGAGGGTTAAACGGCGGATTCTTTGATGGTCCGGTGACAGGAAAGGGGTTGTCGAGCGCTTCACCCCATGGTGCATCCTGCGATGAGATTCAGCCGAATCAGCCTGTTCTTTTGGATTTTGTCGGTGTTTTCAATGGTTACATGGCCGATATGACCCGTACCTTTGTTATCGGAACGCTTGATCCAGAATTGCAGCGAGCGTTTGATGTAGCGATCGAAATTCAGGAGATGGTACGCCAGGACATGAAGCCAGGAGTAATCGGTGAAGATCTCTTTCTTGCAGCAGCTTCAATGGCTGAGCATGCTGGACTTGGTTCCTGCTTCATGGGTATGCCGGGTGAACAGGCTAAATTTGTTGGTCATGGTGTGGGACTTGAACTCGATGAGTTGCCGGTGCTGGCCAAAGGGTTTAGCATGCCTTTGCAGGCAGGTCAGGTGATTGCGGTTGAACCCAAGTTTGTAGCGCCCGGTAAAGGGGTAATTGGTATCGAAAATACCTTTGTTGTTACTGATGAGGGCGGCCTCAGGTTGAGTGATCTTCCTGACGGGATCGTTTTTCTGGATGCTTGAATTTCAGATATTGTTGAAAAGGTGAGTTTTTTCATTGACTCATCGAGGTTTACGGTATAACGACAAAACGGTAGAGAGCAGAGCATTGTTTCTTGATAATTGGTACTTTCGCGATATTTCCTTTATCATGCTTGTATAATCCAAACATATGGAGAATTGATATGACGATACTTTCCAGTGTTACACACCGCCATCCGGATATTCTCAGTGGAGCTCCTGTGTTCATGGGTACTCGTGTTTCGGTTCGTTCCTTGTTTGATTATCTGGAGGGGGGCGACACTTTGGAAGAATTTTTACATCAGTTTCCTTCCGTAACACGCGAACAAGCTATTGCGGTGCTTGATGCGGCCTATGAATCAGTTACAGCCGATGCGCATATTGCTTGATGAAAATTTCCCTGTTGATTTTGCGAAAATGCTACCAGGGCATGAGATAGTAACGATCCATAGCCTTGGTTGGTCAGGTATTAAAAATGGCGACCTTCTTCGTCGCGCATATAGCGTCTGTGATGTATTTATCACACTTGACCGAAATCTGGAGTTTCAGCAAAACATCAAAATCCTGCCTTTCGGTATTGTATTGGTGCGTGCTCGCTCCAACCGTATTGCCGATCTTGCTCCCCACATTACAACTATTCTGGAGGCAGCTTCTCGTGTTGTGCCAGGTCAAGTCGAGAAAGCCGGTGCATAACCGTTAGCCTATCATGAGTGAGAGCAAATCTGTCGCTGCCGGTGAGGAGCGCATTACCGGGATTGTTGAAAAGGTGAGCTTTTTCAGCGAATCATCTGGCTTCAGTGTTTTGCGTCTTGTTGTAAAAGGGGAACGTGAACCTGTGACCGTTGTTGGCTGTGTTGCTGTCGTCAATGCTGGTCAGCATATTGAGGCTGTCGGTCTCTGGCAGAACGATAAAACCTGGGGGCTGCAGTTCAAGGCAAGCCATATAGCGGTCATAGCTCCCGATACTCTTGAGGGGATAAGCAAATATCTCTCTTCAGGAATGGTGAAGGGTATAGGGCCACATTTGGCAAAGGTGCTCATTCGTGCCTATGGCCTGGAGGTTTTCACTGTTATTGAGGATCACCCCGGAAAACTGCTTGAACTTCCCGGTATCGGGCGAAAGCGCCTTGAGCAGATTGTGGCGGCATGGACGGAGCAGAAGAGTGTCAAGGAGATTATCATGTTTCTTCACTCCCACGGGGTTGGTACGGCTCGGGCAGTCCGGATTTACCGCGCTTATGGAGCTGAAGCTGTTGCTACGGTGCGTGCTAATCCCTACCGCTTGACGATTGATATTCCGGGAATAGGCTTTAAAACAGCCGATCAGATTGCCCGGAATATTGGCATAGCCTCTGATTCTCCGCTGAGGGCCCGGGCAGGTATCTCTTATGTGCTGCAGGAGCTCTCTTCTGAAGGGCACTGCCGGATTCCTGAACTCAAGCTATTTGAAGCTTCCAGGATGCTGCTGAATATTCCTGCACCGATTCTTGTTGAGGCGATTAGCGCAGAACTCTCCATTGGCGCTCTTGTTGCAGATGAGGATCAGGGAACAAGAAACTTTTATCTTAAATCGCTTTTCCGTGCAGAGACGGGAGTTGCCAGCAGTATACGCCGAATCATGCAGGGCGTGCTTCCCTGGCGCACTGTCGACCCGGTTGAGGCTATTGTGGCAGCGGAAAAACAATCAGCCATCGAGCTGTCGGAATCGCAGCGCACTGCGGTATCGCTTGCACTCTCAAGCAAGCTGATCATCATTACTGGTGGTCCTGGTGTTGGAAAAACCACAATCATCAACACCATTCTTAAAATTCTCGGTAAAGGAAAGCTGAAATTTCTTCTCTGTGCACCAACAGGCAGGGCGGCCAAACGTCTTTCCGAGTCCACCGGCATGGAAGCGAAAACCATTCACCGGCTTCTTGAATTTGATCCCTATGCCCGCGACTTTAAACGGGGCTCATCATATCCCCTTGATGCCGATCTTGTTATTGTTGACGAAGCCTCCATGATTGATATTGTGCTGATGAACCGATTGCTGGCCGCTATTTCCGACAGTTCTGCTCTTATGTTTGCCGGTGACGTTGACCAGCTTCCTCCAGTAGGACCTGGCTTTGTGCTTGCAGATATGATTCAATCCTGTGTTCTTCCTGTGGTGCGTCTCACAGAGATCTTCCGCCAGGCCGAAAGCTCCAGGATTATTGTTAATGCTCACCGAATCAACCGTGGAGAGTTGCCTGCCGAGTTTGTCGGAACAGAGCTTTCCGATTTTTATGTGGTTCCGTCATTCAATACGGAAGAGATTCATCGTCGGCTTCTTGAAGTGGTCGCCAATCGAATACCCGAACGCTTCAAGCTTGATCCCCTCTGTGATATTCAGGTGTTGACACCCATGAACAAGGGGCCGCTGGGCACAAAAGCCCTCAATACTCTTCTGCAGGAAAGATTGAACCCTCATGCCATGCATAAAATAGAGCGTTATGGAACTCTCTATGCAAAGGGAGACAAGGTGATTCAGATGGTCAACAACTACGACAAGGAGGTTTTTAACGGCGACATAGGAGCTATAGCAACGGTTAACAAGGAAGAGAGTTCGCTCACGGTGCTCTATGACGAAAGAGAGGTACTCTATGAGTACAACGAGCTTGATGAGATTGCCCTCGCCTATGCCATCACCATTCATAAAAGTCAGGGTTCGGAGTATCCTGCTGTGGTGATACCGCTTTCCATGCAGCACTATTCGCTTCTTGAACGGAACCTTATCTATACGGCAGTGACAAGGGCTAAAAAACTGGTGATGATCATTGGCGATCCCAAAGCTCTTGCTACGGCAATTGACAACAGGCGCTCTTCGCAAAGACTTACAGGCCTTGCTGCAAGGATTACCGGTGAAACGGAGTGTAACCTCCAGCAATGATCATCCTGCTTTTTTGTTATATTTCGTGCCGTATGCTGACTATTCCTGATATTCCCGCAACCACGAGTGCTGTTTTATGAAGAGAATCAATCTTGTCCGCCTCTCCCTTTTTCAGATGGGCTTTGGCATCATGCTCGGCTTTCTGCTCGATACCCTCAACCGGGTCATGACCACCGAGCTTCGTATTTCTGCAACCATTGTTTTCGGCCTGATAAGTCTCAAGGAGTTGCTGGCGATTTTTGGTGTCAAGGTCTGGGCGGGTAACCTTTCCGATCGTTCACAAATATTTGGACTGAAGCGTACACCCTATATCCTGCTTGGCCTTCTCTGCTGTGTTTTTTCCTTCATGCTTGCGCCATCGGCGGCATACGAAGTTAAAATTGCAGGAGTGGCACTCTCCGAGATGCTTCCAGCCATGATGAAGGATATCGGTCTTCTGAAGCTTGCCATTATTTTTCTGGTGTTCGGCTTTGGTCTGCAGGTTGCCACAACAGCATACTACGCCCTGCTTGCCGATACAGTAGGGGAGGAGAATATCGGAAAGGTTACCGGAGCGAGCTGGACTCTGATGGTGCTTACCACCATTATTTCTACCCGAATTGTCGGATCGTTTCTTGATGTCTTTACCCCTGAACGCCTCATGAAGGTTGCGGAAATCGGTGGCCTGATTGCCCTTGGTATCGGACTTTCTGCCGTGCTTGGTATAGAGAAACGCAACGCCGAAGTAAAAGAGGGGAAGAACAAGCATGCTATATCTTTCTCTCAGTCTATCATGCTGCTCTCATCATCTCCCAGAACCCTGCTTTTTGCCTCCTATATCTTTATTTCGATTTTTGCGCTTTTTGCCAATGAAATCGTTATGGATCCATTTGGCGCTCATGTTTTCAAGATGAAAGTCGGTGAAACCACCAAGCTCTTCCGTCCCACCATGGGCGGCACCCAGCTTATTTTTATGCTCATCACAGGCTTTCTCCTTAACCGCATCGGGCAGAAACGCGGAGCTTTTATCGGTAACATGTTTTGTATCGTTGGCTTTGGTCTGTTGATTGTAGCAGCTTTTATCCGAGATGTGCAGTTCCTTCGCATTGCCCTTGTGGTGACTGGGATAGGCCTTGGAGCCTCAAGCGTCTCGAATATATCCATGATGATGTCCATGACGGCTGGCCGCAGTGGTGTCTACATCGGACTCTGGGGTACGGCGCAGAGCCTTGCCATTTTTATCGGCCATCTGGGAGCAGGCATTATCATTGATACGGTTTACCATCTCTCGGGGCAGTATGTCTGGGCCTATGTCGCAATTTTTTCAATAGAAATCGTTGCATTCACCATTGCAAGCCTGGTGCTCCCGCATATTTCTAAAGAGGCGTTTGAGGCTGAAAGCGAGTTAAAGATGGCGGAACTTGCCCTTGCACGTAAAATCTGATTTTGCCGGCCCAATAAACGGGTCTGACACACTGGCGACTGAACCAATCGTCATTGTATCCTTCTTGCGGGATGCGCTTACTATTTCCAGATTCATGATCAGCTTCACTGTGCATTTTGTCGACACGCTTGTAACCTTTTATAGCACCGGCTTATGCTCAATCAATATGTAAGCGATGGTGCCCACCATGCGTAATACTAACGAGATTCGTTGGGCGTGGGGCTTGCTTGCCGTTTTGGCTGTCGCGGACATTCTGGGGTTGGCGTTGACGGGCATGGACGTGAGAATTGTCCCGTGCCTGAGTGTGGCGGCTTCGACCGCCGTTCTGTTGCTTATCTCCTTTGTTTACAAAACAGTAAGGCTGGAGCCCCGTCTTGCCTATTTCGCCGTTACCGGAGCGCAATTGAAGGTCTATGTAGCTCTGGGGGGCGTGTTGAGTTATCTTTTGACCGCAGGAAATCGGCCTACAATAGATGCCGAGCTTGTTACCGCCGATCGCTTGCTGGGATTCGATTGGACAACGATGTATGCGTGGGGCAAGACGCATGTTGCCCAGCATCTTGTGCTGATTTGCGCCTATTATAGCGTTCTTCCCCAATTGATCTTGATGTACATACTCCTGTTTACCAAGGGGTTCTTTGATCGGGCGCGCGAGATGTTTTGGCTGTTTATCCTGACGAGTCTCGGTTGCGTGGTTGTTTCCGGCCTGTTTCCGGCGGCGGGCGCTTTTGGCACATTCAACGTGCAAACGGCGAATCCTTCTCTCCAGCATTTCCTGGCTCTGCGCGACGGCAGTATGAAAAGCATTGATTTGCAGCAGATTCAGGGCCTGGTTTCGTTTCCTTCCTTTCATCTGGCACTGGCGGTTATCTTAGCCTATGCGGCGCGCGGCATTCCCGTCTTGTTTCCTTTTCTTCTGGCATTGAATGCTTTTGTGATTGCAGCGACGCCTCTTGTAGGAGGCCATCATTTCGCGGATTTGTGGGGCGGCGCTTTATTGACTCTGGGGGCTATCACGGCGATGCGGCGTTTCTCCAGTTCCTTGCCACAAAATTTGGATTCATGATGTCTTTCGATAGCCCTTCCCCTGATTGCGGAAAAATTCTTGCACTTTATAATCAACACGCATGTTGATGAGAGCCTTGGGCTGCGGTAATTCTACCAAGGCTTTAAAGCAATCAACCACCATTGATCCATGCATACAAAATCGCACAACTGTGCGCACGGTGGTTATCAATTTACCCTATAAAAATAATACACACAGTAATAGATATCTCTTAAGATCTTTTATAAATAAGAGTTACATGGGTAAGCTTTTTATTGATTTCATGGCACTATAATTGATATTAATAAAGCGTATACCAGAACATGATTTTAGCAAGTCTGAAGAATGTAACTCAGAAAAGAAGGTTTTTGATTTGGGACAATAGAGGTATTTATATATATATTATATATGTTTTATTTGGTCAAATGAAAGAACAAAATCATTGTGAGGTGAAACTATGATGAACAAAATCTTCGACATCAAATCACAAAAAGGCGTAACCATGATCGAGTACGCCTTGATTGCTGCATTGGTTGCTGTTGTTGCGATTGCAGCTCTTACTGCTGTTGGAACTAAATTGACAGCGATATTTACCCAAATCTCCACCACGATATAGTGAAGATACTGGTTGTTGCTCTCGACATCGCACTCACTCTGGGGGCGATGGAAACTCTTGCACTTGTTGGAGGTAATTAGAGTGCTATTTTTATAACTATCTCAAACAAGTTTCATTGATACTTAATAACCTTATTGTTTATAGGGGTATTGCAGGTGAAATAATCATTGTGAGGTGAAACTATGATGAACAAAATCTTCGACATCAAATCGCAGAAAGGCGTAACCATGATTGAGTATGCCTTGATTGCTGCATTGGTTGCTGTTGTTGCGATTGCAGCTCTTACTGCTGTTGGAACTCAATTGACAGCGATATTTACCCAAATCTCTACCACGATATAGTGAAACTGCCCGTCGTCGCTCTCGCCATCGCACTCACTCTGGGTGCGGTGGGAGCTTTTATAGCTGCCCAGACGATGAGTGTACCCCAAACTTCGGTGTCTAAGGTTATTATCGTTGAGCAGCCCATTGAAGCCGGGAAAGCTATTAAGGCTGATCAAATTAAAACTATTGATTGGCCCAGTTCATCCGTTCCGCAAGATGCATCCACTCGCACAGCCAACGTGGTGGGTCGAATTGCCCGCGTCTCCATGATTCCAGGTGAGACTGTTTTAGCTGGCAAATTGGCCCCCAAAAATGCGACTGGCGGCTTATCCTCACTCATCCCGGAGGGCAAGCGCGCCATTACAGTTCATGTAAACGAGGTGATTGCGGTTGCCGGATTTGCCCTGCCAGGTAGCTATGTGGATGTTTTGGTTAGCAGCAAAGATGCCAACAGTCAGCCTTTTTCGCGAACAGTGCTATCGCGCATCAAAGTATTGGCCGTGGCCCAGGAAACCACTGCTGACCCAAATAAACCAAAAGTGGTCGATGCCGTAACCCTCGAGCTAACGCCGCTTGAATCCGAAAAGCTCGACCTGGCCCGCAACATAGGGGTGCTTTCTCTTGTCTTGCGCAACGAACTCGATACCAGCGTAACCAACTCCATGGGTGTCCGTCTGGCAGATATTATGAATACAAAATCCCCTGCTGCAACTACCTCTTCGCCTCCTGAAGCGGTACTGGCTACCCACACTAAGCCGGAACCTTCGCGTAAAAGCCGTGGACCCGAAGAAATCCGTGGCATCAGCCGCCAACCTGTTGTCACACCATAGCCAACATGCCCATGAATTTGATATGCCTGAATCGTTTGGCCTGCAGGACGAGTATTCTTTTGGCGTTTTCCTGCACACTATCCGTGGTTGCAATGGCCTCTTCCTCTCCCTCCACTGTACCTGTGGCCTCAATGGCTTCTCCCTCGATCTATCTTGTGACTGTGGGCGAATCCAGGGTCTACCGGCTCGAACGACCCGCTACACGAGTTGCTGTGGGCAACCCCGAGGTAGCCGACTATATTTTGCTTAACCCCTCCGAGCTTTATCTGCTGGGAAAAAAAACAGGCGCAACCAATCTTATTGTCTGGGACCGAACAGGCAACTTCACCTCCACACCTTTGCAAGTCAGCCGCAACATCAACCCCATAAAAGTCATGTTGAAAGTCGTCTTACCGAATGAGACCGACATTCAGATCTTTGCCTGGGGGCCAGCGTTGGTAGTGGCTGGCTCTGTTTCTAACGCCCTGGTTGCAGAAACCGTCAACCGCTTGGTAAAAGCCTATTTGGGTGGCACGGTTCCGGGTGTCAACCCTGAATCCACCCTGGCCAATAGTGCCTCTGCCCCCGGCTCTGCAACACCTGCCAGCTTAACTGGCGTGTCCAATAGTGCCCCTGCCTCTGGCTCTGCAGCGCCAGCCAGCATGCTTGGCGCGGTCAATGGTGGCTCTGCGGCACCTGCCAGCATACCTGGCCTCGTCAACCTCCTCAAAGTCCGCGATCCGCAGCAAGTCCGACTCGAAGTCCGCATTGCCGAAGTTTCCAAGACCTACATAGAAAGTTTAGGTTTCAGCTGGACGCAAAACTCGGGGAATACCCAAGGCAGTCTCATGACAGGGTTTGTGAGCAACGCCACGCTCAACCTCCTGTTTAAACGGGCTTCAGGTGTCAACCAGCTCCAAGTTGAAGCCCAGCGCCAACCCGGATTGATTAAAATCCTGGCCGAACCCACCATTGTCGCCATGAGTGGTCAAGAAGGGTATTTTCTGGTCGGCGGCAAAATTTATACGCCCACCGTCAGTTCCAACGGAGCAACAGACTACGTCGAGCGCGCCTATGGTGTTGGTTTGCGATTTACGCCCACCGTGCTGGATGCAGGTCGTATTTCGCTTAAGGTTGTACCCGAGGTCTCTGAGCCAGTCACACAACCTGTCACTGCTGGAACCACAAACAATTTGCCCACCTTTAAAACCAGCACCGTTTCCAGCACCGTCCAAATGAACGAGGGCGAAAACCTAGTTATTGGCGGTCTTCTGCTCGACAATCTCACCGAAGTCATACAGGCTGTGCCCTTGCTGGGTAACATTCCCATTCTCGGCGCGCTTTTCCGACACACACAGAAGAATTCTGAAAAGACCGAACTCCTGGTTATTATTCGCCCCACCTTGGTCAAAGGCAGCGCTTCCTCGCCAGAGCTCCCCACCGACAGGTTTGTCCCGCCTACTCAAAAAGAGCTTTTCATCGACGGAAAGCTTCAAGGTTTACAAGTAAAATGATCACCATGCGCACAGATGTTGCCATGCTTCAGGCCCCAACAACGGAGCACGCTCAATCCCAAAAGGGAAGTGTGTTGGTCGAATTTGCGCTCATCCTGCCCGTGTTTCTGGCTCTCCTCATTGGTGTGATCTTTTTTTCTATTGCCCTGTACAACAAAACCGTGCTCACCATGGCCACTCGAGAGGGCGCGCGTGCCGGATCCAAGTATGTTGCAAACCGGACAAATACCAGCATCAAGAGCAGCGCTACCACCGCTGTCACAAATGCCTGTCAAAACAACCTCATCTCTTTTGGGACTGCCATGACCCCCACTATCACCTTTAATGCTGATCCGATTAGTGACAATAACATCACCGTCACAGCCAGCGGCAATTACACCGGATTCTATATTTTTTCGGGCCTTTCGATCTCTGCCCGAACCACCATGAGGCTCGAATAACCATGGCACGGTCACACCACATCATCAAATTGCCGGACCGCCAGCGCGGCAGTGTCGCCATTTGGTTTGTCCTGTGCTTGCCGGTGCTCTTGGGCTGTGCCGCTTTGGCGGTTGACCTGGCCCGCCTCAACCTGACCCAGGCTGAGCTTCAAAATGTTGCCGACGCTGCTGCTGTGGGTGGCGCTTCTTCACTCACTGACCCTGGCGCGTTGCCTTTCAACTGGGGCGCGGCCAACAGCATGGCTACTTCTGTGGCAAAATTAAACGTCGCCAATGGTCACAACATTACAGATGCGACCATTGAAGATGGATACTGGAACATAGTTACCAAATCGTGGGTTGCGGTTACTACTCCTGACGTACAGCCCGTTGGATATGTTCCCGCCATCCGCGCCACGATTACTATCGCCAGCGGCCAAAACAATGGGCCCTTGCCTTTGTTTTTCGCCCCCTTTTTAGGTAAGAATACCCAAACCGTTTCTGCCAGTGCTATTGCCGTGATAGCCTCACCCGCTGCCGGTACGGGCATGTTCCCCTTTGTGCTCAACATGCCCTTGTTCACTAATTGGTGGAACAACGGCCCCAAGATAGATCCGAGCACAGGCAAACCCTACGTTTTCGATATTACCTCCTCCTACTTCGGCGGCCCGGCGGGTTACTGGACCACCTTTCAGAGTACAAATAACAGCGCTTCATTCATTGCTGGTCTCTTCACAACAGGTAATACCAGTTCATTAGGCATCCTCGACAATACGTATATCCCAACGGGCCTCAAAGCCTCAGATTTCAAAAATATACCCTCCTATGCATCAGTTCAATCCTCACCCGGCTATTGGAAAGATGTTGCCGTTTTCGTGGTCAACAGCATTGATTATAAATCACAATTACCCATTGTGGCGATTGGCGGTTTACGCATTCTTGGCACCCAAGGAAATGGTGCCAATACCAAAATACTAGCTCAATTCCTCAACGATGTGCCCGCTCCCGGCACCAACCCAGGCACGGGCATCGCGCCGTCATACGGCGCCTATACTCCTCCATTACTTGTACAATAAACACACATGAACATTGTTACTTACTCTCCCCAGCCTTGGGAGGTTCCCGATACACAACTTGAACTTGGTCAACACCAGGTAGTCCGACTGGTGGGCGGGCCAGGGGGCATGGTGCGTCAACTCACAGCCCAAAAACCTGACCTTGTATTTATAGTGGGCTTTGAACCCACCGAGCCACACTACATTGAAGAGGTTGAGAAACTCTGTCTCGCTCTACCGCATGCGGCCATCGTGGCACTGCACCCACAAGCACAGCCCGAACTTTTGTTATCTCTTATGCGTGCTGGTGTGCGTGAAGTCATTGTCGACAGCGCTTCCGAAACCCTGCAACAAGTTATCGAACGCGGTCACCTTCGTGATAAAGGCGCCAGCATTAGCCCGGGTAGGGTTTTTGGATTTGTCTCTGCCAAAGGGGGGGATGGCAGCTCTTGCATAGCGGCCAACTTAGCTTTTGCGCTCTCTCAAGAGCCCCACACCCGTGTGCTGGCGGTCGATCTCTCTTTGCCTTTTGGCGATCTCGACATGTACCTCACCGGAGATAACCACCCTCAGGATTTGGTCGACATCTCCAGTCAATCCAACCGGCTTGACCTGTCGCTACTCGAAAGCATGGTGCAGCATCTCAGCCCCACGCTCAACCTCATCCCTTCGCCCATCACGTTTGAAAAAATCGTCCATATCGAACCCGAGCGGGTGAGCGAACTCATTCACATTGCTGCTAACTTTTACGACTACATTCTGGTTGACTTTGGCTCATTTCTCGACCAGGTCGGCATTTTGGTGCTCGATCACCTTGACGAACTCTGCATCGTCTGCACTCCATCGCTGCCATCGCTGCGTCGGGCGAGTCAACTGCTCAAACTCTGGAAAGAAATTGAAAAACCAATGTTGCGCATTGAAATTATCCTCAACCGCGATGATACAAGTGTCACCCTCTCCAGTACCGAAATCGAAAAAGTCATCGGCAGACCAATTAACCATCGTTTCCCCTCCGACGCCGAAGCCATGCAAGAATCTCTCTTGATTGGTAAGCCCCTATTGCAAGAGGCACCAAAATCTAAACTTTCCAAAACCATCATCGACTGGGCTGTGCACCTCACAGGCAGCAGTCATCATAAACGCTCGTTATGGCAACGCTTAAAGATCAAATAGCTCACTGGAACCTCTCCCCCAAACGGGTTGCAGCTCCACCTGCATCGGCGCCTGAAACCACTGAGGCGCAGGCACAACCTTCCGTCGTTGAGGCTCTAACACCAGCACCGGCGAAGAAAACCAACGCATCACCGGGGGGTGACTATTACGCGACCAAAATGAAGTTGCACCAAAAGCTGCTCACCCGCATCGACCTCAACTCCATCGAAAACCTGACACCCGAGCAGCTGCGCAACGAGCTTGGTGGCTTGCTTGTCGCGCTCATCGAAGAAGATGATATCCGCTTCAATAATCAAGAGCGCGCCAGATTGGTGGCTGACCTCAAAAATGAAATCATGGGTCTGGGACCTTTAGAGCCCTTGCTCGCCGACCCCACCATTTCTGAAATCATGGTCAACGGCTACCAAAAAGTTTATGTCGAAAAAAAAGGATGCATTCAGCTCACCGACATCCGCTTCAACGACGACGCACACCTCATGAAAATCATCGACAAAATTGTCTCTCGTGTGGGGCGGCGCATCGATGAATCCAGCCCCATGGCCGATGCCCGCCTGCCCGATGGGTCGCGTGTCAACGCCATCATACCGCCATTGGCTCTCGACGGCCCTGTCCTCACTATTCGGCGCTTTGCGGTTGTGCCCCTGCAAATGCGCGACCTCGTTCAAAAAAACACACTCACACCAGCCATGGCCGAACTGTTGTCAGCTCTGGTTAAAGTCAAGTGCAACATTATCATTTCAGGGGGAACTGGTTCGGGCAAAACCACACTGCTCAACATTCTCTCGAGCTTTATTCCCCATAACGAACGCATCGTCACCATCGAAGATACTGCTGAACTGCAGCTTCAGCAAGATCATGTTATTCGCTTGGAAACGCGCACGCCAAACATTGAAGGTAAAGGCGAAATCACCATGCGCGCACTTGTGAAAAACTGCTTGCGCATGCGGCCAGACCGCATCGTGCTGGGCGAGGTTCGCAGCTCCGAGGTGATCGACATGCTGCAAGCCATGAACACCGGCCACGATGGTTCACTCACCACCATTCACGCCAACAGCCCGCGGCATGCCCTGGCCCGGCTCGAAAACCTGGTGGGCATGGGTGGCCTCAATATACCCGGCAAAGCCCTGCGCGAGCTTATTTCTTCGTCGATTCACTTTATCGTTCAAGAAACACGACTAAGTGACGGTAGTCGCAAGATCGTCAGCATCGAAGAAATCGTCGGCATGGAAGGCGAGATCATTACCACCCAGGAAATCTTTAGCTACAAGCGCATCGGCACTAACCCGGATGGATCTTTGCAAGGAGTGTTCAAAGCCACGGGCGTTCGTCCCAAAATGTATGAAAAAATTCTTACTTACGGCATCGGCCTCAGTGATGGCATGTTTGACCCCGGCGCCAACGACTAACCTCTATGCCCATTATGACCACGTTTTTGATTTTCTTCTTTGCATTTGTGTTACTGATGCTTATCATCCTGCTGCTCTATGCGGTGTGGGTACGCTTTTTCGAACCCCGCAGCCAAGCTAAAAAACAGCGGTTGCAGGCCATCCACAACGCCGTTCACCGGGGTGGTCAAAGCCCCGACAGCGCGCAAACCACCCTGCAGAAGAGTGCACTCGACACCTGGCTGCGCTCACGCTCCAGAACATTTGAGCAACTTGAAAACCTGCTCAAACGCGCCCACAGTCCGCTCACAGCCGAGCGCTTAATGGGCCTCATGCTCGCCTTGTTTATGGTGGTTGTGGTGTTGGGTCTTCTGCGCCAAATGAACCCCTTGATCCTGCTCGTGCTGGCCGTTGCCATTGCCAGTACGCCGGTTCTCTGGTTATCTCGACAATCCAACCAACGCCGCCAGGCTTTCGGAGACAAACTCCCGGAAACGCTCGACTACATTTCGCGCGCAATGCGCGCTGGCCACAGCCTTACCGCCGCCATCGGCATGGTTGGCAAGGAGTTCCCCGATCCCATAGGTCACGAATTCAAAACTGTCTTCGATGAAATCTCCTTCGGCATCCCATTCAAAGACACCATCGGCCATCTTGCCGATCGCGTTCAAAGCTACGACCTTAACTTCTTTGTCATCTCGCTCAAGATCCAGCACGAAACTGGCGGCAACCTCACCGAACTACTTGATGGGTTGGCCAGAACCTTGCGCGAACGCGTCAAACTGCGCGGTAAAATTCGTACGCTCGCAGCCGAAGGACGCGCATCAGCATGGGTACTGGGCAGTATGCCATTTCTGCTCGCCGGTCTCCTCACGCTCGTAAACCCCGGCTACATGTCGCTGCTCTGGACCACTTCCCAAGGCCAGACCGTCATCCTCATCGGTGGTGGGCTTATGGCTTTTGGCTTCTTTGTGCTCAACAACATCGTCAATATCAAGGTTTAAACATAGTCACCCGACACCATGCAAACCATTCTGCAAATCCTGACTATCGTGCTCTCGGGGGCCGCTGTCACATCGGGTGTGCTCGCGTTGTACAATTGGGTGGTCAACAACGCCCTCAAAAAACGCCTCTCTAACATCGCTCGCCAAGGCAGAGCCCCAGCCGACAGCTCATCGTCAAAGACGGCCAACACCCACAAAGTAGCCACAGTCATCAACATCCTCCTGACTTGTGCCAAAATTTGAAAAAGCGCTGACCAAGAAAATTAAGTTCTTGATTTTATTGCAGTTAATATTTTCGGGTTCCTGAGTATTGGCACTAATGCTATCTTCTCCCTATGCGTGGGGACTTGAAAATCAGAAAGGTGCAGACTGCATCCGGAGCAACTGCCGTACAGGTAGTTCAGAATAAAGGAACGGGGCGTCCTTTTCTCAAACATATTGGCAGCGCCCACGACGAGCACGAGCTTGAATTGTTGCTGGATGAGGCCAAACAATATGTCGAAGCCCATTGCCGCCAGCCACATCTGTTTACTGATACTGGTACTGATACGCTGTCTTCATCATCACTGTTCAAGGCGGTTCTTGACAAATCAAGAGCTGTTGGCATCACCCATCAGTTTGCCCGCAATGCGATGCTCGCCTGCGCCCGAAAATGCGGCATGGGATCTTTGCCGGAACTGTATCTTGATCTGGCACTCATGCGCATTATCGAGCCGACATCGAAGTTGCGCTCGATGAAACTTCTTGAGTTGCATTTCAAGGTCACCTATGCGAAGCGAACCCTCTATCGCCTATTTCCGAAGCTCTTGGAGCATCAGGAGGGGATAGAAGCCGCAGCCATCAAGACCGCTCAAGGAGAGTTGCAGGAGCAGTTCAGCCTGGTATTGTACGATGTCACCACCCTGTACTTCGAATCCTTCAAGGAGTACGATTTTCAGAAGCCGGGCTTCTCCAAGGACAACAAGCCAATGCAGCCACAGATCGTCATTGGCCTCATCACCACTCGTTCAGGTTTTCCGGTCATGCATGAGGTGTTCGAGGGCAACACCTTCGAGGGAAAAACGATGCTCAAGGTCATTCAACGGTTTCAGGAGCGTGTTGGCGAAACCAAGCCGGTTATTGTGGCCGATGCCGGTATGCTCTCAAAAGACAACATACTGAAACTGGAGAATGAAGGATACCGCTACATCGTAGGGGCTCGGTTGGCGAGTACTGCTGCGAGCTTCATCGATCAGATTCACAAAACACTACCGCGTACCGATAAGGCTCTACGGCGCTTCAGCTACAAGTCTGCAGTAAAGAATGCCACCATGATCTGTGAGTTCTCGGAGTCCCGGTACAAGAAGGACAAGCGAGAGTTCGATAAACAGGTCAAACGGGCGCTTGCCCTGTTGGATAAAAACGAGTCCGGTCGGCGGGCAAAGTTTGTCAAGAAAACCAAGGACACCGACAGGCCATTTATCTTCGATACCGATCTTCAGGCAAAGGCAGAGAAGCTTCTTGGCATCAAAGGTTATGTCACCAACATCCCTGAGAAGGAGCTGTCGAGTAGTGCAGTTATTGACTACTATCATGATCTCTGGAACGTAGAGCAGGCGTTCCGCATGAGCAAATCCGACCTGCAGGCCAGACCGATCTTTCATCGCACGGAGGATGCCATCAGGGCTCATATGCTCGTCTGCTTTATGGCCTTGATGATGGGCAAATACCTCGAAATAAAAATGCACCGGTCATTACGAAAAGTCCAGGAGGAAATCTGGCGGGTCCATGAAATCCATCTTTGTTATGAACGAACCGGTGAGGTTTATGTCAAACAGATGGGTACAAGCGAATTTACAAACGAGGTTCAGCGACTTCTTGAGTTCTGAGTTTCGGCACTAACTGGCACAACTCAGGAAAACTGTCTTCGATGAAATCTCCTTCGGCATCCCATTCAAAGACACCATCGGCCATCTTGCCGATCGCGTTCAAAGCTACGACCTTAACTTCTTTGTCATCTCGCTCAAGATCCAGCACGAAACTGGCGGCAACCTCACCGAACTACTTGATGGGTTGGCCAGAACCTTGCGCGAACGCGTCAAACTGCGCGGTAAAATTCGTACGCTCGCAGCCGAAGGACGCGCATCAGCATGGGTACTGGGCAGTATGCCATTTCTGCTCGCCGGTCTCCTCACGCTCGTAAACCCCGGCTACATGTCGCTGCTCTGGACCACTTCCCAAGGCCAGACCGTCATCCTCATCGGTGGTGGGCTTATGGCTTTTGGCTTCTTTGTGCTCAACAACATCGTCAATATCAAGGTTTAAACATAGTCACCCGACACCATGCAAACCATTCTGCAAATCCTGACTATCGTGCTCTCGGGGGCCGCTGTCACATCGGGTGTGCTCGCGTTGTACAATTGGGTGGTCAACAACGCCCTCAAAAAACGCCTCTCTAACATCGCTCGCCAAGGCAGAGCCCCAGCCGACAGCTCATCGTCAAAGACGGCCAACACCCACAAAGTAGCCACAGTCATCAACATCCTCTCTAAACTCTCGCTCCCGGAAGAAGGGTGGCAAAGCTCCAAGGTTTCGATCAAGTTTTTTCAAGCCGGCATTCGCCAAAAAAACGCACCTCAGTACTACTTCGCCGTTAAAACCCTGCTCTCAATGGTGCTACCAGTGGTGCTCGCTTTGTTTTTGCATTTCACCCAGCCCGACATCACCTTCATTCGAGTCATGCTCATGGTGCTGCTCACAGCCGCAGCAGGCTACTACCTGCCCGAAATATTGCTGGGCTTCATCACAAAAAAACGTATCGAACGCATGCGAAACAGCCTGCCCGACATGATCGACCTCATGGTCATCTGCACCGAGTCGGGCATGGGCATCGATGCCGCCATTGCCCGTATATCGCACGAAATGGCCCGCAACAACCCTGACCTGGCCCAGGAGTTTTACCTCTCGGCCCTCGAAATGCGCGCCGGCGCCAACCGCTTCGAAGCCTTGCGCAACCTTGCACTGCGCTCACGCCTCGAAGACCTGGAAGACCTTGTCTCAGTGCTCATACAGGCCGACAAATTTGGCACCAGCCTGGCCGAAGCGTTGCGCGTGCAGTCCGACATGATGCGCTCACGCCGTGCCCAACGCGCCGAAGAGCTTGCCGCCAAAATTCCCGTCAAAATGACGGTGCCGCTCATCTTGTTTATTTTCCCGGCGCTCATGATGGTCCTGCTGGGGCCGGCAATCATTCAGCTGATGGAAGTCTTCTCCAAACCCTCGCCATGAGCCTCAACTACATGTTGCTTTGGGCACACTGGCCATGGTGGTTGGCCGGTGCGTGGGTTGGCCTGTGGCTGGTGTCCCCGGCCCGCATCATTCCGCGCGAGGTGTTAAAGCATTACACCAAAGCCCCCGGTAACTTATGGCAGGGCCCCGGTGGCGGCCTGGAGCAGCCCATTCCGCTGGCCCGACGCTTTTGGGTGCCGGTGGTCAACGCCAGCTTGTGGGCCTATGCGGCTGACACCGCCACCCACCCTGCATTCTGGGCCGTGCTCTCAGGGGCCAGTCTGGCCAGCACTCTGCTATTGCTCGCCCTCATTGACTGGGACACCACCCTGTTGCCAGACTGGGTTGTCTTGCCGCTGGGGGTGGCGGGCCTTGCCAGCAGCTATGCCGGGTTTAACCCGCACAGCCTGCTCGTTAGTGCAGCATCTGCCGCTGTGGTGCTGGGACTGTTTGGTGGGCTTGCCTGGGTGTTCCAGCGCATCAAAGGCGAAAGTGGTATCGGTGGTGGTGACCTCAAACTTCTGGCTGCTCTCGCCACTTGGTGGGGCGTTGTCGGTGTGCTCTACGTGGTGTTGTGGGCCAGTGTGCTTACCGTGGTCTGGTATTTGGTGTGGCGCCGTTTCAAAGGCCTTAGCCCCCAGGCTGAATGGCCATTTGGTCCCGCCATTGTGGTGGCTGCACTGTTATGGGGCTTGTAGGGTGTCTTGGTTGTTTTTAAAAATACATACGGGATGAGTGTTTGATACAAATTTGTGCTTTCTGGCGGGATGTTATAATCCGATCTCTGGTTGGGGGTTATTATGCCTTTTCAGCAGTGGTTTGTCTGCAATATGGCATAAAACACCTGAAAGGTTTTGATCCTCAATTGCCGCAAATTTACTCTGTAAGTAACGCGCTCTCTGGTATTTCAATGGGTCTCTTTTCGCTGACCATTGCAGGGCTTTACGTGGTGCGTTTGCCTGCAGTCAGTAAATTTGCGGGCACTTTCCCTGCAATCGCTTCAATTTTAGGAGCTTATATGATGTGGCCTTTAATAGTAATAGGGCCATGCAAAGATTTGCCTTTATGGGCGAGCATTTTATCTTGTTTTCTTCTTATTGTGAGCAACATGCTTGCAGTGTGGATATTGTTCTGGCTTGGGCGTTCTTTTTCGATTCTGCCAGAAGGACGAAAGCTTGTGACGCATGGTCCTTATGCTTTTGTGCGTCATCCGTTATATTTGATCGAAATGGTTGGAATTTTGGGAACTGTAATCAATTTTCTTTCATGGCAGGCGGTACTTCTATTTATTGCGCAGACGGCGATGCAGTTTACGCGTATGCATTATGAAGAACAAGTCTTGAAGAAATCTTTTCCCGAATATGAAGCCTATGCGGCGCAAACGCGGCGGGTTATTCCATACCTCTATTAGTACCAATAAAGATATGGTGAAATTATGAAATACATTTTTGGTCCAGTATCGTCCAAACGACTTGGCCAGTCACTCGGTGTTGACTTGCTTCCTCCGAAAAGCTGTACCTGGAACTGCGTTTATTGCCAGCTGGGGAAAACAAAAAAATTTATCACCGAAAGGCAGGAGTTTTTTCCCCGCGAAGAGATTCTGGAAGAGATTCAAGAGGCAATTACAGCCAACTCATCTCTTGACTGGATAACCTTTGTTGGTTCCGGGGAGACCATGCTTTACAAGGGAATAGGATGGCTTATCGGGGAGGTTAAAAAGTTTACCACCACGCCTGTTGCCGTCATTACCAATGGCTCACTTCTTTATCTGCCTGAAGTGCGAAAGGAGCTGCTTTCAGCCGATGCAGTGCTGCCATCGCTTAATGCCGGGTCGGAAGCCCTGCATAGGCAGATAGACCGTCCTGCAGCAGGGTTGACCTTTCGCCAGCATGTTGAAGGTCTTGTGGCTTTTCGCAGGGAATATAAAGGGCGGCTCTGGATTGAGGTGATGCTGCTTGGTGGTATCAACGACTCCGATGAAGCGCTACATGAGCTTGCCGCTGTTCTTAAAGAGATCGACCCTGATATGGTGCACCTTGTGCTGCCCACCCGGCCAGCTCCTGAACAGGAGGTTCACCTCCCTTCCGAAGAGCGCATTGAGCAGGCGATTGCTATCCTTTCAGAGGTAACAACAGTTGTCCATCCGGTAAAAGGTACCATGGATCTTCGCAGTGCCCCTGATATGCTTCAGGCGGTCACAGCTATCGTTTCACGTCATCCTGTGCAGCAGCGCGAACTGGAAAAAGCTATTGTCGACTGTTTTCCCGGAGAGAGCGATAAAGTATCCTCCGTTATGCAGGATATGCTTGCAACCGGGATGTTCAAACTTGTCGACCATGACGGAGATCCCTACTGGGTTTTCAACACTGAACCCGACTGAACTGCAACAAGCAAAGCACTCCTTGTTGTGAGAGCTTTGCCTGTTGTGTAATAGTGGGTCTTATGAAACAGTTATTTCCTTGCCCATTTTTGGTTTAGGCTCTATTTTAGGGAGTTTGATTTTAAGCACACCATTGTCATAGGCCGCCTCTATGTTTCCGCTATCGACATTTTCACCGACGGTAAAACTTCTGCTAAGGCTTCCCCATGAACGCTCAACACGGTGATAGCCTTTTTTCTTCTCCTCCTCCTTTTGGGTTCTTTCAGCGCTGATAGAGAGCACATCATCCTCTATCGACACCTTGATATCTTCTTTTTTTACTCCCGGCATATCAGCCTCAATAAAAATAGCTGTGTCATCCTCGCTGATATCCACCTTGAAGGATGGTGTCACTATTGAAGAAAAAAAAGGTGATACTTTGTCGTTAAAGACATCCTCAAACATCTTCAAAGGGTCTCTTCCGTAAAGTGTCAGTGCCATGGCTACATCTCCTTTTTTAGAGGTTTAACAATTGATTCAGATTGCCTTGTACAGAAATAATTAATAACCTTGTTCTATTCGAAAAAATTCCCGTAAAATATCTTCTGCGAGTGCTGGCAACTTTGGGGGCAATCGTGGTGTTTTCAAAAGCAGAAAAGCAGCGCAGAGGTTCCATTACTTTACAATCTGTTAACAGGAGAGGCTATCTATGAAAAAAAATATGTGGTTGGTTGCCGGAATCGCAGGAATGCTGCTTGGTATGTCCGGTGCCGATGCCAAGGCTGAGTTCAGTATACGACTTGGCGACATTCGTATCGATGCAGGAGATAGGCCAGCTTTTGTTATTGAATCACGGCCCAGCTTTGTCTATCTCGAAGACCAGGGCTTTTCAGTTTCTATGAACAGTCCTTATGATATCGTTTTCTACGATGATTTATATTACCTCTATAATGAGGGTATCTGGTATAGTTCTTCAGACTATAGCGGGCCGTGGCTTGTTATACAGGAGTATGATCTTCCTTATAACATAAGAAGACATCGTTGGGAAGATATCAGAAGATATCGTGATTTTGAGTACCGCAGGCATGACCACAGCTACTGGGAAGAGAGAGATCGGCATGATAGAGAGCGGTATGAGAGAGAAAGGCTTGACAGGGGAAGAGAGAGAGCCCGGCAGAACGATAATGGCCCAAGGGGCAACCAGGATCAACGTCGTGATGACAACCGTGGGAATAATCGTGGCAACGACAACAGGAAAGCGCCTGATCAACCAAAGAATAGTACCCTTTTCAGGGCTCCCGATCAGCCCAACAGGGATGCCAATATGAGGAAAGGCCCCGATCAGCCCAACAGGGACGCCAATATGAGGAAAGGCCCCGATCAGCCCAAGAGTTCCAGTCTGTTTAAGGCTCCTGAACAGCCAAAAAAGGATGCCAATATCAAGAAAGCTTCGGATCAACCCAGGAAGGATTCCAAAAAAGATGATAAAGAGAACAATCCCAATCACTAATGATAACGGGAAGGGTGTGAGGAATTGTTGTTCATGATTTTTTACTGAAATAAACGGGGAAAGCGATTGATCAAAAGTTTACCCGTTTATTTCAGTTATGCTGTTTCACAATCGGCCCAGTTATTGGGTGTTTCATACCATCGGAGCTGTTTGAGTGTGACGCCTTCAGGCAGATGATGCCGAATCTGGTTGAAAGCCCATCGGGCAAGGCATTCAGCGGTAGGTGGCTCATCGGTAATCAGCACCCGTGAGTTGCGCTTTGTAATAAAGTCGAGATCTTCATAGTCATCTCTCCATACGGCAAAGCCGTGGTCAAGCTTGTCGTGGATATGCTGCAGCATGATCTCTTTTAAAAATTTGAAATCCATCACCATTCCTTCCTCTCCATCTCCTTTGCGCTTGATCAGATCTCCTTCGACCGTAGCAACAACCACACCACGGTGGCCATGCAACTGATTGCAGAACGAAAAACTGTTGGGTAGTGTATGGCCGTAATCGAGCTCTATTTTTCGCGAAATGCGCATGGTTGTCACTGGATTCTCTTTATCGGGTTCTTTGTAGAATGCACAAGTGTACGCAAAAAATTACTTTTTCACCAATGTATGGTTGAGTGATGGTTGCACTGGTAATAAAAACTGGCGGAGGAAAGCAAGATAGCTATCTCTACACAATATTGTATATTGTGAGTATTGATTCATCTTTCCCAACACATTGGGAATGTTCAGTGATGAGTAAACCTTCTGATATCAGGGAGAAAAACAATGATACTTCAATTTTACGGTGCAACGGAAAGGGTGACGGGTTCCTGTCATATTCTCAGGGTAAATGGCTGTACACTTTTGCTCGATTGCGGCCTGATACAGGGTTCAGCGGAAGATGAAGCGCTTAATCGTAAGCCTTTTCCTTTTGATCCCTCATCTATACATGCGGTTGTGCTGACTCATGGGCATATCGACCACTCTGGGCGCCTGCCCCTTCTTGTAAAGCAAGGATTCACCGGGCCGGTCTATACGCATCAGGCTACTGTCGATCTCTGCCGGGTACTGCTGCTTGATTCAGCCTCTCTTGCCGAGCGTGATGCCGAGTATCGCCGGAAACACCCTGTTACGAAAGCTGATCACCATGCCGAACCGCTCTACACCCGTGATGATGCATTGCAGGCTCTTACTACCATGATTGGCTTCCCTTACGGTGAAAAGCAGGAAATTCTTCCGGGTATAACCATACGCTTCAGGGATGCCGGGCATATTCTTGGTTCAGCCCTGGTTGAAGTGTGGTTGAAAGAGGGAGAGGATGCAAAGAAACTGGTTTTCAGCGGTGATGTCGGGCAGTATGGAACTCCGATTCTGAAAGATCCCGAAACCATTGAGGAGGCGGATGCTGTAATTCTCGAAAGTACCTACGGAGACCGTCTGCATCGGGAACTTCCTCTTACCATAGCAGAAATAGGAGAGATTATTAAAGCGGCGAGTCAAAGAAACGGCAACATTCTTATTCCTGCTTTTGCGATTGGCCGAAGTCAGGAGCTTCTCTGTATTTTCGGGCACTATTACGAAGAGTGGGGGCTTGACGAGTGGCAGATATTTCTTGACAGTCCCATGGCTATCGAAGCAAGTGCTATCTATCTGGACTATCCTGAACTCTATAACAGAGAGGCTGTTGCTTTTCGAAATGACAAAAGCATTATGCCTCATCTGAAAAACCTTCATTTTACTCCAAGGCCGGAACAGTCAAAGGCTATCAACGCAATAAAAAGTGGAGCGATCATTATTGCTGGAAGTGGAATGTGCAATGGAGGCAGGATTCTGCACCATCTGAAACACAATATTGAACGTCCTGAATGTTCCTTGATTATGACAGGATTTCAGGCAGAAGGAACCCTTGGGCGGTCTCTTGTAAACCGACAGAAAGAGGTGGAAATTCACGGTAGAAATTATCAGGTCAAGGCCGCTCTCCATACCATCGGAGGGTTATCAGCGCATGGAGATCAGAATGATTTGCTTCGCTGGATAAGCGGGTTTCTCAATAATCCGGACATATTTGTTGTTCATGGTGATGTTCCGGTTAAAAAAATATTCCGGGATGCGATAGAGGAGCACCTGGGTTTGAAGGTAACAATTCCTGAGTCCGGTGATGTTATCTCATTGAATTCATGATCTCCGTTTACAGCCCGGACATTTTCGGCTCATTGTTACCCTTTTGTTAAACTGCTTTGCCGTGAGTTGCATGGGTTGGATTAATTTCTATTTTAACAGTGTTTTATATGTGATGGTTATCGGTGCCATAAGGGCTGCAGTTATGATGATGACGATCGTTTTTTTATGTTACTAACAAGGATACAATGTCAGTTACTTCATTCAGGGAGCTTGTCCCTATTCTTCAGACCTCTATAGGCCCGATGATTCTCATCTCCGGCCTCGGTCTTCTTCTTCTAACCATGACCAACAGGCTTGGCCGTGTTATCGACCGTTCACGATCTTTGCTTGATAATCTGGAGTCCAATCCTGAGGCCTATGTACTGCGGATAAACAGTGAGGTGGCCATTCTGTGGAAACGGGCACGCTATATCCGTGTTGCCATTCTGCTTGCCTGCATGACCTGTCTTGGTGCCTCCTTGCTGATTATCATGCTTTTTCTCAGTGCACTTGTCAATATAGATCTGCCAATGCTCTTGTCAGCTATCTTTATCCTCAGCATGCTCTGCCTGAGCTCCTCGCTGCTCTTTTTCTTTCTTGATGTCAATATGAACCTTCACGCATTCCGTATAGAGATGGAGAGTCACGACAAGAAAAGGCTTATTCTTGAGACAAAGGGATACTGAACCAGCAAATTATCCTCTTGGGTGAAAGGTTTTATGTACCTCCTTGATAAAAGAGCGGTCGATATGCGTGTAGATCTGGGTGGTAACAATTGAACTGTGGCCAAGCATTTCCTGAACTGCACGCAGATCGGCCCCACCTTCAAGAAGATGGGTGGCGAATGTATGGCGGAAGGTATGCGGACTGATATTTTTTTCGATTCCTGCAGTTATGGCATATTTTTTTACCATCGAAAAAAGAGCCATCCGTGAAAGTTTTTTCCCATGTGCATTGAGAAAGAGATAGTCGTCGGAGTTGTGTTTCACCAGCCCAATACGAAGTTCCTTCTGGTATCGGTTGATCCATTCAATGGCTGAATTGCCTACGGGAACAAGGCGCTCTTTTGAACCCTTGCCAAAGATCCTTATAAAGCCGGCTTCAAGATAAAGATTTTGTTGATGAAGGTTGACGAGCTCACTTACCCTGACACCTGACGCATAAAGAAGTTCAAGCATTGCCTTGTCACGCAAGAAATAGTTGCTCTGCGGGGTTTGAACAAGGGGAGCTTCAAGCAGTTTCATGGTTTCATTCACGGTCAGAACGGTCGGAAGATATTGTCCCAGTTTTGGCAGATGAAGGTTTTCTGCTGGATTTCCGTCGAGGGTGTGTTCGGTGACAAGAAATTTATGAAAGGAGCGGATTGCGGAAATATTCCTTGCCATTGAGCTTGCTTCGAGACCTATGGCGAAGAGTTCGTTGATAAATTCATTGATATGATGGGCTGTAATGGCCTCCATTGGCATTGAACACTCTTGCATGAAGAGCAGGTAACGCTTCAGGTCGTTTTGGTAGGACTCTCTGGTATTTGCTGCAAAGTTGCGCTCAATGAGCATATAGTTAAGGAAGTTTTCAAGAACACTCCGATACTGAAGTTGCAGGCTATTCATTCTGCTGTCCTCTGCACTTTGCGCATCCGCTGACAGAATCCGCCATCAAATCCCGCATGTTCCCCTGGAAGAGTGAGAAGATAACCCGCGTCACCACTATTTATTCGGAACTGTTCAGGCACCCTGTCGCCCACAGGATCAACTATAAATTCAGGATGCCGTTGAAGAAATGAACGAACCTGCATCATATTTTCTTCAGCTTCAATGGAGCAGGTGGCATAGACAAGAATTCCACCATCAACAAGCAGCTCTGCTGCATGATCGAGCAGTTCCACCTGTAATAGCTGGAGCTCCTGGACTATTTCGGGGCTCAGTTTCCATCGCAGTTCAGCGCGGCGGCCAAGGACTCCGCTACCTGTACAGGGAGCATCAAGCAGGATGGCATCGGGATTGTGTTCTGGTTTGAACGTTCGGGCATCTGCGGCCTGGGTTCTTATGATGGAAATGCCAAGAGCCTCAGCATGTGACTCTGTTTTAAGAAGTTTTTGTTCATAGAGATCAACGGCGCTGATATTGCCGCTATTGTTCATCAGCTCAGCAAGGAAGGTGGCTTTTCCTCCTGGTGCAGTGCAAAGATCAATCACCCTGCTGCCGGGAGCGGGATTCAAAAGAAGGCAGGCAAGGCCCTGTGTCGGGTTCTGGACGGTAAGCCATCCGTTGTGCACTGCTGGCTCGAAACTGTTGAAATCCTTTGATAGAAAAAAATTATCAATGCCGCACTCTTCGTGTGGTGCAGCCCTCAATACCGGATCGGAAAAAAGCTGCTCCGCTGAACTCAGCAAGGTGTTGATTCTAAATCCGAACAGTGGAAACTGGTTATTATAAGAGAGGATTGCCTCGGTTTTTTCTATCCCGAACGCAGTGATCCAGCGATCAACAAGCCATTGAGGATGAGAGTACAGTATTGCAAGCCGCTCTTCGGTTTTTATATCCTTTAACCACTCCTCAAGGGTTACACTCTCTGGTGTAATTTTTCTCAGGACGCCGTTGACCAGTTTCGACATCCGCTCACCTTTGTATTTTCGTGCAAGTTTTACGCATTCATTGACTGCCGCCCAGTCAGGTACCTTGTCAAGGAAAAGAATCTGATAGACGCCAAGACGGAGAATGTTTTTCATGACAGGCGCTGCTTTTGCAAGATTGTGGTGATAAAATCGGCCAATAATGAAATCGAGCTGAAGGCGGTAGCGCAGCACTCCGTTGACCAGTCCAGTCGAGAGCGCCCGGTCAATACGATTGAGTGTTGTGTGCTGCAGCATTCGGTGAAGGATCTGGTCGGATCGTTGGTTACCGGTTTCAAGTGCCTGCAGAACATTCAAAGCCAGTTCTCTTGCTGTGATCATGGGGTAAATAATTAAAAACCATTTTTATGTACATTGGGCCCTTCGGGTTGTTTGTAAAATAGTAATCCCTGTTGTAGATTAACTAACAAATGTTCTTTTCAAGATTTCAAGCTATCATCCAGAAAGGTGGAGGGACTGGCCCAGAGAAGCCTTGGCAACCGTCATTGCACGATGAGCGGTGCCAATTCCATCCCGGATCAATAACCGGGAATGATGATGGTATGCATGCCTATTCGCAGCTTCATACCTCTCTTCAGACATTTTTCGTTTAAACCTTTTTCTACAAAGGGGTTATTTTCCATGTTCGGGAAGTGATAGCTCTCTTTTTCAACCATTGTGCACAATGAGCGGAGACCGATGAGAGCATATACAGAGATTATTTCCCCAAAAACACACTATTTCGATTTTATCGAGCCGTTTACTCCAGAACTTGGTGGTTTTCTTCCCTCAGTACGAGTGGCTTACAGAACCTGGGGAACCCTGAATCCGCAGAAAGATAATGTAGTGCTTATCTGTCATGCCTTGACAGGTGCTGCTGATGCAGATACCTGGTGGGAAGGAATGTTTTCCAGGGGGGGGGCTTTCGATGAGAGCACAGATTTCATAATCTGCAGCAATGTGCTTGGCAGTTGTTACGGAACAACGGGCCCTATCTCTCTCAATCCTCTTACAGGTACTCACTACGGGACCGATTTTCCATTGATAACCATCAGGGATATGGTTCATGTGCAGCGCCGTTTGCTGGCCGCTCTCGGTATTGATCGTGTCAAACTCGCGGTAGGAGCATCTCTTGGGGGTATGCAGGTGCTTGAGTGGGGCTTTCTCTATCCTGATGTTGTTCAGGCTCTTATGCCGATGGGTGCATCCGGACGTCACTCAGCATGGTGTATAGCTCAGAGCGAAGCTCAACGGCAGGCGATTTATGCTGACCGCGACTGGAATGATGGACATTATGATTTAACTACTCCTCCGGCAAGAGGGCTTGCTGCAGCGAGAATGATGGCCATGTGCAGTTACCGGAGCTTTGAAAATTTTCAGTCACGCTTTGGTCGTGAGTTTCAGCATGGAACAACCTTTAAAGCTGAAAGCTATCTTCGCCATCAGGGACGGAAACTGGTTGAGCGTTTTGATGCCAACAGCTATATCACCCTTACAAAAGCTATGGACATGCACGATCTCGGGCGGGGCAGGGGAGTTTACGAAGAGGTACTTTGCTCTCTGCAGATACCCGTTGAGATTCTCTCTATTATTTCCGATACCCTTTATCCTAAGGAGGAGCAGGAGGAGCTTGCCCGGCTTATGCCAAAGTCAAGAATTCTTTATCTTGACGAACCATACGGCCATGATGCCTTTCTTATTGATGTTGAAAAGGTCAGCCGTATGGTAAGGGATTTTCTTGATGGAAGGGCTTTGGAAGCTCAATCTGCCGCCTGAGTTATCTCGTCAAACCGGGTATAGTGTTGCAGGACATCTGGTACCCTGACGTTGCCTTCAGGAGTCTGGTAGTGTTCAAGCAGTGAGACCATAAGTCGTGAGGTAGCCAGTCCTGAGCCATTCAGGGTGTGCACAAACTCCGGTTTTGACTTGCCGTCCGGCTTGAAACGTATATTGGCTCGCCTTGCCTGGTAATCCTCAAAATTTGAGCAGCTTGAAGCTTCAAGGTATTTCTGTTCCGCCGGTGACCAGACCTCGATATCGTAACATTTTGTTGCGTTTGCACTGATATCACCACTGCAGAGCAGAAGAACCCGGTAAGGAATTTTCAGTGCTGTGAGAATGGCCTCTGCGTTTTCGCGTATCTGTTCAAGCGCTTCGTATGACTTCTCAGGCCGGGTAAACTTTACCATTTCAACCTTGTTGAACTGGTGCACCCTGAGAAACCCCCGGGTATCCTTGCCGTAGCTGCCAGCTTCGCGACGGAAACAAGCTGAATAAGCAGCATAGGATAGAGGCAGCGTCTTGTTATCAAGCATTTCGCCCCGGTGCAGGTTGGTGATCGGTACCTCTGCGGTTGGAATGGCGTAAAGATCATCCTCCTCCATATGGTAGACCTGATCGGCAAATTTCGGCCACTGCCCGGTACCCCTTAGCGATTCCTGGTTGACAAAAAATGGCGGGAAGACTTCGCTGTAGCCATGATTTTCTGTATGGCAGTCGAGCATGAAATTGATCAGCGCGCGCTCCAGACGGGCCCCTTTACCCATATAGACCGGAAATCCTGCGCCACAGACCTTTGCGCCCCTTTCAAAATCAAGAATACGCAGCGACTTGCCCAGCTCAAGGTGATTTTTTACAGGAAAGTCGAGATGATGGATGAACGATACCGGCTCCTTGAAGATCTGGTTATCCTCAGCGGAACGTCCGGTTGGTACTGATGGATGCAGCTTGTTGGGGAGTGCAAGAAGAATATTTTCTATATCCTCTTCAACACGACCGAGCAGGCTGTCCATCCTTGCAATATCCTCAGAAACAGATTTCATCTGGAGGATAAGCTCTTCACCAGAACCAGTACCACTTTTCTTTATTTCCGCAATCTCTTTTGAGACCTTGTTACGCAAGGCTTTCTGGTCATCAGAGCGCTGTACAAGTTCCTTGCGATGTTTATCAAGCGAAAGCAGTTCATTTATTTTTGGTTCTTCGGAGGCAAGCTGGCGCTTGTGCAGCATGGCAATAAATTCCTCAGGCTGCTGTCGAATAAGATTGATATCAAGCATGATGTGCGATAAATGAGTTATGCTGAAAGCAGTGATTTGACCATCTGCTGAACCTTGGTGCCGTCAGCTTTTCCCTTGAGTGCTTTCATGGATTCGCTCATTACTTTGCCGATATCTTTCATGGATGAAGCTCCTGTTTTTGTAACAATATCCTCCACGACAGCCCTTATTTCATCGTCAGTTACCGGTTCCGGGAGATACTCCTCAATAACACTGAGTTCCGTCCTCTCTGTTTCGGCAAGGTCGGGGCGGTTTCCTGCCGTGAACTGCTCAATGGCATCCCTGCGTTTTTTTGCAAGAGAGACCAGGACTTCTATTTCCTGATCGTCGCTGAGTACCGCTTTGCCAGCAACACGGATTGACACCTCTTTTTCAAGGAGTGAGGCCCGGATCGAGCGGATAGCGTTCAGGCGGTCTTTATCGCCGCTTTTCATTGTATTTTTAAGGTCCTGATCTATTTTTTCTTTCAAACTCATGGTTGTGTCTACTCAAAGGTTTGTTTTTAAAAAGATGTATTTGAAAATACAGGAAAAAATGCGGCTTTCCCACAAGATCGTCTTCTTTGTTCACTCATTGATATCTCCGCAAACAGGCCTGAACACCAGCTCTTCCACCGAGGTTCTTTGTGGTAATAAATATGCATTGACTATACCGCTGGAAATATCTTCAGGCATCATCATCACTGATTTCATTGCTTCCTGAACGTCGCCCCACATCGGTGTATACACAGCTCCCGGCATGACATTGGTAATTCTGACATTACATTCTTTGGCATAGAGCCGCATTGTTTCAACCAGCCCCTTCTGTCCAAATTTTGACATCGAGTAGATCGAGGAGCTTTTAAATGCCATTTCAGCCGCAGTGGAAGTAATAAAAAATATATGACCAGATCTCTTCTTCTCCATGACGGAAAACACTTTCTGGGTCAAGAAGAAAGTGCCTTTGAGGTTTGTTGCCATGGTATAGTCAAAGTCCTCCTCAGTGAGTTCAGCGAGTGGCTTGAAGCGGCCAACCCCCGCATTGTTGACCAGGCAGTCAATGGTACTATGGCGCTCAAGTGTTGTCTTGACAAGCCGCTCAATCTGGGCGATATCGGCAATGTCTGTCTGCATGATCTCTGCTTCAGCACCGTATGAGCGACACTCGATTGCAACAGATTCAAGGTCTGAAACCGTTCGGGAAACAAGAATCAGGAGAGGATTAAAATCTCTCTGTGTTTTTGCTGCTTTTGCAAAAGCAATTGCTATGGACTTACCGATTCCCTTGCCGGCACCGGTTATGATAATGATCCGCTTCATTGTTCTTAAAAGGTTAAATATTTTGACTGTATAGATAAAAATTCACTGCTCTTTTGAGTGGTAAAAAATGTATTGCACTTGTGTTTTTATTGCTTAGTGTGAAATAATTGAAAAAAAATATATACATTTAGTTTGTATGTACAATCATTCATTACCCGGTTCCATAATACAGTTCAGGTCTTACTAATGGTAAATGGTACAGTTTATCATGGCAACAAGTAAAGTTAAATGGTTTGATGGCAAAAAAGGCTATGGCTTTCTTTTGAATCCAGATGGAGGAGAGGACATTTTTGTTCATTTTTCAGCTATACAGTCAGAGCAAAGTTTCAAGGTACTGAACCAGGACTCTGAAGTTGATTTTGAAGTTGACAAAACCCAGAAAGGACTACAGGCAAAGAATGTTCGAGAAATTCCTTTGAGTGGTTTTTCAGAAGTACCCTCTTTTCGCGCGGACTCTTTTGGTTAGAGATCGTGTACTTTGATTCGACGATGTTTTCATTTACCCCCTACAGAAAAGAGCGTTCCCGAAAGCTGAACCACTCTGTTTTCGCTACAATGATATGATCAAGCAGTTCGATCTGTATGATGGCGCTTGCCTGTTTAAGCAGATCGGTGACTTGTCTGTCGGCATTACTTGGTTCAACGTCTCCTGAAGGATGGTTATGCACAAGAATGATGGCATGAGCACTCTCTCTTATGGCTGACTTGAACACCTCCCTTGGGTGAATAAGCGCAGCATTGAGTGTTCCTATGGAAACAAGCTCGTTTTTTATGATCTGGTTTTTTGTATTCAGGTGCAGTACAAAGAGATGTTCCTTTGTTTCATCAGGGATGCGGCCTGCCATGTATTCAAAAATATCCCTTGCAGCCTTGATTTTTTTGTTGAGGTTGCGTGAGTAATGCAGTCGCCGGTTCAGTTCGAAAACAGCAATGATCTGCATTGCCTTCACCTTTCCGATTCCCCTGATTGTTTGAAGCTCCTTCGGTGTTATGTCGGCCAGTTTTTCAAGAGTGAACTCAGTGATGAGCTTATTGCAGGTTTCAACAATATTCAGGTTTCTTGAGCCTGTTCGCAGGATCAAGGCCAGTAATTCAGCTGGACTGAGTGATGCTGCACCCGTACGGATAAAACGTTCCTGCGGTCTGTTATCAGGATCGAGATCATGAATTCGCATGGATTCATCGTCTATAGATGGCTTCAAGCCAAAAAACAGGCAAATCGTAATAAAAGCGTATATGTCAAAGTACAGAAAAGAGTGGTAAAGCTGAAAATATTTTACACTATATTTTCAGCTTTTTTTAGCAGCATTGTTGAAATGCTGCTAAAAAAAGTGTTATGCCTGGGGAGTTTTTTCAGTGATGGGTAGTGAGGCTTTCAGGGTGAAGAGATGATAGTTCATACTGTCCTGGAGAGCCTGAAGACTTGCTTCGATAATATTTGTTGATACCCCGACTGTACCCCATGTAAAGCGGCCATTACTTGACTCTATCAATACCCTCACCTTGGCGCTGGTTCCCCGTTTCTCTTCAAGCACACGGACTTTGTAGTCAACCAGCTTGATACTCTTGATTTCAGGATAAAAGTGAATCAGTGCCTTGCGCAGAGCCTTGTCAAGCGCATTGACCGGTCCGTCACCATCGGCTGCAATATGCTCGATCTCTTCGCCAACCCTCACTTTGAGTACAGCCTGATCAACATTTTTTGCATTTTTTGCTGATTCAATATGAACCTTGGTCTCCAGAACCTCGAAGAAGGGTTTGAAGTTACCAAGTTCACTGTGCAGAATCAGCTCAAACGATGCCTCAGCTCCGTCAAACTGATAGCCTTCGTGTTCGAGCTCCTTAATATGGTGGACAATCTTTTTAATAAGATCGCTTTTTTCGGGGAGAGCGATGCCGAGTTCATGTGCCTTGTAGCGAATGTTGCTTTGACCGGCAAGCTCTGAAACAAGCACCCGTTGACGGTTTCCGACAACTTTCGGGTCTATATGTTCGTAGAGCGAACTCTCTTTCATGACCGCGCTGACATGGATGCCACCTTTGTGGGCAAATGCTGATTTTCCTACAAAAGGCGCTCTGGTATTTGACGGCATATTCAGAATCTCATAGACAAACTTCGAAAGGGAGGTCAGCTGATTGAGATGCTCAACATGCGAAAATGAGCGTTGCAGTTTCAGGATGATATTGGGAATAATACTGATGAGGTTGGCGTTGCCGCATCGCTCCCCGATACCGTTGATGGTGCCCTGTACATGGGTGGCACCGACATACACGGCTGCTATGGAGTTTGCTACAGCAAGATCGCTGTCATTGTGACTGTGAATACCTGCAGGTACACCAGCCACCTTCAGTACCTCTGCCATGATCTCTGCTACTTCATGCGGAAGTGAGCCTCCATTGGTATCGCAGAGCACAACTCTTGAAGCACCTGCCTGAACTGCCGCAATCAGCATTTTCAGTGCAAATTCATGGTTGTCCTTGTACCCGTCAAAAAAATGTTCAGCATCAAAAAAAACCTCTCTCCCTTCTGATTTAAGGAAAGCAACAGATCGGTATATCAGTTCAGCATTCTCTTCATCTGAAATGCCAAGACTTTTTACAGAGTGAGCTTTCCATGTCTTTCCGAAAATCGTAATGACCGGAGTTTCAGAGTGCAGCAATCCAAGCAGGTTGGGGTCGCTCTCAACCGTTGCTACTGTCCGGGCGGTTGAGCCAAACGAGCAGAGTTTAGCATGCTTGAGATTAAGAAGTCGTGCCTTGATGAAAAATTCTTCGTCCTTCGGATTACTGCTTGGCCATCCACCTTCAATATAGTCCATGCCAAACTCGTCAAGCTTTTCAGTAATAAGCAGTTTGTCCTGTACTGAAAGGTTGATATGTTCACCCTGTGTGCCATCACGCAGGGTGGTATCATAAAGTTCTATTGGTGTTGTGGTAAGAGTCATAAATCAGTTCTGGGCCATTAAATTTTCCTGCCGGGCATAACCGAAAATGCCCCCTGCCTCCACAATACGTAACACATCGCCAAGCGGATTAAGTTGGTAGGTGACCTTGCTGGTCAGATTTTCTATGGTGTTTGCCTGAACATCGATTTTCAGTTCATCACCCGTCTTGATAAGCTGGTTGAGGTGCTCGGAGGTTTCATAGGGAATAACAAAACCACCATCGACCGAGTTGCGGTAAAAAATTCTCGCGTAAGACTCAGCAATAATGGCCTTGATGCCGGCAACCTTCAGGGCGAACGGTGCATGCTCCCTTGAAGAGCCGCAGCCAAAGTTTGGTCCGCCAATGATAATGGTAAAGTCCGACTGAAAACTTCCCTCCTGAATGAAAGGAATATTCCCTTCAGGAAGTCCACCCTGTTCTGGCGGTACCCCTGAAAGGGCATACTTTCCATATAACTTTACCTCTTCTGGATTGGAGAGGCTGTAGACAAGATGTTCGGCTGGTATAATCTGGTCTGTATCAATATTTTTGCCTAAAACATAGGCTTTTCCCTGAATGACTTTTTCCATTTTGTTTAGAGCGAATAAGTTAGTCCATTTTTCCAATCAAAGGAACTTCCTCGGATCGGTGAGTTTTCCTGTAATTGCCGATGCGGCTGCTGTCAGTGGGGAGGCAAGGTAGACTCCTGCATGTTTGCTGCCCATCCGACCGGGGAAGTTCCGGTTTGTGGTTGAAACAACAACATCATTGTCAACCGAACGTCCGACAGTATCAGCCGGGCCACCAAGACATGCTGCACAAGATGGCAGAGCAATGCTGCATCCGGCATCCTCAAAGATCTGTTTCAGGCTCTGTCCATCGTACTGTTCACGCTCAAGGTCAAGGGCGACTTTCACGGTTGCCGGAACAATGTTCGTGGTTACAGAGACCTTCTGCCCCTTCAGGATCTTTGCCGCCATTACAAAATCAGTCAGCTTGCCGCCGGTGCAGGAACCGATATAGGACTTGGTAATCTTTGTGCCCTCGACACTTCTCACTGTAGCACGGTTATCAGGGCTGTGTGGCTGGGCTACAACCGGTTCAAGTTCACGGACGTTATAATGGTACTTGCTGTGATATTTGGCATCTGGATCACTTTGGAATACTTCGTATGGCTTGCTGCTTCGTGCGCGTACATACCGTTCGGTGACCTCGTCGGCTGCAATGATACCGTTCATTCCACCAGCTTCTATAGCCATGTTGGTAAGCGTCATTCTCTCCTCCATAGGGAGTGAAAAAATGGCCTCTCCGTCAAACTCCATGGCACGGTAGGTTGCGCCATCGGTGGTAATATCTCCGAGAATCTGCAGAATCAGATCTTTAGCGGTAAGGTACTCAGGCATTTGGCCATCAAAGGTGAACTTCATCGATTCAGGCACTTTTTCCCATAGTTTCCCTGTGCCGAGAATGAATGCGGCATCAGTATTGCCGATACCAGAACCGAACATGCCGAAAGCCCCTGATGTGCAGGTGTGAGAGTCGGTGCCAAAGAGCACCGTTCCAGGCAGATTGAACCCCTCTTCAGCAAGGGCGACGTGGCAGACACCCTTGTACCGGTCGGTGCCGACATCATAGTAGTGCTCAAGTCCCTGCTCTTTTGCAAACTCTCTCAAGAGATCAATGTTGCGATGAGCGTGTTCGTTGGCTGTAAAAATATAGTGGTCAGGAAGGACAACAATTTTTTTGGGATCCCAAACCTTTGCGCCGGAACCGAACTCCTCCTTAAAAATATCAAAAGTTGGTGGACCGCATACATCATGAGTAAGCAGTATGTCAACATTGAGCCAGACGCTTTCACCTGCGTCGACAAATTTTCTGTTTGCTGCCTTCGAAAGAATTTTCTGGGTTATTGTTTGTGCCATTTTTTTTAAACCCCGCTGTCTATGGTTTCAGGAGTGTTGGTTTCAAAATAGTGCTGACGCAGGCCGAGAGCCTGTAGATAGGCCTTGGCGCTTGCTTCAATAATATCAGTTGAAACTCCTCTTCCGTTAAAAGTAATATTTTTGTCTCTTATTCTAACCAGTGCCTCTCCGAGAGCCTGGCGGCCTGCAGTGGTGGAGCGTACAGAGTAGGAGGTGACCATTGAATCTATGCCAAGTGCCCGCTCAATAGCCCTGAAACAGGCGTCCACTGGCCCGTCGCCTGTTGCTGACTCTTCAAATATCTGTTCTTTGTGCCTAATCCTCACGGTTGCTGTAGGCACCGAGGCTGTACCGCTGTTGATATGCAGATAGTCAAGCTCATAGGTATTCCGGGGTTTGTTCCTTTCGTCGCCCATAAGAACTCTCAGGTCGTCGTCATAGACCTCTTTCTTTTTATCTGCAATTTCGACAAAGCGTTTGTACACCGCTTCAAGTTCTGCCTCATCCAGGTCGTAACCGAGCGTATGAAGTCGGGATTTCAGTCCATGCTTGCCGGAATGGCGGCCAAGCACTATGCTTGTCTGTGGTACACCTACCGACTCCGGTGTCATCACTTCATAAGTCTGCCGGTTTTTCAGCATGCCGTCCTGATGAATGCCCGACTCATGTGAAAACGCGTTGTCGCCCACAATTGCCTTGTTGGGCTGAATGATGATGCCGGTAAAGGTCGAGACCATCCGGCTGGTATTGTAGAGCTCTTCAGTGACGATCCCTGTGTAGAAGTTGTGCAGGTCACTCCTGACTTTCAGCGCCATCACAATCTCCTCAAGCGAGGCATTTCCCGCACGCTCTCCTATGCCGTTCATGGAGCACTCAACCTGTCGTGCGCCATGTTCAAGCGCGCTGAGTGAATTTGCCACGGCAAGGCCAAGGTCGTTATGGCAGTGCACGCTGATGACTGCGTTACCGATGTTCTGGACTCGGCTGTGAAGGTCTGCTATTTTTCTGCCGAACTCAGAAGGCCAGGTATAGCCTGTCGTATCCGGGATGTTGACCGTTGTTGCTCCTGCAGCAATAACCGCTTCAATGATTTCAGCCAGATAGCCTTGATCGGTGCGGCCAGCATCTTCAGCCGAAAACTCAATATCGGTCGTGAATGTCCTGGCAAAGGAAACAGCGTCAACCGCCATTTTCAGGATGGTCTGACGTTTATCCTTGAGGGTAAGGCCGTAGCGATCACTGCCGAATTTTCCGGCAATATGGATATCAGAGGTACCGATGAAGGTGTGAATGCGGGGCTTTTTTGCCTGTTGAAGGGCCTGCCATGCGGCGGTAATGTCGTTTTCAACAGCTCTTGCAAGTGCAGCAACCACAGCATTCGACTCAGCGCTAATCCGTTGAACGGCTTCAAGCTGCAGAGGTGAGGAGGCGGGGAATCCAGCTTCAATTACATCGACACCAAGCTTTCCAAGCTGCCGGGCAATCTCAACCTTTTCCTGAACATTCAGAGATGCGCCTGGGGATTGCTCCCCATCGCGCAGTGTTGTATCAAATACCAGAATCTTTTCTTTCACATTATCTGCCCGCCTTTATTTAATCAGGCGCCCAGATGCCTGACAATTGCTTCTGTCATCTCCGTTGTTGAAACACTCAACTCACCGGGATTTGCTATGTCTGCTGTCCGCAAGCCTGAAGCAAGCGTAGCCTCAATTGCCTGATAGATCTCCGTTGCAATGTCGGGCATACAGAAGCTGTACTCAAACATCATCGCTACCGATGCTATGGTGGCAATGGGGTTTGCCTTGCCCTGGCCTGCAATGTCCGGGGCGCTGCCGTGAATTGGTTCATAAAGGGCATGGTGTTTGCCGATACTTGCCGACGGAAGCATACCAAGGCTGCCGGTAATCATGCCTGCAATGTCACTCAGGATATCCCCGAAGAGATTGCTTGTAACAATCACGTCAAACTGTTTCGGATTCCGGACAATCTGCATTGCGGCGTTATCCACATACATGTCGCTCAGCTCAACATCAGGGTAATCCTTGTGAACCTCATGAACCACATTTCGCCAGAACTGTGAAACCTCCAGAACGTTTGCCTTATCAATTGAAATCACTTTTTTGTCGCGTTTCTGGGCAGCTTCAAAGGCTAACCGTGCAATACGTTCAACCTCATAGCGATCATAGACCATGGTGTTCCAGCCCCTGTTGTCATCGTAGCCGCGGGGTTGGCCAAAATAGATGCCTCCGGTCAGCTCGCGGAATACAAGGAAATCCGTGCCGCGTATCACCTCAGCTTTGAGTGAAGATGCCTCAAGCAGTGCGTCGTAAACTTTGGCAGGTCTGAGGTTGGCAAAGAGTTCAAGCTCCTTGCGGATATTAAGCAGTGCCGCTTCCGGCTTGTGTTCATGCGGCAGCTTTTCCCATTTCGGGCCGCCAACAGCTCCAAGCAGCACAGCATCACACTGTTTGCAAGCTTCAAGTGTTTTTTCCGTCAACATCTCACCATGCAGGTCGTATGAGGCCCCACCAAAGGGGTGCTCCTCAATCACTATTTCAAAACCATGTTTTGTGGAGAGCTGCTTCAGTACTGCAACAGCTCCAGCAACCACTTCCGGGCCGATACCGTCACCCGGGATTGATACAATCTTGTACATGCTTTTTTCAGAGTTCATTATTTTTTGATCAGCCAGCTCATCATATCGCGAAGCTTTGCGCCCACCTTTTCAATTGAATGGTTGCGGTTCTCCTCTCTGAGTTTGCTAAGGTTTTTGTATCCGCCGTTGCACTCATCAATAAACTCTTTGGCAAAACGACCATCCTGTACCTCTTCAAGGATCTTTTTCATCTCAGCCTTGACCGCAGGGGTAATCAGGCGTGGTCCGCGGGTCATGCCACCATACTCAGCCGTATCGCTTACTGAATAGTTCATTCTCGACAGGCCACCTTCATAATAGAGATCGACAATCAGTTTCAACTCGTGCATACATTCAAAGTAGGCAAGCTCTTCAGGGTAACCGGCCTCAACAAGGGTCTCAAATCCAGCCTTGATAAGCTCGGCTGAACCACCGCAGAGGACTGCCTGCTCACCGAACAGATCGGTTTCAGTTTCATTTTTGATTGATGTTTCAATAACGCCAGCCTTGGTACCGCCAAGAGCTTTAGCCCATGCAAGTGCCTGCTGTTTTGCCTCTCCGGTGGCATCATGATGTACTGCGATAAGGCAGGGGACACCATTGCCCTGGGTAAAGGTACGGCGCACAAGATGGCCCGGGCTCTTAGGAGCGATCATGATAACGTTGATCGTCTCCGGAGGAATGATCTGCTTGTAATGAATATTGAAGCCATGACCGAAAGCAAGGGTGTTGCCTGGCACAAGGTTCGGAGCGATTTCAGCATCATAGATTGCCTTCTGGTTCTGGTCAGGAAGAAGCACCATCACGATGTCTGCCCATTTGACAACTTCGGCAACAGTATCGACATGAAGTCCAGCCTCCCTTGCTTTGGCACAGGATAAGCTCTCTGTGCGAAGACCCACGCGGACATTCAAACCGCTATCCTTCAGGTTTAAGGCATGGGCATGGCCCTGGCTGCCGTAACCGAGTATTGCAATATTCTTTCCCTGAAGAAAACCAAGATCGGCATCCTTATCGTAATAAACATTCATCAGTAAAATAGTTTTGATTGATAATACAGTAAAATGGTGTCACTCTCCACGGTGGATTGCTACAGCACCTGAACGAGCTAACTCCTTGATTCCGTAGGGCTTGAAGATATCAATAGTTGTGTTGATCTTGTCCGGTGAACCGATGACCTCAATAGTAATGGATTTTTGTTTTATATCCACCACTTTTCCTTTAAAAACATTGATAAGCTCAAAAATCTCATGCTGCTGTGTTTTGCTCAGTTTCATGGTCATCAAGAGCAGTTCACGCTCTACATGAGGCTGCCGCGTCAGGTCGGTAACCTTGATGGTATCAATAAGCCTGTTCAGCTGTTTAAGCACCTGACTGATGATCTGGTCGTCGGCATGGGTCACAATGGTCATGCGTGAAATTTCCGGATCCTCAGTTTCGCCAATGGAGATACTTGCAAGATTAAACCCCCGGGCGCTGAACATGGCAGCAACCCTGTTAAGTGTGCCGAACTTGTTTTCAACGAGTACTGATATGATGTGTTTCATGAAAAATATTGGTTGAATCGTAATAATCTAATATTGTAAAATACTTTACGCCGATATTTACATATCGGCTGATAGTATTTGGTTACAACAAATTCATAAACACGCTCTAAAAAAACACCCGGAAGGTAAGAAAAAAGAGCGCTGCTTTACCGTAAGCAGTATAATAATATAAAGTTTTTTTTTGAATGGTACTGCAGGGCAGGCAAGCCTAGCTCCTTCTTCCCCAACTTACCCAAGCCTCGACCTTGCCGAAGATCTACTTGATGAACACGTTCCGGCATTATGAGCACAATAAACCTGTAATTCCAGTCCGCTCCCAGTCATCCCGAACTCCTGTGAGGGATCCATCCCCACCAACACCAGTTTTTATAGGCATCATTAGACCTATCCGCCTTATACCTCCTATTTCTCTCTTCTTTTATTACTAAAGCGCCATGCAGCAGAAACACTCAGATGCCTCAATATTGAAGCAAGCGAAGGTCAGGCACAACAGGAATATGCAACAGGCAAGAGTACTCAGGTGCAAGTACAGACCACCTTTAATACCGGCCAGCGTCGCATCAGTCGAAAGTTAATGCTGGGAAAACGCTCAATCCTCTATGAAAACGATTACAGCTCAAGAGCATAATCTTATTCGCACTCCGCTCCATTTGCGCAGCCCAGCGGTGAACCCTGTCCCGCCCAACCATCCGCCAATGCAACGCACAGTGTACCGCCTTGCACTGCTCTCCTGACTCCACCCGCGCCAGACCGATCACCCTCATCACCTTTGCCAGCACCATCTTCGCTCATACCTCATTCAGTTTTACTGGATAAATAGAGCTATTTTTCTATCAGTGGTTTCTTGGTAATTGTTTATTATTAAAAGTATTGCATGGCAAAAAATCCAACATACATTTTGAACCCCATTAATAAGCAACAAAAGAATGAACGGCGAAACCCACCATCAATTAGCTGACTTTATCTGGGGTATTTGTAATCTGCTGCGTGGCCCTTACAAACGCAACGAATATCGCAAAGTGATTTTGCCGCTTACGGTTTTGCGGCGGTTCGACTGTTTGCTGGCACCAACCAAAGACGCTGTTCTTGAGGCACATAAGGCACTCAAAATAAAACCAGAACGAGTTATTCAAGCCAGTTTACAGAACATCACTGGCCACCGGTTTTACAACCTCTCAAAAATGCAGTTCGATCAAAAAGCCGACCACTCACTTCTTGACGACCCCAACAATCTTGGCCCCAACCTGAACAGCTACATAAATGCATTTTCGCCCAACGTTCGGGTCATTATGGAGAAGTTCAAATTCAGTGAACAGATTGCCCACATGGCAGAAAAAAACATTCTGTTCGAAGTGATCAAGGAATTCTCAACCATCGACCTTTCGCTCGAATATGTTAAAAACGAGGAGATGGGTTATGTTTTTGAGCATTTGATCCGGATTGGAGCTGAACAATCAAACGAAGAAGCAGGGGAGCACTTCACACCCCGTGAAGTGATCAAGCTCATGGTCAATCTCTTGCTGGCAGAAGAAAAAGATCTCGCCCGTAGCCATGTAGTAAAAACAATCTATGATCCAGCCTGCGGAACAGGTGGCATGCTCTCTGTCGCTGAAGACTATATCCGTAAGCTCAATACTGAAGCCCAACCAAAACTTTTCGGTCAAGAATGGAACGACGAAGCCTGGGCAGTATGCAAATCAGACATGCTGATCAAGGGTGAGGAGGCCGACAACATTATAATGGGCGACACCCTTACCCGAGATGGTTTCACTCTCGACAGTGAAGGCAATAAATGGACCTTCGACTACATGCTCGCCAATCCCCCCTTCGGTGTAGAGTGGAAACAACAGCAGCGGTACATTCAACACGAAGCCGACGCGCTCGGTTATGCAGGCCGTTTCGGAGCCGGCACACCGCGCATTAACGATGGCGCATTCCTCTTTCTGCAACACATGATCTCCAAAATGCGACACGAAGAGAACGGCGGCAGCCGTATCGGTATCGTCTTCAACGGCTCCCCATTGTTTAACGGCGATGCAGGCAGCGGAGAATCAGACATACGGGCATGGATTATCGACAACGACTGGCTCGATGCTGTTGTCGCCTTGCCTGAACAGCTCTTCTACAACACCGGTATTTCCACCTATATCTGGATCATCACCAACCGAAAAGAGACTGAACGCAAGGGTAAAATACAGCTTATAGACGCCCGTAACTTCTGGGTGCAGATGGAAAAATCACTCGGCAACAAACGCCGCCGTATCGGTGATCCGACCGACAATAAACCAAGAGACCCTGACCATATCTCCGATATCACCCGCCTTTACGCCAATTTCAGAGATGGAGAGACCCGCCGCTTCACCCTTGACGGCAAGCAAAAAGAGCTGGTGGTGAGCAGAATCTTTGATAACGAAGATTTTGGCTATAACAAAATTACCGTTGAGCGGCCACTGCGGCTCAATTTTCAGGCAACACCCGAACGCATCGCCCGGCTCGAAGAAGTTACGGCATTTAAAAACATCGCAACCAGCAACAAGAAAAACGAAACACTCCGCCAGGAAGAGATAGCGGGAGGCAAAAAGCGCCAGCAGAAGATTCGTGATCTCCTTCCCGCTTTTGCACGTCAGCATAGTGATACCCTCTTCATGGATCGGAAAAAATTTCTGCTCAACCTGCGCGAAATCGACCAGACACAAAATGTCCGCCTTTCAGCATCCGAAATCAAAGCAATCATCGACGCCCTTGGTGAGCGCGACCCGGCGGCTGAAATTTGCCGCGACAGGCAGGGTAACCCCGAACCCGATGCCGACCTTCGCGACACCGAATCGATTCCGCTGAAAGAGAGTATTCAAGAATACTTTGCCCGTGAAGTGCTTCCCCATGTTCCTGACGCATGGATCGACCACTCCAAAACAAAGATTGGCTACGAAATCCCGTTGAACCGTCAGTTCTACCGCTATGAACCGCCACGTCCTTTGGTAGAAATCAAGAGCGAAATCAAAGGGCTCGAAAATGAAATTCTGTCGCTCCTCAGTGAGGTGACCCTATGAGCTTCGTTAAATCATGACGGGCCTGATGCTGTAAAAGAATTTGCTTGACTGTTGCTTGATGGTTTAGGGGAAAAAGTCACCTGTTCAACCGCTAACTCTAGGTATAAATTGCATTTTGATGTTGTTAATTTGCTTGACTGGTGTTTGCTTAGCCCCGGTTTTTTGGCATATCGAAGAGCTTGTTAGCACTCTACTCGCTCCAGTTTGCTGGGGAAAGAGAAACGGAGCTCGAAAAGTTTCTTCACAGTGAACTCTTGCGTGAAGAAAAAGGTTTTAACGAGATCGTTCAGCGTCTGTCCGACATGGCCGATAGTTTTGGATTCAGAGAGCAATTTTTTGAAATGAAAGAAGGGTTACGGACAGATTCTGTTGTCGCCTTGAAGAACGGACGGATTCGATTATACTGCTTGCGTTGGTCTTCAATTTTGGTGATTGTTGGCTCTGGAGGTATTAAAACAGCACAAACTTATCAGAAAGATATCGCCCTTAGGAATATTGTTCCTGAACTTCAGGAGCTTGATAAGCTGATTTCGAGGCGACAGAGATCCGGTGAAATCGAAATAGATCACGATACCGGCGAAATGAGTGGCAACCTTATATTTACATCTGGGGATTTATCATGAATACATCATTCTTTCAAAAGTTCGTTGAGCAGATACCGCCCATTACAAAAAAATATGTAGGGAGGCAGGGTGAATTTGCCGTTAAGCTTAGTGAGTTGCTTGAATCAACAGGTATGACTCAGCGTGAGCTTGCTGAAAAACTGGGTAAAAAAGAGTCCTACGTCAGCAGGATGTTGGCAGGTTGCTCCAATCCAACCTTGAAAACTATTGTTGAATTTGAAGTAGCCTTAGGGAAAGATATTGTTGATTTTAATCTGCAAGTAAAGAAAGTTCAATCTGAAAAACAAACTTGCGCAGAATTTTTCTGGAAGTCAAAAGTCAGAAAATATGAAACACCACGAAATAATTACATATACAATAGTTATCAAGATGACGGCGACGTATCGGGGAGGGCTGCGTGACAGCACTGAGTGAGAAAAATAAAATAGGTATCAGATTTCATGGGTTCAGATTCCTTCGATTTGGATTTGAACAACAGGACGATATTAATACAGGCGAAGACTTTGATATTGAGTTAGGCATAAATCTTGAAGTTGATAAATCCGCAATTGTAGTAAAAGTATTGACAACTTTTTCCAGAAAAAACGTTGATAAAATAGTTGCACAAATTGAAACTGCTTCATTATTTCAAATTAAAGGCATAGAACCATCAGAAGAACAAGAGGAACCGCCGAAATATCCGGAAGGGCTTCTTGTTACCGCTATATCATTAGCTATTTCAACGACTCGAGGCGCGATAATAGCAAAGGGTTGCGGTTCATTCTTAGAGGATTTTTTATTGCCAATAGTTGATCCAAAATCATTCTTGCCAAAGCCCGATGATAAGCCGCAAGCAGCGTTAGAAAAGAAGGATATCTAATTTATCTATGAGCCTTTTTCCTTTTAAGGGGTGCAAATTGAAGTACGAGTAACCAGTAGGGAGCGTAAAACTGCGTTCGGCGCACTTCGGTACCGATCATCGGAGTGTTAAACCACAAAATGCTATGCAATCGGGTAACCGCGGCGCATTTTGACTGAGATTTTTAAACCAACCACGTCCGCACACCACTGAACACAAACGATCAAATCCTTAAGTATAAGTAGCCTACGCACTCAAGAATGTTCTGCGCGTTAAGCTTGCTATCTCTATGAGTTGATTGTTTTTGCGTCGGTCGCGGCTTGGCCGGTTGTTACTGTGGAAGGCAGGGAGAGTACATGCTTCACAATTCAGTACATTTTCTTCATACTCATGATTGACAGCGTTGCGTAGTTCACGAATCATTTCCCACTCTTCGACTCTATCCAGAATGCCGAGTTTTTCCATGTAGAGCAGTACAAAGCTGAACGGTTCAGTGCTCTCTTCTTCTTCCCGCGCTATAGAACGCATGAGTTTCCCCAAATGCTCCTGAAACTCATTAAATCGCACCCGAAAAGCAGCCAATGTCTCATGATGTTTTGGGGTCAATTGATGCCAGTCACTTATTGGGAGAAGCTGCAAGGTCTCAGCCAGCGAATAGTCCAAGTAGTTGCGCATTCTGCGTAAGTGTTCAATTTTTCGCCAAATCAACTGCACGTTTGTGCTCATATCCTGCATCCCTCTGTTTTCGCAATTTTTGCGATGAGTGAGTTGTCCACGGGTTGGCGAACAATCAGATCAACAGGCATATCCAGCTCCTCTTCAATTTTGATTTTGCATCGAATTTCATCCAGCAAGGAGTGGGAAGCAACTTCGACGTACAGATCAACATCTCCACCTTTTTTATGGTCGTCAATTCGGGAGCCAAAGAGCCAAATAGCGGCACTATCACCAAAATGCTGATGTATCTGCTTACAGATCATTTCTGATTGATAAGAGCTAAGACGCATGGTGTACCCGTTATTTACTTACTGGTAAAGTTGCCTATCAGTGTTGAAATCTATAAAAAATTTCTTTAATCCTCTTTGTCATTCTCAAAACTAAGGAACTGTTGATTCGCTTATGTTCCTTGTAGCTTCAAGGCGCTTGATGATTTCTTCAGCCGTAAGCCGGACCACCTTCCCATCAATCATAGTAATAATCGCTGTATTGGTCCGAATAGCCAGATCCTCAGCAGATCTCCCAGCACGTTGCATTGCAGCATAGTTTTTAAGCTGAAAAGATGGTTATGTGATTCTGAGAATAATCAAGTACCTTTCGGATGGTTATAGATGGCGGAATTCCCATTCCTATAAAAACGAAACCCGGCAGTTTGAAATAGTACTTGTCACGCAGGGTCATGGAGTGACACTCTACTCGCTCCGGTTTGCCGGGGAGAAAGAGGAAATGATTGGTAACCTTATATTTTTATTGGAGGATAGACTATGAATACATCATGTTTTCAACAGTTTGTTGAGCAGATACCACCGGTTACAAAAAAGTATGTAGAGAGGCAGCATTTATGGATCCCTCGGGAATACCTCAGGATGACTGACACGGGAGATGACCTGCACACCTGAAAAGAATAGCCTTGGTGCCATATTGAGCGAAGCGAAGTATCCAAAAAGCTGCATTCCTCAATAATCCTGGGAATGACAAAGACCTATGCTGTTTAGTACGTTATTTCGAAACATAAAAATATTGGCCAACAAACCTCTTTTAATTATCTTCAGGCATACGCACCATATATACTGAAAAACCTAAATCTTAATGTCCGCTTTGATAACTGGCATCTTTGTCACAGCACTGCTTTTATGAGACTTCAACAGTATGAAATAAATTCAATCAAATCATTAACTCGGGATATTTTTGGGGAAGATTGTAAGGTTATTTTGTTTGGGAGTAGAGTTTATGATGATATAAAAGGTGGGGATATAGATCTTTATCTTCAGACCTCTGATTATGTGAAGGCTGCTGAAAAAAAAATTAATTATTTAGTTGCCTTAAAATTAGCTCTTGGTGATCAAAAAATTGATCTTGTTATTGCTCAAGATCAATCACGTCCTATTGAGCAGGAAGCCCTAAAAAATGGGATTGAGTTATGAAAAAGCCCAGTAATATATTTATTGCTGAGAAATTCTACGAATGCGACAGGCATGAAGAAAAAATTCAGATAGCAAAGAAAAATTTATCGGCTCTGATTCCCCTCAGTGAGGAGAAGTATCGTGTTCTTAACGATGTTGATATAAGTTTTATAGACCAACTGATATTCAGGTTTTCAAAACTGCAAGATTCATTAGGTGAAAAAATTTTTCCTGCCATATTGATCTTGTCTGGTGAAGAAGTCAAGAAAAAAACGTTTATAGATATCCTTAACAGGATAGAAGAGCTAGGAATTGTAGATAAAATACAATGGCTTCAACTTAGAGAATCAAGAAATGAGATTGCTCATGAATATTCATCCAATGCTGATGAAGTTGTAAATGCCATCAATAGAATATTCACAGTAAGTGATGACTTGATAAAAATATACAACTCAGCGAAAAGCTTTTGTGAGTTGAAATTTTAGTTACCTGAAAGGAATACAATAAGTAAAGCCAATCATAGTTAGATGGCAGAATCCTAACCCTTGTAAAAACGAAACCCGGCAGTTTGAATTGCTTCAGGGACTACCGGGAATAAGTTTTTCATAGTCAAGAGTTCAAACCATAGTCTTCGGGTTTAACCTTGCCAGAAGCATATCTGAAATCGAGCCTCCTGCGGGTACCATAGGGAAAACCATATCCTTCTTAACCACCCTGAAATCAACAAAAACCGGCCCATCATTATAGGCAAGTGCCTCTTTAATGGCGGCTTTGGCTCCATCGGGGGTTTCGGCCATAAGTGCCTTGCAGCCGAAGGCCTCGGCAACTTTGACAAAGTCGGGGTTGCTGTCGCCAAGATCGGTGAAGGAGTATTTTTCTTTGTGGAAGAGCTCCTGCCACTGGCGAACCATGCCGAGATAGCTGTTGTTGATCAGGAATATCTTGATTGGCGTCTTGTAGTGCACTGCGGTTACAAGCTCCTGAATATTCATCATGATACCTCCATCTCCGCTGAACAGGACAACTGGTCGATCGCTAATACCGAAGGCTGCACCGATAGCCGCGGGCAGGCCGAAGCCCATGGTGCCGAGTCCGCCGCTGGTGATGATGGAGCGCGGATTAGTGAAGATATAGTATTGCGATGTCCACATCTGGTGCTGGCCCACGTCGGTAACAACAACAGCATTACCCTCGGTTTGTTTTGAAACCTCATCGATAACAAATTCGGTTCTCAAAGCGCCATCTTCCATGTTGTAGGTCAGCGGGCACTTTTCACGCCAGGTCTGGATTTCCGCAAGCCATGGTTCCCGGTTTTCTACACTTTTCGGCATCACCTCAAGGAGTGCTGACAGAAAGTGTTTTGCATCGCCCACAATCGGCAGATCGACCTTGATGTTTTTATCAACATTGGTAGGATCAATGTCATTGTGAATTTTGTATGCCTGCGGAGCAAAGGTTTCTACTTTTCCAGTGACCCGGTCGTCAAAGCGCGCACCGACAGCGATGAGGAGATCACAGCAATTGACCGCCTGATTTGCCCAGTAGGTGCCGTGCATTCCAAGCATGCCCATGCTCAGTGGATGGGTACCCGGAAAAGCACCAAGTCCCTGAAGTGTCATGGTGACCGGTATATTCTGCTCTATTGCGAATTTCCGCAACTCTTCACTTCCCTCGGCACTGATAACTCCGCCGCCAATATAGAGAAGTGGGCGCTTTGCCTTGGCAATTTTATGGGCCGCTTTCTCGACCTGATTGATGTGGCACTTAATTGTTGGTTTAAATCCACGGATCTCAACTGTTTCAGGCCACTCAAAGGCGCACGATGCATTCAAGATATCTTTCGGCATATCGACAAGAACCGGTCCCGGCCTGCCGTTTGTTGCAAGATAAAATGCCTTGCGGATGGTGACGGCAAGCTCCCTGACATCCTTGACAAGAAAATTGTGTTTTGTTATCGAGCGGGTGATCCCGACAATATCAGCTTCCTGAAAGGCGTCGTTGCCGATGAGTGAGCTTGGTACCTGTCCGGTAAACACTACCATCGGCGAGGAGTCCATGTAGGCGTTCGCAATGCCGGTAACGGTATTGGTTGCTCCCGGTCCGGAGGTGACAAGGACAACTCCCGGCTTTCCAGTGGCGCGTGCATAGCCCTCAGCCATGTGCGTTGCACCCTGTTCATGACGGACCAATATATGCTTGATATCTTTTATTTCGTAGAGAGTCTCGTAGACCTTCAACAGGGAGCCGCCCGGGTAGCCGAAAATATATTCAACGTTTTCTCGTCGCAGACATTCAAAAAATATTTCTGAGCCATTGAGAGTTTGGCCTGATGAATGCATAGCTTGGTTATTTAGGTTCACAGGAAAAAGTGTTTTTCAGGATCGCTCCGGTATTAGCCGATGTAACCATTTGGGCATACCTTGCCAGATAGCCTTTTGTTATTTTAGGTACAAATGGTTTCAACAAACCAAGCCGCTCATTGATGATCTCGTCGGAAAGGTCGACCGAGATGCTTCTTTCGGGAATATCGATGGTGATGATATCGCCGTTGTTCAGTGCGGCAATCGGACCCTTCTCAGCGGCTTCAGGAGAGATGTGTCCAATGCATGCCCCCCTCGATCCACCGGAGAAGCGGCCATCGGTAATGAGTGCTACTGATTCTCCTAAACCGCGTCCCATGATGGCGCTGGTAGGGGAGAGCATCTCCGGCATTCCCGGGCCGCCTTTTGGCCCTTCATAGCGAATGACCACCACATCTCCGGGTTTGACATCGTCCTCCATGATACCTTTGATGGCATCATCCTGACAGTCATAAACCTTTGCCGGGCCACTGTGTTTCATCATTGCAGGGCATACTGCACCGGTCTTGACAACCGCTCCCTGAGGGGCAAGGTTGCCGTAAAGCACTGCCAGGCCGCCGGAAAATGAGTATGGATCTTCAACAGCTCTGATGACTGAGCGATCCGTGACCTCTGCATTTGCAATATTTTCGCCAAGGGTTTTACCTGTTACGGTAAGGGCCGAAAGATCGAGCAGACCCTCAATTTTGCTGAGCTCATGAAGAATAGCCGAAACACCGCCTGCGCGATCGACATCCTCGATATGGACAGCCATGGTTGCCGGGCTCACCTTGCAGATATAGGGTGTTTTAGCAGAAAGTGCGTTCAGTTCAGAAAAATCAAAATCCAGCTCCGCTTCATTGGCAATGGCAAGGGTGTGCAGGATGGTGTTGGTGCTGCCTCCCATCGCGAAATCAAGGGCAAACGCATTCAGCAGTGACTTTCGTGTAAGGATATCCCTTGGCTTTATATCTTTTTTGACAAGATCAATAATCTGGCGTGAAGCCTCTTTGACCAGTTCATTGCGTCGCGGGTCGATTGCAAGAATGGTGCCGTTCCCGGGCAGAGCAAAACCAAGCGCTTCACTGAGGCAGTTCATTGAGTTTGCCGTAAACATTCCAGAGCATGAGCCGCATCCCGGGCAGGCATTGTCCTCAATAGATTCCAGCTCCTTGTCGTTGATCTGGCCGGCACTGTACTGGCCAACCGCCTCAAAAGCTGAAATCAGGTCGATTGTTTTGCCTTCAGGGGTGTGACCGGCTTTCATGGGGCCGCCGGAAACAAAGATAACAGGGATGTTGATGCGGAGCGCTGCCATCATCATGCCCGGAGTGATCTTGTCACAGTTGGGAATGCAGACAAGTCCATCGAGACGATGAGCTTCAGCAACGGTTTCCACACTGTCGGCAATCAGTTCACGGCTTGCAAGTGAATAGCGCATACCGATATGGCCCATTGCAATGCCGTCACAAACACCGATGGTATTGAATTCAAACGGTACGCCTCCCGCCTTGCGAACCTCCTCTTTGGCAATTTTGCCGAGCTCCTGAAGGTGGGCGTGACCGGGGATAAGTTCGTTATAGGAGTTGCATATCCCTATAAATGGCTTTTTGAAGTCATTGTTTGAGACAATGGAGCCTGTGGCTTTCAGAAGGCTGCGGTGAGGCGCTTTTTCAAAACCTGTTTTTATGGTATCAGATCTCATTGCAGTACAAGTATTTTTTTGGTAAAGAAAAAAAATCTCCGAGATTGCCGCTCCCGAAGCCACACTGAATAGTTCTGAAAAAAGAAAAAATGTAGTTGGGCGCTGGTTTTGGGTTTAGAGCACAGCAAAGCTCAGCAGAGAAGGAACCACAGTGACTACTTTTCGTATCGTGCAGCTATATTGGTTGAGTGCAGACATTGATTGTGAGCAAGTTTTTTCGGTATGAATCGAAAATTGATCATAAATTACATTTAATGTTTTATTAAAACAAACATTAAAAATGTTTAAATCTGATGGATATTTACTCTTTATTCTGTAGAGTTACAGTTATATTTTTCAAAAAGTAAGACCACTGTTACGTACCGATTTTTCAGGGACTAACAAATAAAACAGAACCATGCTGAACCTCCAAACTCCACTGCCTCAGGATCTACCCGCTTTCTTTTTGACACTCTGTCTTGTGCTGCTCTTTGTCCTTCTTGCTGAAATACTTACAAGGAAATACAAAGTCAGCACTCTTGTGGTGCGAAAAATCATCCATCTCTCTGTGGGTGTTGTGATGTTTTTTGTGCCCGCCTATTTTCATTCCGGTTTTTATCCTGAGCTGGCAGCGTTTGTTTTTCTGCTGTTTAATGGGTTGAATATTCGTTTCGGATGGTTTGGCTCGTTGTTAGCACGCCCCGAAGACAAACACCAAAAATCGCCGGCAGTTAAAAGTTACGGCTCGCTCTTGTTTCCTCTTGTTTTTCTGCTTCAGGTACTTTTTTTATGGGAGTCCCATAAGTGGATACTTCAGACCTCAATGCTTGTCCTCGGTGTCAGCGACTCGCTTGCCGCTCTGGTAGGCAGTTCGGTTGGGAAAAAACATATTGAGCATCTGACGAAAAATCCCAAAACACTTGAGGGATCGCTGACCATGTTTTTCAGCGCATTTATTCTGCTCAGTGCCAGCCTTATGGTGTTCAGCAGGGATTACAGTGGAGGTCTTGCTGGAAAGTCAGTGTTGATGCTTCTCTTGCTTGCCCTTTTGCTTGCCCTTGTTGCCACTGCTGTTGAGGCACTCTTGTCGCATGGACTGGATAATTTTTTTATTCCTGTCTCAATAGCTTATGTGCTCTACGTCCTTGAAATGAACCATACCATTATTCTTGAGCGCTTTCTTCTTGGAGGGCTTTTTGCCTTTCTCCTTGCGGTTTTTTCAATCAAGGTCAAGTTTCTCAACAACAGCGGGGCAACGGCGACATTCCTGCTCGGCACAACAATATTTGGTATTGGAGGAGTGACCTGGACAGTTCCGCTGTTAACCTTTTATCTCTTGTCATCAGTCCTGTCAAAACTTGGTAAAAAACGCAAGGCGAAATTTGATCTTGTTTTTGAAAAAGGTTCACAGCGCGATGCCGGTCAGGTTTACGCCAATGGAGGTATAGCTTGGGTTTTGATGATTATCTTCTCCCTCACCAACGATCCGGCCATTTTTTTTGCCTATCTCGGAACGCTTGCCGCTGTGCAGGCCGATACCTGGGCTACTGAAATCGGTACCATGTGGCCAAATCCGAAAGCGTGGCTGGTGACCACCTTCAAGGAGGTGCCTGTCGGAACTTCCGGAGGTGTTTCAGTGCCTGGCACTTCAGGTGCGTTTCTCGGCTCTCTCTTTATCTGTGCAAGTGCCATGCTGGTTCATGTCAAGTGGCTCTCTGATTTCGGGCTGATTCAATCCCTTCTCCTTATAGGTTTTTCCGGCCTTCTTGCCAGTCTGGTTGACAGCTTTTTCGGGGCAACCGTCCAGGCCCAGTATTTTGATCCGATCCGTGAAAAGATAACGGAAAGAACCCATAGCATTGCTCCTGATGGTGTGCTGGTTGCAAACAGGCTTATAAAAGGAACTCCCTTGGTCAATAATGATCTGGTTAACACCTTTTGCGCTCTTTCCGGTTCAGCACTTGCCTACATGGTGATTCAGAATGTGCATCTGTTTTAATGAACTTTAATTGTTGTTATCGATATGCCTGATTCTAAACTCGGCCTTTTTGGCCTGCTTTCTGATGCCGGACCTATTGTGCTGTTTGTGCTTTCGGTACTGCTCTCATTCTCAATTGTTTCATGGGCAATTATTGCCTTCAAATTTGGTTATGTCCGGAAATCCTTGAATGAGTCCAGAGCCTTTCTGGACTATTTTTTTGAAGTCTACAATGTTGACAAGGCCTTTGCTGAAAGTGAAAATTACAGGCACGGCTCTCTTCCCAGAGTTTTCCGTTCGGGCTATATCGAGTATCGCGCGCTCGGCAATAAGGCTGATATCCGCCAGCTCAGGGTGCGCATTGCCCGGGCTGTAAAGCGCGAAGCCAATGCCGAGAGCAAAAGGCTCTCTTCTCTCGTGCCATTTCTTGCAACGGTCGGCAATACCGCCCCCTTTATCGGCCTGTTTGGAACAGTATGGGGCATTATGACCTCATTTCATAACATAGGGACAACACAGTCAGCTTCTCTTGCCGCAGTTGCCCCCGGTATCTCAGAAGCTTTGATTGCTACGGCTGCCGGGCTTGCTGCAGCGATTCCCGCTGTTATGGCCTATAACTATTTTACAAATCAGATAAGTATTATCGAGCGGGATCTTGAAGAGTTTTCCCCGGAATTTGTTGCCGCATTTATCAACGAACCATAGAGATCCCCAGGATATGATAACTTCAGGTAAAGGCAGGTTGATGAGTGATATTAATGTCACGCCCTTCGTTGATGTCATGCTTGTGCTGCTGATTATTTTCATGGTAACTGCTCCGATGATGACACACGGCGTAAAAGTTGACACACCACAAACTACACACCAGCGGATGGATGTTGATGAAAAAGCTCTGATTATCAGCATTGATGCCTCCAAACGGGTCTTTATCAATAAATTTCAGCTGGATGCCTCAGAGGTACGCGAAAAGCTGCCGACAATTCTGGATGTCAAGCATACCGGAGATGTCTATCTTAAAGCCGACAAATCTCTTCCTTACGGTCTGGTGATGGATGTCATGGCACAGATCCGCGATGCAGGGATTGAAAAGATAGGTATGGTGACGGAACCGGCAACTGTATCCATACATAAGTCAGGCAGGAGATAGGTGGGGAGTATGAAAAAAGGTCAGAAGTTCAGGTTTGCGGAACAAAAATTTTCGCTTTGGCTTGTTGCCGCTGCTGCGATGCATCTACTGCTGCTCTTCTCAGCAATCTATCTCCAGATTTTGGATTCAGGCCGGCATGAAACACAAAAAATTGTAAGTGTCGCTCTTGTTACGCTTCCCGGTTCCGGTGCCTCTCAAGAATCTTCTGCTAAAAAGGGTGGCACAGAAGCACTTTCAGCACCCATGCACGAAATCCCGCATCCTCCCGCAAAAAAAAAGAGTGTCAAGGTTAAGGTAGCTGAACCAAAAGAACTACCGGTTTCCCAAAAGAAAGTTGTCATTGAACCTGTAAAGCCCAAGGCGAAGACGAAACCTAAGGTTGTTGAGAAGCCGCCTGATATCACGAAAGCACTTGAACGTCTCAAGCAAACTGTTGACAAGAAAACGGCAACACAGCCGCAGCCCTCAACCGGCAATATTAACAAGGCTCTTGCCCAGCTTCAGCAGAAAGTCAAGTCGGAAGGAGAGGGTGCTGGAGCAGGTAGTGGGCGTGGCAGCTCTTCAACCGGACGAAACGGTGCAGGAAAAGGGTATGGAAGCGGCGGCACTGCAGCTCCCTATAAGGCGGAAATTGCCTCTATTATTATGCAAAACTGGGAGTTTTCAAAGTTATTGCTAAAAAACAGTTACGGTATGGAGGTCTATGTTCGCATCAATATTCTTCCAAATGGAATTATCAAACAGATTGTTTTTGACAGAAGAGCTCCAAGCGAATACCTTAATAATTCAGTAAAAAGAGCCCTTGAGAAATCTTCGCCTCTTCCACTATTGCCCAAAGAGGAGGGTACGCGGGATGTATGGATTGGATTTGTTTTTACTCCGGAAGGTATAGAAAAGTAATGATAATTTGCATGGAGTACATGGGATAATTGCGGTGAAATCAATATATTTGCTATAGGTAATGTTGGTTTAATTGTGAGTGGCCCATGTCGGGCTGCAATATTGGTTGCCCGGAAATCATTGTGGCGAAGCTCTTTTTTTGAAAGAACATTAATCAAAGGAGAAAAGATGAGAAAGGTTAGGCCCTTACTGAAAACACTATGTATTCCTGCACTGCTTTTTCTTGGAGCTTGTGGTAATGATAAAGTTGTTGTTGTAAGTCAACCACCACCACCTCCTGTTGTTCAGCCTGTTCTCGGAGATCTGTTTTTTGATTTTGACAAATCAGAGCTTCGGATGGATGCCGTGGAGCAACTTAAAACCAATGCAAACTGGTTAGAGGTAAATCGAGGTCGGAAGGTTGTCATTGAAGGTCATTGCGATGAGAGGGGTACCAATGAGTATAACCTTGCTCTTGGTGAACGCCGTGCTAACAGTGCCAAAGATTATCTTGTTAATCTTGGTGCGGACTCTTCCCGTCTGAAAAGTATCAGCTATGGTGAGGAAAGACCATTTGCACTTGGTCACAACGAAGAGGCATGGGCTCAGAACAGAAGGGCTCACTTTGTTGCTGAATAAAATATATGTTTGAATGAAAACCACCATGGGGCAACTTCTATAAACGGTTGCCCTTTTTTATTAATTGTTACCCAGGGAGATGCAAGTATGAGAATTAAAGTCAATGGTATTGTTGTTATTGCCTTGATGATGACCGCAGGATGTTCATCGAACAGTGCTGTTAAATCTACTGAAAGCAGTGTAAGTCAGGAGCAGCCTGTTACTTCTGTCACTCCTGTTGTGTCATTACCGGAATCACCGACCGGATATGGGTTTGACAAGTGGCAGACAGGCCCTCTTGGTGATCTGTTTTTTGATTTTGACAGCTCTGTTCTCAGTTCTGACGCACAGGAACAGTTGAAGCAGAATGCAGCATGGTTTGGCAGCAATCCCGCCAGGAGAGCGCTTATTGAAGGTCACTGTGATTCAAGAGGAACAAGTGAATACAATCTTGCTCTTGGTGAACGCAGGTCGGACAGCGCAAAGGAGTATCTGGTCAAGCTTGGTGTAAAGTTATCCCGTCTTGAAACATTGAGTTTTGGTCAGGAGCGTCCTTTTGCTCTCGGTGAAAATGAAGAAGCCTGGGCAAAAAATCGTCGGGCTCACTTTGTTGTAAAACCATAACCATTTTTATTGTCTATGAATACAAAGATTAAACCTTTTCTTTTTTTGCCGCTTCTTGTTCTCTCTTCCTGTGCATCAAAACAGGATCTTGTTGTTGTTGCTGATGACGTGCGAAAACTGAAAACGGAATCTGAAACCATTAAAACGCAGAGCGCTGGTTCCTATTCAGATGTTCAGCAGGTTCGTGATGAGGTTTCAAAGTTACAGGGAAGCATGGCTGAGGCAACCCATAAGAATGCAGAGAGTTTTGGTCGTCTTGGTATGGAAGACTCTCTTTTGGTACACAAGGTTGATGATCTGGAAACGAGACTGCAGAAAATTGAGCATTTTCTTGGTTTTGATAACAAGGAAAAGTCAGCTGCAGTAATGCCGCCGAACGTTGATTCAGCTGAGGGGGCTAAAGCACCCAAGCTCCTTGATGATGCAGCATTGCTTAATGAAGGATTGGAGAGGCTTGGTAAAAGCAGTTTTGCTGCGGCAAGGGAGAGTTTCAGCGTACTTTTAAAGGACTATCCAAAATCGACTCTTGTTGATAAAGCACAGTTTGAAATTGCTGAATGCTTTTTTGGTGAAAAATGGTATGAAAAAGCCATTCTTGAGTATCAGGTAGTGATTGCAAAATATACCAAAAGCAAAAAACGCCCAGCCGCGCTTTACAAGCAGGCGCTCTCTTTTGAAAAGATAGGAGACGAGGTTAATGCAAAGGCAAGATTCAAGACACTGATCAATGTTTATCCAGCTTCGCCTGAAGCTGCGTTAGCCCGCAAAAAAACACACTGATCATCTTTAACGATGGGATAATAAAAGCCCTGGTTATACCGGGGCTTTTATTAAGATTCCGGTTTACTTGAAAAATTCATCAAGTGTATAGGTACGCCGATCAATTTCAATAGAGAGTTGCCGGTGCAGTGAATCATAAAAAACAGGGATGTCCCTCATCGTCCACTTTACACCCCGATTATCAAAGTCAATGACATAACGGTTCTCATTGTCAATAACTTTTTTCTTCAGGTCAATGCCAATATCAGGCTGCGTGGTCAAAACAAAAAGTTCAATTTCGCCTGAAATAACTTTATTGATGATCTCCTTTGTCGGCGACAACTTTCTGCGTCCGGAGGCCGGACTTATCTGAAGTTGAAGGCCGTTCCTGTTATCCCTTTTTGCTGAGGTTATAAAATATTTTTCTGCTTTATGAACCGCATTGCCTGACCATGGTCCTGATGTACTGACTCTGACTTGGTTTATGCCGGTGTTAGGACGGCTGAGCTGAGGTTGCATTGTTTGCACGGTTAAAATTTGCAAAAATAACACTCAAAAGTGTGTCTGCCTTCAACAGAGTATAAATTAGTAAAATACAGGTTAAATAGCAAAGGGATTCATCCTGAATCCCTTTGCTTGAATTATGCAACCTTTCAGCGCATTGTTACTTCTTGCTGTCGTCGATCACTTCGAATTCAGCATTTTCAACTTCGCCATCTCCACTGCCTTTTCCACTCTTTCCGTTACCCGCTCCATGAGCTTCCGGTTCAGGCTGTGAGGTCTCCTGGCCTGGAGACTGATAGAGTTTCGAAGCAATGTCGCTCCACTCCTTGTTGAGCTCCTCCATTGCAGATTTAATGGACTCAATAGTGCCGTTTTTATAGGCCTCCTTGAGTTTTTCCAGTGATCCTTCCAGCCCTGGCCGTTTGTCAGCCGGTATTTTGTCAGCGAGCTCTTTCAACTGTTTTTCAGTGCTGAAAATCAAGCCGTCTGCGATGTTTCTGGTATCAATCTCCTCCTTGCGCTTTTGATCTTCTGCCGCATGAATTTTAGCATCCTGCTTCATCTTGTCAATTTCAGCATCAGTGAGTTTGCTGCTCGATTCAATTCTTATGCTCTGCTCTTTTCCTATTGCCTTGTCTTTAGCCGACACGTTCAAAATGCCGTTTGAATCGATATCAAAGGTGACCTCGATTTGCGGCAAGCCTCTTGGAGAGGGAGGGATATCACCAAGGTGAAAGCGTCCAAGTGTTTTATTGTCGGCAGCCATCGGGCGTTCTCCCTGCAGTACATGAACTTCCACAGAGGTCTGGTTATCACCGGCTGTTGAAAATATCTCCTGTTTTTTTGTTGGAATAGTGGTGTTAGCATCGATAAGCTTTGTCATGACACCACCAAGCGTCTCAATTCCAAGTGAAAGGGGAGTGACATCAAGCAGCAGAACATCGGTCACATCTCCCTTCAAAACGCCACCCTGAATAGCTGCTCCTATTGCAACAACTTCATCAGGATTAACGCTCTTGTTTGGCTCTTTTCCAAAGAAATCCTTGACCAGTGACTGAACTTTTGGTATACGGGTTGAACCTCCAACAAGCACCACCTCATCAATCTCCTTCATCTCAAGCTTGGAATTCTTGATAGCACGACGACATGGATCAAGAATCTTGTCGAAGAGGTCGGCACAGAGTGCTTCGAACTTTGCACGGGTCAGATTGATCACAAGGTGTTTAGGCCCTTCCTGTGTCGCTGTAATGAAAGGAAGGTTGATTTCCGTATCAGTTCTTGATGAGAGTTCAATTTTTGCCTTTTCTGCCGCTTCCTTCAGACGCTGAAGAGTGATGGCATCCTTGCGAAGATCTATTCCTTCCTGTTTTTTGAACTCATCGGCTATATAATCGATAATATTCTGGTCAAAGTTATCGCCACCGAGATGAGTGTCGCCATCGGTTGATTTAACTTCAAAAACACCATCGCCAAGTTCAAGGATAGAGATATCAAATGTTCCGCCACCAAGGTCAAACACGGCGACTTTTTCACTCTCCTGCTTTCTGTCAAGTCCATAAGCCAGAGCCGCAGCTGTAGGCTCATTGATGATTCTTTTTACATCAAGACCGGCAATTCGTCCGGCATCTTTTGTTGCCTGCCGCTGGGCATCATTGAAATATGCCGGTACAGTGATAACTGCTTCAGTAACTTTTTCACCAAGAAAATCTTCAGCTGTCTGCTTCATTTTCTGCAGAACCATGGCTGAAACCTCCTGGGGAGAGTAGATTTTATCATTGATCTTTACCCGAGCCTCACCACTCTCATTGATGATCTCATAGGGTGCAAGCTTTTTTTCATTCGTGATCTCATCGAATTTACGCCCCATGAAGCGCTTGATTGAAAAAATTGTGTTTTTCGGGTTAGTAATAGCCTGTCTTTTTGCAGCCTGCCCAACCAAGCGGTCTCCCGTTTTAGTTAAGGCTATAATTGAAGGTGTTGTACGGTTACCTTCTGAATTTTCAATAACCGTTGGCTGCGATCCCTGCATGACTGCAACACAGGAGTTCGTTGTGCCAAGATCGATGCCGATAATTTTACCCATTAGAGTCTGTTCCTTCTTTTGATAGTGATATAAAAAAATCCCGGACTCACTGTTCTCTTGGTGAGCCCGGATGGTATCATGTTAATTGATAGAAATTTCCTTTGTTTTTTTTGTCATCTGAGCTTTCGGCAGGTTTACATGAAGTATTCCATTGTCAAACCCTGCATTAATATGATCCTGATCAATACTCTCACCAAGAGTGAATTTTCTCAGCAAGCTGCCATAGGTTCTCTCTACACGCAGGTAATCTTTTTTGTTCTCTTCACTACTCTGTTTTCTTTCCGCCTTGATAGTCAGTACATCATCTTCAACATTGAGTGCAATTTCTTCCTTGGCAATGCCGGGAAGCTCAGCATCAATATGAAATCCAGTTTCATCTTCAGAGATATCAACATTGAAAGCCGGCATGGAAGGCGCTTTGACACTTGAACGGATATCATCAAACAGCCTCAGTGGATCCTTCGATAATTTTACAAGCATGTTCTTCTCCTTTTTATGCTTCTATCTGTTATTTAATTCATTGTTTGTAAGAAATGTCTTACTGCTGAATAAACGTCAAAAAGCGTGCCAATGCCTGTGATAGATGATTTTTCTGCTTTTTGGAGATAGAAACGAGAGGGAGGTGGTAAAAATGTCACACTTATTATTGTCAGGGTATATAAATGTCACACTGTGTCACTAATGACAAAGGATGTGGCAGAGATCGGAGATCGCAGAGGGGCGGGTACTCTTATCCGTTCAAACGCATAAGTTTATAGCGTATTTGAGAGTACACAAAAGGGTATGCATCAGTTGGAGAGATTGGTATTGACGTTCTGTACCCAGCTGAGTCGGTCTTGCAGATTTTGAACAACACTTTTTGAGCTGAGATAACAGGAGTATATGATACTCTCATCAGCAATGCGGTAATAGCATTTCAACCCCTCTTTTCTACGGTTTACAACACCGTTGTCATGCATAAGGGCGAGATGTTTTGAAATATTTGCCTGACTGGCATTGACCTTATTGACAATCTCCTGAACAGTATGTTCGCGTTCACATAAAACACGCAATATTCTCAGTCTCATTGGCTCGGAGAGCAGCTTGAAGCGATTGGAGACGGCCTCAAGCATTTCATCAGGCATATTGAGATTCCACTTTTTGACTTCCTCTTCTGTGATTGTAACCTTTTTACTCATGACAACCTTTTGCTGTTCCACAGAGATCTTCCATTTCGCAGCGATAATGTTTTTCGAGATTAAGTGTTTATATAGCTATTTGTTCATACAATTCAAACCATAAATAGCCATCAACAGATTATCATGATGACTATACATGTGTGGTTATTCAAAAAAAAGAGTGTCTTCATGCTCTATAGCACTGACGCTGGTCAGTTGCATGATTGAATGAACAAGAGTCTGAGGGGCTTTAAACTGGATAATTCGTTCCTTGATGATCATTTTGGTTTTTTTAGCCTCTTCAAATTCACCTTTGCACTCCAGGCACTTCGTGAGATGCAAAAGAAAACCCTCCTCTTCCTTCCGTGAAAGCTCACCGTCTACTGCGGCACTCATAAGTATGCGGGCTTTTGGGCAGTTCATAGTAAAAAAAAAGTTTGTGCGTCTGATATTATTGATCTTTATCGGTATTGAAGCCGTATTTTTTTGCATATTCCTCAAGCTGTTCACGAAGCAGTTTTCTGCCTCTGTATAATCTTGATCTTACTGTACCGATAGGACTTTCTACCATATTCGCAATCTCTTCATAGGTAAATCCTTCAATATCACACAATTGAATTACTTCTCTGAACTCTTCTGGCAATGAGTGAAGCGCCTGGTAAACCTCTTCGTGCAGCAATGAATGAAAATAGTCGCTCTCAGCCTCACTGGTATCACTCCGAATATCTTTTATAGAGTGATAAAAATCCTTGATAAGATCATAATCAACCTTTCCCGGTTCCTTTGAATTTTTACGAAAACGGTTGATATAATTGTTTTTCAGGATTTTAAACAGCCATGCCTTGCAGTTTGTTCCCCGCTCAAAAGAATTAAAAAATCGATAAGCCTTAAGGTAGGTTTCCTGTACCAGATCTTCAGCGTCATCAGGATTCATCGTCAAGTGAAGCGCGTAGTTATAGAGCGAATTGAGATGAACTACGGCCTCATTTTGAAACTCAAGTTGTTTCTGACGTTCCTCCTTTGTCAGAGACTCTTTTTTTGTCCTGGTTTTTATGTGACGGGTTGCATCTGGTTTATCCATGAGCTGAAATCTTCCTGGTTCAAATAACATTGTTTTGCCTACAAGCGCTCTCGCTGGTAAAATAATTAATTTAAAACAATATATTTTAAGGCTTTTATGAACTTTAGAAAAAATCAGAAGATCTATCATACCAATGAATGAAACTGCCGATGTTATTGTTATCGGCTCCGGAATAGGAGGGCTCACAGCCGCAGCACTGCTGCAGGATCGAGGTATTTCAACGCTTGTGTTCGAAAAAAACCGCTATCCTGGAGGAAGTTGTTCCTCTTTTCAGCGGGAGGGTTACTCTTTTGATGCTGGAGCATCGGTCTTTTACGGTTTTGGTGAAAACAGCAAGAGTGGCACGCTCAACCTGCATACCCGGATTTTCAGGAAACTTGGAATTGAGTTTACCACGATTCACGATCCGGTACAAATCCACTATCATCTGCCCAATGGATTTGCCGTGCCGGCCAGTTATGACCGTCAAAAATTTCTTGGTGCTCTTTTCGCTCGTTTTCCTCATGAAGCTGAGGGGATTAAAAAGTTTTACCAGGAACTTGAGGAGGTCTATGATATTCTCAGTTCACTTCCTGCCGGCTCACTTGAGGATCTGGTGCATCTTGCTTCAGTAGGCTTAAATTTTCCGGCCAAAACCATGTCGCTTGCCCTGAAGAGTTTCCGGTCAATGGGTAAAACAGCAAGAAAGTATATCCATGATGAGGAGCTTCTTCGATTTATTGATATTGAAGCCTATTCCTGGGCTGTTCAGGATGCTCTTGCAACACCGCTGGTCAATGCGGGCATCTGTCTTGCAGACCGGCACTACGGTGGCATCAACTATCCAGTCGGTGGTTCTGGTGCGATTCCAAAAGCCCTGTGTCAGGGCATCGAGAAATCGGGTGGCCACATCCGCTATCAATCCGAGGTTACCTCTATTCTTGTTGAAAATGGGGAGGCGCATGGTGTCAGACTTGCTGATGGTTCGGAGTACTCTGCCAGGGCAGTTATCAGTAATGCTACCGTGTGGGATACCTTTAACCGCCTTGTTACCGATTCGCGTTACCGGGTGGATGAAAACAGATTTCTGAGAGCGCCGAGCTGGTTCCAGCTCTACCTCGGTGTTGATGCCTCAGTCATTCCCGGGGATTTTCATGTCCACCATATTCTTGTTGATGACTGGGAGAACTACAGCAAGCCTGGTGGAACCATCTATTTTTCAGCTCCCACCATTCTTGATCCATCCCTTGCTCCCCCCGGCCAACACATTGTTCACGCCTTTGTAACCGCAGAGATTGATCAGTGGCAGGAGTACGACAGGAAAAGTGCGGCGTACAGCAGCGCCAAAGAGGCCCTGGCCGCAACAATAATATCCCGTACGGAAAGCATTCTTCCCGGATTGTCAAAGGCCATCGAGCTTAAAGTACTTGCTACACCACTCACCCATGAGCGCTATCTCAATCGATTCAAAGGTTCCTATGGGCCATTGCTGAAGGCTGGTCAAAATATTCTTCAAAAGCCACAGAACAGAACCCGGATTAAAAACCTCTTTGCCGCCGGCGACAGCACATTTCCTGGTCAGGGGGTCATAGCGGTAACCTATTCGGGGGTATCATGTGCATCCTATATTGCACGGCAATTTGGCAAGCCGCTTGATGAGTTGCTGTAATGCATTCCCGCTCAGCAGGCCGCAAGCAGCATGTCAATCTCCCTGAAAGGCATGTCGGTAAGCTCAGCAAGAATTTTTTTGGTGACATAGCCCTTGAACAGGTAGGTTCCTCTTCTCAGACTATGGTTTTTCCAGAGGATATCCGAAACAGTCTCATGTGAGGTGAGTTTCAGGAGAAAGGGCAGCAAGGTATTGGTTAGTGCAAAAGAGGCTGTTTTTGCCACAGCAGATGGAATGTTGGGGACGCAGTAGTGGGTAACCCCATGCTTGACATAAATAGGATTGGTATGCGAGGTGTGTCGGCTGGTGGCAAAGCAGGCCCCCTGGTCAATCGAGACATCAATAATAACCGAACCGGGTTTCATGGATTTTACCACCTGTTCACTGACCAGAGGCTTGTTTATTTTCTGACGAGGACTTAAAGCACCGATCACAACATCCGACATCTTTGCAAGTTCCGCAATGTAGTGGTCGTTGGCGATTGCGGTGACAAGATGACGGTTGAAAAAGGCTTCAAATCTTCTCAGCCGGTTAATCTCCTTGTCAATAACCGTGACCTGAGCTCCCAGTCCAAGCGCGTCCTGAGCTGCAAAAAGTCCCACAGTTCCCGCACCGATAATGGTTACATGGGCAGGTGGCACACCGGCTATGCCGCCAAGCAGAATGCCGCTTCCCCCATAGCCGGTTTCAAGGTATTTGGCTGCTGTCTGAATCGCAAGAGAGCCGGCTATTTCACTCAACGTCCTTACTATCGGCAGCTCTCCGTCTCTTGTTTCAATAAACTCAAATCCAAGAGCCGTGATATTTTTTTCAAGCAGGGTTTTTATCAATTGAGGGGTGATAGTTCCAAGATGCAGGGCGGAAATGAGCATCTGCCCGGGCATGAAGAGCGGCATCTCTTCAGGCTGAGGGGGAGAGACCTTTACAATGACATTGGAGTGCTCATACAACTCTTCAGGAGTTTCAGCAATTGCCGCCCCCGCTTCCGCGTATGCGACATCACTGAAGTTGCAGAAGTTACCGGCCGCTCGTTCAATGTTGACCTTGATTCCATGCTCAACCAATATTTGAACCCCTGGCGGTGAAATAGCTACCCGACGTTCATCCTGAGCCCGTTCCCGCGGAATTCCGAGAACAATATTCATGGTCTTCTCAGGCTTGATCAGCCAGCGCTCAAGGGTTTTTGCACCAAGTTCAAACTCAATGTTTTCAATATCCGAAGAATACCCCATCTGGAGTTCATGGTTGCTACTTTACAATTATTTTTACCGATTCAAGAACCGGAGTTTTATCAGTCCCGCAACCGCAACTCTCTGTTCCCGGCAAATGCAGGCGTCCTGCGGAAACATTGCAGACCACTGCTGCTGTGCCTGTATACAAACCTTTTGCGCCCTCGGCAAGAAGAGATGCCGGGTATTGCATGAAGGGGAAGCTCTCCATAAAAGTAGTTGATGCAAAAAGCGATCCATAAGCCAAACCATTACCGATCTTTCCAAGAGAGTCCAAGGGATTTAAGTTACCCTCCTTAAACCGACCGAAAAGATTGCCTGCGCCATCAGGAAGTTTGGTGGAAACATTATACCCGATTGTCTGGGCATAGGTGATAAATTCCTTCAAACTCAGGCCTAACACAACACGCTTGAGATATTCAGCCCTTGAAAGCACCCGCAGGGTTCCCTCTTTAACAACAACACTCCGGCAGGCGAGCCGTCCTCCCTCCTGAAAAAGCTTGTCCGAAATAAAAGCCTGTTCCTCTTTACTTGGCGGAGAAAGGCACTCAGCACCCTCCTTGACATAGACAAAACAACTCTGACAGATTCCGTTTCCGCCACAAATACACCCTATGTGGCTCTTATGCAGCTGGGCAACCTTCAAAAGCAAATCACCAACTTGAGCTTCACAAGGTTTATCGTTGATGTAGATGATCATGGGTTTTACAATTAGTGGTGAATTAATTAAACCTGCTCATTGACCTCTTATGCTAAAATATAAAATTTTTTGCCTCCTCTTCAATCAAACCTTGTTCTCCCACATCTACGATACTCCTTCTGATTCAAGGACTGGAACCTTCTCTCGTCATCAAAAACTCTCGACAAACATCACAAAAATCGAGTGCTCTCTCTTGCTGCCTGGCTATAGCCCAGATTTTCTGTAGTACAGAAGAACAAGGTTGTATTGTTAACTCTATGCTGCAATATGTTTTTCTGCTTGCGGACTATCTTTTCCTGCGCTGCCGTTGCAACAGGCTGAAAGTTGAAACGGTGTGCATTTGGCGCTATCATTTGCCTGGTTTTCTCGGAATGCCGGCATAAAAGCATTAGCCACCAATTGCAGGGCATCCCCTATGCCACTCACGATATCTCCAATAAGCTGCCATAAATCAAACTCTCTTCCTGCCTGCAAGCGCATGGTTTCAGGAAACTGAACAAGCGACTCCCAACCCATTTTTGCAGCATAACCAGTCAGTTGCAGTGGATTGGTTTCAAAGGTCCGCTTCACCTCTTCAACCAGGGAAACAACCCTTACCGTACCCTCTTTTTCAACCGTGGTCAGGCAGGCCATTCTTGTTCCCTCCTTGATCAAACTCTCCGAAAGAAGAGCTTTCTCCTCTAAACTGAGCGGCGAAAGCAGCTCACTGCCCTCAAGCACCTTGACATAACAGGTCTGACATATTGTGTTTCCTCCACAAAAGTACCCAATATGCTCATGGTTACTCCGTGCAACATCAAGCAACCTCTCGCCCTTCTTAACCTCGTATGAGTGATTATTTATAGTGACTTTCATGACACGTATCATTGAAATTAATAAGATAAATTTTGTCTACTTTTCAATGAACACCTCAAAAGCCGCAAAAGTTTCAATCAAACACTCAATAATAAACAATGTCCAATATTTTCTGTCAGACCAAGCCACCCAAACCTCCAACCCCATATGTCCTTTTAGTCCCTGCTGTCCCTTTTGTCCTTAAACTCTCTCAACCCCCTGAACTCTCTCCACTCTCAGCACTCAGTACTTCCAGCTTTTTCAGCAGTTCTGAATACTCCTGAATCAGTGTGGCCGGGTTGTTCTCACTATCTGCTGGATGGTGCAGTACCAGTTTCATTTTTTTATCCATCTTAAATCCCGGCCTGTACTTCTGCATCCACGGTTCCTGGACTGACACAAAGAGATAGTGGTAAAAAGCCCTGTTGCCAAGATGTTCATTATGTTGATCCGGGAGAAAGAGTGTCAGGTTGTGCTGCTGAAGGTCAATCTTTTCAAGAGCGAGCGACGAACCGGTGAGTTTAAGTTTTGTCAGAAGCAGCAGGTTTGAAACCTCTTCCGGCATGGCACCGAAACGATCCTTGAGTTCAAGTGCAAGGGCATCGATGCTCTTCTCCGAAGAGGCTTTTGATATTTTGTCATAAAAAGCAAACCGCTCATGGATGGCACTGACATAATAATCCGGAATGAGGGCGTCAAAGAAGAAGAGCAGATCGCACGCTTTTGCTTGTGTTACTGCCGGTTTTCCCTCGCCTGAAAACATGTGGCTGAACTCGGTAGATTTCAGCTCTGCCACGGTCTCTGCAAGCATTTTCTGATAGAGATCAAAGCCGAGTTCATGGATATAGCCCGACTGCTCCGCACCGAGCAGATTGCCGGCACCGCGTATATCGAGGTCACGCAGGGCGATGTTAAACCCGGAACCAAGCTCTGTAAAGCTTTCAATAACCGCAAGACGCTGAACAGCCTCACGTTTAAGGGTGTGCAGCGGGGGAGTGATCAGGTAGCAGTAAGCTTTCCTCTCACTTCTTCCAACTCTTCCACGCAGCTGGTAGAGGTCAGAAAGCCCGAACATATCAGCCCGGTTGATAATGATGGTATTGGCGTTGGAGATGTCGAGACCGGAGCCGATGATCGTGGTGGAGATGAGCACGTCAACCTCTTTCTGCATGAAATCCATCATGATTTTTTCAAGCTCCTTTGAAGGGAGCTGACCATGTGCAAAGACAATACGGGCCGAAGGGACAAGCTCTCTGAGTGTATTCAGCACATCCTCAAGCGACGAGATGCGGTTATGCAGAAAAAATACCTGCCCCTCCCGCTTGATCTCCCTCTTGATAGCTGATTGAATCAAGGAAGGGTCATAATCAGTAATGAGGGTCTCCACCGGCTGGCGATTTTTTGGAGGGGTAGACACAATGGAGAGGTCCCGGGCGCCAAGCATTGAAAACTGAAGGGTTCTTGGAATAGGTGTTGCCGACATGGTCAGAGTATCAACTCCGGGGAACTGCTCCCTCAGTTTCTCCTTGACCTCCACTCCGAAGTGCTGTTCTTCATCAATCACCAGCAGGCCAAGATCCTTGAAAAGCACATCCTTCGACACCAGACGATGGGTGCCGATAACAATATCAATCAGCCCCTTTTCGATTTTTTTAATGATCTCCATCTGTTCCTTGCGCGGTACAAAACGGCTGAGCACGGCAATTGAAATCGGGAAATTCTCAAACCTTCTGGAAAACGACTCTGCATGCTGATGCGCAAGAATCGTTGTCGGTGTCAGCACGGCCACCTGTTTTTTTGACTCTACAGCCTTGAATGCCGATCTCATGGCAATCTCGGTTTTACCAAAACCCGCGTCACCGCAAATCAGCCTGTCCATAGGGTGAGGCTCCTGCATATCTTTTTTTACAGCCTCAATAGCCTTATGCTGATCGGGAGTTTCATCAAAAATAAAGGATGACTCAAACTCCCGCATGAAGATGGAGTCCTCTTCAAAGGCAAATCCAGGTTGCATCTTCCTCTGTGCATAAACTTTTATCAGGTTTATGGCAATATCACGCAGCTTCTTGCGGACTTTATCCTTTTTTGCGGCCCACTTTGAACTTCCAAGTTTTGAGAGCGTCGGGAGCGAGCTCTCCGAAGCAGTATACTTCGAGAGCAGGTTGATATTCTGCACATTGACAAAGAGCTGATCCCCCCCCGCATACTCTACCAGCACCGACTCCTGCTCGGAATGTCCCACCGTTATGGTCTCAAGGGATTTGAAAATTCCGATACCGTAATCCTCATGAACCACATAATCGCCCATCTTCAGCTTCTGCAGATCCTTGAGCGAAATTCCCCTTATTTTCCTTTTCCGGTGAGCCTTATGGGCGTGCAGTTTTCCGAAGATGTCTGACTCAGTGTAGAGGTCAAGCGTGCCAAAGAGAAAGCCGGTATGCAGATTGATCGGCACCCAGCTTGCTTCAAGCCTCTCCCTGTTTTCCGAACCAGTCATCTCCTCATCCAGAAAATCGGTCAACTCCTCAATCTCCCTTCGTGAGCTGGTTGCAAAGAGAGGCTTTTTCTCCGCGGCTATCTCATGCTGCAGCAGGGTGGCAAGAGTGCGGAAATTTGCGTTAAGTTTTTTTTGTGCGTTTGACTTGAAGTCAATGGCCGATGAGTGGGTTATTCTAATGCAGCGAAACCGTGAAAGTGCTCTCGACAAACTCTCATGGTTATCCCGTGAAGCAAATTCAATGGTGTCATCAATCAATATTATGGTTGATGGATCCAGATAGTCCAGTATTGTTGTCTCATTTCCGGGGGGGTTGCTTGCCGTATCGGTAAAGCTTGCGGTAATCTCAGCTGCCGGAAATGTTTTGCCTGAAAGTTGACTGTTGATATCAAAGATGCGCAGTGAGGTGACCCGGTCGCCAAAAAATTCTATTCGAAATGGTTCCCTCGCTCCAAAAGGGAAGACATCGATAATCGAGCCTCTCACCGAGTACTCACCCTCCTCTTCAACAAACTCCCTCAGCTCAAAACCGTTTGCCGCAAGAAATCGTTTCAGCGTTTCATATCCTGCATCGTGGTCAATTTTTAGTCGGAAAATCCGGTTTTCGGCATCGAACGGTTTGCAAAGGGCGACCTCAAGATCATCAAAAAAGGAGAGGATGAGCGATCTTTTGGCGGTTGAGAGAGCCCCGACCGAGAGGGAGAGCTCATCCGATGTATTGCATACTCTTTCCTTCGGCAAAAGTGCCTCAAGATCATTGTCGTATAACTCAAAGCTGTTCTGTCCGCAAAGCACCATAAGGGATGAGTGCCGATCAGCAAAGAGAGCAGCCACAAGGATCGATGAGAGAGAGCCCTGCAGGCCGGAGACAGCAATCGGAGTATATGACTTGTCACTCTCGGCCAGACTCTCAGCTAAAGAGTGTTGAAGCAAACCGTATGGAGCTGACTGCCTGACGGTCTCAATGAGAAAGCTTGAATTTTTTCTGGTGATGGTACTACCTTGCAAATCGGAATCTGATAACGTTTTCATATGAAGCCAGCAAACTATATTTTCATGCTTTGATCCCGAAACCTTTAAACCCTTTGTGGTCTGGGAAGATTGTTATATATGGAAAAAATTCTTGAACTGAAAAACCTCAGGACATACTACTCAACTGATAGTGGCATTGCAAAAGCTGTTGATGGTGTAAGCTTCTCCCTTGGCCGTAATCGGACACTTGGCGTTGTCGGTGAGTCCGGGTGTGGAAAATCAGTGACAGCACTCTCTATCATGCGTCTTGTCCCCAGGCCACCCGGCTATTTTGCGGGAGGCGAAATTTTCTGGAAGGGAGGTGACCTGCTGAAGCTTTCAGAAGAGGGCGTACGCAAGCTGCGAGGCAACGAGATTGCCATGATCTTCCAGGAGCCGATGAGCTCACTCAACCCGGTCTTTACCTGCGGTAATCAGATCATGGAGCAGATTCTTCTTCACCGAAACAGTGGCAAGGCAGAGGCAAAAGAGCGTTCCATAGAACTTTTGCACCTCGTTGGAATTCCGAACCCGGCAGAACGATTTTCCTCATATCCGCACGAGCTTTCAGGAGGCATGCGCCAGCGCATCATGATTGCCATGGCGCTCTCATGCAATCCCGAGCTGCTCATTGCCGACGAGCCCACCACAGCCCTTGATGTCACTGTTCAGGCGCAGATCCTTGATCTTATCGGCAAACTTCAGAGCGATACAGGGATGAGTGTTTTGCTTATTACCCATGATTTTGGAGTTGTTGCCGAGCTTTGTGAAGAGGTTATTGTCATGTATGCCTCCAGAGTGGTCGAAAAAGGCACAGTTCAACAGCTTTTCAAGAGCCCCCTTCATCCCTATACCAGAGGATTGCTGAACTCTATTCCCCGGTTAGGCTCTTCCAAAGAGCGACTTCATGTCATTGATGGCAATGTACCGAGCGCAGTCAATCTCCCCGACGGGTGCAGGTTTGCAGCGCGCTGTCACCTTGCCGACGCACACTGCCGTAGTGTTCAGCCGGAACTTGTTGCCTATGACTTCGGCCATGAAGCAGCCTGCTGGAAGGCCGGTCTTTGAATAAAAAGATTTCCTGCCACCAGAAAGAAACTTTTTGTTGCAGCGATTGATTGACAAGAGATCTAAGGTTCTATAAACAGCGTAAGTTTTATTTATTTTTATGTCAATACTGGAAGTTGGTGTTCAGGCACCTGATTTTACAGCTCAGGACCAGGAGGGAAAGCTGGTTTCGCTTCAGGAGTACCGTGGTCGCAAGGTGGTGCTTTATTTTTACCCAAAGGATGATACTCCCGGATGTACCAAGGAGGCTTGTGCTTTTCGGGATAATTTCCCTAACTTTAACCTGCTGGGGATAGCTATCCTCGGGGTCAGTGTCGACAGTGAGAGCAAGCACAAGAAGTTTGCTGAAAAGTTCAGTCTGCCATTCCGGCTTGTGGCCGATCCCGACAAGCACATTGTTGAAGCTTATGGGGTGTGGGGGCAGAAAAAGTTTATGGGGCGTGAATATATGGGTACCAGTCGGGTGACCTATTTGATTAATGAGCAGGGAGTTATAGAGAAAGTTTGGCCGAAGGTCAAGCCCGACGAACATGCCGAAGAGTTACTCAGCTACCTGCAGCAAAAAACATGATACAAGAGCATGGTAAACGAATTTGAGAGGCTTAAAGCCGGAAAACTTCTGCTTGCTTCAGCCAATATGCTTGAATCGAATTTCAAGCGGACAGTATTGATTATGTGTGAGCATAATGAAAAAGGCTCTCTTGGTTTTATTCTGAACCGTCCAATGGAGTTCAAGGTATGTGAAGCCATAGCTGGTTTTGAGGATATCGAGGAACCTCTGCACATGGGTGGTCCCGTTCAGGTTGATACCGTGCACTTTCTCCATCTCAGGGGCGACCTCATCGAGGACTCACTTGAAATACTTCCCGGACTCTTCTGGGGAGGCGACAAAAACCAGTTGAGTTTTCTTATCAATACCGGTGTCATGATGCCGTCAGAAATCCGCTTTTTCCTTGGTTATGCCGGCTGGACTGCCGGACAGCTTGAAGCCGAGTTTGAAGAGGGAGCCTGGTATACCGCTGAAGCTACCAAAGAGATAATCTTCAGTGATGCCTACGAGAGAATGTGGAGCCGATCAGTGCGTTCAAAGGGAGGAGAGTACCAGCTCATTGCCAACGCTCCCGAACTGCCGGGTTTAAACTGAAAAAATTCTTTTTGTTCTATTGTTTGAAAAAGTATATATAACACGGCAATGGGGATGACAGGCTTTCGACAGGGCAGGTGTGATATGAAGTTGCACTCCGAGTTTCAGCATGGATGGACTCGTTAAAGAAGTCTATGCAACTCTATATGCAGACGATTATTCGTATGCAATGGCTGCCTGATTAGCACAAGTTAATTAATCAGCCATCGTCCGTTGGGGGAAGCGCTTACTCTGAAGCCAATGGATGGCATAACCCGCGCTTGAGCTTCGGTTCGCGCAAGTAAGCCCCCTCTGTTTTTGCCCGAAAAGGCAGAAGGGTGACACAAAGAGGGATAGTGAACCGGACTTTACAGGTGTAGCAACGATTCATGAAACACTAAACACCTGAGATGAGTGTGGTAGCTTTATTGAGCAGTGTTTTGGACGCGGGTTCGACTCCCGCCATCTCCACAAAATGTAGTTCTGTAATATTCCAAGACCTCCGCAAACCCCTGTAAAAGCAGGGGTTTTTGCTTTTTCTTCTATACCCTTCCGAGGTTCCCGTGTATTCCTGATTTCTCCCTGCGATAGTCACGTTTAAAATTGCTCGATCCTCTAATTTTCCTCATGCAACTCATGTATTAAATCCTCGATAGAATTGTACTGTTTTAGACCTCCGCGACGGCACTCTTCTAACGCCTCAATAGTTTCGGAGTTCGGAATGAGCGGCTCAAACGGTAATGCCTTTTTAGTAGCAACCCGTTGCAGCATGAGTCTCACTGCATCGGATACCGTGAGTCCTATTGAAGCCAGTACGGCGGAAGCCTCGGCTTTGCTTTTCACCAACCGGATCCGGTACGTTTTTCCAGGCCGGGCAGCACGGATTCTGTGCATACTGTTTATCGAAAATTCGCGCGAAATTCGTATATTAACGAAGTTCATCGGGTTGCGATCTCATTCAACGGAAGATACAAACGGAAGATACAACATGACAACAAAAACAAAACGGCAGCAGGTTACTTTCAAAATTCCACAAGAAACCAATGAACGCCTCCAGGCTCTTGCCATAGCGACCAGACGGACGAAAACCTTTGTCCTGGAGGAGGCTGTTTCAGCTTATCTGAACTATAACGAGTGGCAGATTCAAAGTATTCAGAGAGGATTGGAAGATATGAAAGCAGGCAGGGTAACTCCTATTGAAGATGTTATTGCAGAATGGGAGGCAGAACTTGAAAATTGTCCTGACTAAGGGAGCAAAGGATTCTCTTCGTGAGATAGAAACCTATATCAGCCAAACCAGCAAAAAGGCGGCTAAAAAAACCATCATCACTCTTTTGAATAAGGTCACCAAGCAGTTGCCCGCATATCCACAGAGCGCAAAGCCCGGCAAAATAACAGATACCAGGGAGCTGTACTTCTCCGATATGCCGTACGGTGTTATCTACACTGCAGATAACAAAACAATTACTATACTGTCAATCTTCCACACCGCGCAGAATAGATGAATGATGTTATAGTAATCGGTGGCGGAATCCTTGGCCTCTCAACGGCACTCTCCATCATGCAGTCACGTCCGGGCACCCGGCTGGTTCTCATTGAAAAAGAGCAGAAGCTTGCTCAGCACCAGACCGGTCACAATAGTGGCGTCATTCACTCGGGGTTATACTACAAGCCAGGTTCACTGAAAGCTGTGAATTGCCGTGTGGGACGAGAGCAGTTGCTTGAATTCTGTAACCGTGAACATATTCCCTATGAAATTTGCGGTAAAATCGTTGTGGCAACCACTGAGGCAGAACTGCCAAGGTTAGAAGAGCTCAATCGCAGGGGAGCAGCAAACGGCCTCAGCGGCCTTCGATATCTATCACCAGCCGAAATCCGTGACATTGAACCCCACTGCCAGGGTATCCGCGGGCTCTTTGTTCCACAGGCCGGAATTGTTGACTATACCACAGTCTCAATAAAGTATTCGGAAAAGCTGACGGGCATGGGCGCGGAAATTATTCTCGGTGAGCCTGTATGTGCTATCCGCCCTCAGAGTAATCGGGTCGAAATCATTGGAAAATCACGCACCTGGAGAGCAAAAGCTGCGGTTGCCTGTGCTGGCCTTCAATCCGACAGATTAGCCCGCCTGACAGAGCCAGCCTTGCCGTTGCGCATTCTCCCTTTTCGAGGGGAGTATTATCAGCTCAAAGCATCTGCGCCAAAACTGGTCAATCATTTGATCTATCCCGTACCCGATCCTGCCTTTCCTTTTCTTGGGGTTCACTTCACCCAAATGATCGGAGGGGGAGTGGAGTGCGGCCCTAATGCCGTCTTTGCTTTGGGCCGTGAAGCCTATCTGAAAACAGATTTTAATCTGCAGGATACATGGGAAGCACTCTCCTGGCCTGGATTCCGAAAAGTAGCCGCAAAGCACTGGCGTACCGCCATGGGCGAATATCACCGCTCTTTCAGCAAACATGCATTTACTGCAGCGCTGCAGAAACTTATTCCTGAAATTCAGGCCGAGCATCTTGAAGTCGGAGAGGCAGGTATTCGTGCACAAGCCTGTGATCGTGCAGGCAATCTGCTTGACGATTTCGACATTCGACTCCATGGCAACATCATCCACGTTTGCAATGCCCCCTCACCAGCCGCAACGGCATCGCTGGCAATCGGAAAAGTTATTGCCGACAAGGTGTTACCTCTTCTTGTGTAACCTTGCGGTATATTTCATTCTGCTGTTGTTGTATTATTCGCGGTGATGTTTTACATTCACAATTGTGAATACCCTCTTCATTTTTAATGTGTTAACCGAACTATCCATGAGTTTTCAGACTGACACCATACACGCCGGTGTATCCCCCGACAAGGCATACGGCGCCATTATGACCCCGATTTACCAATCATCCACCTTTGTCTTCGAGGATATCGGAAAACATCGTGGATTTGACTATACAAGAAGCGGCAATCCCACACGCAAAGCGCTTGAGGACAGCCTCTGCGCACTCGAAGGATGTACTTCGGCTGTAGCCGTAACAACAGGTATGGCCGCAATCACAACAACGCTCAACCTCTTCCGTTCAGGAGACGAGATTATCTCTACTGACGACTGTTATGGCGGTACCTCAAGGCTGATGAAGACCGTTGAAGAGCATTTCGGTATCAAGGTGCACTTTGTCAATCTGCAGGAAGCAGCCAATCTTCTTCCCTTTGTGAACGCCAATACCAAGGCAATATGGGTTGAAACCCCCTCCAATCCACTTCTGAACCTGGTTGATATAGCAGCAGTATCGGCTCTTGCAAAAGAGAGAGGCCTTTTAACCATTGTTGACAATACCTTTCTCTCCCCTTATGGCCAGAAGCCATTTGAGCTTGGTGCCGATATAGTGGTTCACTCAACCACCAAGTACCTCAACGGCCACTCCGATGTGGTTGGCGGAGCTGTGCTTTCAAACAGTGAAGATCTCGACAGCCGTCTGAAATTTCTTGTCAACGCCCTTGGTACCTGTGCTCAGCCTTTCGATTGTTGGTTGGTACTGCGCGGCATCAAGACTCTTGTGGTACGGATGCGTGAGCATGAACGGAATGCACTTGCCGTAGCAGAGTTTCTTGAGCAGCACCCAAAGGTAAAACGGGTCTTTTATCCAGGCCTTCCAGCCCATCCCCAGCATGAACTGGCAAAAAAACAGCAGCATAGCTTCGGCGGCATGGTCTCCTTTGAGCTGGATGGAGCAATTGAGGAGCTCTACAGAGTGCTGAAAACCACAAAGCTTTTTGCGCTGGCTGAAAGCCTTGGCGGGGTAGAATCTCTTATTGAGCATCCGGCAACCATGAGCCACGCCTCAATGGACAGTGAGCACCGGCTGGCTGCCGGAATAACTGATTCCATTATAAGGCTTTCAGTAGGCATCGAAGATCGCAATGACCTTATTCAGGATCTTCAGAATGCACTTGGATGAAGCGAAAAGCCCCGGAAATATTGAACTAATTTTTTAGTGCTTACGCTAATATTGTGCAAGCCGGAATAAAAATTGTAAATGATATTAACCGAGAATGCAAATTGCATGTGTTGATAAATTAGTGAAAATTCTTATATTTGAACAAAGTACCCCTTGCTGTTCAGTGATGTAGAGGTTGTGATGAGCTTAAAGTACACTAAAATTAGCTATTAATTATTTTTCTTTTTGCGGGCAGTAAACTCTCTTAGCGTTTTAAATTAGTGCTCATGCAACTGGAAGAAAAGGTTGTTAGATAATGTTGCGTTTTAATTTAGTGTCTCAATTAACAAGTCGATTATGCGCTTCTTAAAAAGATTTTCGGTAATCACCCTTATTGTGCAGTCTGTGATGTTTGCCTGCATGAGCAGCCAGCTATTTGCTGATACAGGCGGTTACTCATCAGGAGGTTCTTCAACCCTGTCGTCACCACTTCCTGCACTGCCTTCTAATCAACAGTCATCTCTCCATGCTGACTACAATCCACTCGGAGGGCCGGATTATCCCTTGGACCAGGACTCCTATTTTACTGATGACAACGGCAATATTCTTATGATCATCAACGTCCTCGGGCAGGTCAACAGGCAGGGTCCGATAGTGGTGAGGGAAAAGGTTGATTTTCCTTCAATCCTTGCTCTTGTTGGTGGGGTAAAGGATAATGCAAATCTTACACAGGTACTTGTTGCTCGTCAGGAACCTGATAAAAAGGGGAAAGATGCCTATATCATAGATCTGAAGAAGTATTACAAGACAGGTGATCGATCATCATTTATAGCTTTAAAACCAAATGACACTATAATTGTTCCAGAAAAGGGCATAACTCTCTCAGGTATTGCCAGTGTTTTCAGTTTTGTGTTTACAGGGGCTTCCGGAGTTTATTATTTGAGACAATTATAACAATCGGGAAATCACAAGTATGATGATCGAAAAACAAACTCCCTTGAATCCACAGAACAACACTGTCAGAGCCAAGGAGAAGGAAGTCAGTATCAATGAGATCCTTCAGATAATCCTCCGCCGGAAGTATGGCTTTATTGTAATTCTTGCATTTTCACTGTTGGCAGCACTTTTCTATCATTATTCCCAGACTCCCGAATATCGAGCGGTAGCTGTCATGATGATCAAAGAAAATAAAGGGCAGAACGATATGCTCTCAGCCGTGATGGGCGGTGCCACTGCCGACAATATGGCTGTAAAAAAAGATGTAAAGCTCTTGAAATCAATGCCTATTGCTGAATTGACAGTCAAGGAGCTCTACAAGAGCAGAAAAGATTCGCTTGAATTTTTTGGCAATCATCAATTTCATCCAGCTGCAGAGCCTTTGGTGGAGCCGTTTCGCTTTTTGAAAGCATTGCTGCCTGTGAAAGAGAAAAGGAAAGCAGCTCAAGATGAAGTTTTTCGGCATTATGCTGAAAAACTCAATAAACGAATAAAGGTCGATGTTGATCGTGAAACCAATGTGCTTGACATCTCGGTTGCAAGTCCATTTCCCGATGAGGCTGTGTTTTTATCAAATACCCTTTGCCGTGTATACAAACAGGCCGACATATCCCGGAATTCTGAAAAGTATGCGCAGGCGAGCACATTTATAGCTGAGATGCTTCAAAAGCAGCAAAAAAAGGTTGCTGAAGCCGATAATGCACAGACGAAGTACATGAAGGGTCATGAAATTTTTGAGTTTTCAGGCAATACCCAGAAACTTCTCGACAAACTCATTGAAACTGACTCAAAATACAATGATATCATCACTGAATACCGGATTACCAAAAACAGTCTTGATTTTCTTGGAAAAAAGCTTACAGCTGCCGACAAAGAGATGAGTGCACGCATTGCGCAAAATGTCAATACACAGCTTGGTGCCATCATGGACGAGATGCGCGCTACTGAAACCGACTATATGCGCTTGATGCGTGAAAAAGGTGATAATGATGCAGAGGTCAAAGCAAAACGCCAGCAACTTGATGTGGTAAAAACAAGATACGAGCAACTGAGCCGCAGCAAGATTGCAGGCCAGATCGGTTATGCCGGCAAAGCAAAAAAATTCAGCTACGATGTTGTAGCTGAAAAGCTCCAGACCGAGAGAAAGCTTGAGGATTTGAACTTCAGTGCCATGGAGTTCAGTCGCCTGAAACAATACTATGCAGCACAGCTCTCTACCTTACCCCAAAAGCAGCAGGACTATGCAAATTTGCTGAGAGACAGGGAGGTTGTCAACAAAACCTACATATTCCTAAAGGAAAAACTTGATGAAACCGGTATCCTGCTTGGCTCAGAGGTTGGCAGTGTAGCACTTATCGGTTCAGCATTCCGTCCCTTTGAACCGGAAAAGCCAGATCTGAAAAAAAGTATGCTGATGGGTCTGGTTCTTGGCTTGCTTCTTGCTTCAGCCTATACCTATGGCGCTGAATCGCTGGATGACACAGTTATTGATGAACTTTTTTTCCGGGATATTGGTTTAACACTTCTATCCATTATCCCGGAAGTTACGCAGAATGGCAAAAGTGCATTTTCAGTTCAAAGTCTCTCAGGGGTGAGTCGCTTCTTCTACAATCAAAGTAACAAGTTTCGTGAGAAAGTCGTTGCTGGTGGTAACGGGAAGAAAGAAAAATCAACTAAGGGAAAGGTTGACAGATTGCCTATGCCGATGATTACCGACAGCTTGAGTTCAGCCTTTGCAGAAAGTTTCCGGACACTTCGCACTTCGCTGGAATACACACGCATCGATGGCCAGCTCAAATCAATTCTTGTTTCAGGAACAGCAATGTCTGAAGGCAAGTCAACAGTATGCGCTAATCTTGCTATGGCCTTTGCTCTTGTTGGTAAAAAAACACTTATCATAGACTGCGATTTACGTCGTGCTTCACAGCATGATAAATTTAACCTAAAGCGGCATCCAGGCCTGACTGATTATCTCTATAGCAAAGAACATACTCTTGATGCAAGCTATTTTCAGCAAACGCACATGGAGAACCTCTTTCTGCTCAGTGCGGGAAAAAAAGTACCAAATCCCAATGAACTTCTTGCATCCGCTAAAATGCTTGAACTTCTTAAAACTCTTGAAGATCAGTTCGATATGGTGGTGCTCGACAGTCCGCCGCTTTTCTTAAGCGATGCAGCTCAGCTTGCGCGATCAGTTGACGGTACTCTTCTTGTTGCCCGTCTGAAATATAGCAGCAAACAGCCGCTTCAAGAATACTCGGTTGATCCCCTGCTTAGGCCACTTACACTTGGCGTAGTCGTGATAGCATCTCGTGATTCTGGCCGCTACGGGTATGGCAAGTATGGGTATGGCAAGTATGGGTATGGCAAGTATGGGTATGGCAAGTATGGGTATGAAGAGGAAGCTTGAATGTAAGGATGATAGGCAATAACAATGAATATTTTTAGTAAACAATGCAACGTTAAACCTAATCAACAATACCATGAAACCAGTACAAAAATATCTCATTCCAGCCCTCATGGGGTTGTTTGCACTGCACTCACCTGATGCAGGCGCAGTTGAAACAGGGGTACCTACCTATTTGCCCAACAATTATGGCAAGTCCCTCACTACACCGGTTGCATGGGGAGCTTCAAACGGTGTTATATTTCTGGGTGTTGGCGGTACATCACCATCTCCTTATTCAGCTAAAAGTGACGGCGCTGCAGTGCTTGGCGCAGGTATCGGTGATCCCGAGAAAAATCTTGGTATTCAGCTCTCTGTTGTTTCTCTTAATGTCAACTTTAACAACGGTTGGAGCCAATATTCAGGCTCGCTTCATGTATTCCGTGATCTTGGTAATGCAAATGCCATTGGCGCAGGTGTTGAAAACGTTATGTTTACCAACGGTGGTGATGCCGGTAAAAGCTATTACGCTGTCTACAGCCAGGGAGTACAAGCAGATCCCTTCATTGATTCAACCACTGGTAACTCAAAGTTGACCTATAGTGTTGGTGTCGGATCCGGTAGATTTGGAGATAAAACTCCTGATGACATCCTCTCAGGAAAAGGAAAGCATGGGAGCTATGTATTCGGAAATATAGCTTACGAAGTTGCTCATACTTTTAATGTTATTACCGACTGGAACGGTACTAATCTTAATGCTGGTGTATCAAAAACATTCCGCATTGGCAGTGTGCCTATAGCCCTTGTTGTTGGGGCAGCTGATTTGACCAGCAACTCAGGTGATGGAGTCCGACTGATTGGAGCAATTGGTACAGGCTTTAAACTTTAACATCATTTAAATAAACAACATTATGAAAAAGAGCATAGTTCTTACAGGTATAATTACTGCAGCTATTTTAAGTTATTCCAGTAATCCGCTCATAGCAGCTGTTACAGGCAACTCATCTGATGTATCCGCTCAGGCAGCACTTGGTGCAAGCATTCCGCACAGCATAGGTGCAAGTGTTGCCCCAGCTGCAGCCCCATCCGGAGCCGCACGTGGTACAACCTCTGAACAAGGCGAGAAGGGGCCTGCACGTGGATCCGATATAGAAGCACCAGGCCAGAAAGAGCATCAGCGTGGAACCGGTATTGTCCGCGACACCATAAAAGTACAACCTAAACTACCAGAAATGCGCCCCGAGGGCAATGCTCGCCACTAAAAAGAACTTTAAAAAGTTAGCATTAATAGGTCCTCGAAAACGGGGGCCTATAGCGTTGGTGAGTATATAAAAAAACTGTAGTATGGATGCAATAAAGTTTCTTATAATCATCTCCCTGCTTACCTCTTTCGGAGTATCAATACTGCTGGTGATAACCAAAAGATGGCATGGGAAACACACGTTCGATCCAATAGTTGGAACTCAGAAATTTCATTCTATGCCTACTCCAAGGGTAGGTGGTCTCGCTATATTTATAGCTCTCACTGTCACTTGGCTCTTCTCTCCAAAATCACTCTCACAACTGCTTGGCCTATTGGTAATTGCTGCATTACCGGCATTTTCTGCAGGTCTTATTGAAGATATCACCAAGCGCGTGGGAGTACGCGATCGGCTTCTTGCAACCGTTGTGACCGGTGTATTAGCTTGGTGGTTAACCGGCTACTCTCTCAACCACATCGAAATATGGGGTTTAGACTATTTTCTCCTCTATCTGCCTTTTTCTGTTGTTTTCACCGCCATCGCCGTATCCGGGGTTGCTAATTCAATAAACATTATTGACGGCTTTAACGGTTTAGCTGGTGGAACCTTGATGATCTGTTTTTCAGCATTAGGGCTTATCGCCTGGAATGTGGGTGACCTGCAGTTAGCCCAGCTCTGTGTGCTGATGGTTGTGATTGTAGGAGGCTTTATCATTGTTAATTTTCCGTTTGGTAAAATATTTCTGGGAGATGGCGGGGCATATATGCTCGGATTCTTCCTCGCATGGTTCTCAGTAATGCTTCCCAGCCGTAATCCAACAGTTTCTGTATGGGCTCCACTGCTGATCTGCGCTTATCCAATAATAGAAACCATTTACAGCATGGGTCGTCGTTACAAGAACAATGCCAGTGCTGGTGATGCCGACACCCAGCATCTTCACAGTCTTATTAAAATCAAAATCATACGCAGTTACTTTGCAACGTTATCGGCCTATATGCGTAACAGCCTGGTAGCTCCCTTTTGTTGGCTCTATGCCATAATACCCGCTCTCCTTGCCACGATCTATTATGATAATACCGCAGCTCTTGCTGTTTCATGGATAATTGTATTCAGTATCTATGTTATCCTCTACAAACTCCTTCTACAAGCAAAAATACCAGAACAAAAAGCAGTGCTCAGTACTGAGTTTTGAGTGCTGTGTTATATAATCAAAAGTAATTATTAATTTTTGGTTAAAATCCAGCAAAGTTTAACCAACTATAATAAAACCTCTTATATTAAACAACAGTAGGCCCCATATCAATTTCGCACATTATCTGTGACCGAGAGAGCGAAGCTTTTAAAAATAATCCTTAGCTCTCATTAGCTCCAGCATCATGTTAATCGCCATCCTCCTCGCACTTTTATCAGTCGATCCTGTTATCGCACTCTCTGTATTTGGTGGTTTTGGCTTGATCTACCTCTGCGTCATCAAGCTCACCAAAAATCAACAGTTGCTCAATAGCCAGTGTATAGCCAGCGAATCAACTCAGGTCATTTAATCCTTGCAAGAGGGACTTGGTGGCATACGCGACGTCCTTCGTTGACGGCAGTCAGGCAGCCTACTGTCAAATCTATCGAAACGCCGACCTACCCTTGCGCCGAGCCCAGGGAAACAACTCTTTTATAGGCTTCAGTTACCGCTTTCAGTTAAAGACAGGTTTAAAGAAGCACTCGAAAATTCAGGGGTAGAATCGCTTCCAGTCACCTGCGAAATAATCTGCAGATAAACCATATTCAAGATATCTCATTGCAGGAATAGACGGTTCGGACGTATTTCATGTTGTCGCAGCTTTAGATGAAAATAGTGGAACTTGTTATATTATTACAGCGTATAAACCAGATGAGAAACATTTTGAGTCCGATTTAAAAACCAGACGAACATGACCCCACTCAGCACTCAGCACTTTCTTGCCCCTCGACACTTTCTTTCTGAGCAGAAATATGTTTATTATCGAATTAATGAATAGTTTTTCGATAGTAAGTGTCCGGTAGTCAACAACCTTTCCGAAGCATTATGCAAATAGCAATAGATTTACCGAATGATTTTGTCGCATTTCAGGCTGTGCCCGAAATACAGCAGGACGTTTGCATCTCTTATGCCCTTTGGCTCTATCAGCAAAAGAGAGTCACGCTGGTTAAAGCAGCGGAGCTTGCAGGTTGCAACGTATATGACTTTATGAGTATCTGTAAAAAAAATCAGATACCAGTCATAGACATTACGCGGGATGAATTGCTTGAAGAGCTTAGTGGATTTTCTCAAGTATGATTCTGGTCGCAGATGCTTCAGCCTTAATTGCCCTTGCCACATGCGATAGCCTTATGTTGCTTGAGGAAATCTTCGGTAATGTGTTTGTGCCGGATGCTGTTTATGCCGAAGTAACAGAATTGGATAAGCCGCAATCCACGCGCCTTCGGAGCTATCTACAAGGGAAGGTGCTCATTGATGATCAACGAGGTCGTAAGGTTGCAAAAATCAACAATATCAAAACGATTGGCTCTATGGGCGTATTGCTTCAAGCCAAACGGGCAGGTCTTATCCCTTGCGTTGCCCCACTGTTAGAAAAAATAGCTGCCAGCCCGGTTTTTATGAGTGAAAGTTTGATAAGCATTGTTCTCGAATTAGCTAATGAGCTTCCAAGGCGTGACTAAATTCAGTCTCATTTCATTCCACTGATTTCGCTCAGCCCTCAGCACTATTTTTCAGCACTTCCGACTGCCGACTAATCTTCCCTCGTCACTGTCATTATTTTGTAATCGTGAAAAAGTGATGTAAATTTCCGCGAAAAGCCGATAACTAAGAGAAGTTGCCTTATGGAGCAACAAAATGATCAAACAGAGAAAGGGAAAATTATGTATGCAGAAAAATTGATATTAGAGACCGACCTATCAGGGAAGTTGAAAAAAGTACCTAAATTACCACCCAACAAACAATTGGAGGCTATATTTATAGTGATTTCAGAGAGCACTGCAACAGTTGCTGTTCTGCGCACTCCTCATCCTGATATAGCAGGTAAGGTTATTATTAAAGGTGATATTATCGGCAGCATTCCATCTTCAGATTGGGATTTGCTTCAGTGATTATTCTTGATACTCATATATGGCTTTGGTGGGTAAATAGAGATACCGTAAAACTGGGTCAAAGAAGACTCGATCAGATAACCAGCTCTGATGTTGTAGCCGTATCAGCTATAAGTCCTTTTGAAGTAGCATGGTTAGTGCATCACGGTCGTATTGTGTTACCAATTGGGATGAGAGATTGGTTTGAGAAGGCTCTTGATGGATCAGGCATAAATTTAATTCCAGTTACTCCTGAGATTGCTTGCACAGCAGTGGAATTACCCGATCATCACAGCGATCCTCAAGACAGAATTATTATTGCAACTGCACTTGTCAACAATGCAAACCTTATGTCCTCCGACAAAAAATTTTCTTCTTACCAAGAATTGGGGAAGATGTTGATATAAGTCTATCATCTTACTTCTTGACTTCACTCGCGTCTCAGCACTCAGAACTCAGCACTTCGTTTCCGCTCAGCACTGCTACCTCATAAAATCTCCTTTTTTTTCTTATACTGAAGAAAAGTTAAAGCGTAATCACCTGCGCAACATAATGAATACACTCAGTGCAATAGATCTTAAGCGACGGGGTATAGAAGCTATAGAAGAAAAGCTGGCCATAGGGCCTGTTCATATTCTGAAGCACAATCGTCCAGCAGCAGTCATAATCCGCGAGTCAGAGTACCAAAACCTGTTGCAACAAAAGATCACTCAGCAAAATCAGAGTGCTGTAAGCTGGATTTTAGAATATAAATCGGCAGGAACCCGATCAAAAAAGGACATTGACCATCAAATTCAAGAAGAACGTAGCTCTTGGGAAGGGGAGTGATTCTATTTCTTGATAGCAATGCCCTCATTTACCTTATCGAAGGGGATGCATTACTTGTCGCACAGGTTCAGCAAACAATTCAACACTATAGAGCTGTTCATTCCGAAATTGTTGTTGCAGTAAGTTCGCTTACTCTATTGGAATGCCGGGTAATTCCTTTGCGTAATAAGAATATTCCCTTGTTAAAGCGCTATGATGACTTCTTTTCAACAGATGGGCTGCTGATCGTTGATCTCTCTCGCAATATCATTGACATTGCGACTCAAATTCGATCAGATTATGGCTTAAAAACCCCCGATGCATTACAGGCAGCATGTTGCTTATCTTTCCAGTCACAACACATTTTGTCAAACAATTAGCCGATACATTTGCTCAGCAAAAGCCAATATTGGTTTCAGCTCATGCTGTGGAGGGGGCTGGAGTAAACGCAATCCCGGAAGCATTGGCGGATATGCTTGCCCAGTTGTTGGGTTGGCCTACAGATAATGGCATAGTACAGATAAACATTGTGGCGCATACGGGAGCTGACGGATTTTCACGTTTAGCGAGGCAGGCAAAGTTTGATGGGGATGCAAAGGCAGGTAAACCTTATTTGTTAACTGATGATTTTGTAGGCCAAGGTGGTACGCTGGCAAACTTGCGAGCGCATATTATGAGCAGAGGTGGTAATGTGGTGGGTGCAACAGTATTGACAGGAAAGCCTCATTCTGCAAAAATGACATTGGATGTAGCGACATATAAACAATTGAGATTAAAACATGGAGAAGGACTCGAAGATTGGTGGAATCAAAGGTTCGGCTTCGGATTTGACTGCCTTACAGAGTCTGAAGCACGTTATTTGCATAACACCCCGGATGTTGACCGCATCCGAAATAAAATTATTGCGGCAGTCCAAGCTTGAAATAGCCCAGCGGGTCGGCGAATTGGCCGGATTACATGGCAATAAGCAATCGGTAGTAGCCAAGTAAGCAATCACTTGCCAACTGTTTCTCTTTCACTCAGCACTCGGCCCTCAGCACTTTCTTTCATCACTTTCTTTCCTTATCAGGTGCGGACCTTTTTCTATATGAACCACCTCAGTCTTCAACGAAGATCATAACATGAGGTTGAGGCCACACCTGATATTTTAAACTAACAATATCTTTTCCGTGACTGCCGACATCTTCATCTTCGCTCAGCACTCAGTACTATCTTTCCCCCGACAAGCTAAAAGCCGAAGGCTGGAACTACTACAGCATTGGACGGATTTAGCAAATAGCAATTTTTTTTACCGCCAAATGCCAACCGTTTTCACTCAGCACTCAGCACTCAGAACTCAGCACTATCTTTCCACTCAGCACTTTCTTTCCCCCGAGAAGCTAAGGGCCGAAGGCTGGAACTACTATTGCATAGGCCGAACATAACCTAAACGTTTTCACTCAGTACCCAGCACTTTTGTCAGCCAACTGCCCACTGCAGACTGCAAACTGTTTCTTCGCTTTCGCTCAGCACTCAGCACTATCTTTCCGTCCCATCGGTACTATAAGTCCTATGTTCTTCATCTTCGCTCAGCACTAAGAAAAAGCACTCAGCACTGCCAACTGCTTTTTCGCTTTCGCTCAGCACTCAGCACTCAGAACTATCTTTCATGTCCCAATCAATCCCGACTCTCTTACAGCGCCTCTGGCACCACATATCAAGCCGCCGCCGATTCCAATTCGCTCTGCTTCTAATCCTGATGATCGTCGCCTCATTCGCAGAAATCCTCAGCATAGGCTCAGTACTTCCGTTCCTCGCCGTACTGACCGACCCAAGCCGCATATTCAAGCTTCCTGTCGCCCAGCAATTCATTAAAATACTAGGTATTACCGCCCCCGACCAGCTTCTCACGCTCTTAACAATCACCTTTGCTCTTGCAGCTATTTTATCCGGCTCCATGCGCCTCCTGCTCCTCTGGGCCAACACACGCCTTTCCTTCGCAACAGGAGCTGATCTCAGTATCAGCATCTACCGCCGTACCCTTTTCCAGCCCTACGCAGTACACGTCCTCCGCAACAGTAGTGAAGTCATCAATGGGATATCAAGTAAATCGAGTAGTGTCATTAACAGTACAATCGCTCCCTTTCTGACTCTTTTAAGCTCAAGTATTCTGCTGATCTTAATAATGATAGCACTGTTTACCATTGATACCGTGATAGCACTTTCAGCATTTGGCGGCTTCAGCTTGATCTATGCCATTATCATCATATTTACACGCAAACGGATGTACAATAATAGCAAGTGTATTGCTCGAGAATCCACACAGGTAATCAAATCGCTACAGGAAGGATTGGGGGGAATCCGCAACGTACTCATCGATAGAAGTCAGAGCGCCTATTGCCAAATATATCGAAATGCTGACTTACCCATGCGCCGTGCACAGGGTAACAGCTTATTTATCAATTTAGCTCCTCGTTACGGCATTGAGGCATTCGGAATGGTGATCATAGCAGTTCTGTCCTATGTTATCGCCCACCAACAAGACGGAATCGCCAAAGCAATTCCAGTACTTGGTGCTTTTGCGCTTGGCTCACAGCGGCTTTTACCCGTTTTACAGCAGGCTTATGGGGCATGGTCATACATTCAGGGAGGGCAGGTCTCTCTGCAAGACACCCTCTCATTGCTCGATCAACCACTTCCTGACGATGCCACTCTCCCAGCCCCTAAGCCAATTCCATTTAATAAACAAATTACACTGAATAATCTCTGGTTCAGATATTCTTCGGAAACTCCTTTTGTCCTGAATAACCTAAACCTTTCAATCTCAAAAGGTAGTAGAATAGGTTTTATAGGGATCACGGGTAGCGGCAAAAGCACCCTGCTTGATATCGTTATGGGTCTTCTACAGCCAACAGAAGGAACTCTCTGCATTGATGGTGAGCCCATTATAGCAAGCAACCACGGGGCATGGCAGGCTCATATTGCCCACGTTCCCCAAGCTATATTCCTCGCCGACAGCACCATCGAAGAAAACATAGCCTTTGGCATCCCCCAAAATAAAATCAACCGGCAGCGAGTTATTCAAGCCGCAGAGCAAGCAAAAATAGCCGATATCATTGAAACCTGGCCAAAAAAATACAAGACTTTCGTGGGCGAACGTGGTATCCGCCTCTCCGGTGGTCAATGCCAACGCATCGGCATAGCTCGAGCCCTATACAAACAAGCTGATGTCATTATCTTAGACGAAGCAACGAGCGCCCTCGATAACGAAACCGAACAAGCCGTAATGCAGGCCATAGAATCCCTAAGCAACGACATAACAGTTTTAATTATAGCTCATCGGTTAACTACATTAAGTAATTGTACACAGGTAGTAGAGTTAGCTGAGGGTAGCATACAAAGAAAAGGCACATATAACGAAATCGTAGAACAAAACTTATCATCTATTCCGACCTACTAATTTTTCCGAAAATGAGGGAGTGGACTTGTAACAATAAAATGGACACATCAAGATGACATAACTTTTTTTTTTGTTTATAACATAAAAAACTCAACTGGCGATTTATATCCTAACGTTGAGTGCTTCCGTTTCCGGTTGTAAAAGTCGGGTAACAGCAGCGCATTACTGCGCCACCGTCCCCTACCGCTCCCTAAGAACCGGGCATGCGACTTTCACCGCATACGGCTCAAGCCTCGGCAAAGGCACCTTTCGGCACCCGACAACACCGCAGTGATAATTTGGTTCTCTGCTTGTTCCGACGGGCCTCAAAGTATTGTTTCCACGTTGGATCGTGTGGGTTCGCCATACCTTTGATTTTAATATGCCGCCTTATAGGTGTATCAGCTTCAAGCACCAAGCTGTGCATTTTGTGCTTGTTGCTTTCGTCTACGGCGGTAAACATTCAATCCTTATCTCCTCTGGTTTTAAAGTATTTCGCTTTCACCCATCGGGCAGATTTATGCGGATGTCGTCGTTTGGCCCATTGCCAAAGCGCTGGCCAGACCTGAGAATCAATCCAACTAAAGGTTTTCTTTGCGACTATGTGTCGGTGGGCTCCGCTGACGGAACAACGGGTCCGTTTTATCGGACATTTCATCTACACGACCTCACGTCGCACTACTTCAATGAATTCGAACAGACTGTATTGGGCTATTCTTGCGTTCGATAGTGTTCTGTATACACCAATTCAGTTTTCAGTGTTTGTAAAAAGGTCTCAGTGACCGCGTTGTCATACGGAATCAATTCTTGTTGAGCGCTTATTGGATATAGGAATTGTCGAAAGCATAAAAAGACTATTTAAAATAATTAGAATATATTCGTAAATAATATAGTTAATATGTCTGTTGGAGGAAGTATGCTGTAGATAATCAATCCAAGAAATTGGGGTAGATACTTTAGTACAGGATCACCCACTGATCAAAATGAATATGTATCAAATGTATTGAAAGAAAGAGTTGATGCTTATCTGCAGGCACTCGTTTTGAAGTGCAGTCGATCTGACAAATATCAAATCAAAAGCATCGTTGGTTTCTTAAATCTCTATGGGATATATTCCCCATATCTCTGCTGCGGGGTAGTTGATTAAATCTAATGATAATTATAAAATATAATTTATTTAATGCACAACATAACCTCACGTTTAACAGGTGATCTTATTGACAGGCTTCAAAGTCGCCAATCAATCATTGGTGTTTTTGGCCTTGGATATGTAGGCTTGCCATTAATACTTCGGTAAAAAAGGCTTTAATGTTATTGGTTTCGATATTGATGCTGAAAAAGTTGAAAAACTGAAAAGAGCTGAAAGTTAAATTGAACACATACCGTCATCAAAAATTGAGCATGCACTGATACTTGGATTTAAACCCACCAACGACTTTTCATTAGTTAAGCAATGTGATGCGTTAATTCTTTGCGTTCCAACCCCATTAAATAAATACCGGGAACCAGATCTGCGTTTTGTTCTCAATACCACTGACATGATTGTCCCTAATCTTCGATCTGGCCAGGTGGTATCACTCGAAAGCACTACATGGCCAGGCACCACGCATGAAGAGTTGCTTCCGAAAGTCGAAAGTACAGGTTTAAAGGTCGGCCAAGACATATTTCTTGTTTTCTCACCTGAACGTGAAGATCCCGGAAACCCCGATTATTCAACCCATAGTATACCGAAAGTCGTTGGCGGTGAAACCGCTGACTGTCTTGCAATAGGTCTGGAACTCTATGGTCAGGTTATCGATCAACTTGTGCCAGTGACTTCTACACCAGTTGCCGAAATGACCAAATTGCTTGAAAATATTCATCGGGCGGTAAATATTGGGTTGGTGAATGAAATGAAGATTGTCTGTGACCGCATGGGAATCGATATCCATGAAGTTATCCGGGCAGCCTCAACCAAACCTTTCGGATTTACACCCTACTATCCGGGCCCTGGTTTGGGCGGGCACTGTATACCGATTGACCCATTTTACCTTACATGGAAAGCTCGGGAATATGGACTCAGCACACGATTGATTGAACTTGCAGGTGAAGTCAATGCCAATATGCCACAGTGGGTTATTGGAAAGGTTGTTGATGCCCTCAATGAACGAGGAAAAGCAATCAAGAGCGCAAAGATTCTTGTTCTCGGAATTGCCTATAAGAAAAATGTTGATGACATGCGTGAATCCCCTTCAATTGAATTGATGGAAATCCTGCAGAAAAAAAGAGCGGAAATCAGCTATTCCGATCCCCATGTTCTGAAGTTTCCCAAAATGAGGGAGCACTCGTTTGATCTGCAAAGTATTCACCTTACTGAAGCTACTCTTGCATTGTATGATTGTGTTTTGATAGCTACCAATCATGCAAAGTTTGATTATGAATTGATTAAAAAACACAGCCGACTGATTGTCGATACTCGTGGAGTCTATCATGAAAACTCTGAAAACATCGTGAAAGCATGACCTTTTATCCAAGAATTAATGATCGAAAAATACGTATAGCCATTGTAGGTTGCGGTCGCATTTCAAAAAACCATTTTGCCTCAATAGAAACACATGCTGAGAGCCTTGAACTTGTAGCTCTCTGTGATTCTGATCGTCATATTTTGCAGGAGCATCAAGATCGTTATAATGCCCCAGGGTATCAAAGGCTTGAAGAGATGCTTAAAAACGAAAAAATCGATATTATAGTTCTTTGCTCCCCAAGTGGTTTGCATTCAAACCAGACTATTATTGCGGCACAGTATGGAGTTAATGTGATGACAGAAAAGCCAATGGCAACTCGATGGCATGATGGTGTCAATATGGTTAAAGCTTGCGATGAAGCAAGGGTAAGGCTATTCGTTGTAAAGCAAAATCGCCGAAATGCCACATTGCAACTATTGAAAAGTGCCGTTGAAAAAGAGCGTTTCGGACGCATTTACATGGTCAACATCAATGTATTCTGGACGCGCCCACAGGAATATTATGATAGTGCCAAGTGGCGTGGTACATGGGAGTTTGACGGCGGAGCCTTCATGAATCAGGCCAGTCACTATGTTGATTTGGTTGATTGGCTGATCGGCCCTGTTGAAAGCCTGCAGGCCTACACAGCCACCTTGGCGCGCAATATAGAAGTCGAAGACACCGGTGTAGTCAGTTTTAAATGGCGTTCTGGAGCGCTGGGTTCCATGAACGTCACCATGCTTACGTACCCAAAAAACCTTGAAGGTTCAATTACCATCATTGGCGAAAAAGGGACGGTTCGAATTGGTGGGTTGGCTGTTAATGAAATTCAGCACTGGGAATTTGCCGAGAGTGATCCGGACGATGAAAAAGTTAAAACAGCAAGTTATCAGACTACATCGGTTTATGGATTTGGTCATCCATTGTATTACAAAAATGTTATTGATGTACTTCGTGGCGATGCTGAACCAGAAACAGATGGAAGGGAAGGTTTGCGTTCTCTTGAGATGCTGATTGCCACCTATCTTTCTGCGCGTGATGGAAAGAGAATCTCGTTACCTTTGGACTACTAATTATTTTAGTCTTTCTCAGCACTGTCATCTAAAAAAAACTCAAGGGAAAAAATGGCTCTTTTAGGAAAATACAATATATATACGGTTAATTTCATATATAAAATAAAAAGATAATTATGTCTGACATATTAATATCTAAGGAAATTTGTAATTTATTATGTTGCCCCGTATGCAGTGCAAAGCTTACAAAAAAAAATCAATTATTTAAGTGCAATAATTCTGGATGTTTATCTGAATTTCCAATAATAGATGACATTCCTGTATTGATAAATGAAAAAAACAGTATTTTTAATATTGATGACTTTGTTTTTAAAAAGAAAACATTCTTCGACAACTCAGATAAAAATAATTTAAAGAAAATATTTAGATTAATCCCATCGATTAGCAAAAATATAAAAGCAAAATCAAATTATATAAGAGTTACTGAATTACTTTTAAAGCAGAATCCTAATCCGAAGGTTTTAGTAATTGGGGGAAGTATTATAGGACAAGGAATGGAATATCTTATAAATAATAATGCAATAGATCTTGTTGAAACTGATGTATCATTTGGTGAACGTACAATGTTAATTTGTGATACTCATGATATTCCATTTCAAGACAACTCATTTGATTGTGTGATTGTACAGGCAGTTTTAGAGCATGTAGTTGATCCTTATAGATGTGTCGAAGAAATCTATAGAGTATTGTCACCGAAGGGTGTAGTATATGCAGAAACACCTTTCATGCAACAGGTGCATGGTGGCAGATACGACTTTACTCGTTTTTCCCACTTAGGTCATCGCAGATTATTTCGCCAATTTCAAGAAATCGATAGTGGTGCCGTATGTGGCACAGGTATGGCACTTGCATGGGCGTATAAATATTTTTTAATGAGTTTTACAACATCAAAAAAGCTACGATCAGTACTTTGTTTATTCGCAACTCTTACATCATTCTACCTCAAGTATTTTGATTATTATTTGATTAACAAACCTAGCACGCTTGATGCTGCATCTGGATACTATTTTATTGGTAATAAAACTGATAATATTTTATCAGATATTGATTTAATAAAGCTTTACAAAGGTGCAATGGAATAGCAATATCAACATTTTCTTCTAGTATAGACATCAAAGACTTCTATGGGCTTTGTTTCGACAGTTCCATCTACAATGATTATATATTATGAATGTTAATATGGAATTTAATGATAAGTACAGCGATTTTATATTATATCACCATTCAACTAAATGACTTTATGTGACGTGATTTCGAGTGAATTATGAAATGACTTTATTTTTGAGCGGTTATGAAGTAGAAATGAAAAAAAATATTTGAATATATGGGTATAATATTTAATCAAGCACTATTAATGTGGAATGCTTATCAAGTTGGAGCTTCGTTCGAAAAAATTTGCACTTTTGGTCAACAGTCATTATTCCTGCATCCAGCAGAGGTTAATTATTTCAGAAATTTAAATAGATCATTGGGATTTGACGATGCGTCTCTTTTCTGGAGAAATTACCAATTCCAAGGTTCATATGTTAATGATTTCTTTGTCAAATATTTTGAGTCAAAGTTAATTAGTGTTATAGACTATTCTTCATATCAAGGAGCAGATATAATACACGATCTAAACACGCCTATTTCTGATGAATTTGATAATCGATACGATGTCGTGATCGATGGCGGAACACTTGAACATATATTTAATTTCCCAATAGCCATATCAAATATGATGAGAATGGTGCGGGTAGGTGGGAGAGTATTTTTGAGTACTCCAGCAAACAACCAATGTGGTCATGGGATGTACCAGTTCAGTCCAGAATTGATGTTTAGAGTTTTTTCACCGGAAAATGGATTTGAAGTTATTAATTTACAGCTTATTGAGGGCTTTTTCCCATCTGTAGAGTTGGGACGAAATAGAAAAGTGTATAAGGTACGCGATCCTAAAGACCTGAGAAGTAGGGTAGGATTTATAAACCATCATCCAGTGACAATGATGGTTGAGGCCAGAAAGTTAGCATCAGTGAATATGTTTGTTAAGGCTCCACTTCAGAGTGATTACGTAACAGCATGGGATAACCAGAACTACAAAAATGATAGTAAATTATTTTTTAGGGATAGTCTAAAAAGAATTATAAAGAGGTTACCTGTGGCTATATCAAGAAGATTAAGGGGTTATTATGACTTAAATCGTTGGTCATTGTCAAATCACGAATTTTTTAACCGTATTTGAGCAAATGTTATGCGTTATGACAAAAAAATCCACATAAGAAGCCTTTTCCAACCTGAAAAATCAACACCTGAAATTAAGAGTTTCGTGGAGTCAATCATGAAACCTCGGAAAACATCGTGAAAGCATGTCCTTTTATCCAAAAATTAGTGACATAAAAATACTTATTACTATTGTAGTGTCACGTCACGCATAGAAAGACGCATTAATAATCGTATATTTTTCTTCATAATCAACCAAAGGAGGATTGAATATGAAGAAGTACAAAGTCACCCTGACACAAGAGGAACGGAAAGAGCTTGATGCTTTCAGCAGCAGAGGAAAGCATGCCGCTCAAACGGTTTTGAATGCACTGATTTTATTGGCATGTGATGAAGGCAAATTCCAGAAAGAACGGTCAATCAATGAAACCATTGCCCGTGTTCTGAACGTCAGCATGAAAACGATAGACCGGGTTAAAAAGCGATTTGTAGAAGAGGGCATCGACATGGCACTTACCGGTAAGCCCTCAACCCGTGTCTATAAACGAAAAGCTGATGGCGACCTTGAAGCACATCTGATAGCCATGAGCTGTTCCGAAGCACCGAAAGGTCATAAGCGATGGACATTGAGATTGCTGGCCGACAAGGCAGTTGAACTGAACTATGTTGAAGATATTTCCTACGAGACAGTTCGCCGGGTATTAAAAAAAACGTCCTTAAGCCCTGGAAACAAGAAGGATGGGTGATTCCACCGCTCAGTGATGGTAATTTTGTAGCACACATGGAGATGGTTCTGGACGTGTACAAGCAGCCCTACGATCCATTGTATCCAGTTGTTTGTATGGATGAGTCGCCCAAGCAGTTGATAGCGGAGGCAAGAAAGCCAGTGCCAGCAAAACCGGGTCAACTTGCCCGATATGATTATGAATACAGCAGGAGAGGTACCTGTAATATTTTCATAGCAAATGAGCCCTTGGTGGGAAAGCGAATGGTTCGAGTAACCGCAAGTAGAAAACGATATGACTGGGCAAAATTTATTGAAGAGATCGCCAAACAGTACAAGCACGCAGAACGGATTACGCTGGTGATGGACAATCTCAATACGCATGAGCCCGGCTCACTGTATCATGCATTTAACCCCAAGAAAGCAAAAGCGTTATTGGATAAATTCGAATTTATCTATACCCCAAAGCACGGAAGCTGGCTGAATATGGCAGAGATAGAATTGAGAGTGTTGTCGAACCAGTGCCTCAATCGACGGATTGATACAATTTCAGAAGTCCGGTCGCAAGTTGCAGCATGGGAGCAGGCACGGAACAACAAAAAATCGACGATCAAGTGGCGTTTCACAGCAGAAAAGGCGAGAATCAAACTGTTGCATCTTTATCCGTCAATTGATGCATGACGTGACAGTAGGGTGCTGCCGTATTTTAAATACAATCTTACCTGTTGAACGCCTGCAAGCCTACACTGCCACCTTGACGCGCAATATAGAAGTCGAAGATACCTGCGTGGTAAGTTTTAAATGGCGTTCTGGTGCGCTTGGTTCCATGAACGTCACCATGCTCATTTATCCAAGCAATCTAGAAGGCTCAATTACCATCATTGGCGAAAAAGGGACAGTGCGCTTAGGGGGATTAGCTGGAAATGAAATTCAGCACTGGGATTTTGCCGAGATAGATCCCGATGACGAAAAAGTGAAATCAGCAAGCTATCAAACCACCTCTGTCTATGGCTTTGGCCACCCTTTATATTACAAACGTTATCGATGTTCTCCGTGGTGATGCTGAACCGGAAACAGATGGTAGAGTAGGTTTGCGTTCTCTCGAACTATTGATTGCTACATACATCTCTAGTCGTGACGGAAAACGAGTATCCTTATCCCTTGACTACTAACTAATTTCCAGTTATTTTGAGCACTCAGAACCCAGCACTTTTTTTCCTTTGCCGACTGCCCACTGCCAACTGATTTCAATTTCTTCACTCAGCACTTGCACCTCAGCACTTCGTATATGCACATTGGAATTGTTGGTGGAGGCATCAACGGGCTATGCGCCGCATGGGCGCTTGCTCAGGATGGCCACCAGGTTAAGTTGTTTGAGCGTGATAGCATCATGCAGGCGACAAGTCGGGCATCATCAAAACTTCTCCATGGTGGCATCCGCTATCTTGAAACCGGTCAGTTCCGACTCGTTCGTGAAGCCCTTCGTGAACGGGATGAATGGCTGTCAATAATGCCAGGACTTACTAACTCGTTGCCTATTATCTACCCAAAATATACGGCAGGTAAGCGGTCACGCTTGATGCTTGGGATTGGCTTTGGTTTATACGACAGGCTTGCCGGTGCGTCTATCCTACCTGCAGCTGAATGGCTTGACAGGAATGCGGTACTGCACCATCTGCCGGAATTACAAAGCAAGGGATTAGAGGGCGGCTATTGTTACTATGACGCGCAGATGGACGATTATCTCCTTGGGCAATGGGTTGCAAAACAAAGTGTAGAGCTTGGGGTAAAGATTCGTGAAGATTCAATGGTCAAGTCAGTTTCGCCAGCAGGAAGGCTAACACTCGCTGACGGTACAGAGCATCAGTTTGATCGTATCCTGAACATTGCAGGTCCTTGGGCGGAGAAGCTTCTTGAAAAAAGCGGAATACAATCAAAGTTTCATCTTGATCTTGTACAGGGGAGTCACCTGATTGTTGATCGACTTTGTCAACACGCACTTATTCTTGAGATACCTGGCGAATCTCGCATTTTTTTTGTGCTGCCATGGCAAAGGAAAATGCTTATTGGTACAACGGAAGTTCGCCGGAAGATTAATGAAGAGGTGGTGTGCAGTGAAACTGAAAAACAATATCTGATAAACGCATATAACCATTATCACATAAGTCATTTGAGTATTACCGACATCAAAGAAACTTTTGCCGGATTGCGGCCTCTATTAAGTTCCAGAGCAAATCCAAGCAAAGCAAGCAGAGAGTACGCATTTCAGCAGGATCAACATCTTCTTACTGTATTCGGCGGCAAATGGACAACATCCAGAGCCCTCGCAAGAAAAATAACCAGTAAATACATTGACGCATGAGCATTACCATACATCCAACCGCAATTGTCGATGAAGGCGCACTACTGGGAAATGGCACCCGTGTTTGGCATTGGGTGCATATTTCTGGCGGGGCTAAAATCGGTGAACGCTGTTCATTTGGCCAGAATGTGTTTGTCGGCAATGATGTCGTTATCGGCAGCAACTGCAAGGTGCAGAATAATGTGAGTATTTACGATGCGGTTATACTCGAAGACGACGTGTTCTGTGGCCCCAGCATGGTATTCACTAATGTCTATAATCCACGCAGTGCCGTTATTCGCAAGAATGAGTATCGCTCAACTCTGGTAAAGAAAGGTGCAACCATCGGCGCAAATGCCACCATCGTTTGTGGTGTTACACTGGGCGAGTACTGCTTTATAGCTGCTGGAGCGGTTATTACCAGGGATGTTGAGCCCTATGCACTCATGGCGGGTGTTCCGGCAAGGCAGATTGGATGGATGAATGAATTCGGTGAAAAAGTTCCGTCCCAGCCAAAATCGTAAAATCATAACAAAATTGTTTGTATGGACTTTATTGATCTTAAAACCCAGCAGGCAGCAATAAAGCCTGAACTGGATCGTCGTATAGCAGCAGTTCTTGCTCATGGTCAGTACATTATGGGCCCTGAAGTGAAAGAACTCGAAGAACGTTTGCAAGAGTATACAGGCGCGAAGCACTGTATCACTGTTGCCAGTGGTACCGAAGCGCTTCTTATCAGTTTAATGGCACTCGGCATTAAGCTTGGGGATGAGGTTATTACGACTCCTTTCACATTTGTTGCAACTGCTGAGGTAATCGTGCTGCTTGGAGCTACTCCCGTGTTTGTTGATATAGAGGCAGATACCTGTAACATTGATGTGAGCAAAATCGAGGGAGCCATCACCCCTAAAACTAAAGCGATCATGCCGGTGAGTCTCTATGGTCAGCCTGCTGATATGGAGGAAATCAATGCAATTGCTGCCAGGCATGGTAGTATTCAAGTGATTGAAGATGCATGTCAGAGCTTTGGGGCAACCTATAAAGGAAAAAAGAGTTGCAATCTTAGTACAATTGGATGCACCAGTTTCTTTCCAAGCAAACCGTTGGGGTGTTATGGTGATGGGGGAGCTGTTTTTACTAGTGACGACGAGATTGCGCAAGCATGCAGAGAAATCCGTGTTCATGGGCAGAGCAAGCGTTATGTTCATACCCGGATAGGTGTGGGGGGGAGAATGGATACGATTCAGTGTGCTGTTGTACTTGCTAAGCTGGAGCGATTTGCATGGGAGGTTGAGCAGCGTAAGACCATTGGTGAGAGATATAATGCATTGTTGGATCAAGCTGGTATACAGAGAGTTCAGCAGCGGGGTGATCGAACGAGTGTTTTTGCACAATATACGGTGTTTGTTGAAGAGCGTGAGGCAGTTCAGGCGGCTTTGCAAAAAGAAGGTATTCCCACTGCAGTTCATTACCCAATCCCGCTCCATGAGCAGCCTGCCTATCAGCGCTTGTGTCAAAATTGTAATACGCCTTTTTCCGCCAGTGTCGCGAAGAGGGTAATGAGTGTGCCTATGGGAGCTGATTTGCGGGAAGAGGATCAGAGGCTGATTGTTAATGCGATCTATCTGTAATTCTCACATCTTTGTAGCGCCATTGCACCACCAAGGAACTGTTGGAAGAACTGATAAAGCATGAAAAATGGTAACATCATTAAGCAACAAAAGAATCACCCTGCCGTTCTGGTGTTGGGTGTTGTGCTGATCATGACAATACATATTGAAATCAATCATTTAATGGAGCTAAAATGGGCTTTTTACGTATCCTTTTAGCAATTACAGTATGTTTACATCATACAGCGCCCCTTGGCCCATTTCATTGGATATCAGGTGGTGTTTCTGTTTATGTTTTTTTTGTTATCTCCGGATTTTATATGGCAATGGTACTTGATACTCGATATACAGTTGCTCGTCTCGGTAGCTCATGGATAAAAAATTTTTACCTCGCACGGTACTTCCGGATTTTTCCTGCATATGCAGTCGCTTTCTTGACAACAATCGTTTTTTCATTTTTCTATAGCCAAGTACATTTAAATTTAGCTATTACGATGCATCATCATAGCATTAAGGATGCGATTCATAGTATTTTAGTGATTATCTCCAACCTGACCATGCTTGCTCTGAACATTCCGTCATCTCATGACCTTGTTGTTGGTCCATCATGGAGTTTGGGGGTTGAGATCAGTTTTTATTTGATAGCTCCATTTATACTACACAAGTCAAATCGATGTTTAATCGGATTGGTTTTATTCGGATTGTTACTTAGGCTTATACCTTATAACTCTCACTTGCCTATTTTTGCAGGTATTGACTGCTTTATTATCGGAGCCTTAGCTTATCGCAAAAGAGATCTTTTGAAAATAAATTTAAATATGCAGCATAATACGCAGAGAATTATTGTGTTTGCTTGTA
>Ga0364919_10003_pt2 | contig 180006 bp, 153 predicted proteins | sample SorcelJu500001C7_2_FD_206953 | JGI IMG/M metagenome (GOLD analysis project Ga0364919, IMG submission 206953) | Enriched cells from Trout Bog Lake Hypolimnion, Wisconsin, USA - BchlTB.June20.5000.01.C7 | ecosystem: Environmental > Aquatic > Freshwater > Lake > Hypolimnion/Profundal zone | place... | reverse complement strand
GGTGCTGATATAAACGGGACAGGTCAAATTGGTAATCAAGGTGCTCAAAACTTGACACCACTATTTACAGCTGTCCAAACTGGGAGTCCCGAGGTTGTTGAATTTTTGATCAAGAATAAGGCGAATGTTAATGCAAAAGACAGCGAAGGCAATACCCCAGCGCATATAGCAGCATCTGCGGGCAATGAAAAGATGGTTGCATTGTTGCAAAAAAATGGCGCAGGTCTAAAAATCAAGAATAATGATGGCAAAACAGTTAAAGATCTGCTGGCGGCAGCTAAAGCTCAAGTTGGTAATCAGGGTGGTAATGCGACAATTCCTCAAATGAAGAAAGTGGCTAAAGTAAAAAAGACTTTAAAAGCTATTGATGAAAAAACAAAAAAACGTATTGATGAGGCACTCAAAAGGCATGCCAAGAGGACAAAGAAGTAAGAGATAGAAAGAGTGAACGGATTTAGTTGATTGTTATGCTGGCAGGCTTATGACAGTCATCTGCCTGCCAGCCAATTTGTTTTGCCGACGGTATGACCAGAACTGGTCATGGCATATTGTACATTGAACATAATCATTACAAAATGCGGATGGCAAAACCCCAGCATTTTCAAGCAAAAATCTATTATAACCTGCTAAATCAAAAAAAGTTTGATTGCTTCGCGATGTGAGAACTTGATCTGGGTACGGCTTAACGGCTTCAATTAATTCTGGGCCAACAGAGTAGCAGCATTGGCCTGCAGATGGGCCAAAAAAGACATGCACGTTTGCTGGCGATGTGGCAAAGGCTGAGTGCATATGGTTAAGAGCTTTAGTGGCAATACCTGCAACTGATCCGCGCCAGCCGGCATGAATAACCGCGATTGCTTGATTGGCTGTATCATGTAGCAAAATAGGCAAGCAATCTGCAGTCAGAACGCCGATGCCAATGCCTGGCAAATTTGTGATAAGATAATCAGCTTGAATCGAAAATGGTTTTGTGGTCAGTAGAGTTTGAGCATCAACCAAAATGCCTGATCTGCCGTGTACTTGACGTGGAAATAGTATACGTTCCACACCGAGCATAGAGCGTAATGGTGAAAATGGTTCAATATTGAGTAACTCGGGAGCATTTTGAAAAGTATCGTATGTTTTGTCACTCATGAACAATTGATCTGAACTGTCGCCAAAATAGATGCTGATATCATTATTGTTTAATATGGGCATGTAGATCAAATCCAATCATCATCTTTATGAGCGTGATCTTTGTCATGACGGGTTAATTTATCTAATTCTTTGGCCTGCAGATCATTGTGGCGTTGCAGTTCGCGTGCTTGTTGCTCTTGAGCATGCGCCTGTCGCTGCTGTGCATCGATTGCCGCCTGAGCTATTTTTGCATACTCATAAGCGCGTAATTCATCTGAGTAATAAGGAGATCCAATAAGTGTTTCGCGAATAAATTCCAATTTGTTACACAAGGCGTTGGCTACGTTATAACGATTAGTATATTCATAAGCAATTTTGTTCATCGCTCTATGCATAACGTGAATGTCCTCTTCTAGCCGTTTTAAGTACCAGCGATAGGGATAAGGATCGGAATGACGGCGTTGGTAAAGCATCACTGATTGATGGATCATTTCTCGTAGATAACTCATGTCTCCTTGATATGAATCGACTGCATGAAGATCCCGTTCATAGCGGTACATCATGCTATCTTCAGTTTCAAACAATGTAAAAAAACTTTCGTGATGGTTAAGATAATCATAGGCAAAGGTCAAAGAGGGAAGCAAAGATTGTATCTGAATTTCTATAGCCTTCATTCTGGCAATGAGTCTGAGTGTTTCATAGTCTTGATCGGGTAAAGATTGTGCCGAGTTTATACGATTGCGAAGGTTTTTAGCCTGTTTCTCTATGTTTTTGATTGTCGAACCAAATTGTCGTAGATAGACCGCAATATCTGCATCATGATATTTTGCCTTTGCTATCTCGTAGAGTACCGGTTCAGAAATATTGTTTATACATTCTTTAGGATCGATAGAATCAGAGTATGCATGGCCTAAAATAGTCGTTATGCTGGAATATTGTGCCGATGCCTCGCGAACAGCCTTTTGAGCCTGTTCTGTTGCAGTTTCATCAGATTTATTAAAAAGCCAACCGCCAAGTTTTACAAGGCCATAGGTAGCTAGTCCAACTGCGCCAACGACTAGTCCAACTTTGCCTACCTGCTCCATGGAACCATCAGGATTTCCATAGTCAACGCTTCCTTGAATGTGTATCCGAGCGTCGCTTGAGTTTGTGCATAAACTCGATCCTAGAATGACTATGCTCATCATGACAACAGACGTGCGATTCGTGATCATATGAACCTCGCGTATAAAGACGGGGTTTAAAAAAACCATACGAGATCAAAGAAATGCGCATATACTATAGCAACGGTTGTGAAAATATTCAATATATCGGTTAAAATACAATAGTTTCCCTTTGACAAATATCTTCTTGCGCTTACTCTTGTTATGTTGATTTTATATCTTGTGTATTATCTCAATCAGTTTTGTTCGGGGAATAACCATGAATAAATTTTGCAACCTATTAATGGTGCTAGAGCTAGGTCTCAGTCAATTAGCTTTTTGCGTGCCAACTGAGACCGTCAGATTTTACATTAAAAACAAAAAGATGACTGCCGGCATTAATCGCTTTCAGCGGCCAATTTTTGTAGATGACCAATATTTCAATGTAGCAGACGATGATTCATACGATGGCTGGGAGCCTGCAAGGCTGATGCGCGACTCAGCTCGCCTTTTTGCATATACAAAAACACGGGGCAAAGCATTTGATGCTACAGTGCTCAAATCTTGGTACACGCCGAGTCGACCAATATCAAATAGTGTTGAGCCGGCTGTTACGTGGATTGGACATTCAACATTTTTGATACAATTTAAAAAACTCAATATTATTACTGACCCGGTGTTTGGAAGTCCGTCTTGGTTTTATACACGATCAACAAATCCTGGTATAACGTCTAATCGGCTGCCTCATATAGATATTGTTTTGTTGTCCCACAATCATACTGATCATATGGATGAAGAAAGTTTGCTCAGCCTGCGTAGGCATCAGCCACTTGTTATGGTCCCGCGTGGCAACGCGGGTTGGTTTAAAGAAAATGGCTTTAATTATGTTATTGAGTACACCTGGTGGGAACATCAAGAGATAGTTTTAAAGGATGATTCATCATCGTTAACGATAACCTGTGTTCCAGCAGTTCATTGGTCTGGGCGTTCTTTAATGGACACCAATGTGGCTTTGTGGTCTGGCTGGGCCATTACATCAGATAAACAGACAATTTATTTTGCAGGGGATACCGGTTATAGTAAAAGGCAATTTGAGGAAATTCATGCGTTATTTCCATCGATAATAGTTGCATTATTGCCTATTGGACCAAATGAACCGCGTAATTTAGTGGGTGCTGTGCATATGAGTGCTGCTGAAGCGGTCGAGGCGTTTCTTGATCTTGAGGCGCAATGGTTCATTCCGATGCACTGGGGTACATTCAGATTCGGAACCGATACATTTACTTCGCCTATCGATAGTTTAAAAAAAGCGTGGCAAGATAATAAGCTGCAAGATGATAGCTTACATATCCTCAAGTTTGGTCAACGATTGGTATATAAAGAACTATAGGGCTTGTTTATTCATTCACGATTGCTTTTATTAACTCACCGGAATTTTGCCTCTTGCACATTTTTTATCTGTCTCACGTCCTATTCAATTATTAATGTTAAGGCTCCTTCAGTTCAAACTCTTTCTGTGTAAATTTTTTATTATAACCGGGTATTAATGAATTGAGATAGTCAGCATCATAATAAATTTTGTTGAGATTGGGGTTTGAATCTTTTTTGAAAAATTCAGGGTGTTGTATTTTGTCATTCCGATCTCCTTGTGTATAAAATATTAAGCTTGTAACCTGCTTATTGAAAGCTGGGGTAAGCCCAGATCCCTTGAGATTTTTAAAATTTTTAAATATTGTGTCAAGTATATATTGAGCGTTTGATTTACCAATCGCATACAGTATAATCTTTGGCATTTGAGCATCAACCGAAAAAAGCTTGGTACCTACTTCAATTAACTTATTAGGTTGAACTTTTATTTTGATTGTGTACAACGAATCCCTAAATTGATCATCATCAGACAGAATGTACATGATTTTTTTTTATCACTTCTTCCATGTCTTCATCTCGCGGCATAAGATGAACTTTGTATTGTTTTACCAAGTTTGAAATCCAGTAAAGTCGACAATCACTATCATTCCGATTTTAGTGCGACAATTTCATGAATTGGCGACTCAAAATGGTTGTGAATTTATTGTTTATTGAATTCGCGTAAAATACTCATAGATTATTTTAATATTTTATGCGAAGAATAAACAAAATTTGGAAGGCCTTGTTTCTTATTCTAAGCTTGTTCAATATCTTGCTTGACGCGTGCAAATAGATCGGCTGATTTTTTTTCAAAATGAGCCAATTTAACTGGATCGGCAATATTGTAGCTATATACTTTGATGCCGCTGTCAGGGGTAAGCAGGTCGCCCGTCAAGATAAGACAAAATTGGATTACATCCGTGTTAAGTATCTTTTCGGGATGATTGGCAAGATTATTCATGATGAGTGTAATATCATTAGTCATTTTTCCTTCTATAGTTGGATAAGCTAGTATGCCTCCGCCACCTGATACATAGATGCAATCAGTTAGAATGGTTTTTGGTATGCCGACTAGTAGAAGGTGCCCGGTAGATGTCAATGCTCTATGTTCATCTTCAAGCTCTGCAAGTTCATCCTTATATTTGGCATAATAGGTCTTATAGTCAAGCATAGTAAATACATCCTTAAGAGTTATCTTGATATCAAACGAGTTGTAGTTATTCAAGAGATAATATGCTGATGAGCTGCACCAATTATTTTCATTGCCAAAAAAGGCATAGTTTAAAAATAGGAGTTTTTCTCGATGATTTTGTCCGCCATGTTTTAAGATATGTTTGCGTAGTTTGCTTTCTTTTTTAAGTTCATCTTGAGTTTGATACAGTTTTTCGCAATGGACAAATAGGAAGTCATTGACAGATCGTTTATTACGAATCTCCCAAAGTTTGGTAAACCATTGTTCAACGATGCGGAATTGCCATCGTTGGCCATGAAGAAATGTATAATATCCTTGTTTATCAAGTTCCTGTTCTTGGGTAATAATGGCATCGATCATTGAACTATAGAGTTGATTGCGGGTGTAGGTAGAAAAGGTTGCAGAATTAGCGAGGATATTGGCATTGACAATAGCATGCTGTATTGTCGGTGTAATAGTTTTGAGCACACAGGGCATTGAGCCGAACATATGTTTGTATACCACGAGCATTGTGAGCATTGCCACGCCCGTTTTTACATTCCGTTTTGTAAAAAAGTCTGCAATGCGCTTCTTGATACTTTCTTTGGAATATTGGGCAGGAACAGTTACATTATATGTTTTTGCCAGTCGAAAAAGAGTGCTCATCACAGGCATTGGGGTGTCAGGTTTTTCAAAAGCAGCTTTAAAAAATGATAAAAGAGCTTGTGAATCCTTAGAGACAATGGCTTCTATGATGCTGAGATCAATAGTTGTGATATATTTACTTGCACTGTCAGTAAAGGCATTAATGGTTTCTTTTTTAGAGTTATAGAAAATGAGAGTCGTAATAAGTGTAGCTTTAACCTTATCAAATGAACTGACAACGGCTTGTGTCAAAGGTTGGATAACATGAGGATAGGTGTTTACTAAAAAATAGATCGTAGAATCGTCTATTGCGAAAGATTCTTCAATCATTGTTTTAATTATCTTATTCATACAGCTTGTGTCGTGTATGAGCGCATCAATCTTTTGCACGAGAGGGTCTTTAGCCTTATTCCAAAGATTGTTATTAATATAGACTACTATTTGAATAATGTCGGCTGCATTCATGGGCTCTTTTGAGTTGCGGATTTTTTCGATTGTTTGATGTATATCTGTTTGCTTATTAATCGCCCTGATGTTGCTGGGTGTGAGTAGGCTGAAAAATATGGCGAGTGTCCCAACTATTATACGATACGCGTTCATGAAAATGTTCCTCCATTAAACAAAATTATTTGCAACAAAAACTTTCTTAGTTCGGTCTTGCAGGTAGCGCAGGCGCTATTTCAACTGTATTTACTGCCTTGGCCTGTCGATCCTGTTCAATCTCTTTTTTGATTCGTTCAAAAAGCTCATTTGATTTTTTATCAAATTCAGCAATGATTGTTGGATCGGCAGCATTGTAGGTGTAGACTTTAATGCCTGTATCAGGAGTCAACATGTCGTCAGTCAATATCAGGCAGAATTCGATTCGATTTGAGTCGGTTATGCTTCCTGGGTTTGTTCGCAGGGTATCGATGATAATGTTTATATCATCAATATATCCATGACCAGGAATATAGGTAGTGTCTTTATAGCCACATTGCTTGGCAAAAAAGACACATTCAGGAAGAATGACTTTGGGGACACCGATTAAAAGAACTTGCCCATAGGAGCATAATGAGTCATGTTCATCTTCAAGTTCTTCTAATTCATCTTTATATTTTTGATAATATGAACCATAATCAAGCAGATCAAAAACATCCTTGAGATATAAGTGAATGGGATGAACGTTCGAGTTGTGTATAAAGTAATGAGATGAAGAACTTCCGTTATTGTTTTCATTGCCGAAAAAAGCATAATTTAAGAATAATAGTTTCTCGCGTGTGTTTGGTTCTCGGCCATGTTTGAGGATATGGTTGCGCAACTTTTTTTCTTTTTTTAATTGAGCTTCATCTCTACATGGTTTTGTGCAATGAATAAAAAGAAACTCGCCAGCAGATTTTTGGGAATAGGTTTCCCATAATTTTGTGTACCATTGTTCAATGATGCGATAGTGCCATCGTTGTGCATGAACGAATGATACGTATCCGCCAAGATCAAGCTCTCGTTCTTTGAGCGTGATTTGATCAATCATTGAGGCAAATAGCTGTTGTGAAGTATAGGTGCTGAAAGTTTCTGAGTTAAAGAATAAATTGTAGTTTGCAATGACATGTTGTTGCGTTTGAGTTAGTGCGGGCAACGTCTGAGGTAATGAACCGTACATATATTTATAAAACACAATCATAACAAGTGTGCTGGCGGTAATTTTTGGCTGTTTTTTGGCAAAGAAGTTTTTGACCCGTATTTTAAGGGCTTCCATGTTATATTTTGCAGGGACAACAATGCCATAATTTTGAGCAGTGTGTAATATCGTATTAATGGTTGTGATAGGAGTTGCCGGGTTTTCAAAGGCGGCTTTTAAAAATGGTTCAATAAAGGAGGTTTGATACATAATAATCTGCGCGATGGTTTGGGGGCAGGTAGTCGCAATAGATTTTATGGCGGCGGTTGCGAGCGTTTTGACTATATCCGGATGTGGTTGCCAGCTCAGTAGCGTTGAAACGATGGTGGTTTTTATGGTGTCAATAGACTGTGCAACAGCAGGGATCAAGGCGGTTGCTATTGTCGGATATCTTTGGATTATTGAATTGATTGTGCTGTCATTAATAGAGTGGTGAACGAATATATGAACGACCTGTTTGACAATTTGTGGATCATTAAGCAGTGAATTAATTTCCTTTGCTTTCGGATCAGTACTTTGATCAAACCAATGGCTGTTTATATAATCGCAAAAAACATCAAGATCTGCACTCTTTAAATCCGCAGGATGACTGCGAGCTTTTTTTATTATATGCGTGATGCTTGGAGTTTTACGTGTTGCACCAATAAATGGTGTTGCGCACAAAACAAAAAATAGAGCAATACTACAGATTACTCGGTACTTATTCATGATAATTGTCCCCTCCAACAAAATCATTCCCCTCATGTAAGAACAAAAAATGTTCTTGTTGGGTAAGTATCTTATAAAAATTTAATCAAGTCAAATACTTTAAATATCTTAGTAATAAGCTATACTGACAAATAATTTTCAACAATGAAATATGTGTTAGTCGGCACGAGGGGGGGCATTGTTCAAAAGATAAACTCCCTGCTATGATGATGGTATGAAATAGTTTTGATATTGTTCTGTTTGTCCCTTTTGTAGCGTGAAAAGCTTAATAGAATGCGTATTTTCTTGGCATTTATAGTGCCAGGCTGGACTGTAGTTTTGACAGAAAAGGATAATTTGGTTAGTATAAGGAATGAAACTCTTTCGTCTACTTTTCAAACCAGTAGCAAAAACGAGGTCTCATGATAACAAAGAAATATATGATACTTTTTTTGAGTATCTTTTTTTCAATAGGTATTCATACAACGGTTAAGCCAATAAGCATTATGAATACGCTTCGATGGTTAAAACAGAGATTTGCCAGTCATCCGGTTACACGTGGTATAGCTATGAGCGATCTTGAAACGGTAGCAGCTGCTCCTGTCCAACCGATCAAGCATACTAAGCGTGAAATTTTATTTGAGAACAACATACCACAATTTTTTGATGAGCTTAAGGATAATCCTGAGTATGCCGACATGCCAAATCTTATCGATCAAACAATCACGGTTAATGGTAAGGCTATATTGCCTGGTACAAATGCAGATATTACAATTGAAGATGACAAGGGTGTTGTTACTATCAAGCTTCATAAAGGTTTTGCAAAACTTATCTATGCTATGCAACAGGGAGCGCTTCGTGGGATCTTGATGAAACTTCTTAAACGCATAGATCCTTGGATTCAATGGCAATATAGCGTCACATTTACAATCAACAAGGATATGGATTTTGTTCAGCTTTCTGACCTTGTCCTTGCTGCTTATAACAAATCGCTTGATCAAAATGCGGTTAGCCATCGGTTTAATTGGATGTTGGTTGTTGATTTGTCGCTTAATGAGACAGTAGAGTTATAAATAGTTCGTCAAGGCAGCCCCGAATTAATGCCATATGATAGCATTAAGGTAAATATAATGCACCCCGAATTTATACATATTTATGGGCCCATTTCCATTCAATGGTATGGGCTCATGATTTTTATTGGTATCTTAATCTTTAGCTATACCATTCTTAAAGATCCTCAACGAAAAAAATTAATGAGTACCGATCAGTTTTTTGATCTCATGACGCTGGGCATTGCTGCTGGGATCATTGGGGGGCGCCTTCTGTTTTTGTTGACTAATAGGCATGAAATCTCATCGCTCTATGACTGTATTGCCATATGGGACGGAGGTTTTTCGATATTAGGATCAGTTATTGGGATTCTGGTTACCTTGCCATGCTATTTAAAGGCTAAAGGTATCAAGGTTCTTGAACTTCTCGACCTTGTTTCAATCTATGCCCCGCTATTACATGCGATTTCGAGAATCGGCTGTTTTTTGGCAGGTTGTTGTTATGGATGTCAAACATCTGTGGTTTGGGCAGTTCGAGTTTCCGGTGTCCGTGACGCCTATGGTCTGTTGGTGCATCCAACACAGTTATATAGTGCGGCTCTTCTTTTGTTGATATTTTTTGTCATGTGTGCGGCGCGGGCGATAGTTAAAAAGCCTGGACAATTGATGATGCTCTATCTTATTCTTGAAAGTGTAGAGCGCTTTGTTGTTGACTTTTGGCGGGGTGATCGGGAATTTCTTGCAAATACGGGATTTTGGAGCATCTTTTCAGTGCATCAATATATCGCCATAGCTCTATGTGTAGTTGCATTGATAATAATGTTTAAGATAACGGTACAGGCGCAACAAAAAAATGAATCTGTTTAGTTACATCAAAAGTAAAGTATCCATTATCGATGTTGTTAATGATTATACGCATTTAAAACGTGCCGGGCTTTATTGGAAAGCCCATTGTCCGTTTCATCATGAAAAGACTGCATCGTTTACGGTAAGTCCGGGCAAGGAAATATTTTATTGTTTTGGCTGCCATGTAACAGGCGATGTGATCTCTTTTATCTCTCGCATGGAAAATTGTACTGCAGTTGAGGCTGTTAAGCATCTGGCTGACCGCTATCATATAGATTTGCCCAGTGATCTTATGGTGCCGCAAGATGATAGTTCTACAAAGAAAAGGGATTCTTATTTTGAGCTTTGTAAATCTGTTGCCCAGTGGGCCCATGAGCAGTTGGCTAACAGTCCACACGTCTTGCAGTATGTGGCCTCCCGTGGCATCAGTCACCAAAGTATCAATGCGTTTATGCTCGGCTATTTCCCCGGGGGAATCAGGTCGATAAAATCATTCTTGCAGTCTATGGCCAGCCAAAACATCTTGGCTCAGGATCTTCTAGAGGCCAATATTATCCTTGAAGGGCAGCATATGATGTATTCCCCCTTTGAGGAACGCATTCTTTTTCCTATAAAAGACCATTTAGGAAGATTTTGTGGTTTTGGGGGACGTGTTTATAAAGCTGACGATGCACGGCCTAAATATTATAACTCTCGTGAAGGGCCATTTTTTGCAAAAGGATCTTTGCTGTTTGGGCTCGATCTGGCAAAACGAGCAGTCCAAGAGAATGAAACGATTTTTTTGGTTGAGGGTTATACCGATTGTATTGCGATGGCCCAACATGGATATCCTAATACGGTGGCAACACTGGGAACGGCATGTACATTAGAACATCTGCGGCAGATTTCTCGCTATGCTCAGACTGTATATGTTGTCTATGACGGGGATTTGGCAGGCCAGCAGGCAATGCTTCGCCTCGGAGAACTCTGTTGGCAATGTAGTCTCGATCTTTATACCATTAATCTGCCACAATCTGATGATCCTGCCTCTTTACTTGTGCGCGGCTCCAGTCTGGCACCATACGTTGCCAAAGCCCAGGACATTTTTAGTTTTTTTGTGACAAGTCTGGGATCTAATTTTGGGGCCAAGCCGTTACAGGAAAAACTGAGAATTTCTGAGCGCATTATAGATATTCTGAGCCATGTGGATAATCAATTGAAACAGGATTTCCTTGTGCAAAAAGCGGCCAAGGCGTTGGACATTCCTTTTGATTCTCTCAAGCGAGAAATTTCGCGGGTAGTGCCCAATTTCAAGACGGCGTCTGTACAAGAGCCAAAAACTGGGGCTCTTTCCTCTGAGAGTAACCCAGAACTTGAACCGTCCAAGCTAGAAAAAAGAATTTTTTTTGCTATAATTAATAATATTCAGTTAGTGAATGGTCAGCGAGAGGAATATTTAATTAGGTATTTTTCAGAACCGCTTCGCACGTTATTAATGCGCATCAAGCAAGAAAAAGAGAAGTCTCCGGGGTTGGACTTTCCACAGTTTTTTGACATGCTTGATATAGATGATAAGCGGATTATTTCCAAGATAATGATGGAACAAGAAGAACAGGTATCTAATGAAACATTTGATCGACTGGTTGCCCAGTTTCAGAAACGGCATTGGAAAGTGATGGCTCATGATATTGCCATCCAGCTTGAACAAGCGAAAAAAAGCCGGAATGCTGACGAGGTGCAAAGGTTGATTGCAGAGTTTCTTGAGCTGAAAAAACGGGTATTAGAGCAACATTTTCTGTAGATTTAACTCTAAAGGCAGGCATAGTTCATGGTAAAAAAGACGATGACAAAAAAGGAGCAGGTGCATACACCTAAGGTGCGCACTGAATCAAAATCAAAGGCCAAAAAGCCGATTGTAAAAAAGAATGGTTCGGCGCCTGCAACCGGCAAAGATTTAGATTTAAAAGCAGAAATGATCAATGAGTTACTTGAGCGGGGCAAAAAGAATGGCTATATGACCTATGAAGAGATTATTGAATTTAGTGAAAAAAATAACATAGGCGAGAGCGAAACAAACGATTTGTTGCGTCGTTTTGAAAAAGAGCATGTCGATATTGTCATGCAAGAGGAGCTTGAGGGCGGGTCTGCGGCACTAGAAGAATTTGGGCCTGAAGAAGAAGAGTTCCCAGCAGTACACCTCAAGACAAAGCTTGAAAGTTCATTAGATTTGCATGGCGAATTTGAAGAAGAGGATGATGAAGAAGAGGAAGAAAAAGTTGAGTTGCGTGGCATTTCTTCCCCGATAACCGATCCTGTCAAATGTTATTTGCGCGATATTGGCAAGATCCCTCTTTTGAATAAGCAAACTGAAACTGTTATTGCCAATATGATTGCGCAGGGCAAGCGTGAATCGATCGATGCACTCTCGCGCTATCCATTCATTCATAAAGAGTTTATTGCTATTGGCGAGAGACTGCAGAAAAATACGATCATGCTCAAAGATATTATTCAGTTCTCTGAGTTTGACGAAGAAAATTTGCCTAAAATTGATGAAGAAAAGCGACACATTATCGACACGATTAATGGAATCAAAGATCTTGTTGCGAATGAAGAAAAAATTTATTTGAGCTACCGTGGCAAACTTGATACCAAAGCTCAAAAGACCAAGATGTTAAATGATGTTAAGCAGAACAAGGAAAAGATCTGCGAAACAATTCGTTCGATTAAAATTTCGAATAAGCTTATTAAAAAATTAGCCAGAAAGATTGAGAAATATTTACGTAAAATCCAGGAACGAGAGAACTTGGCTAAGGATACTGAGGCGCTCATCAAAGAATATAAGGCTATTAAAAAGCCAACCGATGAAGTCAAAAGTGCCCTTGAAGAGATGGAAAGTACGGTGCGTGGATGCAATAAATCTGTGCGACGTACTGAGGCAGAGGTAGGGTTGCCAAGAGAGAAGATCATTGCCTATTATGAGCAACTTATGGAAGGGCAGCGTAAAGATAAAAAAGCTAAAGATGATCTGGCAAAAGCCAACTTGCGTCTTGTTGTAAATATCGCAAAAAAATATATCAATCGTGGGCTCCATTTCTTGGATTTGATCCAGGAAGGGAACATCGGTCTTATGAAAGCCGTTGAAAAATTTGAATTCGAACGTGGATTTAAATTTTCAACCTATGCGACCTGGTGGATCCGCCAGTCCATTACCCGTGCGATAGCCGATCAGTCTCGAACGATTCGTGTTCCTGTCCATATGGTTGAAACGCTCAATAAGATTAATAAAATTAAACGAACATTCTTGCAAGAACATGGCCGAGAACCGACCCATGCTGAACTTGCAAAAGAGCTCAATCTTGATGAAAAGAAGATCAAGAACATTATCAAGATTTCTAAAGAGCCAATATCGCTTGAGACTCCAGTGGGAGACAGTGATGATGCATTTATCAAGGATTTCATTGAAAGTGAAACTGACTATTCTCCATCAGAAGCAGTTTCTTCAAGTGACTTGAAAAAGCGTGTTCGTGAGATGCTCAAGACATTGTCGCCGCGCGAAGAAAAGGTCATCAAGATGCGCTTTGGTATTGATGTTGCTTCCGAACATACCCTTGAAGAGGTAGGCAAGGATTTTTCAGTAACGCGAGAACGTATTCGACAAATAGAAGTCAAAGCATTACGTAAACTACGTCATCCGTCTCGCAGCAAAAAACTCCGTGCATTCTTCGAAACTGCCCAAGAAGAGGGCGAGCATGAGGAGGATATACCAATGATTGATGATGACGACGACAATACTTTAGAGTAAAAGCACTGACAAAAGAAGGTGAGGATTTTTCATGGACGCTGTAGCACAAAGTTCTCTGTTGTTGCCAACGGTAGCTTTTTTAATTTCATTGATACTGTGCGCACTGTTTTCGTTCTTGGAGACGAGTATTACTGCATTGCGACTCTTTAAATTAAAAGAGATAGCGCAAAAAAGTAGTCCTAAATACAAGTATTTTTTCCAAACGCTTGAAACTGCTCCGCAGCGCGTGCTTGGGACAATCTTGATAGCAAATAGCCTTGCTAACGTCACAAGTGCTGCTTTGATTACCAATGTTATGGAGAATTTATTTGCGCGCATCCACTGGTCGTCAGGACTAGGTTTTTCTATTGGTATTGGCGTAGCGACAACAGCGATCTTGATTTTTGGTGAAATTTTACCAAAAAATATTGCAAAGACCCACAGTGACCGCTATTTTAAATCTTCATTGTGGATCAGTAATTTTACATTTCGACTGTTCGAACCGGTAGCCTCATTTTTGACCCGGCTTTCAGATTTTATCTTGACGAAAATGACCAAGCCGGGTGAAGTTGAAACAGCAGAATGGGTCTCTGAAAAAGAGATCCAGTTTCTCATTGATCATATAGGTCAAAAAGGTCTTATGGAGACTGAAAAGACCGAGATGCTGCGCAATATATTTGAGCTTGGCCGTACACCAATAAAAGAGATTATGGTTCCGGCAACTGATATTATTTCGATTGATGTGTCGACTACCATTAAAGAGACGCTTAACTTTTTTGCAAAACATCATTATACACGGCTGCCTGTTTATAAAGATACGGTGGACAACGTGATTGGGATTGTACATTTAAAAGATATCTTCTTGATGTTGACTGATCATGAAGAAAAGCAGCTTAAAGATATCTTGCGCCCTATATTATTTGTACCAGAAACGCTGAAAGTTAATCAGCTTCTGCGTGAATTGCGATTGCAGCATGTGCATATGGCTATTGTGCTCAACGAGCATGGCATAGTAACAGGACTTATAACGTTAGAAAATGTCCTTGAAGAGATTGTGGGTGAAATTAGTGATGAGCATGAAATGGCAGCTGAAAAATACATAGAGCTCAAGCAAGGCGGGTGGCTTATGAATGGTAATATTCCGCTTGAAGATGTTGCAGAGCTTATTGGTATTGAATTTCAGACTGAAAGCGCGCTTACACTCGGCGGCTTTTTGACCGAACAGTTGCAACATGTCCCCAAGAAGGGGGAGCGAATCTTATACAAAGATTATTATTTCCAAATACAAGAGGCCAGTCCTAAGCGTGTATTGCGCGTTTTAGTCTTTAAGGAAAAAACGGAGTTGTAGTCTTGTTAACAAGAAGGGGGAATAATGGGACACAAAGAGGTACTGGGTATCGTTGTATTATCATTCTGCTGCAATGGAGTCGCATATCAGGAACGTATAGCAAAATACGACACTATTATAACAACAACAAATGATATAGACCGACCAGAGCCATCTGCAATACACCATTGTCAGGATCATGACAAAGCAAGTGACAAAGAGGTGGCACAAATGGCAATTACAACGCTTGCTTCTATGGCAACGAGCATACTCAATATTGGTACCGATTCACATAATCCAAAGGTGGTAGGTACTAATGTGATCAATATCTTAAGCAGTTTTGTAAATCTTGTGACCTTTGCAATGAGAAATCCACAGCTTGTCGAGTTGTTGAATGATGACCTGTTTCAGGATACTCTGCGTACCTATATTGTCAGAAGCTTAATCGATAAGCAACCAGATATGCTTGATGAAACAATGTAACAGAGATCAAAAAAGGAGATTGAAATGAAAAACGTCAATAGTGTGTTGGTTGTCGCTATCGCAATGATAGCATTCAAGGTCATGTCCGTTGAAAAAAGTAACATTGAAACAACTATTGGAAAGTCGTTTGTGATCGCCTTGCCAGAAAATCCAACGACAGGTTATACTTGGTTCTGGCAGGTAAGTGACGATGTTCAAAAACGGGCCATTGAACTGAGCCGTAAGGAATTCGTAGCAAAAGAGCCGAGCATGATCGGCAGTGGTGGCACTACCCGGTTTACGTTTAAGGCCATGCATGCAGGGACTGTGCCTATTGTACTGACATTAAAGCGCATCTGGGAAAAAAATAGCGATGTTGACCAAAAACGGTTTGATGTGATAATACATCCTAAGAAGCACAAAAAAGCCAAAAAATAATCAGGAAATAATTGAAAAATTTTAAGTTTGGAGTCCTTGCAATCAAAATGGGGCCATAGCAAACAATTTATATAGAAGTTGCGCCGATTTGTTTGTCAGAATGGGTATAATTTTAAAACGTAGGCTACTCATTTTTAGCTGCTTTTTTAGGGGCTAATATAAATACCATGAGTAGCCTAAAATCTTTTTCAAAAAAATTCTATTTTTCCGAGTATTTTTTCAAAAAATCTTAATCTTGCGATCAGATCGCTTAATCGCAGTATCGGCTTTAAGATAAGGCTTTTTCGAGCAGACGCCCTGGATAATTTTAATTAAATATTGACAAATTGAACTAATATTTGTTAGATTGTTGTTACTAGGTATCCTAGGACGCCTAAAGTATGGTTATTACATAGTGTAGTATATGTTATGAAAGGATTTTCTATATGAAAACTTCTTTTAATACTAAACTGCTCCACAGTTTGGTAGTTATTGTAGGTATATCTATCAGTTGCCTCATTCGAGCCGCAGCGCCAGAAGAACCAGGCCAGCAGCCTTATAAAAGACATCCACTTGCGAGATATATCGGTCTCGGTGCGGAGGAAATAAAACCCTATGTTACACCACCTGTCGCACCACCACCCCCAGTAATTACACCAAGGCCTTTAACCCCGGCCGAGAAAGAAATGGTCAATTTCGCACAAGAAATAGAGGCTCAATTACGCAAACACGGTATTGAAACATCGACGGTAGACCCAAATTACCCAGTAAATAATGTATGGTTAGAGAAAATACATGGTCAAGAAATATGTCACGCAAACCGTAAACACGTTGATCTGTCGGATTGCGTAAGATATGCTGAAACTCGGCATGAATGTCTACCGAATGTAGCATTACTGTACAAAATTCATCTTATGCCTAAAGATCAAGATTTTATACCTCTTCTGATTGATTTGGCTGAATTTGCCTATGCAAATAAAGAATTCGCGAATCTCATTTATAAGGCAAAGTGTTTGCCGATTCTTGAATCTGATCCCAATGCACATGCAATGGCTCTAGAAAAACAATGGCCTAAAATAGTTTTATATATATCAGCCGGCAAGTATGATGCTCAAAAAGCTCTAAACATGTTATATGAACGTTATCGTGCCAAAGAAGGCCTTAATAGAGCCCCAAGATTTAATCAAAAAGTAACGAGCCTTATTTATTTTGCACAAGGAGATGGCGACAACAAAGAGAAATCGCATTTGCATGGTTTTTTTGAGCAGCCAGACATGATTTATTTAAAACATGAACCAAAAGATCCTATACAGGATTACCATCTGGTAGATCCGGGTACAGGAGCACGTCTATAATTCTGTAATAATCAATATAGTTTTTATAAGATGATTGGCATGAAAAAAACATACCAATCATCTTTTTTTGGCAAATTAATACCAATCCGCTGTCAATAGCTAAGCACAATTCATCCAGTGGAATCCAGTTAAATTTTTGATAAATAGCGATGTCGATCAAAAATGGTTTGATCTGATTATATATCCCAAAAAGCACAAGAGAGCCAAAAAATAGTTTTTGATCTCTTTTTCTAATCGTGCTGCAATTAAAATGGCGCCATTGCATACAATTTTGTATGCAATGGCGCCATTCATTCTTTAAAGTAAACTGAGCTTATCGTTGTCGGTCAATATGAAAAATATGGCCTTCCTCGTCAAGATACACAATGTCGCCAGGACCAACTTGGAATGGGGTAAGTCGTTCGAAAAGTCCGCGCTTTGCCCAAATCCTTTCCTGAAGAGTAGCTGTTGAAACATAACTTGTATGCCCTAGTCTAACTGCATCCCACGGCAAACGAATTATACCTGCTGCAGGGATTTGGTTGACTTCTGCAACAACAGGTTCTGGCTGTTCAAATTGAGCTACTGATTCTGCCAGTGATCTAGGCGGATTGGCATGCATTTGGTTGGGATCTATGCCTATACGTATGACCATAGCTCTGTCTGTGTTATTAACAAAGAAAATAAATTGCCTCCTGAGATCTTGTAACAATCTATAGATTTCATGCAACATTGGTGGAGCAAATGTATATCCACCAGAGGTTGTACGATAATAATTAACTAAATCGGCATATCTTGCTGCTGGATTTCTGTTGAGCCATTCTGTAGCAATTGTTCTCGCTATTTCCTCAGTCAAGGCAGGGACTGCGAAAGTCATTTGGCCGAATTGCGAAAGTTCACCTTGAACAGGAGCTTTTGGTAGAGCTGTTGTTACGCCGAGTGTAGAAGGCGCAGGGGCCGCTGCAGGGATTTCGTGTCGCTGTTGTTCTAAAGCATGTTTTCTAGCCATGAACCAGTCGAAAAATTTAGAAGTTGCTTCATTTTCAAAATTAATATGTCGTTCCATGATGTCAAGCAATTTTGCGGGTCCGATAGTTTGTATTACCTGGGAAGCTATGATGACTGCACGGTCGAAATCGTTATTTTGAAGAGCCACAATCAAGCGGGCAGGGTCAGCGTTTTTGGTTCCCTCGGCAGCTTGAATCTCGCATGTTGCGATTGCCATACATGCAATTATCATTACAAATTTGACGTTAAATGGATGTACTTTCATTTTTTTCCTTTATAAGTTATTTCACTACGATATATTTAATGGCTATTACTAACTGTATATAAAATGCATAGGGGTAAATGGTTGTGTCTAAATACTTTTTACTTATTTATCACCTCTCTTTCGCCATTCGATTTTTCAATACTACTTATCGAAGGGCATGAAATTTTTTGCCAAATATACACCAAGCAATAGTTGGCAAGGCAGCACTAATCTAATATCATGATATCATTATAATATCATAATTGTCAATAATTTTGAAAAAATTGCTGAGGACGATTCCATGAAAGATCCTTATGTATCAGGGATATTGGCCCTTGCACGTTTAAAATTTAAATATTTAGACTTAAATTAAGACAATATTTTGAATTAAATTTATTGAAATATTTATATATTATTGACAATTACGAAATAAGGCAGATATATTGTTAATAGATAGGGGGCATATGGTATTTAATAAGGCAATAAATGAGGAAAGTTAATAGTCATTTTATGTTACGAGACTGGAGGGATGCACTAAGTGAAAAAATAATTTTGAGTTAATAGTGAGAATACTATGAGTAAGGTTATAAAAAAGGAAAAAAAGTGAAGATGAAAAATGTGATACAAGCGTTTCTGATATTGATTGTATATATAATTATGCCTTTGATAAAATTGGAGGCGTCATGGGGGCCCACAAGTCGGCTTTCCGAGAAAATAAAAAAAGAAACAGTTAAGCCATTGCCTGCAGGTTGTAAATTGTTGATCGAGAATATTAACCAAGCTACCGTGCAAGGCAATACTCCAGAAATAAATAAATATATCGATCAAATAGAAAAGAACTATGGGAAGGATGGATTGCTAGGGCTTTATGCAGACGAAGGTTTTGAGTTTGCCGCAAAGTTTGATTCCGTTGTGCAAAATATTCGAAGCGATGTTAAAGAGAGAATACAAAAACTATCCGTAGTGCAACAACGTCAGGAAACTATTTCACGGCCAGCAAGGCCTTTGCCACGGCCGCCAGCAATAGTAGCGCCCAAACCCTCTGAACAAGTCGAAATAACTCATGAAGTTATAGGTAAAAGAAGAACGCAAAAGGAGGCAGATCTTGATAGGCTTGCGAAGACTTTACAGGAAAAAGGCATTCCTGTCGAGATTAGGCAAGGCGAACTTTGGCTTAAGAATGAGGTTGGCTTCAATGGCCCTAGGACACAACAGCGGACAGGTAAACAAGACTTACTAGTCAAAGATGCGAGTTATTTATCGCCTGAATATACGCTTGGGCCTGAATATAGCCCTGAATCCTGGCCAATATTTAAAAAATTAGTGTTGCGGTATAAAATTCATCTTATGCCTAAAGATGAGGATATTGTGGATGTGGTATTAAGGCTATGTACCTTAATAAAAAAATATCCAGCATTGCAGCAAGGGATTAGTGATTTAAAAATAATACCGGTACTTGAAGGCAATATGCTGCCGGAATGGCAAAAACTCCCTAAAATAGTAGTATATGTTGATACCGGTAAAGCTAATGCGCAAAATGTTTTAGATATCATTTATAATGAATTTAAAGGTATGCATGGACTTAAACGATCTCCTCGATACAATGAAAAGGTAACTGATCTCATTTATTTTGCGCAAGGCAACGGTGATGATAAAGGTGATAATAAACCAAACGACTGTTTTGAGCAACCAGATAGGGTTTATTATAAGAGCGATGTTACTGGCATACACCAAGACTATCATTTGAAAAATCCCGCAACTAAAAAATGAAGAACTGAGTTGATGCGAAAATCTTAAGTGGCATTGGTTGACTCGAAAGTCAGCCAATGCTGTCTCAGGCCCCAGAGATTAATTTTAAAAATAAATAGCGATATTGACCACAAACAGTTTGATGTGATTATGGTCCCGGGTTTTTATGCCGGGACCAAATAAAATCTATCTGATGTTTCTTAGATTTAAGCAAATGCCACCAAAGGGGCGGCTGCAGCAGCATGTTCAGCCTGCGCTTGAGCCGGCTGTTCTGGCTCATTCAGCCATGGGTTTGCTGCTCTTTGTTCGGCTGTTAAACGTGCGCCATGCTCTATCAATAAATTTGTCATTTGCCGGTTGCGACTCCTTATTGCAATATCTAAAGCAGTTTCGTGTGCAGTATTTTGGACGCGAGCATTTGCGCCGCGGCGTAAAAACAGTTCTGCAAGTCTTACGTTTCCTTGTGTTGCTGCAAGATGCAAAGGAGTATTGCCTTCTCGATCAGCACTATGAATAGGTGCACCTGCTCTGACTAATGCCTCAGCGATTTGGTCGGCAGCAGTCACATGTTCTGCATCGAATGCCCCAATGGCGCGTCTTAAAGGCGTATGATTCGCATCTGCATGAACCATGTGCGCACCGCTGTTAATGGCTATGCGAGCTCTTTGTACTTCCCCTTCATTGATTGCATTGTGCAAAATTCCTGTAAACCAATGATCGACAGTTCCAGGTCTTATTTGCGTGAGATATTGTGCAACATGTTGATGGGTTGTTAGAGCTTGAGCAGTTCGACCATCAGCCGTTTGCAATTGATCGTTCGCCCCATGTTGAACTAACCAACGTGCCATCTCCAATTGGCCTGCTGCTGCAGCGATATGAAGTGGACTGCGCCTTGCTGCGTCGTCTGTCACGACATCAATATTTTCACCATAATGTATTAAGCGCGCAACAACATCAATGTGACCATTGGCTGCCGCATAATGAATCGCATTAAAATGTTGAGCATCGCTTAATCTTATGTTGGCGTCATGCAAAAGGAGAAATTCTACAATGTCTGCGCGTCCCTGCTCGCAAGCAATATGGAGTGCGGTTTTGGCACCCTCGAACCTGTGATTAACATCAGCACCAAGTCTGAGCGCACATGAGATTAAGTATCTATTATTGGAGCGTAGCAATCTGCGGGCGGAATTTTCTCGAATGTTGTTGATAGCATAACGTACAAAGGCACTACGGGCTACAAAAAATGCTCCCAAGCCTCCCAATGATGCTCCCAGGGCAATGCTCTTTTTAGGATGTTTCTTTATAAGTGCGAGCGAAGATCTGTATACGATTCCAGGTAAAGCGATAGATGCGCGAGCACCTTTCATGGTCTGTTCAGCAGATGCGCGATATAGTCGAGTAATCGTATTGTACGCACGGTGGGCTTCATGGCCAGCCCTATCCGACACTTCTCTCAAGACCCCTGGAATTGTATGCAGTATCGAAGAGCTTTTGGTGATTCCTTGATGCATTAATTCGTTGATTTTCTGCATGCCATGTGCAGAACCTGTATACACAACTAAACTTGTTATACACAATACTTTTAACGTTGTCTTTTGCATATGATTCCTTATTGTTACTGGGCTGCAACTGGTGCTACAGCTTCAGCTGCAGGACCTTCAACAGCCCATAGATTTGCTGCTAACTGTTCGGCGGTCCAGCGTGCTCCACGCTCTCTTAACAAATGTACCATTGGTCGATCATGATTTCTTAATGCGATGTCTAACGGCACTTCATGGTGATTATTCTGGGCTCTGACATCAGCGCCATGATCCAAAAACAGACCTGCAAGTCTTGCATTATTATGTGTTACTGCATAGTGTAATGGTGTGTCGCCATTGGCATCTGCTATTCGTATCGGGGCGCCTGCTTGAACCAAGGCGTCTGCAATATCATCCAGGGGAGTAGCAACATGACGGTTATGCTCTCCAATGGTACGCAATAGTGGTATATGTTCAGGGATTGCGTCTGCTAGCGAAGCACCGCTGTTAATAGCTACGCGAGCTGCTTGTACATCCCGGTCATCAATTGCATTATGCAACATACGCGTAAACCAATGACCTTCACGGGCTGGAGGTATTTGATCAAGATAATGCCTAATGTCTTCGGGGTGATAATGAAGATAGAGGGGGGCGATGTGATAGTCTCTTTCGGTCGCTTGTCTTGGAGTTCTTCCAACTACGTCAAGCTGAAGAGCATTCGCGCCGTGTTGTACCAACCATCGGACCATAGGCAATTGAGCATGTGCTGCTGCCAGATGAAGAGGGCTACTCAAATTCCCCATTGTAGCGACATTAATATCTTCACCAGCGCGAACTAAGCGATCAACAATTGCAATGTGGCCATTTTGTGCTGCATAATGAATTGGTGTTTTGCCAAGCCAATCTGTTGCTCCAATGTTAGCACCTTGAAGAATTAGGTAATCTACAATATCAGCATTTCCTTCTTCAGCGGCAATATGGAGTGCGTTTTTGTTGTCTGTAAACCTGTGATTGATATTTGCTCCGAGCCTGAGAGCCCATTCGATTAATCGTCTATTATTCGACCGCAATAATCTGTTGGCAAAAAGTAGTTTTGTTGCACGGGCAGCATTGCGTGCAAAACGGCTACGAGCAAAAAGCCATGCTCCCAATGCGCCTAGGACAATGCTTTTTTTAGGATTTTGTTTTGCAAATGTGATGGTTTGTCTGGCGGCTTTTCCAGGTAATGATGCCAGAGCGCGTGTTCCGTGTACTACACCACGAAAGGTTCCCCTTACAACTTTTCCAGGTAATGCTACCAGGATGCGTGCTCCATGCAAAGCTCCCTTTGCCACTTTTAAGCATATTATAGCTGATCCGCGTAATCCATAGTGTATCCCATTGGCTATTGTTAATAGAGATCTCTTGAAAGTTTCTCCTATGTGGTCATCAGATAGCCGAGTACTCAAATCGGAGGGTTGGTTCATACCATGTGTATTGGCAACAAATGTTGCCAGAAATGTTAAGCATAATATTTTTAAGATTATTTTTTTCATATGTTTTATCCCTTAACAATGAACTAAAAATAAACAGGATAGTTTTAGGACCTTTTAATTATAAATACCTATGATAAATAATCAAATGGGGTCCCCTCAACTTTATAGTCCTCACCCCTTTTGAAAATTATTTGAAAGCACGGTAAAATAAAATAAATAAATTCTTGTTTTAATATATATGAAATTAATATAATTTCTATTTAAAATTATACAAAATGGGGTTGATCGTGGCTAAACAAAACTCAGCCGCTTTAGTGCTATTGTTTATCGGAATACTATCCTGTGCCAATCTTTGTTGCATGGATAATTCATCTGACCTTCAAACGCCCGATCAACAAGCTATACCGAAAGTTCATGGTGCCCAATCAAAACCGCTCGTTATTATTTTAACAAGTAATGGTGGAGGGGGTCACATGTCAGCCACTACAGCTATCATTGACTATCTTAAAGATCAGTTTACTGTTGAACAGAAATTTGTTCTGGAAGATTCATTACCGTTGCAATCGATTGGCGTTAGTGGTGAGCAAACATATAATGCAGTTGTAAGACGCATACAAAATTGCACTATTTTAAATGGCATTTTTTGGGCAGGATATGGCTGGTTTAAATGGAATGCACCACGTATCGATGCTGCTTTGAGGACATATTTACAAGAGAAAAAACCATGTTTAGTCATATCTGTTGTGCCACTTATCAATTCTATTGCATGCAGAGTAACTGCTGATCTTAATATCCCTTTTTTGTTGAGCCCTACCGACATCGATGTCTACACCTTCCTGTTGGATGTTGATGGAGCTCATCACCCATGTTTTAGATTCAATGCTATGTTCCAAGATGCCCAGATAGAAAAAAGTGTGCAATTGGCCAGTATTGCTCCTCGATCGATCTATCACATTGGATTTCCATTGCGCAGTGATTTTTACGAACCAAAAGATATTCAAGCTCTCGCACAAGAGAGAAAAATTGATTTAAGCAAACCGGTGCTTCTTTTATTGATGGGTTCGCAAGGTTCGCAAACAATAATTGAATATGTACGTCGCTTGACTGAAGTACCTATACCTTTTCACCTTATTGTATGCATTGGACACAATGAAAGTTTGCGTCCTGAGATAGAAAAAGTTGCTCATTTTAAAGAAGCCTCTACATACACAATCCAGGGGATGACGCCTCGCATGTCAGATCTTATGGCTCTTGCCTCGCTCTTTATAACTAAATCGGGCACCGCAAGTGTCTGTGAATCTATTCAGATGAGACTGCCGATGCTTCTTGATGCCACGGTCCCTTTAATAAAGTGGGAGCAGTATAACCATGAATTTGTCGATCGGCATAAACTTGGTGTAAGTATTAAAGAATTTGATCTTATAGCACCCATAGTTACATCAATGCTTCATACTGACACATACAGGACATTCAAACAGAATTTTGAACCGTTTGTGCAACACGATACGCCTGACAGAATGAGGGAACTTGCACAATCAATGTTTATTCGGCATACCATGCCAGCTAAGCTATAACGTTTGCTGATACGCAACATAAAGAGCAATTGAACCTGCAACAGCCGCATTAAGGCTTTCAATATTGCCTGGCATTGGTAGTGTCATATGCTCATCACATGTGTCAATCCAAGGTTCAGGTATTCCATGAGCTTCACTGCCAACTACCAATAATGAATCTTTAAAATCAATCTCATGAGGGTTTTTGCCTTCTGCGACGACGAGTGCCACCAATGTGAGCTTTTGTTTAGTTTTTGCCTTGATTAAGGTGTCCCAGTCAAGACGAAAAATATCAAGATGAGCGATATAGCCAGCTGAGGATTGTACAACCTTAGGACTATAAGGATCAACGCTAGAAACAAGAACAACCGTGCGTTTATTCATGGCGGCAGCCGTACGCATTAAGGTGCCTAAGTTCCCTGGATCGGCGATTTTTGCCAAGACAAGTCCTGAGCTCATTTTTGTAATAGAGGGTTTAGGTGGTATAGGAAAGACACCAAGTACGCCGCTTGGCGTGACAGCTTGGCTCATCTTTTCCATAACGTGAGAGGATACTAAGGTTATCTTTTTTTCTGAAACGATGGGGCTCAATTGTTTTGCATGTTCTTCATCAGTGACGTAGATTTGGTCAGGTTTCAGGCCGGCATTCATGAGTGTTGTGCATATACGGGTGCCTTCTGCAATAAATCTCCCCTGAGTTGCTCGTTCTTTGGTCGAGCCTAGCTTGGCTATTTCTTTAATCTCTTCGTTACTTGTTGAGGTGATTGTACGTATGGTCTGTGGTTCCGTTCTGTCCAGTCTGGTCATCTTTTACCCATCGAGTTACATCATAATTACCTAAAGCATAATCGCGCATATACTGTATCCGGTCGCGGTCGCCAAGATATGATCCAAAATAAAGAACATATTCGGTTGAACTTGAGCCTGATGTTTTAATAATATCGCCATATCTAACTGTTGCAACTGGTTTGCCAAAGCGTTCTTGAGTTTCACGTATTGCAATGCCTTTTGCAAGACAACTTTCAATTACCTTCTCGTTGCCTAGATACATAAGGACATGATTAATACGACCTGGTCGATCGGGATAGGCAAAAAAGATAAGATCTCCTGGTTTTAGCAGACTGCCATGCTCAATCTTAGCACTGCGCAACCACATAGGATGGGAATTGCGCGGTAATTCAAGACCGCAAGCTCTATAGGCCAGGTTAATTAAGCCAGAACAATCGCAGCTCGGCGCACAGTTCAAGTTGTTGATTGAATGTGGACTGCGTCCACCCCAACAAAGAGGTCCGCCTACAAGCTGTTGTGCATTATTAACAACGGTAGAGCGCAATGCCATTTCCGGTTCAGTAGCCTGAGTTTTTATATAGTATATGTCATCTGTTTTGATTGTGCCCCTGCGTCCATCAGGCAGGGTAACATTACTCTGATTGCCTGTGTCATTAGGGCTGTAGAGCTTAGTTCCCATCGGTACCGTTAAGGATGTTCCATCTTGCAATGTAATATCTGTCCATGGTTTTTTCACAACAAGGTTTGTTTTGTACGGGATTGCCGCTTGTTGAAGCTGGTCACGTTTAATATATCCTACCACATGTTCATAGTCTTTCTTGCTGTTGCTATAGCCATATTGTTCAGGAAGTTTGATCTTAAGCCAGCCATTGCTCAGATTTTCAAGACAGATAATGTTTTCATTATAAAGGACTTGGCTGTCCTGAGCAGGATCGCGCAATTGCGGTGGCAGTGTTTGGATAAAGCGTTCATAAAATCGCCCGAACATATCCTGACTTGCCTTAACATCATGCTCTGTGCCTAAGACATAATCGATGGGGACAGTTCGTATGCTAGCAACGGGTACGCTTACGACCATAGTTTGCTCATACGCAGACGATGTCAAAAACGTACCTAAAAGCATCCAGAGAGCAACCTTCATACAAAAACTCCTTCTTTTAGAATTTGGTAATGCTGTGATTTTAAATAATGTGACTTCGATCTAACAAATTATACCAATAAACTGTGACTTATTACCAATAGTAGGCTTTTTTTGTAAAAATCATTAATTATTCCACGAATGCCAAGGCTGATCTTTTAATATTTGACAAGTATGATTTTTAGCATCAATTTTATTGTTGAATGGCTCCAAAACTATCAGTTTGTGCAAATCCTGCGATAATTTGTAGGGCATTAGGTTGAAGGTGCTGTGCTGGAGAATTATGGCCTAGACGAGGAAGTTGGGGTGTGGCAAGTGCCGTGATTCGTGAAGCTATGCGGCTGTCATGCCAAACCCGAGCTGTTCCATCGCTCGATGCAGTTGCAATGCGCAATCCATCTGAACTGAATGTAGCTGATAATACACTGTTTTCATGTCCTGCCAATATAGCTCCAGGAGTGCCCGTGAGTGCATCCCATACGCGCGCTGTTCGGTCGCCAGATGCAGTAACAATAAGTGAGCCATCAGGGCTGAAAGCTACAGAGCGGATCGGGTTCCCATCATCGCCTCTGACCATAAGTATAGGAGTACCTGTGTGTGCATCCCATATGCGCACTGTTCCGTCGGCAGATGAAGTCGCAATCCGAGATCCATCAGGACTGAAAGCTGCTAAAAATACTATATTTTCATGTCCTGCCAATGTGCGTATATGCGCGCCTGTGTGTGTATCCCATATCCGAGCTGTTCTATCACTTGATGCAGTCACTATGAGATTTCCATCAGGACTAAAGGCAGCTGAATTTACTGAGTTTTCATGGCCTGTAAATGTGTGCAAAAGAGTACCCGTATGCGCATTCCAAGTGCGAGCTGTTCTATCACCAGCTGCAGTTAAAATAGAGTTTCCATCAGGACTAAAAATTATCGAATAGATTCCTAGGGCATGGCCTTGCAATGTATGTTCAAGAGTGCCTGTAACTGTATTCCATATACGGCCTGTGTTGTCGTTGGATGCAGTCGCAATATGCAATCCATCTGGACTGAAACTTGCTGAATTCAAATAACCTCTATGACCTTCCAAGGTAAGTCTACAAGTACCTCTAAGAACATCCCATACACGAGCCGTTTTGTCATTCGATGCAGTTACAATTAAGCTTCCATTAGGGTTAAAAGCGGCAGAATTGACTGCGCTGCTATGACCTGTCAATGTGACAGTTTGTATGCCGTCAGTTAAGGCACCGGCTACAATAGGTTGGGGCCAATAGGTTAATGCGGTTGTAAGAAGTAGGATGGTAGAGAAAACTGATTTTGAAACCATGTTAAAGGCCTCCATTTAAAAACAAATACTATTGCTGTTATAAATAGCTAACTAAAAATAAGCATATTTATATTATGCCCATAATTTCAAAATGTCAAATATTTTCAAGTAAGTTCAATAGGCACTGTTTTTTAAAAATTTTTTATTAAATTAAGAAGGGGTCCGGATGCTCTCATCTAAAGGTTTGTCATGTTAGGAGTCGTAAAAATTCCTGTTCTTTTTTTTGCATGAGAGCATAGTCCTGATCTGTTTCATGATCATAGCCAAGTAAATGACAGATGCCATGGACCAATAATATCGGCAGGCGATCTTTTTCTGGCGTATCAGACCAGCGCTCATTGGTCATCACAAATTCAAGCGAAATAATAAGATCGCCCAGATTTGCCTCATCAGGGCTTTGGGGTACGATAGTTTGACCTGCTTTCAGCTCCGTATAATAGGGAAAGGACAAGATATCGGTAGGGGCCTGCTTATGCCTATATTCTTTATTGTATGCAGCAATTGTCTTGTTGGTTGTAAACCAAATGCCGATATCAAAATCTCCGTACCCGAGAGGATCAAGCACTTTCTGTACCATTTTTGTGATGGTCTGTTTATCTACCTGATAGTTGCGTTGCGTATTTTTAATAAGAATCATAGTTGCTAACCTTTAATATCAGCACGAAACTGCCGCATGGAGATTCCCACCGTCGTCGCGCATACTTGGCTCGTTGATCTCATTAACTTCATAAATAACTTCGAGCGCCTGGGTGACACCTTTGATTATTTGATCATATTTTTTTAGAGCGTCGCCAAGTTCGATAGTTGGTAGATGAATGGTCAATGTATTGAGTGTCGTCTTGAGCGATAACTGCCGTTCTGTTTTGAGCTTTCTGACCTGTGCAACTAGTGATATAACGCAATTGGCGACATTTTTGCTGTGTTCAAAAACATAGGGTTGTTGAATAGTTGCATAGCGAGTTTGGTGTATCGATGTTGTGCCAACTGAGAATCTATATACATGCTGATAGAGAGTTTCGGTAACATGGGGCAGGTATGGTGCATACATCTGTAAGATTCTTAACCCCACGCAATAAAGCGTCCATTGTGTTGCGCAGACCTGTCCGACGGTATAGGGAGCTGGATTAAAGAGCTGATCTTTAATTATTTCAAGGTAGTTATCACAAAAATCGTTCCAAAAGAATCGTTCAATAGAGTCCAGTGCAAGGCTGAATTCATTTTTTTCAAGATAGCTTTGATATGCTGTAAAAGATTCAGTTGAGCGCTGTAGTATCCATTCGTTGATTGCGCCAAGATCTTCTGGCACCGCGCTTTCATTACAACGTTGCATATGTTCATGAACGAATCTAAATGCATTCCAGAGTTTAACGATGAGTTTCTGACCTATCTGGATCTGGCTTTCAGAAAATGCGATATCTTGACCAAGTGCTCCTGAGGCTGTCCAGAAACGAATTGCATCTGCAGGGTACCGTTTTAAAAGTCCTTCAGGGGTGGTATCGGCTCCACCTTTTGATTTGGAGATTTTGCCACCGGTGTCGCTCAGAACGTGGCCTGAAATAACAATCGATTCCCATGGAAGTTCTTTGTCATGCATCCATGCTTTTACTATCGTATAAAAGGCCCAAGTTCTAATAATATCATGGGCCTGTGGGCGCATGCTCATAGGCAGAAACGCTTTTGTGCCGTTGTCCTGGAATATATGGCCTTGTTCTGATTTTACAACCAAGTCGTACACAATATAGGGGGTCAACGACGAGGTGTTCCATGTGTCCATAATGTCTGTGTCAGGCTTGATATGAGTGCCTTTGCATTCTGGGCAGTGACCAGTATAGGGAGTTTCTTGTGGATCTACCGGCAGATCTTTAAGATCAGCTAATATGGTATGGCCGCAGCTTTCGCAATGCCAAGCGGGGAACGGGATACCATAAAAAAGCTGCCGCGAAATACACCAGTCCCAATTGAGATTTTGTACCCAATCAATATAGCGTGATTTCATAAATGATGGGGACCATTGGATGCGATCAGCAAGTTCTAAGAATTCTTTTTTATAATCTAAGATGCGAATGAACCATTGAGATAAAACGACAAACTCTATTTCCTTTTTGCAGCGTTCGTCGACATTGACCGAATGGACAATTGGTTTTTGACCGCGTAACAAATTTTGTGCCGTGAGTTCTTGAATAATACGTATTCGTGCATCTTTTACATTGAGCCCGGCCAAAATACCGGTACTTTCAAGGAATTTTCCGGCGTGGTCCAGTATGCGCTTGTAGGGCAAATTATGTTTTTTATACCAGGCAACGTCAGTTTTATCGCCGAACGTGCAGCACATAACAAGTCCTGTACCCTTGTCTATGGCAACTCCATCATCGGCAATAACCGGAACCGTAAAACCAAAGACTGGCACGGTGGCAACTGTGTCTTTTAAATGTGTATATCGATGATCTTCTGGATTATAGAGGAGTGCAACGCAGGCAGGGAGCATTTCAGGTCGCGTAGTACCTACAATAAGTTCGTTCCCAGCAGCATCTTTAAAGACAATATCATTAAATATCGATTCTACTTGGGCATCCTCAAGTTCTGCTTGCGCAACTGAGGTGCGGCAGGTAGGACAGTAAAGTGCTGGATCAGCTTTTCGGTAAATGTACCCTTTTTTAAATAGTTCAATGAATGATTCTTGAGATATCTGTTGAATCCGTGGTGAAATAGTTGAATAGAACAGATCCCAGTCGATTGAAAAACCCAAATTTGTCCAGAGATTTCTAAATGATTGACCCATAAGTTCTGTCTCTTCGAGGCAGATGCGCACAAATTCAGATCGAGGCATTGTGTGTTTGCGGATTTCACGCTTTTTTTCAACAAATCGCTCTGTTGCACGACCATTTCCGTCAACGCCAAATGGATAAACGACCGAAAATCCATTCATTCGTTTATAGCGGGCGATAATATCTGTTTGGGTATAGGAAAACACATGGCCGATATGCAGGGTGCCGGAAGCTGTTGGTGGCGGCGTGTCGATAGTAAAAGATCTGCCGGGGTTGTTTTCAGCTTTATAAACGTTGTTTTGTTGCCATAAGGCACGTGCTTCTTGTTCTGCTATCGAATGGTCATATTTTTTATCCATGGGTTTTTCGCTTTATTTGCGGGTTTTTCAAGAACTAAGTACGGTACATATGCCATTGTACCAAAGAATAGGATTTTGGGGTAGAGCGTAACGTGCTCTTTTGGCTAAAATCGGTCAAAAGATTAAAAAGCTTCTTCGCTATTTATAATATCTTGAAAAAGCCTAGCATGAGGAGCTCTTTTTGTAGAAATCTTTCTCAAAAAAAGCTGCTGATGCCAGGCTTGTTTCGATCCCAATCTAAAGATCAGTAGGCAAATTAGAATGGATTCGAAAGGAATGTATAGAGTGGCATTATTCGTTCACGAATTATGTGATCAGATGTCCAATCTGTTTTTGCAAGTGAATCTGCAATTTCAAAAATTAGATGATTGTCGCGGTCTCGTCCTACATGGATGGCAGCCCAGTGGCCAGCATGACTATAAAGAATAACAAGATTGTCGCTATTCTTCTGTTTAAAATCGTCGATAATCATTTTTTCTATTGGATCAGCACCCGCAGAGCTAGATACTCCAACTGCCGAAAGGGCTGCTTTACCACCATAGCTACACTGTTGATCGCATGCTATAACTGCGTATGTGTTCATGCATCCGTCATGATCTAGTAATGTTTGAATCTCTTCTACATTTAAATTATCATAATACCCAACGGGCTCATTATTACGGGGGCCTTGCTTGTGGTTCCTGATATTTGATATTGATATTAACCACTCTCTAAACTTATTAGCAAAAAAGCGTCTGTCGTTCATCTGCTGCTTCTGACCGTTTACAAAACAAAATGTATTGAATGCTGCATAATAGCCACACCAATTAGTACTCTCAGCGAGGGATTCGGGATGAGGCAACTGGCAGAGTACGGGAAGTTGAATAACTTCAGCCTCGGGGATGCGAATATGCTTAGGCAGCGGAATAAACTGAACAATTGATTTTTGACTTCGCGGGTCCATCTGTTCAGCGACCAGGCGTTCATCAGCCGTCGAACGGGGCAAGCCATAAGTAGCCACTATTTGATCAATGCCGCGAACAGCAGCGGTTTTCGATTCGCCTTTTGAAGTAGATGCACCTGCAGTAGATGCACCTGCAGTAGATGCGCCTGAGGTAGATGCGCCTGAAGTAGGCGCGCGGTCTAATATTTCTTGTATACGGTTTTCTATACCCATTTTTTCTTTTTCGAGTGCGGCAATTTCAGCAAGAAAGTCTTTGTCGCCAGTACCTCGCAGAACGTCTATCGTATCAGCGATTTCTTGGTTCCTCGCGATAAGTCCATTCAAGTCCAACCCTGCATAACCAGCGGGTCGCTGCGCAGACGGTATTTCGCTTCTCCCTTTAATTTTCTGGGAACCCGTTGGGCCCTCTTGCTTCCAACCCTGCGATGTTTTTTTCCATGTACCAAAACAGATCCCATACCCAATCAAAGAACAACACACAAAACCTATACTAAGTTTTAGCAATTTGACGCTCATAAATATTCTCCTTTTAATCATTTTCGCCAAATATATGATAGTTCTTACTATCTACATTATAGCATCCTTTACTGTCATTTTTATCATGCTCTCACATATATATTGTCCTTTCTGTAATAGGTTTTTTTTAAACCATCAAACATTTCAGATTCAAGTTGAAAATTGATTTTGTAATGTCATAAACAGTATAATCAATTAGATAAATAAAAATAAAGAAAGTGATTTTACAAATAGAGCGATTTCACCAAAAAGTCTTTATTTTAAGCTGAAATAAATCAGTGAAACTAAAAGATCGATAGATTGAATTTTTTGGAAAAAAGCAGAAAATATAGTTTTTTCAATAATTGTAATCCATTTTACGATACGGAAGGGCCTATTATCGTGCGGGCTGGCTTTTGATTGCCAGCCCTATTTCATGAACATTTATTCTTGAACATGATGGTGATGAAGTCTAGCTTTATGCTGTAGAACAATTACCGCAGCTAATCGCTCAGAAGGATTTCCGGCTGCATCATGAGCAATATTGATCAGCCTTTCATTATCTAAGTGTATGATATTCGTTCTCAAAGTGATCTGATGAGCTTCATGTATCACCCCTTGACGGGCAGCTGCTGGAACGATGTTTAGTATGTTAGTATACATAGCTGCTAGCTGATGCTCTGTAGGTATAGGTAGTTGTTCGTATTCGTGCATATACTCTGAAGCAGAATTGTTACGCATCGAAAAAGATATAGCACATACAAATATTGTAACACCAAACATTATCATTTTCATCTTCATTAGTTTCCTTTTTTTAAATACAATAATTATACTCCCTTTTACGACTTTTCTGGGTTTCTTATCCTTTTTTTCTTTGCTTACATGATAACCACCTTTCGATTACCAGCGAGACAAGTTTATCCAATGTTTTTTTCTATCCAAATAATAAACCTTGTCTAACGCCAATATATTCTAACACTAATATGGCAATTTTATTTTATAATTGTCAATAGATTATGAGAAATATTTCTTACATGGTTTCAGAGACGCATCCTGGTCATTCGAGTTAGTTGCTGAAAATATGACCTTACCTGTTGGTAATGAGAGAAGCGAACTATGAAAAAATGTGGGTCAATAATAGTTTTCGAGATCAGTTGTCGAGAAAAAGAGGAAAAATCCAACTGACGGTTTATTGTACTTCATATGAAATGCGTATAAAGCCGCCTTTTGATTTAATCTTCCGGATGAAAATTCTACCTATTTGACCTGCAGACTTGATATGGGTCCCGCCGCAGCCGCAAGGCTCAAATCCCTGAAATCCTACTATGCGCGCCGATTTGCCTTCAGGGGCTTTGATACCTTGTTGGAGGGCTTGTTCGCAAGAAAGCTCTTGTATGATGACTGGTAGGTTGGCCTCGATTAACGCATCAATATTGGTTTGAATAGCCTGTATCATCTCTGGCGTGTTTGCTATCTCGCCCACATATTCAACGTATGGACTATCTGAAAAGTGGTATCCCTTAGAAGGTTTGACCTGCAGGCCGAGTTGTGTGACAGCGCAGTCGAGTAAATGACCTGCAGAATGAAGTTTTGCATTGCGCATGCGACGATCTTGATCGATTTCAAGTTCGACTGAATCACCTGGGGCAAACATTGCCTGCTGGAATGTTCCCATATGATACACAGTGCCAGAAGCATCAAGTCGGACGTCTGTGACAAGAAATTTTGATTGATCTTTGGTGATAATGCCTGTATCACAGGGCTGACCACCGCCTTGAGGATAAAAGATTGTTTGATCAAGTATGACGGCGGTGCGACCATCTTCAAGCGTCCTTATTTCAAGGACGCTTGCTGTTGATTTAAAAAGATAGGTATCCTGTAGGTAAAGCAATTGAGTCATGTTTTCTCTATTACTCGAGTTGTCTGTTTTTCAGTTTCAATATACCCTGGCATAGATCTGGCTATTTGTTCGAACTCATGAAATCATTCAAGCCCTTGCGGATGACAGGCAGTAGGTACATGATGCCGTAGAGGTTAATAACCAGAACAATTATGGTCATCGTATTTACCAGACTATTAACCAGATTGACATCTGCTATAGCCCCAAAGAACGCGACTGCGCAATAAATAGCGTTAAAGAGCCAGACCATTTTGCCTTTGGTCAAAAATAACCAGACTTCGAGTCCAACATAGGCACAGGCTACAATAGCGCCAAGACCGAAGGTCAATGCCAGAAACATGACAATCCAGTTGCCAAAGAATCCGAATACCGTTGTAAATGCAGACATCGTAAGTGGGGTGCTCGTGAGTCCGTTGTTCCAAACGCCCGTAGCAACGATGCAAACGGTCAAGGTAAATGCCATCATGGTAGTCAAAAAGGCACTAAGCATGGATAGGATAGCGTCCTTGACGGGGGATTTGCTCTTTGTTGCACCAAACATGATAGCTGCAGTACCAAGTCCCGCTTCTGAAGCAAACGCAATACTTGTGGTGCCTGTTCGAAGTGCCTGTTGAATAGTAAAGCCCAAAGCTCCACCAGCAAGTGCCGCAGGAGAAAATGCGCTTGTTACTATCAATTTTAAGGCAGGGACAATTGCAGCCCATTTGACAATAAGGATTGCCAGTGTCGATAAACAAAAAAGACCAACCTTGATCGGTACTATCTTTTGCGATGCTCCTAAAATACGGTGAGCACCACCGAGAACTACATAGATAACACAGGCTGCAAAAAGAGCCCCCATGATATATGTGGGTAGTCCAAGGGCACTTTTAAAGCTTAAAGCTATAGCGTTAACCTGCAAACAATTAGCTCCAGCCAAAATATAGAGAAAAATTGAGAATCCGTATAAGTACGGTAATATGGAACCACCGGCAACATGAGACAAATAGAGCATAGGGCCACCGACCTTAGTTCCGGTGGAAGCTCGCGCGCCAAAATGAAGACTCAAAAATACTTCTGCAAACCTGACAGCCATAAGCAGCAATCCCATGACCAAAATCCAGAAGGCAGCGCCAGGGCCACCGGCCACCAGTGCCATAGCCATCCCGGCAATGGTGCCATTACCCAAATTTGAGTTTAAGGCATTCATTAAGGCTTGGACAGGGGACATATCAGCGCCAGCCTTTGTTTCGTGTTCGCGGGGGGCAAAAAAGTAGCGCCATGCAGCGGTAAAATACCGGATTTGCACAAATTTGAAGGCTACCGTACATATGATACTTGCTGAAACAGCTATGATGATAAACGGCCAGCCCATGATAGCGTTTATGATTGTCGTTATATCCATGCGGATCCTCTTTATTAAGGGTTGATCAATCTTTCAAAATCATCCATTAAGTATATAGATAAATTAAGTTCATGGAAGAATTTATAGCTGTGAAAAAACTATGGCCAATAAAAAATTTGCTCAAATATAAAAAATAGTTATAATTGTTATATAAAGTAAAAATAGTTGAAAACCAATTAATGTATTCAGACAGTATTCTTTTTTTGTAGGTCAAACTAGAATTATTTATAGGTTTAAATACATATGTAAGGATTTGATAATGGTTAATAATAATGTTGTTAAGGTTTGTCTATTGGGGGCGCCTTTTTTAGTTTTATCTGTGGCTGCCATGGAACAGGCTTTAACAAGACGGATAAACATTGTTAATGAAGATGAATCGTCTCTTTATGTTACCATCTGTGAAGTACAAGATCATCCTGAGCAGGAGCCCGAATTGATTTACGAAGGAACTTTTGGCAGGTCGCCGATGCATCCTCGTAAGCATGCGCATGAAGCTGCCGCTCCATTGCCCAGCAGCGAACTAGCTAATATAACCATTCATGACTTAGAAGTAGCTGTATATAGTGCAGAAGATAATTCTCTATGGGGTAGAGCATGGTTGTCAGCTGAGCAAGTTGAAACTTTGGGTTCTTTACGGGTAACTCAACGAGGTCTTAGACTACTTGATGAAGATAACCAACTAGCAGATACTATGCCTCTCGAACGATAATTATTCGGTTTTATCTAATCTGAAAAATATCTATGCCCTTCTCAAGAATCTAAATCATAGAAACTGAGAGGGGTATAATTTTTTAATCCAAGCTGATGGCACGTGTTTTTTGAAAAAAATATGCTAAACTATTGACTTTTCTAATAAAAATATTCTATTGTGATATTAATAGGACTCTATGCGCACGGTCTTTGTATTGTTTTATTATTAATTCTTAATCTTTTAGCGACTGGCTGAAAGATTGCAAGAAGGAGGTTTTATGAAGAAGATATTGTTAATTTTGGCTTGTATGCCACTCGCAATGTTTGGCATGGACAAGGAAAAATCAGCTCAAAATACGCTTAAATTCCTCGCGATGGAACAACAACATAAAGAGGATTGGCTTAATTATAAGAAAGATAAGTATGATGCTAAAATTGACATGATAAAGAAACATAAGAATCAAATGTTTGATTTGAAAAAGAAAGGTATTGAGGAATTAAGCAAGGGCATGGATATGCAATCTTATCTAACAGAGGGCCTTAAAGCTTGGGTCAAATTGCATGAAGAGCAAAACAAGGAATGGAAAGAGCTTTGTGAGACATGGCATAAAAAGGGATCAGATGTTGCAGCATCTCATAAAAAAGAACTAGATTCTTTTAAAGAATCGCTCAATCCACAGCCCCCGGTTAAGGAAGAAAAAGAAGTAAAACCTGAATAAGCAAATGAGGAGGAAGTTTTAGAATCTATGTCTAAGAGCTTCCTCCTTGTATTTTTTAGCCTGATTATATTTTAAGCTACTTTATAGCAAGTAACTCAACATCAAAAATGAGCGTTGCATTGCCGGGAATGACGCTCCCTGCGCCGCGTGCACCATAGCCAAGTTCAGGTGAAATAACAAGACGACGTTTTTCGCCTACCTTCATATCCGCCACGCCCAGATCCCAGCCCTTAATTACCTGGCCGACACCGACATTGAATTCGAATGGTTGGCCTCGATCTACGCTGCTATCAAATTTTTTGCCTTCTTTGCCATTATTGTCAAGCCATCCAGTATAATGGACAGAAACTTTAGCACCTGCAGTAGGTTTTTTGGCTTCTACTGAGGCTTCTTTCAAAATAATATATTTAAGTCCTGGAGCTAATATATTCAATTGGTTATCCTTTGCTTTAAATGTTCCCGAAGCTTCATCTTTTTTAGAAGAAGACCAAGAACAACCACTTGTCACTAAAACGACAGAGACTAAGCATGCTAACGATTTATTCATAACAGCTCTCCGTAAAAAATGGTTAAAAGTATTGACCTGTTTTAGTGTAAAACTTTTTAAAACTTTTTCTACTAAAACTATCTCGTAAAGAAGGAGGGAGCTCGAGAGCCTGAAGCTGTACCGCAATTATAAACTGTTTACTTACTTGCTTGGGTATCAGTTGAATTATTTGCCATGGATGCTTGATCAATCAACTGCTTAATGGCCAGAGCATCCTGATATTTTTCGATTCTATGAACCTTGCCTTCAATAGACTTATTGCGTTCAGCCTTTTTGCCCCACTTATAGATGCCGGTTCCAATGATGAGGTTCAGAAATCCACGGAGTTTGAATTGCAATAGCTGAAAGGCGGCGTATCCTGTCCACGCCATGCCAACCAATTGACGTTTCAGTCCTACGTTATGAGAAAAGTTGTCCAGTTTTGCTTTTTTGATATAAATATTTTGATTAGCAAATTCAAGTAGCTGCTGTTTCATTTGATCAGATAATGCATGTGTTTCCACGAATTCTTTTACGACCTTGACACGATTTTTTTGAATAGCGTCTTCAATATCTTCCATATAAAATGCGCTTGTTAATTGGCAAGAGATGACTGCAATTGCTAATACAAATTTTTGCATTTTCATAATAACCTTAGTTAAACTGTTAAACTATGCTGAAAGTATGCCAAAGAATACAAGGTAGTCAATGCTTTTTTTGTTTAATCACACAAGAGGATAGTTGATTTACGAGCTTTTCAAGTAAAGGTTTTTTTAAGTGTATGTATACCTCAAAAGTAGACCAGCGCTTCAATAGCTCGACTGAGAAAGCTTATTCATTTCTTGGCGCCTAGCTGAAATTGATTCCCGACCAAGATATTTTTATAGTACTTGATAAAAGTGGCTTTTACGTTAAATTGAAAATATAATAAAAATCTCTCGATGTTAATAATTGATCTGTTACCTAAGGAATAATATGATTTTCAACTCAAAGCATATGGTTATTGTTGTTGCGCTGTTGGGTGCTCAATATGCCCATCCCATGGAACGAAAACCAGAGGCCGCTGATTCTGATAAAGTGGCTAGAAGAATTCAAGATGCATCAAAAAATTTGTTTGTAGCTGTAGCCGCTAGGGATCTGCAATGTGTGCAAGCGGCATTGAAAGACGGGGCTGACATTAATACAAGCGATGAAAGGGGCTTGACTCCTTTGCATCTGGCTGTTCATACGGGGCATAAAGAAGTAATAGAAATCTTGCTTGCCGCTGGTGCTGATAAAGATCGCCAAAACAATGAAGGCAGGACTCCTTTGTATCTGGCTGCGCAATGGGGTCATAAAGAAGTAATAGAAATGCTGCTTCGTGCTGGTGTTGATAAAAATCGCCAAGACAATGCAGGCTGGACTCCTTTGCATCGGGCTGCTGCTTGGGATCATAAAGAAGCAGTAGAAATGCTGCTTGCCGCTGGTGCTGATAAAAATCGCCAAAACAATGAAGGCTTGACTCCTTTGTATCTGGCTGTTTTCAATGGTCATAAAGCAATAATAGAAATCTTGCTTCGAGCTGGCGCTGACAAAGATTGCCAAAATAATTCTGGCTGGGCTCCTTTGCATTGGGCTGCTCATCGGGGTCATAAAGAAGTAGTTGAAATGCTGCTTTATGCTGGTGCTGATAAAGATCGCCAAAACGGAGAAGGCTGGACTCCTTTGCATTATGCTGCTGAAAATATTCATATAGAAATAGCAGAAGTTCTTATACGTGCTGGGGCCTCTTTAAATGAGCCAAACAAAGCCGGTAAAACTCCTTGGCATGTGGCAGCCACTCAAGATATCAAAGATTTAATAAACGACGCTGTGAAAACCAGAGCCCGGGCATTTACGAGCGGATTACATGTGCGTCCTGGAGAACATTCACCTGTCCAACTGTTAAACGGATTCTCTCACATAACAGAATTTATTGTGCGCATGAGTCTTGATCCCAAGATTCACGATGAAGATAAAGCTCCGGAACTATTATAAGCAGATAATAAGTATTAATTATTGCATTACTCTTTCCTTACAAGATATATCTATCCCTAGTATCGTGAGAAAGGTCTTGAAGAAAGGAAAGTAGTGATAAGACAGAAAATATTTTATCTCTCTGTATGTAGCGTATTTGCATTGTTTAATACATCATTTCTCAAAGCTAATACGATAATCGTAGATAATACGGGGACAACACCGGGATCATTCTTAACTATTAAAGATGCTGTAGATGCATCCAGTACTGGCACCATTATTTTGTTGGCAGCTGGCCAAACATTCACAGGGGCAAATAATAGCGGTATTGAGATATCGATAAATCTCACCTTTGATACAACCGATACGACGCTACCTATGCCGATTATAGATTTGTCTGGCACAAATGCTGACCTATTCACTATTGATTCTGGCATAACGGTTACCATGGGTAACTTATTTATTGCCAATGGATCAGGTTCAGCCACTGGAGAAGCAGGCGCTGTATATAATTCTGGGATCCTGTATGCCTATAGCTGTACATTCAGCAATAACAGTTCCAGCAATTCCTCGGTACATCCAGGGTTCGGTGTAGGGGGTGCGATATATAATGATAGCATTTTGACTATCACAAGCTGCACATTCATCAGCAATAGTGTTACTAATCGTGGTTATGGCGGGGCCATCTCTAATAGTGGTACTTTAACTGTCTTCAGTTGCACCTTTAGCGGGAATACTACAAACAATGGGAGGGGAGGAGCTATAGGCAATGAAGGCACACTTGATTCTGCTACTGACTGTACTTTCAGCGGCAACAGTGCAGCTGATGGAATAGGCGGGGCGATTTACAATATCGGCATCATTGATTCTGTAACTTCTTGCATCTTCAGCAGCAACAATGCAGCTGAGGGAGGGGCGATAGACAATCATGGTCCCCTGCAAGCAGTAGATAATTGTACTTTCAACAATAATAATGCCACTGAGGGACCAGGAGGAGCGATAATTAATTGGGTAACTATTGATTCTGTAGCTGGTTGCACCTTTAGCGGGAATAGTGCAACAGTTGACATCGGAGGAGCGATTTCTAATCTTGGCTCCATTACAGTGGAAAATAATTGTACTTTCAACAATAATAATGCCACTTCGGGAGGAGCAGTTGCTTGTGATGATTCTTTCACAGTTATATTACCAAGTCGCTCAACTGTCATTACAAGCTGCTCATTGACTGATAATAGTGCTACCAACAGTGGTGGCGGAATATATGTACATTTGACGCTAGACTCAAGCACTGCGTATTTTTCATGTAATCGAATTGTCAATAATACGGCAACTAGTGCAGGGTCTGAAATATATGTCACTGACGATACAGTTATTACTGTAACCGCTCAAAATAACTGGTGGGGCACCAACAATCCTAATCCTTCATTGTTGTTTTATGATTCGAATAATAGAATTAATTGGCAGCCTTTTATGAAAGTAGCTCTCAATGTAAATCCACCATCACCTTTGCCGGGCCAAAATACAACTATTAACGCAGATTTCACGAAAAATAGTGATGGCGATACTATCGCGGGTTGCCATATTCCAGATGGCACACCAGTTAATTTTAGCTCGAACCAGGGATTAATCGCTCCAACATCTGCATCTACTGTGAATGGTCTTGCTCCAACGACATTGACTCCTAATAATCAGTCTGCACAAGTATGTGCACTTGTAGGGCCTGGTCAAGAGAACTTTCTTGATTGTTCTATGACTAATCCAGGCTTTAACAGAGTTAATTGGGGTTGCTTATGTGGCGAAGGTGGCTATAATGGCGTGTTTATTGGAGCATATGTGGATCCTGCAGGCATTGCCAATAGATTGATGGGTTGGACCTTCGATGGAACTTCATGCGCATTCATAACAGAGCTTAATTATACTACAACTGCTATCATTAATCATGTTGTCTTTAATGCAACAGGTACCATAAGTATCGGAATATTAGCTCAACAAAGTGACAATAGCTATAGAGTTGATTTAGCAACTTTCGACGGAGTTCAATTTACTCCTAAAGGTTCTCATTTATTTAGTCCTGGCGTCACCGCATCAAAATTACAATTCATTCTAGATTCTGCAGGCAATCTCTATGCCGCTGTCGATACTAGGGGGCAAATCAATGTCATGTCTATAGATAAAAGCAGTCTTAGTTTCATCAACACATTTACCCAAGATAATCTTAACAGCGCTACCCAGAGCAACTTCTTATATTGGTATGCAAATAACAATGGGCTCTATCTTGTGCAAGGCTATAATAATGCTGGTGTTCCAACTGTTGCTACTTACAAAGTTACCCTTGACCCAAATGCAACGGTTATAGAAACAGGAATAGAAACAGATATCGGTACAGAGTTTACAAAATCGTTCTGTTGTAGTACCTGCCAAGATTATCTTGTACTAGGTGGTACAAGCATACCTTTTGGGGGACAAGCGGCATTGGTACCCTGCACTTTAAGCACCACCGGATCATTGATTCCAGGAATAGCAGTTCCAGTTTCTGGTACAGCTGTCTATTACACTGAACGATGTTGCTGTGACGACGATCATCTGCTGGTGGCAACAGATAATGGGCTGTTTAGTTATGCTAACGATTTATCTATGGTCATAAGTTCAACTCTCATTCAATGTATCAATACCTGCTGGTGTTGCAAAGGTGACAACCACTATTGCGCAGCAGTTACAACCGGCCATGAAGGAGAAGTGTTTAAGGAGAACGGTGCATCACTTGAAGAATTGTGCACGTTGGTACCATAGTAAGAATACCGGCAGTCGTCATTGACAGCTGTAAGGCACGGTTTTCCGTAAACAAGAGGGAGCTCAAAAATGCTCCCTCTTTGGAACTCATCATCCCCGGTCAGATATAGATAGAGCAGTTGAGGTTAGTTCTACGATACCTGTTGCTGTTATTGGCATGATCCAAGAAGCTAGCAAAGAATCGCAGATCCTTTTTTTGTCGATGTTGTTGATTTTCATGCGGTATCGCATGAGATGCGTGAACAAATTTGAAACTTGAAATGGTTGATGTGCGCAATCAAGCGACGTGCAGGTATCACGAACTATTTGCAGAAGAGATTAGCGAGAAAATTTAAGATTTTTGTTCTTTAGTGGAACGTTTTGTGGCAAAATTAAAGCCGAAAGAAAATTGCAGATTCATTGTATAAATTTAAAGTGAAATGGAACTATTGTATGCCGAGAACGGGTAGGATGTTCAAGATCAGTTTTTTTGTGGCTGTGTTGACATTAACAAGTTGTTTGTGGTCAATGGATAAGATGGAGAGTCAAGCGGATGAGCCACTGTTGCCTAGAGACGTTCTTGGCTTTATATTTTCATTTATTTATCAAAAACAAGATTTACAAGCTATTCGTTGTGCAAGTAAAGAGTGTAAAAAACTTGTAACCGAGATTCTTGCCTATCGAAAACAGCTTAATCAAAGAAAGAGTCGTTTGTTCAACGAGCAGCTGGCTCATTGTCTAAAAAAATTAATATATACTGATCTTGATGGGTCGGGTGCTTTTGCGGGGGCAAGGAATATATATGCAGTGCATACTCGATTTTCTCCTGACCAGCAACGTATAGCATTGTATGATGCTGATGAGTCAATAGTTTTCAAGCATACTGCGTCTTCTTGTATAGAAAGAGTCAAGGTTCTTGAAGGAAATCTTACATTTAATCATCATATTACAGCATATGCGCAAAGCATGTTTCAGGGAGAGATTATCGTGGATTTTGAATCGCAAAAAACCTTATGGCTTGGCGCAGAAGGGCCCGGGAAGTTTGCATTTTCCTACGATGATGCGTTGTTGGCCTACAAAAGCGGTAATCAGATTAACCTGTATGATACAAAAACAGGGTCTTGTATTGCGGTTCTAAAAGGTACAGGAGTTGCATCTGTAAGAATGAAATTTCATCCCACTAAACCACTTTTGTTAACAACTCATGTGTGTAAAAATTGTCGCTATGATGCTTCGGCGGAAAATGGCATTAGTAGTCGTTTAGTTGCTTGGGACCTGCATAATTTGCAAGCGGTGCAGGTATGGGAAGAAGGCCCCATGCATAAAGGTAAATGGCGGGGATCTTGGGCTATCAGTCCTAGCGGTTCACGGTGTGCTATTCTTTTAGATAACAAAATTTTTCAGTGGCAGATCGAGCCGGGAGAATGTCAACCTTTGCCTACCATAGAGCTTGTAGGGGATATCGGAAAGTGTATGAGCTATTGCCCTGATGGCAGTAAGCTCTTTATTAAGCGAGAAAGACGTTTTATTGGCGAGCCAAGTTCACTTGTTGTCTATGATCTAGAAAGCGAGAAGCAACTCGATCTTTCTAGTAAGCCTTTTATTCCCGGTCTTTATGCATTTTCGCAATACCATAAGCTGAGTCCGCAAAGATCATTTGCATCTCATGGAACACGGTTGTATGACCTACGTGACCTCAAAAAGCTTGAAGATTCTGTTGATAGCATCGAATAAATCAAATTCGTGTATAATCAAACGACTGATATTACATTAATTCCAGAGCCCTTTGCCTTGAGCAATTTGGTCTTGTACCCATTTTTTGGTCAGTCGAACACCACAATTTATCAATTCTCCGCCATCTTCAAGGAGGTTGTCGATCAGCTTAATTGTGTCGAGGTCTCCCCTTAATTGAATACCCTCAATGATAATCTGTGAATATTTATGTCCGCCAAATAATGGGGTAATATCAGAGTGCCCGAATGAGCATAAAATTGTTGGATTACGCGAAAAATCAGGATCAATGGTGTCGCACTGTTCATGTGCATGTTTCTGCCTATATTCGTGTCGATTTTCATGTCCGATATAATCATCAACTTGCGATATATAGAATCCTTCTTTGTATGGCGGCAGGTTTCCACAGCCAATGATTAATCTGCTTTCTTTGGGTTGACGATGTACAATAACGCCAAAACGAGCAAAGCATTCTCTTACCTGTGCAGGGGTTAACTGAATATCAAGCGCCCTAAAAACTTCCTCAGAGCAATCTCGGCGCGCAATCTTCTCTTTTCGGGTTTCATCATATTCATAGCATGACTGCTCAGCACCACAATCACCTTTACCTGTACCAAGCATCGTCATAAGCATACGTTCATATTCTGGCCATGTAATAGGCTCTTGAGGATACCCTGCGCCTGTTGCAACTGCTGATAGAGCTGCTGCTGGCCTACCTTGTCTGCGGACCCCAGTGTCTGTTGTTTCGGCAGGCTTGCTATGCAGTTGAGCTATATGGGCTGCAATGGCAGGCCAATTTCTTTGTAAAAATTCAAAAAAAGAGTGCGCGAGTCTTATCTGCACGCGTTTGCCAAGCCGTTGTACCAATGGATTCTGTTCACGCGCAATCAGGTTTGCAGACGCCCAAAGACAATCGCGGCTGCTTGACCTGCCAAGATCCAAAACTGTTTTATAGGGGACCTCAACAAAAAAATAATGATCTCCCGTGATCCTGCCAACATGTTCAATGTAGTTGTCAGGTAATCTGTAATCTGGCGATAATGATCGCAACAACGTACTAGCTGCACGCCTGTCATCAGCTGTTCTAGCAGTCTCTACCGGTCCCCACAGATTAAAAGGATGCGCGACCAGTAACATATTGATGGTGCCGTCCTGCAGGTGTATCGAATAAGGAATGACGCGAACCATTGGGGTCCGCTGGGTAGCCGCAAACATCTGTACACCGATTGACGCAATGACAATGCCTAATACGTACCAACCTATCTTCATAAAAGAGTTCTTCATACCAAGTCTCCTTTGCATAATGCATAAAAAAACCAAAGCAACATGACATAACCGCCTATTGTTGCCCATGTCTCTTATTCTTATCATACTTATAGAGTACATTTTTGTATTTATATTTGTCAATAATATCTTAAATTAGGAACAAGTACTAGCCTGCATTAGACATTTTTTGATAGCGATTGATTGGATGCTTCAATAACAGCGTAAAAAAAGACCCCTGTTGACCTTTTTAATATCATGCTATATATTAATTGTAATTGTATAAAAATGGTTTAAAGAATATTTTAATAGCGAATTTTTTTATTGAGGAAATTTATGAAAAAGAGACTTTGTATTTCTATGTTGATGATTGCTCATTGGTGTACTGTTAATGCTATGGTAACACGATTACATGAAGCTGCAGGCAATGGCGATACCGAATTAGTTCAATCATTAATTTTAGGTGGAGCCGATGTTAATGCAATAGATACCATAGGTGCGACCCCGTTACAATATGCGGCAGGCTGGGGGAGGACAGAAGTTGTGCATGAATTATTGCAAGTGACTGGCATCGATGTTAATCACCAGAATAATTATGGGGTGACTCCATTGGCTAATGCAGCTAAAAACGGCCATCTTGAAGTTGTACAAGAGTTGTTGCAAAAGCCTGGTATAAATGTAAATATGGCAAGCAAAAATGGTTGTACCCCGCTGTATGAGTCTTGTTCTGGGGGGCGTGTAGCAGTAGTGCATGAATTACTCAAAGTTCCTGGTATTGAGGTTAATAAAAGCGAGGAAAGCGGTAGTACTCCATTGCATGCAGCAATAGCTGAGGGACATCGAGCTATTGTGCAAGAATTGCTGACGATCCGTGGTATCGACGTTAATGCAACGAATGGTAATGGATCTACGCCAATCAATTTTGCTGCAGATTGTGGGCATTCAGAAATGGTACAACTGTTATTGTCTGTGCCTGGCATTAGGGTTGATGTCCCGAATAAGTTTGCTGAAACCACTTTGGTTTTAGCTGAAAGGAAGCTGCCTTCCGAAGTTGTTAAGTTGTTAAGAGATCATATTAAAGAACATATTGAGAAGCCAAGAATGTTGGCGCTAGCGATGGCATTTCATGCACGTTTAGGTGCTAACTCGCCGGCCAGTCTTTTGCCAAATGATGGCTGTATTCATAGAGTACTATTTGAACTTACGACTGCGCATGAACTTGATCCATGGAACTCTCGCACATTTGCTCGTGATTTTTTAAATTTGCCGCGATAAAATTAATAGTGCTGTGAGCAATTGTTAAGCTTCCACATGATATTAAAAAAGGACACGTAATGAGTCATAGAGCATGTTCTTTAATGCTTTTGATGGCTACACTAGTGTTGTTGGTCTTCTGTGATAATGGAGCAACTCTAAAGGAAAGAGCAATGTATAAGATCTCGGATCATTATAATGGAAGAAATTTTTATAACCCAGGACCTAAGCATAAGCAGAATTTTTTCGATTTTATAAAATGGATAACCAATCGCTCTGCCCGGCCATGGGAATGCAAACCTGTTGTACAAGCTCCTTGTCCTACCCCAAGGGTCAGCGATGGCAAGATCGTTGTGACCTATGTGAATCATATGACATTTCTCATTCAAGTAGATGGCTTTAATATTTTAACTGATCCTGTATGGTCAGAACGAGTGAGCCCTTTTTCGTGGATAGGACCTAAGCGCAAATCTCCGGTAGGCCTAGCTATGAAGGATCTGCCACCTATTGATGTTATTCTCCTGAGTCACAATCATTACGATCATCTTGATATAGATAGCCTGCGAACATTATGTAAAAATCATGATCCGGCTATTGTTACGCCATTGGGAAACGGTCGATATCTGAAATCGCTCAAATCTAAAAAGATAAAAGAACTTGATTGGTGGGACCAAGAAACTCCACATGAGGGTCTAAAAATTACAGCAGTTCCTGCGCGCCATTTTTCTGGCCGTGGACTTTTTGATAGAGATAAAGCTCTTTGGTGTGGGTTTGTTATTGAAGTTGGTGACAGGAAGATTTATTTTGCAGGAGATACTGCTTGGGGGCAACATTTTAATGAGATAGCGCTTCGATTCCCGTGTATTCAGGTAGCACTATTGCCTGCAGGGGCGTATCTTCCTTTTTGGTTTATGTCGCCGATACATCTGAGGCCATCACAAACAATTGATGCTTTTGTAACCTTGGGTGCCCAAAAGGGTATCGCCTGCCATATGGGAACATTTCCGATGGGCGATGATAGTCCTCAAGAAGCGATTGAGGAATTGAAAATTGCGATGAGCAGTTGTTGTGTTAGCCAAGAGCGCTTTATTATCCCTCATAATGGCGATACAGTGCGCATTTAAAATGATAATTTGGCACAAGAATATAAGCCAGCTCGCTAGTTCTTAGCATTATGGCAAAAGGCTAATGTAAATCTCTTAATAGTATGATGCCTGAGGTGGTCCTGCTGAAAAATTTGTTATTCTTTCATAAAAGCTTGTGCTTTATCATCTGGAAGCCAGACATCATTATCGCGCAAATATTGAAACTGAAATGCTGCAAGTTTCTCATCGAAAGGCTTGAGAGTTTCTTGGACAGAGGTAAGGTAAATCCCCAAAAATTGAATATTTTGTTTGTGAGCAAATGTTCCAATCGATTCAATATTATCAAGTTGATTGTCGACAAAAATGATCTGGGAAGGTACCCAGTTTATCTTTCTTAAGAATGCATCCAAGACATCACCCTTGGTGAAGCGAAAAGCGCTAGCATTAAACAGGACGCCTGATTTGAATTTTGCATTATCATTAATTTTTTCAGTTGTTAGTTTAATTTCAAGAGGGTCATATTCTGCAAAACTGCCATCAAATGATATATTATTTTCTGCCAGTCGCTTGATGTTCCAATCTTCTAAACTTTTAATATGTCCAAATGAGCCTATAGGGCAGCTCGTTTGTGCAATGACGGGAGCATGATGTTCTTTTAATGATCGAATAATTGACGGTAATCGGGTGTCTGCAAGCCTGTTCGGTTCACCCAATAATATGAGGCTCCATAACCTGTTTATTTGATCTGGGGTAAAATCATTCCAGATTGTTTTAAGTAATTGCTCTCTCCATACTCTGCCAGGTTTATTAAATATCGAACTTTCTTGTTTGATCAATACCTGGTTGATATCAAAGATCACGAGTGTTTGATTATTTATACTGGCTATACGATCTATGAGTGGGGCAAGGCTATTGGTTAGTGGTATCTGCATAATGAGGTAGCCCTTCGTTTAAATAGAATAAAGAGTTTTTGTATCGAATTGCAAATGATTTTTCAAAGGTTCTTAATGCAAGGCCTTATCGATTAAGTAATGTCACAAGATTTTCTTTTGTTACCGTTTTCTGCTCGCCCGTAGTCATATTTTTTACAGTCAATGTGCCATCTCGTTGTTCGTCCGCACCGGCTATAATGACAAACGCCATCTGCTTCTGGCTAGCAATTTTCAGCTGTTTGCCCACATCGCCGACCTGAGGAATAACTTCGACGAGCAGTCCCTGATTTCGCAAAAAAGTTGCAATAGATAATGCATAATCAAGTTGCTCTTGAGAGAATATGGTGACCATGATACGCGGTTTGAGTGCAATCTGTGCAAAGATGCCAAGCGCATCAGCAGCTTCGACTATGCGGTCAAAGCCAAGGCCAACGCCGACGGCTGGAATTTCAATTCCGCCAAGTTGCTTAATTAAATTATCATAACGACCGCCACCGCCAAGAGATCCGGCTGTATATGCAGGCACTGAAATTTCAAAAATCATGCCTGTATAATAATCGAGACCTCGAGCGAGTGTCGAACAAAATTGCAATGAACTCTTGGGCACGCCAAGTTTTTGCGCTGCATGCATAATGTTGTGTAGTTGTTCGCTCGGTTGAGCATTATTAATAGCGTTCAAAGCTATCTCTGCTTGTTTTTTATCTATGCCCTTTTCTACAAGTTCGGCAACCACGCCCTCATCTCCAATTTTATCGAGCTTGTCGATAGTTTGGATTATTGAAAAAACATTTACTTTTTCATTTACAAAGGGGCTCAAGGTTCCCATCAGAACCTGGCGGTCATTAATTTTTAATGAAATTTGATCAAAGCCAATGGTTTTAAGTGTGGCCTGTACGCATGCAAGAATTTCTGCGTCTGCAACGGACGATTGTGAGCCAAATATATCGATATCACACTGGGTGAATTCACGGAACCGACCCTTTTGAGGCTTTTCTGCCCTAAAGGAATTTTGGATTTGATAACGTCTGAAATATTTTGGCAACTCATGTTGATATTGTGCCAGTATACGCGCGGTTGGCACTGTTTGGTCGTAACGTAATGCACAATGGCGCCCGCCATTATCTTCAAACTGGAAGACCAATTTATCCGCTTCTACACCATATTTGCCGAGTAATAGTGATGCATATTCGAGTGTTGGAGTCTCAAGTGGTTCAAAACCAAAGCGCTCAAATGATTCTTTTATTTTTGTGGCGACATAATCCCGCTTTCTTTTTTCGGCAGGTAAAAAGTCTCGAAATCCTTTGAGCGGTTGTAAAATAGGGGCGGCCATACATGTTTCCTTAAAATAAAGGGCTTATAGTTCTTTTCCACTATAGCAAAAATTGTTATTTTTTTAACATGCAAATTGATCTAGTAAAAAATATTAAGTGTAGACAGGGAGCTTAAACAAATCTTTAAGATCAAGCAATGATTGATTTGTTCCATGCCTGCGAGCAGCAACCAAAAATTATTGAGATTGCTGATCCGATCGACCTTCTTTGTGAAAATATTCATGCTCTTCGGGTTGGTTTTTAGCGCATGTTTCATGCTCTTGAGCATTTAATAAAAATTGTATACACATTTTTTTGTTGGGGAGAACTTCAGTTGCTGTTGGCTGATCTGTTTTAATAAAACAGCTTTTAACAGCTTTCATTTGGCTCATAGAAATTCTCTTGTTTAGTAAAAAGAAAAGTAATATGCTGGTTTTTGTAGAAGGTAGGCATAGGTAAAATCATACTTAGCAAATAAAGGCGCTATGCCACGGAGGACTAATATCCATGGTTCGACAAAGTAAAGTCTCTTTATTTGTATTAATGTTCTTTATCCAACTACATAGCACAGACGGGAGCTTTTCTCAGAGAGGTTTTTGCGATGCGCATCTCATAAGCTTGGGCCCAAACTGTGAAGTAGCCGCTTTGAAAAAATTTCTAAATTTAGAATCCGAGTACTTCCCGTTTGACTTTATGTTCACGAGTAATTTTAGTGCAGTTTGTACACTTGTACAAAATAGGTTTTATGGTTTTTTTGATCTGAAAAATCTTAAATTGAAGGACACTGTAGGCAACATGCAGCTTTACGCAAACACTGTTTATGATGGCATTCTATTTAACCATGATTTTAGCGTTCAAGCTCCGATAGAAAGATATTATCGCGAAGTTTTGGACAAATATCAGAGGCGCATAGAGCGCTTCTATAGTGCACTAGCATCCGAAAAACCGGTCTTCTTTTTTAGACGTCGCGTAAGTCGGCAAGAAGCAAAAATATTTTGTGAAATAATTGAAGGTATGTACCCCAGATTGGCCTTTACATTTGTAACTTTAAATAGTGGCCCCGTTACTGATTTTGAGCTCGCTCACGTGTGTAACTTTCATATATCTGAAAGAGAATGGACTGAATGGCATAACCCAGAATCTATGCGAGAATGGCGTCACGTCTATGAAGCATTAGGGCTATTGCCGAAGGAAGGACGGACAAAAAGCGTCATACTATCATCGTTATCAGATGCTTTATTGTGGCAATTTAATCTGGAAGAAAAATCTAATTTTAAAATCCAATAACTTTTGACAAATCATTCATTGCTTGCTCTAGCCCAACTGTTTCTTCTACGCCAGCCAGGTATTTTGCTATCGATTCTAAAATGCTTTGACCGGTTATAAGAAAATATTATTAAGTCAACATTGTATTTGGTATCATTATTAGCCACTCTATAAGTAACCCATCAAACAACATGAGCAGATGGATTGTTAGTAGCGGATGGTACTTCAACAAATCAAAATTTCGCATCTTTAATATTCTCCCGCTCAGGTTGTATGCATATATATTTTCTGTTATACAAACCGCAAGTTCAAGACAACTTTATGCTCAAAATTTGATAATTATGAGAGGTAACGAAAGAGAGAAAATAAGACATCAAAGCTTTACATTCATATTTGTTACATTATTAGCCAATTAATCATTTGGTAGATTCTGTATCATTAATACTTTATTATGCAGCAAATACTGTTGTAAAAATGAATTGATTTAATATGTCTTTGATAATAGTTATACAGCTTATCATCTCAGCATTTATCAACATCACCTAAGCCAGTTATTCCACCTGGATAATTAACGTCTTCGACCAAATCAGCTAAAAACTTTAAAGTTGTACCTGGCCCAGCAACGGGATTAGTCTGCGGCCCCCCTCCTCCAAATCCACTCCAGAAAGATGTGTACAAGTCTTCAATAAGATAGAAACCTCCTTAAAAATAAAGGGCTTATAGCTTTTTGTTACTATAGCAAAAATTGTTATTTTTTTTAACATGCAAATTGACCTTCTAAGACGAAGCGGTGAAGGTCTTTGTTTCATTGACCTTACTGCGCGGGTCAATTAACCTCAAAATTACTGAGTAGACTGATTCTATTGCTTTTCTTTATGGACATGATCATGTTCACTTTCATCCAATTCCCTTGTGATAGCTGTCTGGCCATGCTCTGGAGTGCATATTTTTTTGGTGGCTGGAGCCTCAGCTGCAGGTTGCTCAGTAGTAGTCTGTTGACCTATATTAGCTGCCGGGGCGAGCCCTGCAATGAAGCGTTGTTTTTCTTGTATACTTCTGCTTGCCGCTACCATAAAAATTGGTAAACGGCCTGTTTCAGCTGCTAACTGAACTTGGCTTTTTCCTGCATGATTTTTTATATAAGGATCGGCTCCTGCGCCGAGCAGCATGATGATTGCCAAGGTATTGTTCTGTATAAGAGCCAGGTGAAGAGGTGTATTGCCGTCGATATTGGTGGCATCGATAGGGTTGATGTGGTCAGACTCGGTGGCAGGGACAGGGGCTGCGGCAGCCGGGGGGGCGCTAAGAGCTTGGGCAGCGGCTTTCTTTTGTTTGATAATATGTGTGATACATAGCTGTGCCATACCGCGATTGCCATTTTGTATTGCCCAATGCAGAGGTGTATTAAAGAATGGTGGCAGAGCAACGTCGAGATCAGCATTTAGTTCGAGATACTTTTTTGCAAATCCACGATTACTGGCGGCTATTTGGAGTAGGGCATGACTGGCGGAAATAGTTTGACTTGCGTTGCCCAAATATGTGCGGATTGTGTCACTTGTGGTCAATTCAGCTGCTGTTTGCTCAAGCGGAGGATTAGTTCTTGCTGATCTGTCAGCGCCCGACATAACGAGTAATTTAACAACGGGTAAATTGTTTTCCTCTGCAGCACGATGTAATGAAGTGTAGCCGACATTGTTTTTGGCGGTAATATTAGCCCCTGCTGTCAGTAGGAGTTCAACAATATCGCTGTCGCCACTTCTAGCAGCCGAAATCAATGGGGTGTCGCCATTATTATCTCTGGCCTCAATATGAGCCCCTGCCTCCAGTAGGAGTTCAACAACATCGCGGTCGCCACTTGTAGCAGCCCAACTCAATGGAGTAGCGTTGGAATCATCTGCGGCCTCAATATGAGCCCCTGCCTTTAGTAGGAGTTCGACAATATCTCGTTCGTTATTGGAAATAGCCAGAATCAATAGAGTAGTGCTGTCAGCATCTTTTGCCTCAATATTAGCTCCTGCCTTGAGTAGGAGTTCAACAATGTCTCGGTGACCACTGGTAGCAGCCATAATCAATGGAGTGTCGCCGTTATCATCTTTTGCCTCAATATGAGCCCCTGCCTTCAGAAGGAGTTCAACAACTGCCGCGTGGCCTTCGTCAGCAGCTAGAATCAATGGGGTGGTGCCTATAGCTGCCATGGTATATTGGGCATTGACGTTGGCGCCATGCTGTAAAAGAAATTGTGCAACTTCTAATGATCCGCCTGCTGTTGCATGGTGCAAAGGTGTCGCCCCGTAGACCTCATCGGGAGAATTTACCGTTGTTGGGTTGGTAAGTTCTCGTACCAGCTCGATGTTGCCGTTGCGCGCCGCTTGGTGGAGTGGCGGCAATGGCTTAGTTGGTTCCATAGCATGACTGTACAGGCAGATAAAAGAAAGCATAATAAGACGAATATTCATGGAGCCTCCAAAATTATTCAAAAACATCTATTAACTTTTTACAGCTTATTGCTGTAATTCTAATAATTTTTTTCACATTTGTCAAAATATTATAATTGACAATATTAGAATTGACAATGTCTAGCCGATATGGGTGCCAGTGCAACTGTGCGCCGTCAGCGCGAGTCGTTGATGCGAAGATGAAAATTGACCTTGTAAAAAATATTTGTACACTGAATCCATCGCAAGATATGATATTCTCGATAAAAAATACGAGTAACCCATGCCAAATTCTCATATATCCCGTTTTTACGAAAAAAGTATTGATGAGCGAAGAAGTATCGTCAAGGCATTCGCCAATTTGACCGAGCAAGAGATAAGTTTGTTGGAGCAATCAGGGACTATTTGCCAATCGGTGGTTGATTCTATCAGTGAAAATGTGATTGGCGCATTTTCTTTGCCGATCGGTATTGCGACTCATTTTGTTATTAATAACAAGCCATATCTTATCCCCTTTGCCACTGAAGAAGCAAGCGTTGTTGCGGCTGCTAGTTTTGCTGCAAAATTATCTGCAGGGTTTACTGCTCATGCCGATGAGCCGATCATGACTGGGGTTGTGCAGCTGGTCAATGTGCCCAATAATGAAAATGCGATAGAGGCTATCAATGCGCACGAAGCTGAGCTTGTCAGGAAAGCCAATATGTGCGATCCCATTCTTGTTGCCCACGGTGGAGGAGCTCGTTTTATTAAGACTCGGGTTATAGAAAGTTGCCGTGGGCCAATGCTTATTGTCACCATATATGTCGATGTTCGTGATGCCATGGGGGCAAGCTGCGTCACAACTATGTGTGAAGCTCTCGCGCCAATTCTTGAACAGCTTGCGGGTGGCAGTGCACGTATCTGTATTGTGAATAACTTGGCAGTTGAGCGGCGTGCCTATGCGCAAGCTTTGTGGTCTCGTGAGATCCTAGGCAGTACCACGATTGACAAGATTATGGATGCATATGCCTATGCAGTTGCCGATACCGCACGTGCCTGTACGCACAACAAGGGAATTATGAACGGTATTGATGCGGTGCTCACTGCTACAGGCAATGATGTTCGTGCTGTGCATTCCGGTGCCCATGTGTGGGCTGCCCGCACCGGTACGTATCAACCGCTCACTACGTTTACCGTTAATGATCAAGGAGATCTTGTCGGTTCCATCGAATTGCCGCTTGCTGTTGGCATTGTAGGTGGTTGTACAACAGCCCATCCATTGGCCCGCATTAATCTCAAAATTTTAGGGGTGCAATCGTCTCAAGAACTTGCTGCTGTGATTGCATCAGTAGGACTTGCACAAAATTTTGCCGCGCTACGAGCGCTTGTGAGCGAAGGGATTCAATATGGGCACCGTCAGCTACATGAACGAAAGAGTAGCCAGGTACAAGCGTTAAGGTTGCCTTGTATTCATGTTTCGCAGGCTGATATCGGGATTGTTGGCTATGGAGCTTATGTGCCGCAGTTACGCATTACGGTTGATGAAATTGCCCGTGTATGGCACAAGGATGGCAAGCATATAGAAAAACAACTGGGGGTCAGGCAAAAAGCGGTTGCGTCGCGTGATGAGGATGCAGCGACCATTGCTATAGGGGCTGCGCAACAAGCAGTTGATTTTTGTGGCATCGATAGAAGCAAGATTGATGCTGTCTATGTCGGTTCTGAGTCGCACCCTTATGCCGTTAAACCTACAGCTTCAATTGTCGGAGATGCTTTACAGATTGGTCATGGCTATACGGCAGCTGATTTGCAATTTGCATGTAAAGCGGGAACTGCTAGTCTCATTGCTGCCTGTGGACTTGTAAAAGCAGGGATTGCCCGTTATGGTCTGGCAATAGGAGCAGATACGGCACAAGCATGCCCTGGCGATATGCTTGAATATACTGCTGCATCAGGCGGTGCTGCTATGATTCTTGGCTCATCACCTGATGAAATTATTGCGCGTATTATTGCAACGACATCATACACAAGCGACACACCAGATTTTTGGCGACGGGCCAATTTTTCATTCCCTGCTCATGCAGGCCGTTTTACCCAAGATCCGGGATATATGCATCATGTGCAATCTGCGACTGAAAAAATTTTAACCCTGACTGGACTACCGTTATCAGCTATCGATCACGTAGTCTTTCATCAGCCTAATCAGAAATTGCCGCGTATGGTGGCACGGCGCTTAGCTGTTGCTGATCAGGCTATTGTCCGTGGGCTTTTGGTCGAGCAGATTGGCAATACCTATGCTGGAGCGGTATTATTAGGACTAGCCAATGTTCTTGATTATGCTAAACCAAGTGAAAAGATACTTATTGTCAGTTATGGTTCGGGTGCCGGCAGTGACGCGATACTCTTTGAAGTAACTGAACATATTGCTTTTCGGCGTGCTGCTCCTCGGGTTGCAGATATGCTTGAACATACAACATATATAGATTATGCACAGTATGCATTGCACAGAAAATTGTTAAAGGGGGCTCATGAATAATCAGCAGCGACGATCAGTTTCTATTATTGGCTCTGGCATGACACCATTTGGCGAGCACTGGCAGATGACATTAGCGGATCTTTTTGATCAAGCAGCTCAGGCGGCTATTGCTGATGCTGGTCTAGACCTGTTCATAGTTGATGCGATATTTGTCAGCACTATGGCATCAGGAGCATTTGTTGCTCAAGAGCATGTTGCTGCGCTCGTTGCTGATCGCTTGGGCCTTTTCGAGACTCCAGTCACACGCGTTGAGGCAGCCTGTGCTAGCGGCGGCATGGCGCTCAGGCAGGGATATTTGGCCATAGCAGGTGGGCTGTGCGATGTAGTGCTCGTTGTCGGCGCAGAAAAGATGACTGATGTAAGCTCCGGACAAGCAGGTGCTATACTTGCAACGGCTGGTCACAGTATGCATGAATCTGCCGTTGGCGCAAGCTTTCCTGCGTTATATGCCCTTATGGCTCGCGCTCATATGTGCCAGTATGGCACGACTGAACAACAGATGGCTCTGTGCGCCGTTAAAAATCATGCTCATGCACTCAATAACCCCTATGCTCATTTTAAAAAGGCGATTACGGTTGCTGATGTCATGGAGTCTGGCTATATTGCGAGTCCACTAAAACTTCTTGATTGCTCACCGATCAGTGATGGTGCTGCTGCATTAATTTTATGTTCAACAGATTTTGCACTGAGCCACGGCCTCAGCGATCGTGCTGTGTCGATTATTGCGAGCGCTCAGGCTCATGACACCTTTGAACTTGTAGATCGTGCGTCACTCTGTTGCATGGATGCCACTATACGTGCTGCCAGTAGTGCCTATGCGCAAGCAGATCTCAAACCAACTGATATTGATTGTGCAGAGGTTCATGATTGTTTTACCATTGCAGAACTGTTGGCAGTTGAAGGGCTTGGTTTTTGTGCTGCAGGCCAATCGGGCAAATTCATTGCATCGGGCGCTACTGCCCAGGATGGGATTATTCCAGTTAACATGTCTGGGGGGCTCAAGGCAAAAGGACATCCAGTTGGGGCAACTGGCGTTGCACAAGCAGTTGAAATATATCTTCAGTTGCTTGCAAAAGCAGGAGCCCGCCAAATACCAGGTGCTGCAATAGGGCTTACACATAATGTGGGTGGTTCCGGAGCAACAGCAATCGTTCATATACTAAGCAAGGAATAAGATGGGTACAGAGTACAATGCCATAGCTCTATGGCGCGAACGCAGCAAGAATAACTATCTGCTCGGCCAAAAGGGTGTGATTGTTAGTTGGACAGAACTGTTTGTAGCACCCGTACCATTTGAACATGAGGTGCCCTATGTGCTGGCCATTATTGCTTTAGACAATGGAAAACGGATGCTCTGCCCTCTGGTTGATGTTCAGGAAGATCAGTTAACTGTGGGCTCTAGGGTTCAACTTGTTACACGCGTTATGCATGTGCCAGATTCAAATACAGTCATCACCTATGGGGATAAGGCAATTATCATGAATGATCAAGAGCCTATTTAATCGTTCAGATGGGGGTTACAGGATACCCACAACTTTTTTCTTAAAAAGCGATGTAGTGCCCCGTGCAGCCCTGACAAAACTTAAAAGCATGGCAGGTTTTGCAGCGGCATAGTGTACTGGCGTCATGCCGTCATTATTGATACGATCAGGAACGGCGCCAAAATATAATAAATATTCGACCATTCTGCGGTGACTATAGGTATTGCCTAAAGCTGCGTAATGAAGAGCAGTATTTCCTAGGCTGTCGGCAACACGAACAGAAGCTCCTTCTTTAAGAAGGCGTAAGAATGCTCCTAGGTTCCCCATCTTGGCTTCTTGTAATAACGATTCGCCAAGCCTCATTAGTATTTCTAAGGAGAGGTCTTTGTAGTCTGGTACATGAGAATGTTTAAAAAACGAATCTGTCTCAATATTATTATATGGGATTATGCGTCGAGATGTATCATGTTCATAAATGAGACATGCTTTACAGGCTCCGTGTACACATAATGGCATTACGATAAATAGTTTAAATAAGTTCATGAGGGACATTTTTTGATCTTGTATGTGGAATTTATAATTATTTAATCAACAATATTTTTAATATCTATAAATATATATAAAAAAGATATAATGTCAACAAGTTTTCTTATTGAAGAATCTTTAGAAGGTAATAAGTCTACTTTTTTACGAGACAATACGATGTGAGTTACTACTTTTTAGTACAGGTTAGTTTATGGTTTGGCCAATCTTTGCCTTGGCAGTCGACAGAACAATAGTAAACAGATTTACATGCGCTGCACCGTTTAAAATCGGCTCCCTGTTTTTGGCACGTTGCACAGGTCTGGGCGATAGCAGAGGGAGTAGAGGTAGTTGCTGGTGTGGTTTGTATCAAAGCTGTGGCCATTGCTTCCATAATAGCTTCTAGTTGATCCGAAGCAAAATGAGAGACGAGGGAAAAAGGTGTTCCCGGTTTGTCATCTTTCTCTTGTTGGCCATAAGCAGATACAGAAGCCATTCCCAATTGTTTGCATGCACGGTGTAATTCAATAGCATGATTTGATCCGCCAAAAAATAGGACATGATGACCTTGTCTGTATGCTTGTATAAGATAGTTAAGAAAGTAAACATCTGCGACAATTCCGCCAAGTGGAATCGCCCATTGATACATTTGATCACGGACATAAGCAAACGATTGTTTTTTAGCCGCTTTAAATAATGCCATGGCACATGGCTTATCCATAGAGTGTAAAGTTCCAAAGAATTTTACAACATGAGCTTTGACCTCTGTAAGTCGAGCCTGGTAACTTGCAAATAGCTTCTCCGCGGAGGTATCCGATTTATAATTCTCTCTTAACCCCGCTATTGAGGCAAGGTTATGATCTATTTCTGCTAGCAGGTTGCCTGCTGTATATCCATTTCGTTTGCGAAAAATAGAACGAAGCTGGTCAAAAATGCCACCTTTATTAAAAAAAGGTTGTTGTAGTTCAGGGCATGTTGCGATCAAATGATCAAAGTTATCTGAAGTAGGGTGGCTTTGCAACTGCTTTATTGCTTGGCCTACTTCAGGTCTATTCGCTGTAAGTTGCCAAAGAGCAGGCGCAAATTGTATCAGGAATGGCTCACAAAATAATCGATAAAACCGAGGATTTGAAAAAAAACTGAAAGCTCCATTAATTTCGTAATTTACTGGGCCACGATTATCAGCCCATATAAATTCGGCGGAGCCAATTTTATTGGCATGTTGCGCGGCGCATGCTGCAAGACTGTTTAAACATCCTATTTTTTCTTCGCCATTATCAAGGTTTAATGATCGTGCCTTTGTCATATCCTCAGGTCTCGTCTCAAGAATGAGGGTTGTAGGGACAGTACTTTGGGAAATTTTATGAACTAATGCGAGCAATAATTTCTTGTCGCGATCTTCTGAAGCTGCCTGTGGGTCTTGTTGCGTGTAAAAAGGAGTATGCCGTTCTCCAAAGCAGACAATGATGTGTCCATCTGTTTTATCAACAAAAATTGACTCAATAAATGGGTAGCACGGGCAGCCATAGAGGCCGAGTAATGATATGACTAATAATAGATAATAAAGAACTAGTTTCATAAATTTTCCTGATATATAAAAAGGGTTCTACGTGATTCCGGATAAATAGACTTTACCAGAAAGCAGTTATTATTCAAGTGGTATTAATTTCTGATCCGAGTATATTGTCATATCAAAATGACAATAGCTAGATATGATATACGAGTATTTTAACCTTTTGGGATAATGCAACTGAATTGTGCAATGTAATCTACCACTGAGATATACCAGGGGTTTTGCTGAGGGACTGGGTTTGGTTGGCGTGCATCTTGGACTTCCGCTTGCTTGGTAAGCATGATTATATTTTGTAACAAATTCCTAGGGAGCAAAGAAAAAGGGGTAGTAGCGCCAAGACGGCGGTGAGTTGCTCGGGCAAGAACCTGAGAAATGCTTGACACCCGTAGTTGAGCTGATTTGATGCGTTGAGCGTAATCTTTCAGTAACTCCACCATGATTTGTTTCTTGTTGGCTAGTGCTTCTTGTAGTGGTGTGTGACCCCTGAAAGATGTTATATCAAGATCTGCTCCGGCAGCTATAAGTAGTTGAACAAGCTCAATATTGCCCAAATAAGAGGCAGCATGGAGAGGGGTGTTGCCTATGGGGTCTTGAGCATTAACATTGAGGCCAGCATTGATCAGCGCATTGGCTATAGCGACACCATTTGCAGTCTCTGCTGCTGCATCCAAGGGGGTTTGGCCATATGCATTTCGCAGATCAACAATAGCGCCCCCCTTGATAAGTGCCATCACGGTAAGAAAATGCCCGCCAAGAGCAGCAAGATGTAAAGGAGACATGACTGCGGGCCCAGGCAGATTAATTTTAGATCCGGCAACAATGAGGGCTTGAACTATGGCTGTATGTCCTTCTGCTGATGCCAGATGCAAAGGAATATAATTGAAAATATTCTTTCTGTTAACATCCGCCTTATGGTCCACCAGAAATTGCACAAGGATACCATGACCTCTTTGGGCAGCCAGATGCAACGGTGTGTTGCCTCTTTGGTCCTGCTCATTAACATGAGCTCCCTTTTTTAGAATTTCAGTTAGTTGAGCCAAGTCGCCTTGGACAGCTGCTTTATGCAATGAAGATGGTTCCATGGCGCATACCAAATTTGTGAGGGTAACAACACAACCTATCACAAGAAAAAGGAATTTGGTCATAGGATTCCTTAGGTGTTAATGGTTCTGTTGCACGAGAATCTTTGTGCCGAGGTGAATGAGACTGAGGTTGTTTAGTTATATTGTACAGAGTCAATGACGTAAAAAGGAAGCAATACCATTTTAACTCAATAAAATCGTTTGAGTGCAGGTCAGTTTATTTTTTTCCCAATCTTTGCGTTGGCCTCGACCGAACAATAGTAAACTGATTTACATGCGCTGCACAGTTTAAGATCGGCGCCCTTTTTTTGGCAAGATTAAATCGGCAAATTTTTTAGAGTATTAATGCCTTAATTGGTCTGATAACATCGAAAGAAGAGTCGGAATAAATTGACAAATTAAAAATTATAATATGATTTCGTTTAAAAATATGCAATAAACAATGCCAGTTAAAGCTTTTTATAGAAATAACAGTATTTTTTGGTATGATTATTTCAATATTGATCAGCCATTATAAAATAATGATCGAAAGGTTCTTATGTCCGCACAAAAATTAATCTTCATCTACTGCTGTCTTGTATCTGCTTTGCCGTCGTTTGCATGTCAGCGGGGAGGCAAGTTTTATAGCCATTGTGATAGAAAATTGTCAAAAAAAGAGTTTCACGTAGGGCCTGATCGTACCCAGCAACGCAAACAAGCTGCCTGGGAAGTAGTTCTTTCAAAAAAAGCACAACAGGAACAGAAGGCTGTAGTTCCAGCATGCCCTCATAAATACAGTTTCATAAGCCAGGCCCAATCAACTGAACATGTTACTGTGCAAGAATCTACGGCTCCTTCAAGACCTTACTTTAGATGCACATCTGCCAGTAAAAACCATAATCTAGCTTTAATGACAGTATTTACGTTGCTATGCATAGCTCCTTGTGCCGCTTTTTGTGCTGACTTTCCCCGACTAGATGAAGACCACGACACAGGAGGAACTGCGTTCGACGTATGTCATCAAATGACACAATATATCAATCTTAATAGGGGAACTTTTGAAAGAATTCGGTCTCAAGGGCGCCAAATTCATGAGCTCGATGGACGTGGCGTAATCGATTTTCCTCCTATTATTGAAATGGCTTGTCCACCAGACTTAAACTTCCATTGGCGTATCGATCACTCATGGGATTGGTACCATAAAGGCAGAGCTTTTTTGGACGATTCTTGTGCCAAATATAAAGTACTTAGCAGTCGTATAGATGAATATAATAAACACGTAGAAGAGCATAATAAACAAGTAAAACTAGAACATCAAAAAGTCAAAGATCATAATGAGAAAGTAGAAAAACTACTGGACATTGATGGTTATGTTGGAGGCAAATATTACCATCTGAATCCTGCGTATCAAAAATCATTTGATTTAATTCGTGAAAATTCAGACGCATTTTTTGCAAAGTCGCATGAGGAATTTCAAGCCGATCCACTGATCAAACTTGGTGCCATTGCCAGCCATTATGAGGGACAAGTTTTTGGAAGCCAGTATACTTTGGTAAACGAACCAGAATATAAGCAACCTGAAGATGAGGAGATTGTACGTGTATATTTAAAAACGGGATCTAAAGAGGGCATTCTTGCCCTTATGGCAGCCCACGATGAATATGTAAGTATTGCAAAAAATATAATGAGTGAACTTGCTGATTGCACGAAAGTTGCTGAAATCAAGCAACATGCCTTAAAGGTTTTATCAACTATCGGCAAAGGACCATTAGATCCTGTATACATTGCAACTGAACTGTACAATTGCCTGCAACTTGCAAAAAAAGATGGTCTTGTTCTGCTACGTCTTAATGCTCGGCTTGATGAATTAGGCAGAGGACTTTTATATGCAGGAACAGCCATAGGAGATAAACCTGGCGACCGTCGAATTTGTAGTTCTGGATTATTCCCAGGCATACGTATTTTGTGTACTCCTACAGGGATATGCGGCATCGGAGATGCAATCATGGCTGAACTTGGGGGTGCAAAGACTAATTTTGTACAAACTGAGATGCATATGAAGGATAGTCTAGCGCGAATCGATTCAGCTCAAGATCTCTTGAGATTATTTAAACATGCGGGCGAATATGCAGGCACCCCTTATATCGGTAATCACGAAGTTAACCCTCTCATCAGGTCATTAGAGGGTGGAGAGCAACTAGCATCACTTGTATTTCAGTACATTGCACGTTATAACAAAGTAGGAGAGTCTGGTTCAGCACATAACTTGAAATATAAACTCGTTCTTGGTGATGGAACTCAGGTTGCCTATTGGCCCACAAGCTCCAATGGAGATGCGGTTATTGTGGTTGGTCACATGCCTGCATGGATAGCTACTGATACAATAGAATTTAGATTTAGGCCTATGCAAGATGAAGAAAGACCATCATCACATAAGCTGTATCTGCAAGATGCAGGAGTTTTCTCAGCGACCGATGTTAAAGAATTGCAAAGAAAAATCTAATGAAGGGTCACGCGATGAAAAAGTTGTTTTTGATTCTAATAAGTTTAATAATGACTTATGTTACTGTCTCTGACCAGCTCTATGCTATGCGAACTGGGGCTACAAGAAGAGAAAGCAAACAAGCACACTATATAGCACTTAAACAGGCTCGCATGGCTACACATGCGATTTCTGCTCGCAACCTTGAACACACACAACGTCGAACAATAATCGATCCTTACCCCGCAAACAGCGCATGTGATCAATTCAAATGGCCAACACAAGCTGGTCATTTCTCTGGTTGTACTGCTCCTCACACCAAATCTCCCCGTTTAATGTCATGTCTTCTTATGGCTCTCATATTGATGCAGCCTGCTCAAGTTGCTTTTGCAGATGATAGCCCGCTAAAAAAGGCAGCTGAAGCTGTTGCTTTCTCAGGTGGTCCGCTTTTTTTGGGCCTGGGAGGTACAGCTGCTATTAATGGCATGGCCACATTAATGGAAAAATCTTCTGATTTTGTAGTGACAAAGTGTGAAGGCATATTAGATGGCAAATTAGGAGCAGGCGCAGATAATTTTGGAAGACTTGTACATGAGTATGTTGAACTTGAAAAAACAGATCCAGTAAAAGCACAATTGAAATTATCAGGAATTACCGTACTGGCAAAAGGCTTTGCAGGAGGTGTAACAGGAGCTATCACAGGCGGCGCTGCAACAGCACCGGTAGGAGGTGAAGGGGCTATTCCTGGGGCTATTGGCGGTGCATTATATAGTTTAGCCAAAGGCTTAGCGGAAGAAACGTTTGGTTTTGTTGTCGGTGAAGCCTTACATAAACTTACCGGTAATGCTATTCCCGAATATGTAAGAAACGCACTTGAGAAATTTGCGCCTACGTTACGATATTTTGATCGTACATTAACTGATGAACAAACTATAAATTATAGTATCCTTCTTGGATTCTCGGCATTATCCAGCACACAAATAACACCAATTATTAAAGAACTTGGCCATATAGACTTAGCAAGCTTGAAATTTGTATTGAAAGATATTGCAAAAGACACAGCACAATCAGGGCTTAAGGATTTTGGACTAACAATGAAAGAAATACTTGAACATCCCTACGAAGGTGCCCTTGAACATGGCTTGTATCACAACGCTGAACATGGAATGCAACAGACATTTGAGGATGGCAAAAATCAGGGCCCTCTAGCTGAACCAGTTGGAGAAGTTTGGAGGCAGGCATGGCAAGAAATACAGCCATTTAAAGAGGTATTTAAAGAGATACCGACATCCACAGCAGTAAAGTCATACGACTTTATGGGTGATGCACAAAAAATTATCCAGCATGAACAATTTATGCAATGGAAAGCTGAATCAACAAATCTTCATATCTCAATACCCCAAGGCTTGGATTTTGTAAATCAATATCTCCAACAAGAACAGGCCCGCCCTTTATGGCAGTATGAAGGTGCTGCTGGCAATGCCTGGTATAATGAGCAACAAGCAAGACGGCGCCTCGAAAGATGGCCATAAAGGGGAATGCGACGATAAACACCTTGCTCAACTTGAGCGCAAGGTAGGGCAGCAGTCCGTAAGATATTTGTGACATCTGCTGCATCCCCAATCTGAAGTTGGTTGACCCGATGGGCATATCAAGCGATAGAAAGCGACCGTAAGAAGAATGACTACCCTTTGGGGCAGGTCGGTACATGTTTTTGCCAGTCTTTACGTTGGCAGTCGACAGAACAATTTACTCGTGGACTAGAGGGTGGCGACCAACTGGCATCGCGCATCTTCCAATATTTCGCACGAGACAACAAAATAGAAGAATTATATTGCCAGGAATTACATACCACGAAATACAGACTGACTCTTGATGATTGAACACAAGTTGCCTATTGGCCAACAGGTACAAATGGCGGTGCCGTGATGGAAATTAGCCATATGCCTGCATGGATTTCTTCTGACACGGTAGAGTTTAGGTTTAGACCGACTGGTGATGAAATGCCATCATCTTTGAGCAAGTTATTACTAAAAGATGCCCGAGAATTTTCATATGCAGACATTACTGCGTTCAAAAAAGTATTAAAAACATAGGGATATTTTGACAGGTTTCTAAACAGTTTTATGATAATCTACATACGTTTTGTATTATTTACTATATTTAATGGGATTTTTCATGAAAAAGATAGTTGCATTACTAGCTATTGTCGGCAATTGTATAACTGCCCCTGAAACCGTATTGGCTATGCGAACTGGACAAACGAGAAAAGAGGCTACGCAGGCGCATCGGGTCGCGCTCAAAAATGCCCGTAGGATCACCCGGCAAGCGGCTAAATTGGTCATTGAGCAAAAGCAAGCAGTAGCGTCAACGAATCCATACGCGACTTTCAATAAGGGGCAATTTGAATGGCCCTCGCACGGATCTTATGAAGGGGATCGGCGTCGATGCCTGGTATTTGCTAACTCTCATGCCAGTTATATAGTGGTCTTTGCATTGATAACTGGGTTACTTATTCAATCTGCGCAAGCCTACAACTTAGATGGTAAATCAGACGGCAAATTAGAGCGCGTGGCTAACATAGCAACATCACCGGCTCATATACTTGCCATAGGTGGATTATCTGCCACTGCTGGTATGGCCGATCTGATTATGAAAGCAGCTCGATCAGGCAGCTTAGAAGGCGCACTAGATGGCAAACTGGGTAATTTGGCAGATAAAGCTGGCCGGCTCATGCAAGATTATCACGACTATGAAGAAACTGATCCGGTGAAGGCAAAATTGGCGTTATCAAGTTGCATGATACTAGGCAAGACGGTTGCTGGAGCAGTTGCAGGTGGACTGGCTACCGCACCTGCCGGTGGCGAAGGCGCTATTCCCGGTGCGCTCTACGGATTGTCAAAAGGAATAACAGATGAGATGCGAGGCATTGTCATAGGTAAGGCACTGGAGGTAGTTGCTGGTGACAAATTTGAAGCTTTGATTCAACGAAGTATCGAGAAATGTGCCCCAGGTGTTATATACCTGGATCGAACGTTAACCGAGCAACAGGCAAAATATATGATCATTCTACTCGGAGTGGCTGGACTCTCAAGTGCGGAATTTACATCGGTTATTAATAAACTGGGCCAAATTGATCTGGGTAACTTTAAATTTCCAATAAGGTACGACTTAGGAAAAGAAATTGGGCATGCACCGACTACGAGTTTGGGTACAGCAATTCGTGATGATTTGGAATCTGGGCTAGAACCTGGCCTTGAGCACGTCTATGAGCATGTCTATATGCACCACGTGCAAGAAGCTCTCTTGCACCCTCAAACTGGCTCTGCAACGAGCACTCCTGAACTATCAATGCCCACCAGTGTTACCAATACTGCTGAAAAACTTTTTTCGGCTGAAGCCTATCAACAATGGCAAGCTCAAGCCTCAACTTTACATGTGTCGCCTATTAAACAATTTCAAAATGCTCAGATCCCAAGCCAAGGTTTTATGAATACTGCTGAAAAACTTTTTTCGGCTGAGGGTTATCAACAATGGAAAATTGAATCTTCAAATGTGATGCATCTTCCAGCTGAAAGACTGATTGATCTAAAATTTCCGCATGACGGGGTCATGTACGGTGCTGCTGCAAATGAATGGTTTAATGACCAATATAGAAAAAAGATGGGCTTTTAATAGTTTTGCCGTTCATAGACCAGTCGTATGCTCACCCTGTTCCAGTCGTGTGTTATACTCGTCTACCAGCTTATTAAATTCCTCAATTTTTTGGTTAAATGCCTGCAAAAAAGTTTTGGCAGTCTGGGTTGATGCCTCAGCTTCCTGGATATTCCACTGTTGCCAATTTTTCATCGAAGGACACTGTATTTCGGGAGTTGCTGGAAAAATTACTTCGCTGCCGAGCAGCTCTTTATTCGCCTGGGCGGCGGCTCGAATTTCATCAAAATATGCTCTTTGTTCAGTAATAAGCCTTACTGATTTTTCACATGCAGATGAAGCATCATGTTGGTCTATCAGTTTATTAAATTCCTCAATTTTTTGGTTAAATGCCTGCAAAAAAGTTTTGGCAGTTTGGGTTGATGCCTCAGCTTCCTGTACAACCCACTTAGGCCAATTTTTCATTGATGGACACTGTATTTCGGGAGTTGTTGGAAAAATTACTTCGCCACCGAGCCGGTCTTTGTTCGCCTGAGCATCGGCTCGAATTTCATCAAATTGTGCTCTTTGCTCAGTAATGAGCCCTACTAATTCTTCACATGCAGAGGCAGCTTCTAGATGTTCGTCATATCCCTTTATCAGTAGCTTAAGCCATGCCCAATTGCCTTCAAATTGCTCAAAAAATTTACGGGCTCTTTCGCCTTCGCTATGATCTTGTAAGGTATCCCGATCATCCCAGCCACGGTGTTTACATTCAGGTGCTGGGCAATCTAAATCGGGTATCGTTGGGAAACTTATCTCTGGAGAAACTATCCCGCTAATCTTGTCTTTGTATTGATTGGCAAGTTCGATTATTGCTTTATAATCACTTTGATGTTGCTCAATGAATTCACGCGCATAGCAGCATTGCCAGAGGTTAGCAACGGTAGCTTCAGGATAGTGTTGTCTGCTTTTCGAAAGGGCATCGCAAGAAGCTCTACAAGCAGATGCATATGGTGCTGCGATCAGCAAAGTAAACAAAATTATTGTTTGTATCGGATGCGCAAAACGTAGCTTCAAGCTTGGAGCGTAGTGCTGTCGTTCGCGTGTAATTGGCAGATTCATAGCGGGCACATTTGCGAAAGGTAGTTTTTGTACAACCGTAGTTCCCGCTGTTTCATGTAGATGCGATTTCAACGCTTTTTTTGCCAAGAGCATTTCCCATGCCCCTTGTCTGCGTAGCTGGTTACGGTTTGGTCCTACATGCAGATCTTTCTTGGATAATTTGCGGTTGTGATTCCCGTAAAATTTGCCCCCCGGGTGACCTGCAAACGATGGCAATACAAAAACGAGACAGCAGTACATGCAGATTAATTTTTGTGTGTACATAAGGACCTTTCCATGTTATTTATAATTAGCTGCTCAATATCGATATGTAATCATACCAAAAGATATCACTCTTTCTATAAAAATCTTAAGTTGGCATTGTTTATAATGTATTTTTAAACAAAATTACACAATAATTTTTATCTTGTAAATTTATTCCGGTCTGACCGTTGCTACCAATCCCGATAGGCAATATACTCGCAATCATACATTAATGCATTTGAAGATTAATTTTTTTTGTTAAAATTAAATTATCAAAAATGCTTAGCCTTACTTTAGTGCGTTCCATAAAAATTAGCTGGCCAGGACTACTTTGGCTCAAGTGACAGAAAGAGACCGTAAGAAGAGTTGAAACAAAACCGTTTTGATTTAAAATTTTTTTAGTCTATCCAGGATAATAAAATTTCAATAATTTCTAAAATTGTCAAGATAGCAAAAGCTTGATCTAGAAGATAAAATAATTCCTTTTTGGGGTAATTGTTGTATTTTGTTTTGCACATTCCTTAAGCTACGTAATAGGGACAGTATGTTGTATGTCGTTTAGAGTCTATCCGCATACACGATACAAAAAAAGGTTAAGGGCGGGGGGGTGTGCAATGAAGACTATACAGACGAAGAACAGCCAGCAAGAGTCACGTGAAATGCTTCATGTGATTCCGACGATGGATGTTGTCGTCTTTCCCCATATGTTAGTACCATTACTAATACTTGATGAGCGGATTATCAAGGGGGTTCGGGCGGCGCTTGATTCGTCGAAAACAGTGCTTTTGCTTGCTGCAAAAAAACAGTCTGATAGTCAAACTACCATAGGGACGGAGGATTTATATCCCATTGGTACCGTGGCTTCTATAATGCGGCTTATTAATATTCCTGAGGGGGGAGTTAAAGTTCTTGTTCAAGGACTTGCAAAAGCGAGGGTGCATGAATTACTGGCAAATGAGGATGGAATTCAAGCATCTGTTGAACGTATAGACATGGTCTATGATCCTACAGATGTGGAGATTACAGCACAGATAAATAACATCAAGAATATTGCCGAAAAGATGGCGTCTGCGGGGCAATTTTTTAGCCCCGATTTTTATGCCATTATTTCGCGCATGCAGGAACCAGAAAAAGTTACCGATTTTGTACTATCGCATTTGAATTTAACTGTTGAACAGGGACAAAAACTGCTTGAAGTCTCATCGACGAGTCAATTTCTGGAATCTATTTACCAGCATTTAAGCAGAGAACTTGAGGTTGCCGAGCTTGAAGAAGGGATCAAAAATCGAGCTCGCGAATCGATGAATAAGGCTCAAAAAGAATTTTATCTACGCGAACAGATACGTGCGATTAAAAATGAACTTGGCGATGATGACGCTGAAGAAATTGATGGCTATCGGAAACGCCTTGACCATGTTCTTATGACGGAAGAAGTGCGCACTGAGGTTATACGTCAGATTAATAGATTGGAGCGTATGGCGCCTGATTCAATGGAGGCAGGCGTCCTGCGCACCTATCTTGATTGGATTATTGCATTGCCGTGGGGAACTTTTACTGAAGATAATCTTAATATTACGCGAGCTAAAGAAATTCTTGATGCCGATCATTATGGACTCAAAGAGGTTAAAGAGCGCATTTTAGATTTTATCTCGGTATGCAATTTAAAGATGGATGGGGCGTCGCCCATCTTATGTTTTATCGGTCCTCCAGGTACTGGAAAAACATCTCTCGGTCAATCTATTGCCCGTTGTTTGGGCAGAAAATATGTTCGCATATCATTAGGTGGTGTCAAAGACGAAGCTGAAATTCGAGGCCATAGACGTACCTATGTTGGCGCTATGCCGGGACGATTTATCCAAGCGATTCGCAAAGCAGGATCGTCTAATCCTGTCGTAGTTATCGACGAGCTTGATAAAATTGGAGCTGATTTTAGAGGCGATCCGTCATCAGCCATGCTCGAGGTATTAGATCCGCAGCAGAACAAGTCTTTTTACGATAACTATCTGGGTGTGCCGTTTGATTTGTCGAAAGTGATGTTTATAGCAACGGCCAACAATCTTGATACCATCTCGGGACCATTACGTGATCGTATGGAGATTATTGAATTGTCTGGATACACGTTTGATGAAAAGATGGCGATCGCGAAGCAATATTTAATAGCACGTGGCGTTAATGATTCAGGGTTGCAAGATCAACATCTTGAAATAACTGAAACTGTTCTTGCAGATATGATAGTCAATTACACACGTGAATCTGGCGTGCGCGAACTTGAGCGGCTTATTCATAAGCTGTGTGCAAAAGCTGCACGATCAGTTGTGCAAGAAAATAAAATCATCTCATTTGATAGCAAAACGCTGGAGCAGTACCTTGGACCGCGTAGATATCTTAATGATGAAGTACAACGTGAAGATCAGGTTGGTATCAGTAACGGTCTTGCCTGGACGCCATGTGGCGGTGAGATGATTCGCATCGAAGCGGTACTTATGCCAGGTCAAGGTAAATTGACATTGACGGGACATCTTGGCGATGTCATGAAAGAATCTGCGCAGGCGGCCCTCAGTTATGCACGAGCTCATGCGAAAGATTTTAATATTGCCGATACCATATTTACAACGCATGATCTTCACATCCATGTGCCTGCAGGAGCAGTTCCTAAAGATGGACCTTCAGCAGGTATAACGATGCTCACGTCGATTCTTTCTGCATTTACGCAGCGCCCGATCAATGCTCAATATGCAATGACAGGTGAACTTAATTTGAGTGGTGAAGTGATGCCAATTGGAGGGATTAAAGAGAAAATTTTGGCTGCTAAACGCAACAATGTTTCTCATATTATTTTGCCACTCAAAAACAAACATGATCTGATGGGCATGGAAGATATAACCAAAGACATTGATGTGGTCTGGGTTCATCATGCCAATGAGGTTATGGAGCGTGTATTGTTACCAAGCGGTAAACGTAAAACGATGCGGCAACATTAGCCATGAAACGTATATTGACTATTGGCGGAGCAACTAAAGATATTTTTATAACATATGCTCAGGCACAGATGCTTGATCTGTGCCTACATGAAGGCAGGCGCTCCTTCTTGATTTTTGAAGATGGAAAAAAGGTAGAGGTTGAAGCACTCGAGTACCATACGGGCGGAGGAGCGACAAACACAGCAGTCGGCTTCCGTCGTCTTGGCCACGAGGTTTCGGCATTTTTCAAAATCGGTCATGATCAAGAAGGAGTGTATGTTATTAAGTCGTTACAAACGAACCAAGTTGATACATCACATGTCATTGTAATAGACGAGATACCGACGGCTACCTCTTTTATTATTCCAACGGTAGATGGCAACCGTGTTGTCATGGTCTATCGTGGAGCGAATCTCACGATTGAAGAAGATGAAATACCTGATAGTGCCATAAAAGAGGCTGACCTTGTCTATATAACATCGTTAAGTGGCAGTTCAAGTGATCTTTTGTTGCCAATAGTCAAACGCGCACAAGAATATAATAAAATAGTGGCCGTCAATCCAGGCACGAGCCAATTGACGACCGGAACTGGAATTTTATGCAAAGCGCTCGCCTCTATTGATATTCTCATTCTTAATTGTTCTGAGGCTCGTTGTTGCATGGCCTCTTTGGTGCAAGAAGATCGTGAGCTTCAGTTCAAGATGCTGAATATGAAAGAGGCGCCAATGCCAAATCATATGCCTGAGCTTCTAAAAGCGCCAATAATCCATCAAGGATTATGTTTTGGCATGCATACATTCTTTCAAGAGGTGCATGCGCGTGGCCCCAAGATTGTGGTTGTTACCAATGGCAAAGAAGGGGTATACGTCTCATATAAGGACAGTATCTTTTTCCATCCAAGTCTTTCGGTCCCTGTGATCAGCACACTTGGGGCTGGTGATGCATTTGGTTCCGGATTTGTGGGTATGTATGCGCATGGATTTTCAGTTCAGGATTCGATTCGTGCAGGCATGCTCAACAGTGCATCGGTGATAGGAGCTATCGGAGCAAAGACGGGACTTTTGCATAAAGATGAAATGGATAAGCGATTAAAAGCGATAGTTAAAGGGATGTTGCAGGAGTATCCGCTGAAAAAAGAATAATTCTATTGTGCGCAGAAATTTGAGTAGGGCTGCCAGCTTATCTGCACAGCCCTGATTTTTTTTGATTACAAGTCGCTACCAGCCATAAAACATCCTAACAAGCGAACTAAATTGGTGTCCGAGGCAAAGTTGTGTGCAGGAGAATTGGTTCCTAAGTGATCATGAGCAGCCGTTGCGAAGGTCAATAGTTGGCGGGGTTCGAAATATTTTTTCATCATATAGGCAATTTCTTTATGATTATATTGTATGGCAACTTGCCATGCGGTTTTTCCCCAGTTATCTTGTACACAAACATTAATCCCGGGTACTTGTAATAATTTTTGAGTAACTTCTTTGTTGCCATTCCAGGCAGCATAATGCAAAGCGGTCCAACCACAGAGTGGTGCTTGTATGTTGACATCAATACCTGGTGCATGTAGTAATTCATCTATAAATTCATGTCGGCGGTCTGCAGCCATATGCAATAGGGTTTCACCTTCATTATCTCGCATGTTGACATCAATACCAGGTGTTCGTAATAATTCATGTAATATTGCGACTGGAGTTCGACATTCGGCAGTAAAATGTAAAGGGGTTTTTCCTTTGCTGTTTTTTGCGTTGGCATCAAGACCAGGTACCTGTGCTATATCATGTATAACTGCTTGCCACTCGCGCATTACTGCTTCATGCAATGGGGTATTTCCTTCCCAGTCATGAATGTTGACATTAATTCCCGTAGCATGTAATAATTCATGTAAAATTTTTTCTGAGGATGCTGGGTTAGTTTTAACCTGTAGATACTAGTGAGGATGTTTTACGTGTATCATAGCAACATTCAATAGAGTCATAGCAAGTTGCAATATTGTGCAACCGTTGCGATCTTGTGCATTTACATCGGCACCCTTCATAATGAGGGCTTTAACTTCCTCGACATGGCCTCGCTCGGTAGCTCTGTGCAAGTCTGTCGTCATAGCCTTAATGCCACAGCCAACAATTAACAACATTGAAACACATAGTCTTCTGAACATAATTATCCTTCCATTTTATAAAAGACCCTGTTAAATAAATAATGCAGCTATAATAAATCTTAAATTAAATATTGCCAAAAAGCCAATAACATTTTCATGAGATGCTATGCGCATATTTTTTTGTGCGCTGGCCAATCTGTTGCTTGGCACTTAGGACAACAGTAATATACCTTTTTGCAGCGGCTGCACCACTTAGTTGCAGGGTTGCCACAGGTTGCACATGGGTTACACGGTTCAGACGGTTTTGCTCGTTCATCTTGTGGGTGTGGATTTTGGATTTCTTGTGCAGTAAATGTTTCTTTAATTCTAGAGAATATGGATTTTAGTTCCTGCTCAGTGAGCGTAGAGGCAAATAATTGTGTGCTCAAATTTTTGTAGGGAGAAAAAACGGGCGTGCAATGGATTGATGCTAAAAGTTCGTCCATATTGCTCGTATGGTTACTTCCACAAAATATGATGACATTGGTATTTTTCAGTAAAGCCTTGTGAAGTTCTAGGACTAAATCAGCATCAAAGCAATGTGACACGGTATCAGCACATTCCCATTGCTTAACTATTTCGGTGAATGATCTTTCTTTTATGGCTGCACATACGAGATCAAGACATAAACGATTTGGATTATAGCAATTAAGTGATTGAAAAAATCTCTTCAAAGATGAGGTTGCGTTTAGAGTTTTAGTGAGCGTTCTTTCCAAAAATGTACGATAGGGAATATCTTGGCGGAGGATGCCAATTATCGTTGAGATTCTCTCGTTTGATTTATCCATTGCATCAAATGCTTCCTGTATGGTATAAAAGCAGTATTTACTTTTAATGTTGGCAAGTTTGTCTAAAACGGAATAAATGTACGATGATAAATCTGGACGTACCTTGATGCAATAATCTATGCCTTCCCAAAAAGATTCTGCAGTTGGGCTTCCATCCTTGTACTGGAGTTTTGAGAATACTATGGTTAAAAACAAGTTATGATGTTCTTTCGGAACTGTCTCCAATAGGTTGGTTCTAAACCGGTTTGCATCTGCAGTGGTAGTGAAATAATCCAAAATTTGTGGCAACTCTGCAAGGGTCAAGCTTCTTTTATCGGCATGCACAATGTTAATAAAAGGGTATTTGACTGGGTTAATTATTAGTTCAGCCATAGCACTGGCCTCAAGCCCGAGCGATGCCTTGCTATATCTACATTGCTCAATATAAAGATCATTTGATTCAAGAATGATTGTCGTAGGCCGGTGGGTTTGATCCAAGGTTCTTACAAGAGATAAGATTTGTTCTTTATCGCGTCTTTCAATGGTAGTCCCGGGGTGTTTTGGGCTGTATATACCCATGTGGAAGTCGCCAATGCGGCAGATGAGTTGTTTGCCATATCGATCAAGACTGAGCGAGTCGATAATACATAATGTGTACAGAAAGAGTGAGTTCGCAACTGCCAAGGTTAGTATATACTGATAAAATTTCATAAAAACTCCCAAAATAAATTTATCAAACGGATTCTTTCGGTACTATTCAAAAAACATGCTTATTAAAAAATAGCTTAATTATAAAGACGAGTTCTATTGAAAGCATTGTATAATATATAATATCTGAAATATTTATCATGTCAAATTGCCATCAACAAGTTTAAATCTATTGCCACACGATTCAATTCCCGTGTCGCCCCAGTTTTTATTAAATATATGAATTTTATTTTCATATCTACCGATGTAATTCGTGTATCTCCTCAAGCGAGGTTTGTTGATATTGACTAATTTATTATTGTCTCTACAATTAAATAAGCAAGCTGAAATACATTGCAAAAAATTATTTTTATATTATTGGGGATAATTATGTTAACAAATCGTAAATGGGGAATCTTACTCATATTTTTTTGGTGTGTGAGTTGCTATGCTATGGAGCCTGCTCTGCCATTACATGAAGCTGTTCGCGCTGGAAATATTGAATCGGTAACTGAAATGCTTGCCAGAGGCATAGCGATAGATGTGCAAGATGAACGTGGCAATACTGCCTTGCATCTTGCCGCTTTGCAGGGTAATTCTCAATTATTACATATATTGCTTGATGCGGGCATGTTGCTTAAGGATGTTAAAAATCACGCAGGTTTTACTCTTGCTCATTGTGCCGCTTGCTCAGAAAATGGAATATTCTGTCTACAGCTTTTGTTAGAACGCGGTGTCGATATTGAGGCTAGAAATATTTCAGGATTAACGCCACTTGCATGTGCGGCCTTTCGCGGCAGAATTGATGCTGTACGGTATCTGCTTTCTAAAAAAGCTGATATTACGGCCCAAGCGGTAGATAGAGCTTTTAGGCGCGAAAATTTTGAAATTTTTGCATTATTACTCAATGATTTGGTTGCCAGACATCAAAAATCCGGTTTAAATGTACTCTCATTTTCTGTTCAGCAGGGATTGTATCTGGAGGCAGAGTTTTTACTGCAGTTACATTTTAAGCTGATGAGTGGGCAGCAAATCAATGAGTCGGAGGAGATATGTTCTGGCATCAAAATTGATGTCGATTCGCAAGATTCATTAGGTAGAGCTCCGATACATTATGCAGTAATAGTAGGTCGTCCTGAGTTTATTAAGCTATTAGCTGAAAACCGGGCTAAGCTTGACATAGAAGATGAGAGTGGTCAGCAGGTTGTACACTATGTAATTAAATCTGGTTCTCTGGCTATGATGAAAGAGTTGTTCAAGTATATTAATCCGCTTGAATGGACTGATCGTGCGGGAAGAACGGTGATTCATGTGGCAATCGATGCCAATCAGCCAGCCATTTTAAGGTATCTGGCATACCAATTTCATGACCTTCTGAATCGACATGACAAAGAAGGGAGATACCCTTTGCATGCTGCGGTACAACGAGGGTTGGTGCAGGTTATTCAAGATTTTCTAGATAACGGTGCTCAAACGAATCTGCAGGATGGGCTTGGGAAAACCTCATTGCATTATGCTGCAGACGGACGAGATCCCGTTTTAACTAAACAGATTATTGATCGCTTGATAGCCAATGGAGCTTCGGTCCTTGTACCTGATCTATCTGGCAACTTGCCGCATGCATATGTGCAGCACGAAGACATTAGGCTTTATCTGGATAAATTGGTAGATGCCGAATTGACCAAAAAAACGACTCCAGAATATCCAATGCAGATAAACCAAGCCGATGAGCCTCTAGCAGCAGCTGCCGCAGCTGCGCCTGCAAGGATGATTGCGGATGATTCTGTGCCTTCAATAAGTCGTAAATTAGAGAGAATGCAAATTGATCCCAAAGTTGTGGATGAAATGGGGAGAACGATATTACAAAAGCTTGTTATTAAAGGTCAGGTCACGTTAAAAAATCTGATTGAAAAATTTGTTATTGCCGGGGGAGACATTAACGCTCGTGATAATCAAGGAAAAACTGCTTTGCATTACGCTGTTGAACTGAGATCGCAAGGGACGTATATAGCTAATTTATTAGAAAATGGGGCTGACCCATCTATTAAAGATAATGATGGTAAAACCCCACAAGATTACGTAAGACATGCAGCTCAAAGAGCTCACTTTGTACACTACCTTGCATCGAGACGAATTGTACCTGGGCCTGCTATAGAGCCAGCAAATATTCCTATTCGTCCTGCTCTTAGGGGTGCTGTACCACAAATAGTAGTAGCGGCTCCGGTGGTAGCTATGCCTAGAGCTCAAGTAATCGTGGCGCCAGGATACCATATTCGTACTGAGTATTCTCAAAGAGACCTGCAATACCCTCAGGAGCAACAACAAAGAGCAGAAAAAAGGTCTGCAGAGCAAGCCATGTTGTCGGCTCCAGAGGCTCCAAGAGTTATACAAAAACGAGAAGCACCTGCGGCTGGCCCTGAGCTAGTTGCTGTTCTACCACTGCAAGCGCTCGATACAAGAGAAGATCAGGAGTTTCAAATGGGTGATGTTTTTCGACTTCCTAAAGCCCCATTAGCTCCTATGAGAACTCACTCAGAAGAAAGGCCTTACAAATATACTTATGAAGGTTGCTCTTATGCTGCTGCTCAAGCAGAAAATTTAACAAGTCAAATAATAAGATGGCACTCAGAAGAACCGATGACGCAAGCGGGCATTTCGTCCGCTTGTGAACTTTTTCCTATTGCCGACGAGCAGGCTCCTCAGGCCACAGCTGTTGTGCCAGCAGTACCAGTGATACCCCACAGCTTTTGCGAGACAACTAATCCTATACAAGATGCAAGCATTCAAGGATCGCATGCGCAATATCCAGAATCATCTTATCAGTGCGATGAATGCGGCCAGGCCATTGAAGGCTATGAAAATTATTGGGAACATAGATTTATCTACCATTAATCTTAATGTCAAAATGAACAATATGGAAAAACTATTAATGTTCAAATTGTAGCTTCCAGAAAACTCACAATCAAGCGATCGAATATTAAAAAAGGGTAAGAGTTTTACAACTCCTACCCTTTGCACATGAATGGTATTCAGTCTTTTATTGAGCAATAGCTTCTAAGCGGGCGATTTCCCTATCAGCAATTTCTGGCATTAATTCTTGCCATGAGATGATGGTCATTCGGGTTGGATGCCATATCCCTTGAAAATAGCGGGGCGGTAGGCCGTCATGCTGTTTGATTACTAATATTACTGACCCGTTAATTGATGTTGGATGTTGATCAAGTAGGTTATGCTTTGTCCATTTGTGAATATAGATTCGTTCAACATGTTGGAATCTATTGCCACAAAATTCAATTCCCGTGTCATTGGCGCATGTTAGGTGATTAATGCGATAGAGTTTCTGATAGGCCTGCATAATATGAAAGATCGATTCTTTTAAAAAGCGTGAAAATGAAACATAATCGGGCCCATCGCTATAGCAGACGACCTCTGGATCAATAACAGGTAAAGCAAGTGAGTCAACGACATGCTTTGATTGTCCTGGGGCAGCAGATATCAGTATTGGCAAACGTATTGTTGGGTCCGTTTCAATCACCAATGGAGCCTGTATATCTCTGTTGACAAATACGACCGCTTTTTTGTTTGTAATGCTGAGGGGGGCGGTTGCTGCTGCGTCTGCAGGATTGATAATTGAGACCGTGTTTATTAAAGGAACCGGGCTACAGGTTTCGCTGCCAGGGTAGGATAAGACGGGTATTGTTTCAAATTGAGGCCGGTACATGTCTTGCTCATGTATGGTAGCATACTGTTCGGTAACGGCATTAAGGGCATCAATAATATGGTGATTAATACCTGAGACATCTGGAGTGGCCCCGGTAGTTGATGCACGAGTTTGAACAAAATAGTCCCGCAAACGGGCAAAGAAGGTCTGATAATCGAGGTTATATAAGCTTGGCATTGTAGTTGCATCGGTTAATGCTCCGCAAGAGACCAAGAGCTGTGAATTATCTCTATTGAGTAGCGCGCGGGTAGATGCTAAGGTATGTCCACCTCCATAACAGGTAACATAATGCAGGTACCAGGCAGTTTCGCTTGCAAAGTGTAAAAAGTCTTGCCATTGTTGCGCGGTCAGGCCTGCGCAATTGTTGTAAGGATCTAATTGATGGGCAAGCATCCGCGACTGACGCGCATACCAACCATGACCATTCATATAGATACAAAAGAGACCCAAGGCATGTCTATGGGTTTGCGATAATGACGGTTGCCTGTTAAGTAAACTCATTGTAAACATCTGTTTAAGCGCATCTAAATCCACACGGCCTTCAAATAAAAACATAAGATCACAGGTCAATTCATGTGATTTCATAAATTTCTGTACATGGCCACTCCAGGCAGTATCGAGATGATGCATAAGTTCTTGGCGTGATATTATTGGTTGTAAAATAGCAGGATGATTGATGGGAAAGCCGATGATAAGTTCAGGGGAGGTGATGGCTGGGTCGCCAGCCATTATGCGAAAATCTGACAGCAGTTTTTCTTCATCGATCTCAGAAGATTGTAGCCATAATTTCCAACATTTTTCTTGCTCGAATTGGTAGTCGCGTGGCACAAGTAGATAGAGATCGGCGCGGCTATGCTTGTACATCATCCAATGGACAAACATGCTTTCGCTATTTTCATCTGTTGGTGGGCATGCAGGTTCAATGTGTCTTGCCGATATGCGTTCTGCCAATGATGCACATTTGGCGTGAAGGTAGGTAAGAATGCGGGGTTTTCTATTGCGTCGCATAATCTGGGTAATAGCTCCTAAGCTCGCTTGTATAGATCCGAGAGCTACTAGACAGGCATGTTCTTCGGACTCTAGGTAAAATAATGCTGTCATATGTTCCATTTCCTCGAGCAGCAATTGATTTTTCAGAGTTTCTTGTTGAATGTTCAACTCCATAAGATTTAACAAAGCTTTGTTGTGTAAATCGGTTATCTCGGCCGTAGCCGCATAGCCCTCAGCCGGAATGGCCTTGGCAGAACCTTGAAATTGAGCAAAAAGCTCTTCTATTTTGTGTGCGTCCTCATCAAATTGAGCTTGGCTAGTTTTTTGTAGCGCTGAAAGGTGTGACTGTAGTGCTTCGATTTTTGACTTTGATTCTTGAAAATTTTTCTCTAAAGCCTCTTTTCTTTCCGGATAGGTTGCCAGTTGAGCTTGCAGATCGGCGACAGTTTTTGTAAGTTCTTTGGCTTTTAATTCTATATTTTCAGGACTGCTTCCTTCGGCTAATTCATTGTGTAGCCATGGAGTTTTTTCATCGTCTGTACGAGCTTGCTCGGGTGTGAGATCGATATCAGGGAAGCGCTGTTTATTGAAAAAATTGTGTAATATAACCCCACTTACGATAATAGGGGCTGCTTTGCTTGCAATAGCATCTGCAAAAGGTTTGGTTACTGCCCCAGACTGCGGGCGATAGGCACTTTCGCAGACCCCCCGGTCAAGGAGCACGATCGCATCGAGCGAGCGGCAGGTAGTCGGTTTTTCACAAGCCAAACTTTGTGTGCCATATACTATCGTGATAACGGCAGGTAGAAAACGATAGGGTAACTGTTTTGATTTATGAAGCATAACGGACCTTTATTGCAAATTAAAATATATTATATTATACTAATATTTTAAATTAAATAATTGAATTGTCAATTAATAAACAGAATGCTCCCTATAAATTCATTAAAATATTGACAGTTATAAAAATGAGTTTGTTAGAATATCATTGAAAAAAGATAGTGCAATATTTTAGGTGTAATTGTCTAGAACCAATCAGAAGGAATAGGGGGAATAAGCAGTTTTTTCTCGATAGATTGAAATAGTTAATAGGATAATTTCTTGGTGATGTTAATAGTAAAAGGATGAGCAATGAATAATAAAATAATTATCTCAATTGGATTGCTAAGTATATCCCCATTATATGGTGCAGCCACTGCGTCTAAATATGAGCAATATAAAAGAATACTGAGTTACAAGGAACATGCTATTTCGCTGTTCGGCCTCATGACTCGTCAAGTTCCTGCCTTAGAAGAACAAATTGCAGAAACTATAGCCAAAGAATGTCTTGAACGCAACCCTTTAGCAACAAAAGCAGAAATTCTTGCCTTTTATAGTGAGCCTAGTCAGTCAGTAAGGACTTTTAGTCCAACAGTATTACTTAAAGCTCACGAACTATTGCAAGAATTAAAGAGAGGATTTTTATTTTTAGTTAATACGACAGCTTGTCCATTAGATCTACGTTTTGGTATTGATCCAAACCCAGCCCATGCTCTTCCGCCAAGAAGACTCAAGGAATCAACTGCCGGAAGTCTTGAGCCTGGTGCCGCCATCTCAAACTTTGTAACTATTCGTGGAAATGGGATAGTTAGATTGTGCTGGCAACATCGGATTCTTGGCGATACCAGTTATATTTTAATAATTCCTATAAAGAGTCAAGCTTGGAGCAAACATGGGTTTTATAGTAAAAATGCGCCAAAGAGGATTGTGCCCGGATCTACTTTATACCTGGACGAAAATGGCAATATTGTAAGAGAAGTTGAGCCATAAATAATCGTTGGAGTACTTTGTCGCGAGAAAAGACTGTCACGAAGCTCCAGTACTCTATGGCGATAGAGGATATCTGATTGGCTGCTAAAAATCTTTACATATTGAAATTAAATGTGCTACGCTCATAATTGAGGAGGAGAGGTGTAGTGAAAGCCACTGATGCCTGAACGGTCTCGGAGTAATCCTGGCCGGAAAGTATTAGTGACGTAAGCGGTTTACGGCCAAGTAATTGGCGTGAACTCCAAGCCTCAGGTACTAATCTCCGCCTCAAAAAAGGCTTTTTGGCCCATCAAAATAGTGAATTTAATTAAGTTTACCTAAACTTATTGAGCACTTACCGTTAGACCCCTTCTAAAAACCTAAACCAATTTACTATTACAAAAAATTTGCTTTAAGTTGGTTGTTGCTCTATATTTGCTGAGTAACTTAAAAAATTCCGTTCGCCCTGAGGGCGAGCCCTGCGAGCGTCTCGAAGGGTGAACGCACTATAAAGAAATATGCAAGATTTTTTTGTCTACATATTACAGTGTTCAGATGGCTCATTCTACATAGGCCATACCGATGACTTGAAAAAAAGAGTATATCAACATCAAATGAACCATTATAAATGTTACACAAGCAAAAAATTGCCCGTTAATTTAGTTTTTTATGAGACATTTGGCTCACGAGATGAAGCAATTGCAGCTGAAAGACAAATTAAAGGATGGAGCCGCATAAAAAAACAAGCCCTCATAGAAGGAAATTTTGATAAGATTCGTATTATGTGTTTTTCAAGAAGGACAAAAAAATAGGATTCACCCTTCGAGACGCTCGCAAGACTCGCCCTCAGGGCGAACGGGTTGGATAAATTTTCTATTTTAGATTTTATGTTACATCGATTGTTCAGCTTACAGCAATAGGTCTATCATTATTTGATGTTGCCTTACCAATATGGATCGCATGAGTGTGTGCAATTTTAGAAAAGAAAGCATGCGAATTGTCAATGCGCATGCTTTCTCTTTTTTCTATGATATTACAGTGGATTGCATATTGGATTTATTGAGCTCGTCACCTCGAATGTGAATGAATCATAGTTTGTCTTGATTGCTGCGCCAAACAGATTTTTGCTATTGCAACACCAGCAGCAATTCAGGCAGGGTATTCTGGTGGAAGCTATTTGAGTTGATAAATTGCTTGTGTAACAATATAACCCTTTATCAGTTGCAACAAGCAGATAATCATCTGAACAACAACAGCGCTCACAACGGTATACCGTTGTGCCGGTAATGCTAACTGCTAGTCCTGGATTCAGCGTTCCATCGGGGTTAATGCTATAGCTAACCAAGGTCCCTTGAAAACTTTTGGTTCCGCCGATTACCAAATAGTTATTGCAAGTTGCACAGGTCAAGGCATTATCAAATTGACCGTCGATGGGGGAGTTAACACCAGGCTGGATAGTTGGTGTACCAGTTAAATCAACCAAATAGGTAGCAACATTCATCTGATTATATCCTTGTACAAGATAAAGTGATGAACTGAAAGGTACCCAATACAAGAATGCACTTGGATTGCTGCCTGCCAAATTGGGAGTTGAAATAGCACTACCAAAAGTAAACGTATTCAGGTTAACAGGGTAGACTTGGATGCCGGTATTTGTGTCAACTGCTAAGTATGCATTTAACGGTTCCGAGGTATTGGGAACAGCCCATTGGATTTTAGATGCAGATGTGACGCCAGTCAAAGGGAAAGGCGCCCCCTGTTGGCTAATAACATAACCGGTACCCGGGTTCGAGATGGTTGCTAATATAATCTCATAACTTGAACCTGTCCAAGCTACTAGTGCAAGATAGATGGTATCACTATAGTTATACACAGCGCTGTTAATAATAAATGTAGTTCCGAGAGACAATGGCGTTATAGCTGTGCATGAAGTTGTTTTTGTGACATCAAAAACCCAACCATAGATCCAATTTGCAATAGCATTACTTTGCAAATCATTATAAGAACCAATAAGTATATGCTGATTACCTACGTCTGTACATACGCATCCCCAGTTGAGTCGATAGAAACCGGTATTGACTGAGTTGCATATCGTGAAATTTTCTGCTGTCGGTTCAACCGTGGCACATACTCGAGCAGCCAAATTGATAGGAGAAAGTGTTGTCGAGGCGATACCGTTTATGGTGCCGCTCGTTGGAGGTGTTACCGTACCTTGTGTTGTGTTAAATGCAACTTGGACGCTATTAGGTATATGACAAGAAGAAATAGGCTGTCCTGAGCTGTTCATGGTAAAATCTGCGTTGATTGTCGATGGTTGGCCTGGCAGAGGATTAGTTGGGACCGGATACGTTGATACCATCATCCACGGAGCATAGGTATAATTGGTGCCGGTTATTAAGTTTGTGATGGTACCTGGATCTGTATTAGTTCCCCACCAGTTGTTCTGAAGATTTCTTTGCTGCGGACCAAAAGGTGCAGCTACAGCGCTGCCGTGAGATGCTGTATTTAATGCAAATCGACAACAGTGTACATTGTCTTGCGAAATGACCGAACAAATAGCTCCGCCAAAGCCTGGATCAGCAGAGTTTGACACAAAGGTACAGCTCATTATCGTAGTAGTCGTATATGTGTCATAAATTGCTCCTCCTGACCCGTTAGGACAACTATTTGAGTCAAACGTTGAATTAGTCAAGAGAGCAAGTATACCTGGATTGGCGACACTTTGTCCTCGACTGTAGAGAGCACCAGCAAATTGGCTCGCACTATTGGCATTGAATGTACAACCATCAATTAACTGAATTGTCTGTTTATTAGAAATTGCACCGCCAGTTTGTGCATTGTTTGAGTTAAAAGTACAGTTTTGGAAAGAAGACAATCCGTTGGTATCGTTCAGGAAAGCGCCACCATCAGAAGATGTAGGATTTCCATTTGCGCTGAATGTGCTATTCAAACTGGTAAGTGTTCCACTATTATATACTGCACCTCCATGAGGAGCAGCGTGTAATTGAAAGCTACTGGTGTCTACTGTTGCTGCGTTATTATTATAAAGTGCACCGCCATAGTTGGCGCCATTGCCGGTTGTCACGCCAAAGGTGCAGTTATTGATATGTATTGAGTTTTGGTTGTTGATTGCACCGCCATTGCTTGCTGTATTTTTTTCGAAGGTAGATTGCGAGAATGACGCTTGTCCATTATTATAGATCGCGCCACCATTGGCTCCACCGGTCAAAGCATAATTGCCACTTATTGAGCCAAAATTGCAACCGGTTGTAGTAATAGAACTTCCGAACGCATTATATATCGCGCCTCCGACAGGAGCATTATTATCGTCAAAATTGCACGTGCTTACTATTGCAGTTCCAGCCAGGTTGCATAAGGCGCCGCCACTGATTGTGGCAAAATTTCCGTTGCCACTAGTGCCCCCAAAGCTGCTTTTCGATAGATTAATGGTATTAGCATTGCATATTGCACCTCCACTCTGAGTCAAATTTTGTTCAAAACTACAATTTTGTAAGGTTGCATGGTAATTATTATAAAGTGCTCCACCGTTACCACTTGGAGCATAATTCCCATATGTGCTTGCAGGATCTTTGCCAAAGTTACAAGACGTCGCCGTAAGAGTACCATCATTATAGAGAGCCCCTCCATTTCCATTATTAGCCAGATTGCTGTTAAGGGCAGAGCTGTTTATTGTTAATTGGGTGTTAGGTGCAACATATATAGCGCCACCATTTCCGGGCGTAATGACATTGCCGATAAAATTACAAGAGCTGATTGTATTTGCATTGCCGGCACCAATATAGAGCCCCCCCCCATTGCCATTGTTAGCACTATTATTGTTAAAATCAGAGTTAGTTATGAGCAGCGGAGACCCAGCAATACTATCAAAAATACTATATATAGCGCCTCCATTAGTTGCTGTATTATTATTAAAATTACACAAGGTGATTGTGGTTTGGCAATCGGTATAGAGCCCCCCCCCATTGCCATTGGTAGCGCCATTGTAATTAAAAGCAGAGTTATTTATGGTCAACTGGTTATCAGAAATACTATATATAGCGCCTCCTGCATCTGCTGTATTATTATTAAAAGTGCAATCTCCGCCTATGACAGCTACGCCGGAATAATTAATAAAAATGGCACCCCCAGACATGCTGGTGTTAAAGTCAAAGGTACAATTATTGATTGTTAGCTCTTCACCGCCAATTGCTGAGGTAGTATATATAGCTCCTCCTAGTATGCCCGTTGCGGTATTATTAGAAAAAGTGCAGCCATTTATGACACAATTATTAAGATTGGTAATAGCACCTGCAAATACTGCAGGTGCCATGGTTAGTCCATTTTTGATAGTTAGATTATTTATCGTGACAGTGATAGTAGGGACGTTAAAAATAAAACAGAAAAATCCATTGTTTTGCATATCAATAGTCGGATTTGTCCCAGTGCCATAGCGGCCAATGCTAATAGATTTCGAAAAAAACTGGTTTGTATTATTTGCTCCTGTAAAACTCATTCCAGCTTCGAGCAAGATTTCGGTGCAGTCGGATTGGTTGTATGCACTTTGTATATCTGGTTGCATGAGGGGAACAAGGTACGTTGTTGCTTTACTGGCTTTTTGTATCAAGCAACAAAGCAGAATAAAACTATATATCAGCATGTGAAATTTGTTTAGTTTCATCACGGCAATCTCCTTATTTTAGACAACAAAAATATAAACCTTTCAACTACCTTATTTGATCTTCCCTACTGATACTATGCCTAGAGGTTTTTCATCCGACTTTGCAAAAATCGCTTCATGAAGATCTTTATCATCGAAAGCGCCTACAAAGACAGAACCTAAGCCAAGAGCAGTAGCTTGTACATATATATTTTCAGCCGCTGCTCCTACTTCGATTAAGACGTACCGTTCAGCGCGATTGCCATATTTTTTTTCTGTTCGCGCATAAACTCCGCAGATGACTATAGATGCAGCTGCTTGATGTACCCACGATTGTTCTAATGCAGCCCTACTTATTAACGGCCGTCTATCTCCGCCTTTTATAAGCTGTAGTTCATGTTTGTCCGGTCTATAGGTATAAATACCTGCTGCTAGTCCGGTGACATTGCCTGCAATAAGGTACAGTTCTAGCGGATACAAGGCTCCAGCGGAGGGAGCTGCCCTGAAAAGATTTTTTTGATTGGTAATCCCTTGGGCAGCCCATAGCAGTTGTGCAATAGAATTTAATGATAAAGGGGTGGGCTTATATTCTCTTATTGAACGGCGCTTTGATAGCGCTTGTTCTACTGACGTTTTGCCGTTGAGAGAAGGTGATGGCAATTTAATTATGGTAGGTTGGCCATCATTTGAAAACATGTTCATACTGGTGACTCCTAAAAACAACAGATGAAAATTTTTAAGCATAATAAGTCCCTTTAAATGGTGTTGATTTCTTGATCTAATTTAGTTTTAGTCGGCTGGTGATTAGCGTGTCAAGAGTTGCATTGTTCTGTGTAATAATTATTCCTACCATTAAATTGTAGAACAGCCTCTTGACAATTGTGTCTCAATTTATAAAATAATATAGTCAAGCTGAATTTTAGCGACACGCAATGTTTTTTGAAGTTGCATATTTTTATTTTATGGTTCCAATTAAGGATTCTATGTGTGCAAAAACAAATGGAGTATTATTATGTGGTTTGTTAGTAGTTACTACTAATGATGCCATGGAGAGAACTAAAAAGTTATTGGGGGCAGGGGATGGCGACTCGCGGGTATGTCTGATTTGCCCAGAAATGTCTGCGTATCTTGTGGATTCAAAGGGCAATACCGATTTGCATCAAGCGGCCGCAAGAGGCAATGCTGCCGCTGTAGGGTTATTAGTGCAAAGTGGCTTGAATCTTGAAAATGTTAAAAATAAAGATGGAAAGACTCCGCTCCATTATGCGGCAGAGGCAAAAAATGGACTGGAGTGCGTTAAAATTTTAGTTGAACATGGCGCAGATATTGATGCTAAGGATAGCTTTAATCAAACAGCTCTTGAGCTTGCCGCTTTCAGTGGGGGGGCTGATATCGTTGCTTACTTAATTTCGCGTGCTGCGAGCATTACTTCTCTTGCCATAGATATGGCATTCCGTAGTGGAAATTTTGAAATTTTTATGCAATTTTTAAATGCTTTAGGTCTCTATAGCGCAAAATCTGGCGAAACTCCATTGCATTATTTTGCTCAGCAAGGTTTGTATTTAGAGGCTGAGTATTTTCTTGATGAGAAAAACAAGGTTCAAATAGGGCAAAAATTGGACAAAGTAGATAGCAGTAAATGGTTTGATCTGAATCACAGAGATTTTTTAGGCAGGACTCCCTTGCATTGTGCGGTACTCGGAAAACATGCAGCATTACTTAGATTATTAATCAATCACGGTGCACAGATTTATCAAGCTGATGTTCAGCGGGAGCAGCCATTGCATTATGCGGTCAAGCAAGGTTCAATGTCAATGATTATGGAGTTGCTTAAAAATGGAGCACTCAGCGTATGGGCTGACGATCAGGGCAAGAATATTATTCATGTTGCAGTTGATGAAAATCAATTTTCTGTTGCGCGCACGATTGCGCTTCGCTTCAATAATCTTCTTGATCAACCAGATCGATTGGGAAGATATCCATTACATTATGCGGCCCGACGTTGTTCAGAGCATTTGGTGCAAACTTTTCTTAGTATTGGGGCTAAGGCAGATGTTCAAGACCGTAAAGGAAAAACTCCTATGCATTATGCAGTAGAGGGCGAAGATCCTGCTGCTGTAATAAAGATTATTGGTGCACTCATTGCCAAAGGGGCATCCGTTTTTGTGGATGATGCTGATGGCAAAATTCCGACGGAACTTACTACAAATCGGGAAGTTAAGTACTATCTTGGACGATGTGCTGACAAAGAACGGATGGCAAGAGCGTCTGAAATGTCACATCCAATAGTTGCTCCAATTCCTATTCGAGCTTCTGTTTTTTCATTGGAATGGTTGCTAGGTCTGCCAAAGGAGACCGAAGCATTGCGAAGGGAACAACCTGCAGAAAGACAACCTTCCTATAATCAAGCTCCTGTCGCAAAGGCAAAAAAGCCTGGTGATGGTAGTACTGCGGAAGCTGTTATGGAGCCCAAGCAGGGAAAGTCAGTTGCAGTAGGTCGTCGACTGCTTGATCCTCGCTTGTATGGAGAGTCTGCAGCAATGATAAAATACTTATTAAGAACTCATCAAGCTGATCCGCGCGGAATTGACATGACTGGAAAAACGGCATTGCATCATCTTATGATACAGGGAAAAGGGTATGCCAATGTTATTCAAGAATTTGTGAATGCAGGAGGAGATATCAATGCTCGAGATTATCTGGGCAGAACGGCTCTTTATTATGGTGTCCTTTTTGGCCGAAAAACAGTGCATCACTTAATAGAACGGGGAGCTAATCCTGCTATTGCCGACAATGAAGGAAAACGGCCCTTTGAATTATCTGACGAAAAATATTATAGAGAAATTTTTGCGAAATGGTTATTCACAAATCACGGCCAGTCGAGTAAACAAGATGAGGTAACTGGCGTCGAACATGCGCCTGCTTGCTCTGGCGAAAAGCCAGTTTCACAGGCATCTGCTTCATTAGTGATAGCACAGCAATCTGATGGTATGCCGCAACCTATATCTCAACAGACTATAATCCCAACGGCAGCTGCCCAACATCCAGCTCAGGGGACTGTTTTAACAGATAAAAAAGAGTGCGATCGCTCAGCTTTAAGTAAGAGGTCTTTGAAAGAAGCTTTTCCAGATGCATTACCTTAAAAAACCTCTCTTAGAGCCTGATGAATAGCAATATTTCATGATCAATAGAGATATCAATGACCGATCTTGCAAGAGTCTTTCTCTTTTGGGTGCTTGGTATGATTCCAGTTTTTTTAATCCAAGACTGGTTGGCAGCATTATGCGATCTGTGCAGCTTTGTACTCAATATATTCTAATTGAGCTAGATTTTATTACTTGGTGCTTGCAAAATTGACTTTTATCTGTATGATTATTAGGACAATATGAAATTTTATATCCCATTGCGTTATTGTTAAAGCAACTCTTTTAATTTTCTAATTATATAAGGTGGTTATTATGTTTAAACGAATAAGCGGAATGCTTTTGTCTGGATTTTTATTTGTTGGTGATAATTATGCTATGGATGGCAAGGACCGTTTGCACAGCGCTGCAAAATCAGGCAATGGCGATTCTTCAGAAGTTATGATTCTGGATGATCAATCGAGACAGGCAACTGATGAAAATGGCAATACCTCTTTACATAGAGCGGTTTTGTCGGGTGATCTTGGTGCCCTGACACAACTACTCGCAGATAGTCCGCAGCTTACAGATACTAAAAATAACAGTGGACAATCACCACTTTCTTGTGCTGTCGTTCGTGGGCATGCCGCGATCGTTAATTGCTTAGTTGAACGAGGTGCGAAAATCAGTCCTATTGACATAGACTTGGCATTCCGCCGTGAAAATTTTGAAATTTTCAGTCGACTTTTGGATGCTTTAGTTCGCAAAAGTGCTGGTGTAACCGCTTTGCATTATTTGACTCGAAATGGTTTGGTTCTAGAAGTTAACTATTTGCTCGGAGTGCAAAAAAAGATTAGTGCTGGCCAGCAAATGGAAGGGCCAGACAGGATCTTGCAGAATGTACGCGTTGATGTGAAAGCCCGAGATGCTTTAGGGAGAACTCCTTTGCATTATGCAGTGCACGGAAACCACCTAGAATTTATTAAGTTATTGGTAGATAATGGTGCAGATATTAATCAACCGGATTGTTTGGGCGAACAGCCAATACATTATGCCGTCAAGGCTGGTTCAGTGGCAATGGTTGGAGAGTTACTTGCCAATGGGGCTCGAGCTCATGCCCTTGATAGACAACGAAGGAGCCCGCTGCATTATGCTGTAAGACGCGAAAATAGAGTTGAAGCCATGGCAATTATTCGCGCATTAATTGCAAGAGGTGCTTCCGTACTTGTGAGTGATGCAGATGGCAATTTGCCCATAACAATGGCACGATATAGTGAAATTATCTCATTTCTTGAGCAATCTGTGTATAGAGAATTAGATGGTGTGTCTGCAGCGGCCACAAGGTCGCCTCGGGTAGTACACCCAGCGCCAGCTCCGCTGCCTTCAAAAGTCGAATCATTGAGCGAAAAACCTCGTGCAGACTTGCCTCGTGTCCAAGGAATTTCAGTTCTTATCGACGAAAAGGACAGTCCCATGCCGGTTGAGCCAGTAGCAGCAGCTGCTGCGCCTAGGCCCGAGCCGATGGTGCTCGTTGCTGCCTCAGGTCCTATGTCAGCCCCAACAAGTATTTCTGAACTAGCGGAACTTGTGAAAGATGAGCCGCCTTACTATTCATCTAAAGATCTGCTTAAGATTGATAAGAATCGAATGACTGTATTACACCGGCGCATGATAGTGGGAAGAGTAAGAGCAGCTCAAATTCTAGAATTCATCAAAGCTGGTGGCGATCTTAATGCTCGGGATCTATTTGGAAGAACAGCTCTTCATTATGCTGTGCTTGCCAGGCGCAACCTCGTTCCTTTTTTACTTGAAAAAGGTGCTGAATATACGATTCGTGATAATGACGGAAAATTTGCATTTGAATTGCCTGGAGGCGATGCAATTTTTAAATGGCAAAAAGAGCGTGAAGAAATGGAGATCGCCCGATCTGTTACTCAGGACCAAGCAGTTCCTGCTTGCCAACCTGTTGCGCCAAAGCCAGAGGGTCACGTACTTGATCCTCGATTGTATCAAGAAACACCTGCAACCATTAGAAGGCTGGTGGCAAGGCGCGAGGCTGACCCATCTGCTGTCGATGAGACCCAAAAGACAGCATTGCACCATCTTGTGATAAACGGGAAAGCCAATCTCACTAATATTCAAGCGCTTATAAAAGGTGGTTGTCCTATTAATGCACGAGATATATATGGAAGGACAGCTCTTCATTATGCGGTACAGTTTGGACGTGAGTCAATTAGACTGCTACTTACATTGGGCGCCGATCGTGATATTGTTGATAATCAGGGTAACCGTGCCGAAGAAATAGATGTAATTACGAGTAATAAACGTGCAAAAAGATATTTTAGTGAAGTTTCAAGGGAAACTGCAATGGCTGCCGCTGCAGCTCATGAAGAACAAGTAGGGCAGTCTTCTGATATCGATTTAGGTGTAGAGGGACTATTTTCTATGCAGGCTTCAAAATCTCCGGATGAAAGCATATTTATGCAACCGCGATCTGGAGATAAAGAGGCAAAAGACCATGGAGCACGTAGATACGATCAAGAGTCTGAGACTAAAAAGTCTAAAAAACTGGGATCAGAAGATGAGTTGATGGCTCCACAACCTCCTGCGCCGACTGCGGCTCAAAGGTTGACGCGGGAGCTCTCCGGTATCAGCCAGCAACATGCTCAAGGCGAACTGTTTGCGGATTTATTTGCTTTGTCGCTCGTTGCAGATGAAGCTAGGCTAGGTCAACAACCACGCCAAGAGCCGGTGGCACAAGAACGTGCAACTCAAGCAAGTAGCCAAGCACAAGTAAGTACTTCAGCATCATCATCGACAACAGCTGCGCCCGTACTTCGACTACCACTGGCATCGGAGGTACTACCCCCTCTTAAAGAGGAACAAAAACAGTAATTTTAAAAATATATTCCGAGGGCTTGCGAAAGCCCTCTTTTTTTTTGGGGAAAAGCGCAGCCATTAGTTATTGACTTTGTCTTTTTTTGCAGTACTATTTGCTTACAAAAAGATACTGAATCATTCTATATTTACTATAGTATTGGCAGAGCGGCAGATTCGTACCAATTAATATATATGATGGAATTGCATTTTTAGCAATATTATCGATTGGTACTTGATCGCTTAAAAAGGACAGAACTCAATGAAATTTTTAGATATATCGTTTGATGCTTGTATGGTTTGCGAAGCTGACAGACTATCTATTGCTGAGCGCTGCCTGCCTGCGATTAAACGGGTAACTGAAGCCCTAAGTCGAAGTTATGAATCGCCATACGCCTCAGCCTATCTCCCCTTTGATGAACAATTACGACGTGATGTGCTTGAACTTGTTAATCAACTTCGTGCCTGCAACCCGGCTATGCTTATTGTCATTGGCATAGGAGGATCAAATCTAGGGACCAAGGCTGTCCATGAGGCTCTCTATGGTGCAAATAAGAGCACAACAGGCATGTGCGTTTATTATGCTGATACTGTTGATCCAGATATGATTTCTGGCATTATCGAACAGGCCAGGCAACTACTAAAAGCGGGTCGCCAGATAGTAGTTAACATTGTTACCAAATCGGGTACTACAACTGAAACTATCGCAAGTGGAGCAATCTTTATTGAATTGCTCAAACAGTATAGGCCGGACAGCTATCGCGATTTTATTGTGGTCACGACAGATACAGAATCAAAACTGTATGATGTTTCGCGAGAACAAGGTTGGCATGTCCTTGCAATACCCCCAATAGTTGGCGGTCGCTATTCGGTTTTTTCTGCTGTAGGCCTATTTCCACTTGCCTTGATGGGAGTTGATATACAAGCTTTGCACGAGGGTGCGGCGCATATGGTAAAGCTTTGTACCACGGACGATTTGCATGCCAATTCTGCAGCTCAAAGTGCAGCTGTATTGTATGCTCTCTATCAACGTGGGTTTGTCATACACAATTTTTTTGCATTTTCTGTGGATTTCTCTGCTCTTGGTTTGTGGTACAGACAACTTATGGCAGAAAGCTTGGGCAAAGAATCTACTATTAAAGATGAACCTGTTAATGTGGGTATTACACCAACAGTATCGATAGGCAGCACCGATCTGCATTCGATTGTCGAACTGCATCTTGGTGGGCCGCTCAATACATCTACAACATTTATAGATGTTGCAGAGTTTCGACAAACGGTATCGGTTCCTCATTGTGAGCCATTAAATCGTCTTGTTCCCCATATTCAAGGCAAATCGCTTTCAAGAATCATGCATGCAATTCTTGAAGGGACCAAATATGCGTATCAGACAGCCAATCGACCATCTATGTCGGTAACCTTTGCAAATAAAACTGAAGCAACTATCGGACAGTTTATGCAATGGAAGATGCTGGAGACTATCTATCTAGGAAATCTTTTTGGGATTAACCCATTTGTGCAGCCGCAAGTTGAACTGTACAAAAAAGAGACACGGAAATTGTTAGCGCGTGATAAGCAATCTCGGTTTTAATCTGATCAAAAAATTGATGTATGGTGCTTGTTGCATAAAATAGTGTGTAACTTGTTGCAAGTAGGTAGCAAAAAGCATTAATCTTTGTGGTGATATACTCCTATGTTGAATAGCCATGCTTGGATAATACTGCATGTTTGATGTTGAAATGGAAACGTAGAAAGCTATGAATGATTGTACAATTATTATAATTGGTGTGACTGGTGATTTGGCGCGGCGCAAATTAATTCCCGCATTATATAAATTGATAGTTCTCGGTAAGCTTGAAAAATTTCTTCTTGTGGGAGCTGCAATTGAAGATACTACCATCGAGACTATATTAAATGGAGCTAAACATTACATTCAAAATGTCGATGAAAACATTTGGCAATTGTTATGCAAATCTAGTTATTATATTCGTGTTGATGCATTACGCATACATGATTTTGGGGCATTACAGGAATTTGTTTCGCACCTTGAGCACAAATTTAGCATGACAGGTAATCGATTACTCTATTGTTCCACAGCAGCAGATCTGTTTTGTCCAATTACAGAACATGCTGTACGAACTGGCTTAATTGAACGACGCGTTATTGGGCCATGGAATCGCATTGTTTACGAAAAACCTTTTGGCTATGATTTGCTATCTGCTCATGACATTAATAGTTGTATTTCACGTATTTTAGAAGATGAACAGATTTATCGGATTGACCACTATCTATCGGAAGAACTTGTCAGCAACATAGCACTTGTTAGGTTTACCAATTGTGTATTCGAACCATTGTGGAATAATCATTATATATCACAGGTCCAAATAATATTGAATGAAAAACTCTGTGTTGGTAATCGCGGCGGTTATTATGACAAATATGGTGCGCTTAAAGATATGCTTCAAAACCATATGCTTGAACTGCTGGCCCTTATCGGTATGGAAGCTCCAAAGCAGCTGACAGGGGAACAGATCCGTGCATGTAGGGCCAAAGTATTACAGCAGGTGCGTGTTGTTGATGCATTAATTGGCCAGTATGAAGGCTATCTGCAGGAGCCGCATGTCAGATCTGATTCCAAAACTGAAACATTTGCGGCTGCGCATCTCATGATCGATAATCCCCGTTGGGCCGGTGTTCCATTTTTTCTCAAAACAGGCAAATGTTTGTACCAAAAGGATACTGCGATTCATATACAATTTAAGAGAGTTGATTGTCTTTTGGCAAAGCAATGTCCGAGTGAAGCAAACTTTTTGACTATTCAAGTTACACCTAATCCATCATTCTTTTTAACATTAAATGTAAAGAAACCCGGTTTTGTTCGGGAGGTAATGCCGGTGCGTATGGAATTCTGCCATAGCTGTTTGTTTAAAGAGCATAGTGCAGAATCGTATGAAGTTATCTTTGACGAAGTGATGCGAGGCGAACATTCGGTTTCGGTCCGATTTGATGAGATCGAACATGCATGGAAGATCGTTGATACAATTAACGATTTAAAGCTGCCTCTGTATTATTATGAACGCGGTAGTCATGGGCCAACTGAAATTGAGCAGTTTGCACTCAAACATGGTATGAGGTGGCGTGCATGAAAATAGGATTAATAGGACTAGGAAAAATTGGTAATGCTGTGGCACAAAGGCTTATCAATGCTAATCATACTGTAATTGGTTTTGATCTTGATACAACTGCTTGTAATCAGGCAAAGGATCTTGGGGTGGTGGTTGCTGAAAATATAGAAATGATTGCACGCCAAGCTCGCATAATCTGGATTTTTTTGCCGGCTGGACCATCGATTGATCAAGTCTTGCGTGAACTTGTGCCACACATGGCCTCCGGTGACATAATCATTGATGGAGGCAACAGTAACTATACCGATTCGCAAGATCGGGCCCGTATGCTCGAGGCTTTTAATATTTTCTTTATTGACTGCGGGACATCGGGAGGATTGCAAGGCCGGGGCAATGGATTCTGTTTGATGGTCGGTGGCGATGAGGAAGCCTATGCAAAAATACGTCCCATGCTGGAAGATGTTGCAGTTGCCGGTGGTGTTGGTCATGTCGGGCCTTCGGGCGCCGGTCATTATGTCAAGATGGTTCATAATGCAATCGAGTATGCTATGCTCGAGGCGTATGGTGAAGGGATGCAGCTTCTGAAAGAAGGCAGCTATAAAGATCAACATTTGGATCTTGAAGAAATTTCGCGAATATGGCAGCATGGATCTATCATCCGTTCTTGGATATTAGAGTTGTTGCATACAGTTTTAGAGCGTGATCAGAAGCTCGATAAAGTAATAGGTGAAATTAACGAAACAGGAACTGGCCGCTGGGCCGTCGAAAATGCAAAGAAAAACGGCGTCCCAGTGCCAGTTATAGAAGAATCTCTCAAAGTTCGTGCCCATTCTCGAGAAACGGGAGGTAATTTCGCTACCAAAGTTGTTGCGTTGCTCCGTCATGAGTTCGGTGGTCATCCATATAAGAAAAAACATTGACGGGAGGACAAAAAAGGGGAATTAATGGCAAATCGTATGCTACGTATGTGTATGGTAACATTCATCTGGGCTCTACATGTAGATGCGACAAATAGATGGCCAGAACGCACGCGCAAAGATCTTAAAGCAGTTTCCGCGGCAATCGAGAAATACAAAACTGTCCGGCACGACACCTCTACAAGCAGCGAGGCCATATTTCAAGAGTGCTTGCAGCGTGCCTCTCAGGTCCAAACTATTGCCGATTACCAGGCGGTCATAGCTTATTATGTTTCAAGTTTTAATGATGATAGTCTGAAGCTTACATTCTGCCGTGCCCAGAAAAAAGTCTGTTGGCCTGGTTTTATTGTGACCTATCAACATAATGCATATATAGTTGCATACGTGAGCGATCGCTATCCGCGAACATTGTTGCCCCCACTAGGGGCAGAACTTATTGCCTGTGACGGCATTCCTGTATCACGCTATATGAGTGACTATGTTAAGCCCTATAGAGCAGCGTGTGAGTCTGACTTTGTTCATACAGTTCCTTATGTAGGTATCTATGACAATAATATGTGGTCACATAAAATATCCTCCTGCACTTTTCTTGTCGATGGGAAACAGCTTATGGTACCGCTTTTGTGGAGATGGAGGGCACGATGTTGTCTTGATGAACAGATTGATGAGCTGTTAAAAAAATCGTGCGAACTCAGATCAGCGCCGGCTCGGCCAACAAAGCAGATACAGTTGCCAAGTAACGGTGCAATTCTGACTATCACATAATCATGATCAATATGTATGTGATTATTAATGATGATAATATATAAGTCATACAATTCTGAAAAAATATTCTGCCAATTTGTTTATAAATAAATTCCTGTAGCGCGTAGTAGAGCTGCGATGACGGCGTAAGCCGGCGAGACAGGCTCGTGCTTTGCGCGGAATAAGGGTCCAGCAGGCTGCTGGTGCATTTGGGTCGAGGGTCTTTGTGCAAGCAAAGATCCTCGTGCTGCCCGCATAGGGCTTCAAAAGAATAAAAAGTTTTTGGAGGATTAACTTTGTTAAATGGTATCAAACTGCCATCTCCAGATATTTTGATTTTACAGTTGCCTCATAAACTTTTAGATTATGATTGAGTAGATAAACTATTCACGTATATTGAATAGCATTTTTAGAAGCACGATAATAGGAAGATAATGAAAATAATCGATATAAGTTGGCCAATAAGTGAACGCATGACGCAATACAAAAATAAAGATGCAATTCAGTTGCGATCTACTAAGACATTTGCTCATGACAATGTTCGTGAAACATCCATATCTATTGATTCTCATACCGGAACGCATATCGAGTCGCAGGCTCATTTTATGCGTGACGGTATAACAACAGATAAAATCGAATTGCAACAATGTTGTGGACGATGCATGGTCGTTGATATGACATTTGCCGAAGACTCTATAACTGATGAGCATTTGTCTCTTGTGCGCATAGAACCCAATTCGATCATCTTATTTAAAACAACAAATAGTGAATTGCATGATAATGATCCATTTGATCCAAGTTTTGTCTATCTTTCGGCTTCCGGTGCACGCTATTTAGCGGAAAAAAAAGTAAAAGCTGTAGGAATCGATTACGTAGGCATAGAACGGTCACAAGAGGCTCATACAACACATCGCACCTTAATGGAGAGTGGGATAGTTATTATAGAAGGGTTGCGTTTAAACACTGTACATGCGGGTAGTTATTTTTTTGTCTGCCTGCCGCTTGCAGTTGTAGGTCTTGAAGCGGCGCCGGCACGTGCAGTGCTTATTGAAGATATGTGAGAAAATAGGCGATATGTTTCATTGACATATCGCCTATTAAGCTTTCGCTATAGCATCCTATTGTCCGGAACAATCGAACCTTACCCTTGAGCTTGTTGTTCTTCCATTGGATATTGTCCCTCGTCTTGAGTATCCTGGTCAACAAGAGGTTGTCCGCCTTCGTCAACTATAGGTTGTACCACTTGGACATAGGGAGTAGCTGCTACTGCACCTACTACTGCCGCTCCTGCCATCGCAGGATAGGCTTGTGGCCAAAAGCCCCAAACACCCGCCGCTGGGTTAAAGCCATAATATCCTTTGCCGGGATAGAAGTGGCCTTGTTGCCAGTTGCCATGATGTCCACCAGCATGATGCCCCGCCTGATGTCCTACTCTCATTTGTTGACCCTGGCGTACATGCTGACCAGATCGTTGTTGCCCAACTCTTTGTGTCTGTCGTGATTGGGCTTGTCTTATTTGCGGTTGTCTTTGAGTTGCTTGCATATGATGACCAGCGCCTGCATGAGCTTGCCCACCACCGCGTATTGCTCCTGCTTGTCTGCCTCCGCCGCCATGAGTTTGACCCCCACCTCCACGTCCTCCGCCTCGATGTGCAGCACAGAGTGGTGCAGCGATCATGCAAGCTGTAATAAGTGCTATGATTGTGATTTTATTATTCATACCATCTCCTTAATATATATTAATCGTCTGATTCGATAGTTTCTTCGGTATAATAATCATCGTTTGACGAATCATCATAGTCATTATCCCCATAACCAGTTGCAACGACAGCATAGGCTATTGGCCAGAAGCCCCAGCCCCAACCTGGATTGAAGCCCCAATATCCTCTGCCTGCATAATATTGACCTTGACGATAATTTCCATGATGTCCACCATGATTATATCCATGATGTCCACCATGATTATATCCATGATGTCCACCATGACTATATCCATGATGCCCGCCATGGCTGTACCCATGATGGGAAGAGATACTATGCCCGCCACCATGGAATCCACCTCCATGCATGCCGCCGCCATGGAAGCCGCCACCATGAAAGCCACCACCGCCACCATGGAATCCTCCACCTCCCCTTGCAAATATTGGACCAGTGATGAGGCATAGTGCAACCAAAATTATGATCGTATATTGTCTTATCATAGTCTTTCCTTTGTATTATCAGTTACTATGTTATTCAGCGAGCTCTTTTGAAGGTTCAGTCATGTCGTCAGCTTCTTCATCTTCCACCGTTACAACTTCTGTTACTTCTGGTTTTTGTTCTTCTTTAATAACGGGTGCTTCTGCTGGTTTTACTTCAGGTTGTACAACTTCCTCTTTGACGGTAACTACTTCCTCTTTTTTTACTGTCTCTGGAACAGCCCCAACTACTTTGGCTGGTGCAGTTACCACATCTTGGACCACTTGCCCAGGTGCAGTCACTACGTCTTTGACTACCGTTGCAGTAGCTTCAACTGCTTTTCCAGGCATTTCAGCTACTGTTTGTAAAAGACCAGCTTGCATAATTCCGCTTACAACCAACATGACTATTGTTAATGATATTGTTAAAGTTTTCATCGAATTTCCTTTCTTTTCTTTTTTTTACTTTTACTCTTCTTTATTCTTCTACATTCTTTGTGACTCACTGGTTGGCAGGGGGAGAGCCAACCAGCGAATCAGCTAAACATCTCTACATTAATTTCAAATAACTACTGTGCTACCAAATTCCCCTGTTGATCTACCTGTATGTCGACATTTTTACCTGTTGAGGTGATTGTTGCTTGATAACCGTTAGGGAATGTGACTTTAAAGTCCCCTGTGCCGTATTGCATGAGGTTCCCTGACTGGCCACTTGGGATGTCGACTTCGTCAGACCCATCACCATTTGTTAAGGTTATTGTGTATTGAGTATCATTTTTGATCTGCCACCATGGTTGATCCAATACTCGCTGACCGTTAACTTCTACGTATGGGCTATCGTTGTACATTTGATCCCACCAACCCCATCCAACGCCAGGATACCAGCTGTAATAACCCCATCCAGGCCAGAACAATCCGGGAGTAAACCAAGGCCAGAATCCAAGGCCCCAGCCCCAGTTGCCCCACCATCCACGGTGTCCGCCCCAGCCGTAACCATATCTGCCTCTACCCCAATTATTACCCTGCCAATTACGTCCATGCCAACCACCTGGTCTATTTCCACGAGTGCCACCCGGCCCGAAACTTCCTGGCCTACCACCTGCGCCCGGACGACCACCCGGCCTACTTGGACCTACGCCAGGCCTACCACCTGCTCCTGGACGACCACCCGGTCTGCTTGGACCAACGCCAGCACCAGGGCGACCTCCAGGTCTACCGCCGGGACCAAATCCAGGTCTGCCACCAGCGCCTGGCCGACCACCAGGCCCTACCCCTGGTCTACCGCCTGGACCAAATCCACCAGGTCTTCCGCCGGCGCCGCCAGGAACAAAGCCTGCACCAGTACCGGGCCTGCCGCTAGGGCCAAAACCACCCGGTCTGCCACTGGGCCCTACCCCAGGTCTACCGCCAGGGCCAAACCCACCTGGTCTGCCACTTGGACCGCCTGGTCTACCGCTCACGCCAGGGCGTCCACCCGGACGACCTCCAGGCCTGCCGCTCACGCCAGGGCGTCCAGTAGGTCTGCCTACAAATCCTCTTTGGCCACGTGCACCACCGCGGACACCAGTTGCACTGCCTCGAATTCCACCAGTTCCACGGAATCCAGCGCCGCCTCTCATTCCCGATGAGCCGCGCATTCCGCCACCTCGCATGCCTTGGCTACCACGGAATCCTCCGCCGCGCATACCGCCTCCGCCACGGAATCCACCGCCACCGCCGCGCATTCCTCCACCGCCACCACGGCCGCCTCCACCGCCACTACGGCCGCCGCCGCCCCCACCACGGGCGTAAATCAGCATAGGAGCAACGACGAGTGTTGCGGCTACGATGGTGATTATTATTAATTTCTTATTCATGATCTACTCTCCAACCTTTACATTTCTTCCGAACCTGCTGATCCCATATTTTGGGTGTCAGTTGGGTTTTCCATAGCAGGGAGTCCCATTTTTTGTATAAGCGCTTCTTGTTCTGCTTCAGTTAATGGCTTAGGACCTTCTGATGGTTGAGCCCCAAATAAAGTTACAAAACTTACAAGTAATCCGATGGCTACTATCGATAAACATCCTTTCATTTTTTCCTTTCATTTTTTGACCGTTTTTCCTTTTCTACTCCTTTTTTCCATCTATCTATGCTTATTTTTAATGCCCATGCCTCCTTTCTTCTTCACTGCCTGCCTTCATTATTCCTTCTTTTTCGTGGATTAAATTGTCAGCTGAGTTAATTTGTTCAGAGGTCAACAATGTTTTATGGGTTTGGGCTTGTCTTTTCTTTATTTCATTAATGATTGTCTTAAAGACGGCTACCTTAAAGACTGGAAGTTGGCTTATCGAGCTCGCATCAAGATCCTTTGTCGCATCTTTGAAAGTTTTTTGTAGACGGGCGAATTCTTCTTGGTATTTTTGGACGAGTACTTGATCTGGCATTGCGCCAATCATCGCTTGATAGACTGCAAACTCTTCTCTTGGTAAAACCATGCCAAAGGTCTTGTGACCTGTACATATTAATAAAAAAACCAGTCCACTAAAAGCCAGTATTTTTATGGTCAAATTATTCATTTATACTCCCTCTTTTAAATATTTACTAAACCACTTTGTTTACGCCTAATTTCATAATAGAAAATTTTATTCTAAAAAAGCAAGATATTTGTTAATTTTTTTAAAAACCGTTGCTTCATGGGTCTGTTTTGCTTTTTTTTAACTAAGAATATCGGCCATGATAATTCATGACCGATTAGAACTAAAAACTATGCTGAAACGTTTTAATTATTTAACGTTTTCGAATATTGTTTTTACAGCAGTTAATGATCCCATAAGCGAGGTTGCTTCATAAGGCAATACGACCAGTTTATCATTCTTGCCTTTTGTCATTTCTGGTAAAACTTTTATATATTGCATTGCAATGAGGTACGGTAGTGGATTGCCATCAGGGACCACGCTTTTTACCATTTCAATCGCTTTGGCCTCTGCTTGGGCTATTTTTAACCTGGCATTGGCTTCGCCTTCAGCTTGAAGTATGCGTGCTTCAGCTTGACCTTGCGCAGTCAAAATTTGTGATTGTTTGATGCCTTCTGCTTCTAAAATTGCAGATCCCTTTTTACCTTCAGCCTCAAGAATGGCTGCTCGGCGATCACGCTCGGCTCGCATCTGTTTTTCCATCGCTTGTCTGATATCTAAAGGAGGGTTTACTTCCTGGAGTTCAACGCGGTTAATTTTGACACCCCATTTATCGGTTGCTTCATCAAGTATAATTCGTAATCGTTCATTGATCTGATCACGAGAGACAAGTGATTCATCCAGGTCCATAGAACCGATAACATTTCGCAAGGTAGTCTGAGTTAATTTTTCAATTGCTTGGGGCAAATTGGCAACTTCATAAACCGCTGCTTTTGGATCGGTTATTTGGTAATACAACAAAGCGCTTATTTCCATGGTGACGTTATCTTTGGTAATCACATTTTGTTTCGGAAAATCATAAACAGCTTCGCGCAAGTCAAGACGATTGATAACCTTGATGAACCGATAGTGCCGTTTCCCATCAACATCTTCTATGAAGCTCCATACAATATCACGTGGCTTTTCGATAAAAGGAACTATCATATGAATGCCCGGTTTTAATATGCGGTCGTATTTACCGAAACGTTCAATAATAATGGCTTCTGCTTGATTAACTAAAAAAATTGCTTTTGAGGCAAAGAGCAATAAGAGTAGCAAGGTAACCAAAAAAAAGATTCCAAATCCAATAAGATATGATGTTACTATCATGTAAGAACCTTTCTAAAGTGGACTAAGGGCTTCGCGTACAATTACATGGGCACCACGTACAGCAACGACATCAACCGGGGTGCTTATTTCGATGCGAGTACCATCTACAGAACGGGCCAGCCAGGCTTGGCCATTGATTTTAACATAGCCTGTGCCATTTTTTTCTATTGCTTGGGTGACATGTGCCCGAAGGCCGACAAGTGCATCGATGTTGGTTCTATGTTGACTCAGATCAGAACGTACGCGTTTTTTGAGCCAAATATGAATGACTATGAAGGCAAAAAATGAACTGATCAAAAAGCAAATTGCTTGTGCAACAAGTGAATCGGTCCAGACTCCAAGGATAGCGCTCAATGCGGCTCCGCATGCAAAAGGGAGGAAGAAAAAGAGGCCGGGATGTCCAACTTCTGCCAGTAAAAATATGATCGCGATGCTGACCCACAAAAATGGATTTATATTCATAAAAAGATCCTTTTAATTGGCACTTATACCTATATATCAGCATACTCGCTCCAGGATTATAGGCAAGCTGCTTGTCGCTGTCCAGTCCTGTATTGTCAAAAAAAACAGAGCCAGCGTAATGACTGGGCTCTGCATATATCATAAAACAGTCTGTTAATTTTTAGCTTGCGTTTCTGGAGCTATCTTTTGTTTTTTAATCTGATCAGGTGTTTGTTTATCTTTTGTGTTAGGGGCTTGTTGTGGTTGTTGTGCTGGTTGTGGTTGAGGTTGTGGCTTTGGCCTTTGACAGGCACAAACCCCATAGAGAGCGCTACAGCTAAACGCAAGCAAAAGAACCAATACTTTTTTCATTTGTAACTCCTTTTTGAGTTATAGGGTGAAACTATATGTTTTAATATAGACCAAGGAGCCTGTTCAGGGCAATAGGCCTATAAATGTTTTTGACATCATAAGTGATGCGGTTGATAAAATATTAATCTTTGGGTAAAATAATGATAAATACAGCGATTAATTGAAGCATTATCTATCCAGCAAATTAATCTATTTAGAAAAATAAATCATTTCAAGGAAATTATCATGAGATTTATGAACGCCATGCTTTGGTTAAATATTGTTAGTATATCAAATATAGTTGTCGCCATGGATGATAAGTGCGCTCGCCACTGCAAAAGTCATGATACAAGCCAGCAGGTAATTCGTTATGCAGAAGTTGGTATGCATGGGCAGAATCTGTCTAAATCGGATTATAGAATATTGCGATCTGTTGCTGCTTATTCAGTAGATAAAACAGCGGCTCTTCAAGCGGTTGTACAAAAAGGTGTTGCTCGCGGCCTTGGCGCCTATGGTATTGTGTACAGTACTTTCTGGTTAAGTGGCCTTTCAAGCTTGTTAGGCCAAGGGAGTCTTTTGTCCCATGCTGAGGGAAAACCTGCTTCTGTGTCTATTCATTCATTGAGTGAACATGCTCAACAAATAGCATTTTTGACTACTTCTTTTGAGCAAGAAAAGCAGGCGATTCTGAATGCCCGTCGTCCTGAAATCATTGAGGGGGCAAAGCGGTTGCTCGAGGCCAAGAGGCAAAATCCAAAAAACATGGCACATGTACTTTTAGGTAACCTTTTTGTGCCTGTTGATCAGTATCAGTCGGTTTGCCAAACAGTAATCGATCCTGAAAAGTTGCCATTTGAGTATCACTTACGTATGAGTAAGCCTTTGAGAGATCAATTAGGGTTGCCTATGCCTTTTCCAGCGTATCAAGACGGCTCGCTGTCGGGCTTGCTTTGTGATATGGTGGTTCAAAAATCCGAATCTCCGTCATTCATGGGTAGTATACTTAATTTTTGTAAAAATTCTGCGCAGTTCCATATGTTGATTCCCGAAAAAAATTTATTTGATCATGCAATGATAGACGAGTTTATGGATGTTGTTAGAGCTGTAGAAGCCCCTAGACTCATATAATTAAAGCTTGCTGCTTTCGATTTAGAAACAGGTGCCCGTTTGACACAGAAAGGCACCATCTTTAGACTTATAAGCTGCAATGGAAGATCAATCTTTTGATAACGTTGTCAATCTGATAAATATTTTCAAACTAAAAGGATTGTCGATGAATAAGATATATTATTTTTTCTTGAGTAGCCTCCTTATGTATTCGTCTGTTTCTATGGCTATGGAACTTGATGACGAGCGTCAAGAAGAGGCTCAAGGATATCTCCTTGGGGGTGCGCGAAGGCCGGTGGGCCCTCGAAATCGTAGACAACCTACACCTCGTCGGCATCATGAATCATCAGAAGGGACTGTTCAATTGAGCGGCGAGGAAACTGAGTCTATCAAAGATGTAACTGCGCATTGCAGACGATTTGCCACGCTTCATGCTTCTATAGCACAATTTGGTCGGCGCTTAGCCTATGGGGTTGGAGCTTGCGGATTTGGGCTTGGAGCACTCTTTACCTGGTTAAAGCAAAGACCAGTTAAAACTATAGGAAAAGCTGCAAAAATTATAGGAATCTCTGCTCTTGTTGGTGGTATTGCCTCGCTTATTGCCCGTTATACAACGCGTTTTTGGTACAAAACTGACGAGCAAGAAAGATGGGAACAACATTCTGATACTATTGCGCGCCATTGGGCAGAGGAAGATACCGGAGAACTGGTAGATTACAGGACCAAGCGGCAGGTTTCGTTGGCTGATACATTTGCAGATAATGAGGAGGTTCGTGAACGTTTTGGATTGTCCCGGGCATATAATGCGCGCGAATTTAAAGCTCTTCATGCCATTATTGCCAAAAAAGATGAACGCAAGATGGTTTTGCGTGACAGAGAAAGACGACAAGAAATAAGAGAAACGCGAAAGTAATCATAGGTTTTTTATAAGCGTTGATTTTACGATTTTTCATGTTTTTGATGTAACTTTTGACTATAGCAGTTAATGGAATTTCCTTGGATTATACCTGAAACTTGCCATCCGTTATATGCAATCTCTTTGCTTTTTATTGTTTTTGCTTGTGGTGTGAGCGTTAATGTTGAGGACCCAATTTCTAGGACCATCTCAGTTTTAATGCGAACAAGTTGTATTTTGTTGTCTTTTACTGATTGCATGAATTGGGCATAGGAACGTTTTTGGCCTTGTGTCATAGTACCTGTCCATAGCGGCATGTAGATCCTTTTTACATGGCATGCATTACATAAAGCAGATAGAGCATCGAATGTCAGCTGACTGGGCTGCAGTATAATGAGGTGTTCAATAGTTGTCTGTCCTGTCATTTTTATGATGGTAGGGATAAGGGTAAATTCGACCCACGAAGATGATGATAGCCGTGCGCCTAAAACCCCTGGATCTATAAGAATTGTCTGGTTATCTGTATACAATAGATTAATATGGCCCCGATTACAGGCAATAGATGTTACTGGTATAGGGTAGCTGGTATATTTTAAGTAAAGGCCAAAAACTGCTGAAAGTGCAAGTAAACAGCCTATGCTTCGATAAGGGGTACGGGTTTTTTTGCAACAAAAAATAAGACCGGTTGCTATAGGTAGAGCAAGAAGTGTCCATAAGGGAGGTTTGGCAAAGCCCATAAGCCATTGTTGGGCGCCAAGACTCAGGAGATAATGAAAAGAATGGCTTGTCTTTTGGAGCGCATAGACAAAAATGCTGTGAGGGATATGCAAAATCTGGCAAAAAAAGATAAGTGAAGATAAAAACAAAAATGCAGTCAGGAGCGGATGGAATAGTATGTTGCCTAGCGGTGAAGCTATCGAGACCGGCAGCCCCCAGTAAGCAAGAATTGGCCCGCTTATGAGCGTTAAATATAACTGTAATTGGATGCTGCGCACAAGGAATTTTTCTGCGCGCTTTAAAATAGTGTAATTCATGCATTCAATATACAGTAAAATATGTTTTTGTCAGCCAAACAACATAAGTGTGGCTCTAAAAAAATCGGAGCTTTTTTAGAGCTCCGATTTTTCATATGACTTTAATCAAATCAAATTCGATTAAAAGCGTCTTCCGCCACGGTCGCCACGATCACCACCGCGAGGTGCAAAAGGGCGGGCAGGACGATCAGCACGGGGTTCTGCCTTGGTGACGCGCAATGCACGTCCATCAAGTTCAGTTCCATTCAAGCCTTCTATTGCTTGAGTAGCTTCTGCGTCATTTGCCATCTCAATAAAAGCAAAGCCACGGGAATTACCGGTGATTTTGTCCATAATGATGCGGGCGCTGACGACGCTGCCGAACTGTTCAAAAAGTTGCTTTAAGCCTTCTTCTGTGGTGCCAAAAGCAAGATTTCCTACGTAAATGTTCATAGGGTATCCTAAAAAAAAGTAAAAAAAATAACATACAAGTGAGACATGATGCCAGGGTTTTTGCTGGAATTTAAGTACTCACTACTTCTATACTATAGCTAAAAATACTTATTGTCAATTTTTTAAATATATTTTTATCAATTTTTTTGATTTTTTTGATCTGAGCTTTGTAGATCGTGATTTTGCCTGTTTTTTTTGTTTCAATGGGCGATGTCAAAGTATGTCTTATGAGGGGTGAAAAGTTCAAACGTGAGGCTAGCTATAGAGCAAAAAGTTGACCTATGTTTACGACTGTTAAAGAGGATCAACTTAAAAAAAAGTGTTTATATTGCGTTATACCTTGCGGATGTGCTATGGTTTTAAAGTAGGAGCGTTAAGGTACCTTAATCTCTAAAAAGGAGCTTATGTATGAGGATTAAACAGCGCTTAGACCAGTGGTGGGATAAAAGTCGTGAATCTCGCAGGCGCATGAAGGGATATTGGAAGAATTTGATGGCATCTACCCAAGAAAAACTTTCTAGGGGTGCTTCAGTTATTGTTCGGCTTATTCCTTTTGCGCGTAAAGAAAATTGGCGCCACAAAGATAAAAGATAAAAATGGCTTGTGCTAAAGACTCAGGATTGTTTTCTTTGTAACGATATGATAAAACTCCGATTATCCTGAGATAAGTATTGCTTGGTACTGAACTTCTTGTCAGGATGAATGCGGCGAAGTTCAATAGTGCTATGAACCAACTTAAAAAATTTCTTGAATATAAAGCCTACCAATTAAGGCTCGAATCTCTTATTATGACGGCTAAGGCAGGCTCAGGTCATCCTACCTCTTGCCTTTCTGCGGCCGATCTTGTTGCCGCGATTTTTTTCTCCAGTATGCAGTTTGATCCACAGAATTTTGATAATCTTGATAATGACCGGTTTATTTTGTCTAAAGGGCATGCAGCACCGCTCCTGTATGCCTCTTGGAAGGAACTAGGTCTTTTGACTGACAAAGATTTATATTGCTATAGACAAATTGGCTCCACGCTTGAAGGACATCCAACTCGAAGATTTAAGTATGCAGAGGCAGCGACCGGGTCACTCGGCATGGGCCTGTCAATCGGAGCAGGGATTGCGCTTACTGCCCATATAGATAAACGAGCATTTAATACCTATGTTTTGATGGGTGACAGCGAGTTATCCGAAGGCTCAGTTTGGGAGGCTGCAGAACTTGCATCTTATTACAAATTAAACAACCTTATAGCAATTGTGGACTGTAATAGATTGGGTCAAACAGGCGAAACTATTCACGGCTGGCATTTGGAGCGGTATAGTGCTAAATTTGAGGCTTTTGGATGGCATACGATTATAATTGACGGTCATGATATGAATCAGGTCATGACGGCTCTTGATAAAGCGCGGCAAGAAAAGCATCCGACAATTATTTTGGCCAAAACAATCAAAGGCTATGGTATTACAGAAGTAGAAAACAAGAATGGCTATCATGGCAAAGCTTTTGCTCAACAAGAGATGGATAGCATATTAAAAGAACTAGACCAACGATTTCCAGCGGCAGCGTCATATAAGTCTGATTTTGACTGGAAGCCCCATATTCCACAAAAAACGAGTGCGGTGCCTGAGCCGTGTGTAGGTGTTGCAGTTCATGATCCTGAGTACAAACTTGGTCAAATGGTTGCAACGCGTAAAGCCTATGGCCAAGCTCTCGTAGAACTTGGCAAACGATGCAAGCAGGTTGTAAGCCTCGATGCTGAAGTTAAAAATTCCACCTATGCGCAAACATTTGAGCAAGCGTTTCCTGAAAGATTTGTGCAATGTTTTATAGCTGAACAAAATATGGTTGGCATGGGTATTGGATTTCAGTCTCGCGGCAAAGTTCCATTTATTTCGACTTTTGCTTCCTTCTTTTCGCGTGCATATGATCAGCTGCGTATGGCAGCTATAGGGACCTGCCCATTGCGCTGTTGTGGATCGCATGCGGGTGTTTCAATAGGCCAAGATGGACCTTCGCAGATGGGTCTTGAAGATATTGCCATCATGAGTGCCCTGCCTCAATCTGTGGTCTTGTATCCAGCCGATGCAGTCAGTACCTATCGTCTGATGGACCAAATGCTCGAATATAACCAAGGGATCAGCTACTTAAGAACAACGCGTCCCGATACGCCAGTGATCTATAATAATAATGAAGAATTTCCTCTAGGCGGCTGCAAAGTTTTACGGTCGACTGGTCAGGATGCAGTTTGTATTGTCGCTGCCGGTATCACTTTATTCGAGGCGCTCAAAGCATCAGATCAACTGCTCGCTGAGGGTATATCAATTGCTGTGATCGATCTGTATAGCGTCAAGCCGTTAGATAGAGAAACGCTTCTTAAAATAGCGCGTTCATCGAGCAATAAGATTATCACGGTAGAAGATCATTACCTACATGGCGGTATAGGCGAGCAGGTATGCTACGCATTGCGTAACGAGAATATTAAGATTACATGTTTAGCCGTTACAGAATTGCCTCGATCAGGAAAGCCCGAAGAACTGATGGCATGGGCGGGCATTGATGCCGCAGCCGTTATTACAACTGTGAAGAATATAATAAAAAATTAAATGTCATTACGGTAATCAGTACAATGGATACGTGACTTTTTCCCAGGGCGATTGCACCAAAAATCCTTTATTCCTGAGCCGTTTAAAAGAGCCTCATTGGACAGTATCCGCGTCCGTTCGTCCTGCCTGGCCGTCGAAGCTTGAGCGAAGTCGGCAGGGCGAGCGTAGCGAGCGTCTCGAAGGATGCGGACACACATCCTTATTAATTGTCTTATTTTAGCTCATGTTCAGTCAAATATTCTTAAGGAGTTCATACTTCGAGACGGCCTGAAGCAGGTCTCCTCAGTACGAACGGAAATTAATATTTCCAAAAAAACCGGCATGGCGGCAACCTTTATAAGTAAGTAAATTTGGTGCGATTGCCCTGGACTTTTACCTTAAGACGTGGACCAGGTATTTCTGCAATATACGATTCGAGATTTAGCAAGATTTTTGCTTGTAATAACTTTTTTTCAATTTTATTAATAAATTCATCAATTTCTCGATCAGATTATATAATCGCAAGATCGGCTTTAAGATAAAAGGTTTTTCGTGTAGTCGCACTGCTATTTTTAACAATATTATTGACAAACTGAATATGTTTCACGTAAATTAAAGTTAGGATAGTACTACTACCGACGGCGACATAGTTACCTTATATACAAAATGGAAAGGAGTGTACATGTAATATTGTAGCAACGCTAATATTTATGCAACATGTAATTGAATTGTTGTATCGTCATTATATTATGGTGTTTATGTTTATATTAAAATTAAAGGAAAAACAATGAATCTAAATATTGTTAGTTTTGTAAAAAAAGGCTTCGTCGCATGTTTATTGATGAGTTCGTTTGCCATGTACTCAGTAAAAGTGCCGCGGGATGCAGCCGCTGCAGCAGCAGATGCTGAAATAATCGCGACAACAATCGCACAACTCAAGCCTTGGTTGTCGGTAGTGTATTCATATGCTGCAAGTCATGATCGTGCCAATATAGAGACTGCACGCGGGGCAGAAAAGCGTATCGATGATCTTCTTGAATCTCTAATAGGTCATCATGACATGGAATTTTTCAGGCAGCTCGAAGATGCAATACGTACGACAGAGATCACTGGCATAAATCTGCCTGCCCGACAAATAAAAGACATCCCAGTCATGTCGCTTTTCATAAAACAGCATTTTGATTATAAGGTATTTCACAATCTCCAAATAGATCAGATCAAAAGAGCATTGTTAGAAAATAATATATTTAGAGCAAAAGATCTTACCGAACGATTCATGGATACAAGAGAATACCTGCCGTCTTATCTACTCATCAAATTGTATAATGAAATCCCTAAACAGGCCTATCCTATGGGAGTTGAAGAACGATATTTCGCAGACTATCTCGTACCAAAAATCCACGAATATCAAATGCACGCAACCGAATTCGTAGGGGAACGTATCGCAGAGGTTTTAGGAGAATATGACCGCATTCGACATGAAAAAAGATCAAAATAAAGATCATAATATTTTGATATAGAAAAAGGTCAAATAACATGCAAAGGGGTGGCTAGAAGACGTAAAGACTAGCCGCCCCTTCTTCTGTTCCAATTACATTCTCACACAAATAGAGAAACGCTTCTTAAGATAGCGCATTCATCGAGCAATAAGATTATCACGGTAGAAGATCATTACCTGCAGGCGAGCAGGTATGCTATGCGTCGCCAATGAGAAACTTTCCATTGGACTGTTTGGTGGTTATTGAACTATCTCGATCAGGAAAACCTAAAGGACTAATGGCACGGTCAGAAATCGGTGCGGCATCGATTATAAAAACGGTTAAGAATATGGTAAAAACTGACAATAATAATCAATGAGAGTTGATCAGCTTATCCACTGCGCCGTAAACCCGTTTACTTTTCTACACTCTTTATCAAACGTTTATCTATACCCCATACTTTTGCTACTTCGTCAAGGATCGCTTGATAATCTTCATTGCCTGCTGTGGCTTCATATAACGCTGATTTCTTAACAAGAGAATCATTCAACCAGGAAATCATTTTCGCTTTGAATGTGGTTTGGTCATGAACATCCGGACCATAGAATCGGTTATCAACTGTGTCGCGATATATATAAGCATTTTGCTTTATATTAATTACAAGATCTTCAAAAATATGGGTTTTTTCTCCAGTCTTAATTTCAACTGTTTTGATAAACCAACATTTGTCAGTTGCAGGTCGCTCAAGTATAAAGTCAAATTGGATGAAATCTTCAAGATCATCTCTTGGCTCACTCGTGCCCGTAAATTTGATCTTGCCAATAAAGTGCTGAGCTTGCCCCGGTATCTTTGAGATAAATTCGAGCTTCTTTTTTGATTGGATATCGATGCAACAATCCATTAAATTACAAGGAAACAGTTGTATGTAATGAATGTCTTCACGAATTGGTATATCTATAGGCTGTACCTGTGCTGGTCCTTTTTGCAGCCTTTTTTCGAGTCTTAACGCTTGTAATTTGAACCATGTGATGATTTCCATTTGACCAAGGTCAACTGCTCTGAAAAATGTTGTCGTACCGGGCAATCTTATTGATGGAAACCCTACGTCTGGCGAAACATTCTGAGACAATAGATTTTTAAACAGATCTTCTATTTGCTGATGCTCTTTCTTCAAAGATGCGGGTCTTATTTTTTTAGGTCTATATATTTCGTCTAACGTTTTAAAAAAAATTTCTGTCAGCCATGCTCCACGTGTTTTTATATCTGAGGTAGCCTGGATAACAATTGCATAATTTATTCCTCTTTTTGTGATTTCTGCAGGTATTATTTCAAAGCCCCTTTCGTAAGCGTTTTCACGTATCAGCATTTGCTTTAGTTTCTGCTCAATTATCTTCTGTAGGTAACTTTGAATATCTACTAAATTTTGGCCTGCAGCGTAACAACTAATTATGTAAAGGAATTTTGCATCAATATCAGATAGAGTTTCTAGAAATTTGCCAAAAAATTGGATAGGAATGGCTGCTACTAAACCTGTAAAACCATGTCCACCTAAAATAAATTGTTGTGGATGATCTGCTGATTCTTTATCAATAATCTCACTAAAGTTCTTGATCTTTTGTTCTGGGCTGTCTTGGTTAACTTTTAATGATTTTACATCTAGAATGGGCCCAACCAAGTTCCTTAGTCCGTACTTAAGATGCAATGTTTCTGTGTTTTCAATAGGCTCGGGTATAATAACATACAGGTTGCCCTCTTTATGTTTAAAGAGAGACCAGATTTTTTTGTCAAGATATTCGCCCAAAGCAGGATATGTTTTTACTAGTTTTTGAACTATATGAGCATTGACAATACCTATGGGGCGCAACAACAATGCTACCTTTAACTGCTCGATAATCGCATTATTCCAATCATTGTCTTCAAATGAAAGATAAGCAATCTTATTGAAGATTGGCGCAAGTGGGGATACTAACTTTTGCACTTTAGCGACCATATCAGAACTGCCGCTCGTAAATGCGCATTGCATTAAAGTTTCTGCCATGCGCGCATCATTTTTTAGAGAGGCGCCAGCTCCAGCTGCAAGCAATTTGTCGACTATAGTGCCTCGGCCACGTTTAACCGCAAACATTAATGCTGTATTCCCTTGCTTGTCTTTTTCTTGTAGATTTGCTCCCAGTGCAAGCAATTTGTCTACCATGTCACCTTTGCCAAAAATTACAGCTGTCATCAATGCCGTTGTGCCGCTATCATCTTTATCCTCTAATTTCGCACCCTTTGCCAGCAATTTTTCAACAATAGCACCTTGACCAATCGCAACAGCTGCCATCAATGCTGTATTTTCTCTTTTGGTTTTTATATTTGGATTTGCTCCAGTTGCAAGTAATTGATCTACTATCTCCTTATTGCCCTCTTCAACTGCAAACATTAATGCTGTATATCCGCTGTCATTTTGAGTATCAACAGTTGCATGTGCAGCCAACAATGCCCTGACAATATCATTAAATCCAAGTGCGGCTGCAAGCATGAGTGGGGTTGTGTTCTCTGTGCCCCTCATATTGGGATCAGCTCCTTCCTTTAGTAACTTTTGTACAAGCGCACCATTATGTTTTTCGACAGCTTCAATAAGTGGTGGCTTAGGAGCTGCACCTTCTAAAAGCAATGCGCTTTGGAGGGCAAAGATACATACGGCAATACGACAAAAAATTATATTGAAGTACATATCTTCTCCTTTTTTGAATCTAAATCCTAAAAAATATCAGATAGCAATCCTACAATTTTAGTTTATGAAATAAATTTCAAAATATGCAACGGTTTGTTTTGAGCCTTAAAGTCATAGCTTTAATAGTGGTTTGCCCGAGAGTTTATATATTTTCTAATAGTAAAAAAATAGTTGACATATATTATATTAATTTGCTAATATAAAAAGTGTAGCGTTGTGTAATGGTTGATTGTGAGTAATTATTTACGAAAGGAAGAGATGAATTCAAGAATAACTTTTGCATCAAGATTAATAACTATTATAGCGCTTATAAGCGCTTCCAACTATCTGATGGGCGCCGCACCAGCTGATGCAGGTAGATTTCGCTTTATACCATTAATAGGCCATACAAGCCTGGTTCTTAAAGCCAATTTTAGCCCCGATGGCAATTTTATTGTAACAGCTTCTAATGATCGTACAGCACGCATATGGGATGCGCACAGCGGAGCACTCATACATACATTGGCAGGTCATACAGGCGGGGTCTGGTCAGCCAATTTTAGCCCTGATGGCCATACTATAATAACAGCTTCTGAGGATAATACAGCACGCATTTGGGATGCTCTTACTGGTGGGCTACTGTATATTTTAACAGGTCATACAGGATCTATTAACGGAGCCAACTATAGCCATGATGGCAACCGGATAGTAACTGCTTCTGATGATGGTACAGCACGCATCTGGGATGCTCATACTGGCGCATTACTGCATATTTTAGCAGGTCATACAGCACGAGTCTGGTCAGCCAATTTTAGCCCAGATGACCGAATGGCCGTAACTGCCTCTTTTGATCATACAGCACGCATCTGGGATGCAGACACCGGTGAACTACGGCATACATTGGCAGGTCATACAGACCGAGTCCATTCAGCCAATTTCAGCCCAGAGGGCAGAACTATAGCAACTGCTTCTGCTGATAATACAGCACGCATCTGGGATGCTCATACTGGTGAGCTACGGTATACATTGGCAGGCGTACTCTATTCAGCCAATTTCAGCCCCGATGGCCATACTATTGTAACTGTACCCTTGGGTAATACAGCGCGCATATGGAATGCTCATACGGGTAAACTACGTTATACGTTGATAGGTCATACAGGCATAGTCAGGTCAGCCAATTTCAGCCCCGATGGCAGAACTATAGTAACTGCCTCTTTTGATAATACAGCACGCATCTGGGAAGCAGACAGCGGTGAACTACTCCATACGTTGACAGGCCATACAGCAGCAGTAGATTCAGCCAATTTCAGCCCCGATGGCAAAACTATTGCAACTGCTTCTTGGGATCGTACAGCACGCATATGGCATGATACTCAGGCTGAACAACAACAACAAATTATGACAAGAACTATAGGAATAACTATGGGAACAGCAGGAATCGAGCGTCTTGGGGAAAATTCACCGGCGCAATTCTTAGACTCCCACCTTCTAGAGACTATCTCTCGTTTAGGATTAGTGGAATATTTTGGTCGGTAAAGATACAAAGAAAGGAAATACAATGAATTCAAGAATAACTTTTGCATCCAGATTAATAACTATTATAGCGCTAATAAGCGCTACCAGCTATCTGATGGGGGCCGCACCAGCCGGCACAGGTAGATTTCGCTCTATACCATTAGTAGGTCATACAGGTGTGGCTAGATCAGTCAATTTTAGCCCTGATAGCAATTTTATTGTAACAGCTTCTTCTAGCAATTTTAGTGTAACAGCTTCTTCTGAGAATACAGCGCGCATATGGAATGCGCACAGCGGAGCGCTCGTACACACATTGGCAGGTCATACACGCGAGGTCTTGTCTGCCAATTTTAGCCCTGATGGCCATACCATAGTAACAGCTTCTGCGGACACAAGAGCACGCATATGGGATGCTCATACTGGCGCACTACTGCATACTTTAACAGGTCATACAGGATCTATCAGCACAGCCAACTATAGCCATGATGGCAACCGAATAGTAACTGCTTCTGATGATGGTACAGCAAGCATATGGGATGCTCATACTGGCGCACTCCTACATACATTAGCAGGTCATACAGGCAATGTAGTTTCAGCCAATTTTAGCCCAGATGACCGAATGGCCGTAACTGCTTCTGATGATACTACAGCACGCATATGGGATGCAGACAGCGGAGCACTCCTACATACATTAGCAGGTCATACACGGGGGGTCCGTTCAGCCAATTTCAGCCCGGATGGCAAAACTATAGTAACTGCATCTAATGATAATACAGCACGCGTCTGGGATGCAGGCAGCGGAGCACTACGGCATACATTAGCTGGTCATACAGCTCCTGTCGCTTCAGCCAATTTCAGCCCTGATGGCCATACTATTGCAACTGCATCTCAGGATGCTACAGCATGCATATGGAATGCTCTTACTGGTCAACTACGGCATACTTTGGGAGTTTATGCAGGCTCGGTCTATTCAGCCAATTTCAGCCCTGATGGCAAAACTATACTAACTGGATCTCTTGATAATACAGCACGCATCTGGGATACAAACAGCGGTGAACTACTCCATACGTTGACAGGCCAAACAGCAGCAGTCTCTTCAGCCAATTTTAGCCCCGATGGCAAAACTATTGCAACTGCTTCTTTTGATAATACAGCACGCATATGGCATGATACCAAGGCTGAACAACAAGAAAAAATTATAGCAAGAACTATGGGAACAGCACGAATCGAGCGCCTTGGGCAAAAGTCACCGGCGCAATTGTTAGACCCCTACGTTTTAGAAACTATCTCTCGTTTAGGTTTAGTAGAGTATTTTGGTCGATAAAGATACAAAGAAAGGAAGAACGATGAATTCAAGAATAACTTTTACATCCAGATTAATAACTATTATAGCGCTTGCAAGCGCTACAAACTATCTGATGGGTGCTGCACCAGCTGACGCAGGTAGATTTAGCTTTATACCATTAATAGGTCATACAATAGGCCTGGTTAGTTCAGCCAATTTCAGTCCGGATGGCAATTTTATTGTAACAGCTTCTAATGATGGTACAGCACGAGTATGGAATGCGCACAGCGGAGCGCTCGTACATACATTGGCAGGTCATACAGGCGGGGTCTATTCAGCCAATTTCAGCCCTGATGGCAATACGATAGTAACAGCCTCTGCGGACACAACAGCACGCATATGGGATGCTCATACTGGCGCACTACTGCATACTTTAACAGGTCATACAGGATCTATTAGTAAAGCCAACTATAGCCATGATGGCAACCGGATAGTAACTGTGTCTGATGATCGTACAGCGCGCATATGGGATGCTCATACTGGCGTACTACGGCATATATTAGCAGGCCATACAAATTTGGTATTTTCAGCCAATTTCAGCCCCGATGACCATACTATTGTAACTGCCTCTTTTGATCATACAGCACGCATCTGGGATGCAGACAGCGGTGAGCTACTCCATACGTTGACAGGTCATACGAATATGGTCTATTCAGCCAAATTCAGCCCCGATGGCCATACTATTGTAACTGCATCTCAGGATAATACAGCACGCATATGGGATGCTCATACTGGTGAACTACGGTATACATTAATAGGTCATACAGAAGCGGTCGGTTCAGCCAATTTCAGCCCTGATGGCCATACTATTGTAACTGCATCTCAGGATAATACAGCACGCATATGGAATGCCCATACTGGTGGACTACGTTATACGTTGATAGGTCATACAGCCGTGGTCGATTCAGCCAATTTCAGCCCCGATGGCAAAACTATAGTAACTGCCTCTTTTGATAATACAACACGCATCTGGGATGCAAACAGCGGGGAACTACTCCATACGTTGACAGGCCATACAGCAGCAGTAGATTCAGCCAATTTCAGCCCCGATGGCAAAACTATTGCAACTGCTTCTTGGGATCTTACAGCACGCATATGGCATGATACCCAGGCTGAAAAACAAGATAAAATTAGGGCAAGCACTATGGGAACAGCACGAATCGAGCGCCTTGGGAAAGATTCTCCAGCACAGATGGTCGATCGCTACATTCTGGAAGCTATCTCTGGTTTAGGATTAGTAGAGTATTTTGGTCGGTAAGGAAGAAGATTTCATCAATAAGCCATTATCCAGGACCAATTTTTCCGTTACAAAAAAAGTGGCTAGAGGGGCCTGTGCCCCTCTTTTGCCCATTGAATTGAACAGTCTTAGGCGCTAGGTATAGAGAGTTCCACATGTTCATGCGCTCCGCCTGTGCGGTAACATTTGGCGCGGGGTGGCCGCCGTCCGTTTGTATAGACCGAAAGCATAAAGCGTGTTGCACCACAAAGCAGGACATCTTCGGGTAGCTCATCCATCCACTGGTTTAGTTGATCAATGATGGGCGACAAGATTTTGAGCGTTGGCAGGTCATTAAATTGTAGATGCTGACAGGCGGCGCCATTGATTTTTGTCTTTACCTGCATAAGATTTGGACTTGGCTCAAATCGTTGGCCTGAAAAAAGCGCATAGGTGCCACTATCATGATAGATACCCTGTGGGTCTATAATTTGTGCATAATCGATAGTCGAATAAAGACTGAAAATCCTTTTGAACAATGGGGAGTTTGCCAGTTTTTTGTTTCTTGCTTGTACAGGAACCGCGAGTAAAATGAGTTCGTCGATGATGAGGTTGTTGTTTGCGACTGCTGCTAAATTTAAGGCCACGTTGCCACCATGACTATGAGCCAATATGCGTATCCTGGGTACAATGCCGTGCAGCTTTTTATATGTTTCGATAAGTTGAACAATCTCTGCATGAAGAATGTTGGCTGCCCGTTGGCGTTCCGAAAAGTCTAAAATGCCTGACCAGCTATATATATAAAAATGATCAAGCGGGAACTTAATAGGATCTGATTTTATCAAAGTATATGCGCTTAGAGCACTATGATTTGCCGGATCAAAAAGAGTTGGGCTTTTCAGACCAAGATTGTACTTATTTGCCCCGAAGGGTCGTGCTCCATGGATCCAAATGGTGATGGTGGGATCTATTTGCTTGGTTTGTTGAGGACAAACAGGTTGTCTCTCTGTAAAATAGAGTTTGCGTCTGAAAAAAGTTCTTTGATGTGAACAACCGGCTGCAAGAAGACAAAGTGTTGCCGATGTCGCTATCCATCTTAAGAGTTTATACATAGCCTTTCCAAAGTTTTTTTTAAGTATAAATCGAGAGTATTTGCTCAGCTTGTTCGCTGGTCAACCGTCCGTCGCAGGCGAGTTTTTTATGAAATTCCCGCATCTTGTCGATAATTTGGGGCAGCATAGAAACAAATTTCACGCGTATAAAATCTGAGTGGAGCAATGCACAGCCATTGAGTTTCATTTTGACCTGCGTAATGTTGTCCTGAACAGGAAAACGTCTTTGTGAAAGTAATGGCCGATCGTCGTTGTGCGAGTATAATCCTTGTGGATCGATAATTTGAAGCAAATCAAATGAGGAATACAAGACAAATACCTCTTTAAAAATAGAATCTTTAATAAGCTGTGCAGTTTCTTCTTGAACGGGGCAGGCCAGCAGTATCAATTCGTCGATTGTGAAATAAGATTCATCTTTTATTTTTGCTAAGTTAAGAGCAACATTGCCGCCATGGCTATGGGTAATAATGCGGATTTTGGGCCGTTTGCCATGCTTTTGTTCATATGATTTTATCACCGGCTTAAGCTGCTTATAAAGGTCTTGCGCTGCCTTTATACGTTCTTCAAAGGCCAATGCTCCTGGCCAGCCAAACAAAAACATATAATCGCATGAATATCTTGCGGGGTCTGTAGCGGCTAACGTATCCGCTATAGATCGTAAATGGTATTGAGTATCAAATGTGCTTGCGGGCACAAGGCCGTCAGGTGAATGAAATATTCGGTGCAGTACAGAGCGCGGGGTAAGTCTGGTTCCGTGGATCCATACTGTGATATACTCGCACTCTTTCTTTAATGCCGATTGATCACAGGATGTAGTAACAGGTGTCTGTATATAAAGCTTTTCCCGAATGATTATGGATTTTTTGCATCCGGCGAGAAGCAAAATTAATAGGCAGCCCATTATTTGATTAATACGCATCGAAAATCCCCCAATTGTCCTTTAAAATTACCATTTTTCTTATCATACCATATTTTGGGCTACGAGAAAAAAGGTGGCAACATTCAATCTTTCGTGGTATATCAAAGATCATGAGCTTATAAAAAAAAGAGGGAGCCGTGAATAAAAAATCGTTTCTATTTGTCGCAAATTGGAAAATGGTTATGTCTGCTGACCAAACGATGCAATATGTTCGTGATCATATTTCGGATATGACTAAATTATCTGAAAGTACGGGTCATCAGATTGTTTTGTGTCCTTCCTTTCCTATGATTGGAGCAGTTAACTATCTGAGTACTGATACCCCTATTAATGTTGGTGCTCAGACCTGCAGTTCATTTGCTTCGGGAGCCTATACGGGTGAAGTTTCAGCTCTTTCATTGGCAGAGTTTGGATGCCAATATTGCATTGTTGGCCATAGTGAACGGCGACATTACTGCTATGAGACTGATGAGGATGTTGCACGCAAGGTAAGGCTCTGCATGCTCGCGGGTATTTCCCCAATCCTCTGCATCGGTGAAACTGAAGATCTGGCGGATGTAAGTAAAACGGGGCCTATTCTTGATGAGCAGCTTGGATTGTTGCATGATTATTTGCTGGACATTGAGCCTGAGATGTCAAGATCTTTATGGATAGCGTATGAACCTGTGTGGGCTGTTGGCACAGGCAGAATGCCTGAACCTAGCTACTTGCATGAGGTCTACGATGTCCTAGAACGAATAATTGCAAATCGCATTCCAAAAGGCTTTACAGTTCGCTATTTGTATGGGGGAAGTCTCAATGAAAAAAACTTGGGGTCCATTACCCAAATAGGGCCTATTGATGGGTTTTTAGTGGGCGGTTCAAGTTTAGACTTTCAAAAATTCAAGAATATGATATCTTTATGTGTATGAACCGATCTTTTTATGTCTAAAGTATGAGGTAGATTATGATAATTGGCTTATTAACCGCGTTATTAATCATCGATGGATTATTTCTCGTCCTGTTTATTCTGATTCAAAAGGGTAAAGGAAATATGGGTCTTGGTGCCCTTGGTGGAGGAGCCCAAACACTTTTTGGTGGTTCTGGAGGTCAAGATCTCTTTCAAAAGATTACCTGGGTATTGGGTGGTATTTTTATGGCGGGATCTCTTGGCTTGTCAATTCTTAAATCCAGAGGAACTTCCTTTGGTGACCTTATGTCCAAAACGGCTCCTAGAACGACGTTGCCTATGTCACGTCCTGCACAACGAGCCCCACAAGACCAACCAGCTCAACAACAAGCTCCTGCAAGTCAAATCCCTACAGGAGAGACTAAGTCCGGACAATAAACAATGTCGTGTATGATTATACGACTTATAGAGTCTATTGGGTCATATGCGATTAATGTCTGTCTTTATGTTGGCAATTTTTCACTTTTTTTATTCGAATCTATCAGAGTTGCTTGTACAACGCGACCAAAGTATAGTTTGATAATTGATCAAATGTACCAGATCGGCGTCAAGTCCTTCAGTATTACCGTTCTTACAGGATCTTGTATTGGCATGGTATTTGCATTACAAAGCTACATAGGCTTTGCACGTTTTGGTGGCGAGCAGTTTATTGGTCTTGTAGTTGCTCTAGGTGTTATTCGGGAACTTGGACCTTTAATGACGGGGCTTATGGTCACCGGACGTGCCGGCTCTGCTATTGCAGCTGAGATTGCTACCATGTATGTTACTGAGCAGATTGATGCACTCCGAACATTGCGGATCAATATATTTCAGTATCTTATTATTCCCCGCATTCTTGCAGGGACGATAATATTCCCCTTTTTAACGCTGTTTGCCATGATCTGTGGCGTTGTCGGTGGTTATCTGGTTTGTGTCTATGTTCTTATGCTGAGTGCTGAAGATTATGTCAACAGTATTGCAACCTACGTAGAACTGTCAGATATTGTCGGTGGACTTATCAAAGCTACGGTCTTTGGATTCATATTGACCCTCATGGGAACCTATAAAGGATACACTACAGGGGGAGGTGCTCGTGGTGTTGGACGTGCCACTACCCAAAGTGTTGTAACCAGTTCTATTATGATCTTGATTTCCAACTATTTTTTGACCAAACTCCTAGAGCGGTTATAAGAGGGCAGTTAGGTGATAAAAATTGTTGACCTCTGCAAACAGTTTAATGATCACTGGGTCACGCGTGGTGTCAGTTTGGAGATTCCTGAAGGTCAAATGACTGTCATCATAGGACCGTCTGGAGAAGGCAAATCGGTATTGCTCAAGCAAATTATCGGCCTCATAAAACCTACCTCAGGGTATATTTATATAAAGAATATCGATATAACGAAGCTTTCTCATCGTGAACTAGAGAAAAGCTTAACAAAAATTGGTTATGTTTTTCAGTTTGCAGCACTGTTAGATTCGCTTAATGTGTTTGAAAATGTTGCTATTACCTTGCTGGAACATGGGATGCCAGCAACTGCCGCATTGCCTATAGTCAAAGAAAAACTACGGCTGGTTAATCTTGATGAAAAAATTCTTTTTTCTTATCCTTCAGATCTGTCTGGTGGTATGAGAAAAAGAGTTGGACTTGCAAGAACATTAGTCACTAATCCTGATATTATTCTTTACGATGAACCTACAACAGGTCTTGATCCTATTACCTCGCGAATAATCCATGAGTTGATGTATGATATGCAGCAACGGCTTCGATTGACTTCTGTTGTGGTAAGTCATGATCTTAGTATTTTTGAATATGCTGACCATGTGGCGCTATTAATTGGCGGACAAATTCGTTATTTTGGGCCGGCAAAAACTATCTGGCAATGTGACAATCCCTGGGTCTATCAATTCATTCGTGGGTTGACTGAGGGGCCTATCAAAGCGGAAAATAGCTTTGCCCAAAACCAACTATAAAAAACCTATAACAGTTGTTTGGCAAATATTTTGCCGAAACTGTTGACTTTTTACTTTAAATGAATTAATATTTATATATATATGAATAAATATTTATTAGTTTGGGAGAAAAAATGGATAGAAAAAAAATAATTATATCTCGTCGTGATGCTGTAAGGCAGCTGATAAAGACCCATGCAATTGAGGATCAGGCGACGCTTATAGATCTGCTGAATAAATATTATGACATCGAGACTAATCAGCCGGCAATTTCTCGGGATCTTCACGAACTTGGGGTTCGTAAAGGGATGGTTGATGGCAAGCTTATCTATGAGATACCAGACTCAAATGTAGAGAATGATATTTTAAAGCTTGCAATTACCGATGTGGTTCATAACGAATCAATGATCGTGATCAAGACGCTCAATGGCCTAGCCCCATTTGTAGGGGATGTTTTAGACAGGCATGAAGAGATTGGGCTTTTAGGGACATTGGCCGGTGAAAACATGGTTTTTGTAAGTCCTGGCAGCGTTGAAAAGATTAATGAGGTTTTTGATGATGTATGTGAAGCGCTTTGCTTTAAGAAAGTTGTTCATAAATAGTTAAAAGAGGGTATATGAAATTTGATAATTATAAACAGAGTTCAGTGATCATTAAAGCATTTCTTTTAATAGCAACAATGGTTATATTCGGTTCAATAAAATGGTGTATACATAAAGAAGGACAATCAAATCTTTTTGTGGTAGGCACAAACAGCGGTTTTCCACCGTTTGAGATGGTTGATGAGCATGGGAAACTGGTTGGATTTGATATAGATCTTGCACAAGAGATAGCGCAGGCATTAGGTAAAAAACTTGAACTAAAAGATATGTCATTTGATGCGCTTATAGTTGCTTTGCAACAAGGAAAGATTGATTGTGCTATTGCCGGTATTTCGATTACAAAAAGCCGACAGCAAGAGATTGCATTAATTCATTATCTGGGCAAACCGCTGACGAAATTACCGCTTCTCTTTTGGAAAGAAATTCCTGGCTGTGTAAAAGGTGTTGGTGACTTGTCTCATTATACCAACAAAACAGTCTGTGCTCAGGCAGGTACTATCCAGCAAGAGATTATCTCAAGCTACCCGGGACTTGAAGTTAAATGTCTTGAAAATACTGCCGATCTTATTATGGATATCAAATATGGAAAATCAATTGCCGCAGTGCTTGAACCCAAAGTAGCTTATGTTCTTCAGGCTCAATATCCTGAACTGAAGATTCTCGACATTCCATTAACTGAAGAGCAACAAGACTTTGGTTCTGGTATTGGTATACAAAAAAATAATTCTGAGCTTGCTAATAAGATAAGCAGGATAGTTGCTACGCTCAAGAATGACGGAACCATCGATCGTCTTGAGAAAAAATGGTTTAAAGATGGAGGCCCTCATGATAGTCAGTAAATCATGTGGTACGATTATCCAATCATTGCCCCTATTTTTGGCGGGCGCGCTCAATACAGTTCTAGTTGCCGCTGCGGCACTCATCATAGGTCTAGCTGTCGGAATATTATTTGGTATTGTGAGTTGCAATAAGTACAAATCATGGTGCTCATGGCCTATTCAATTGTATGTTCTAGTTATTCGGGGAACACCTGTTTGTCTGCAGTTGCTATTGATCTATTTTGCTGTGCCGGCTGCTCTAGGCATTAATTTTTCCCCTTTTGTTGCCGGTGTTATTACTCTCGGATTGAACTCAATTGCCTATGTGACAGAAATTATCAGAGGAGGAATTAATGCGATTAACCAAGGTCAATGGGATGCAAGCTACGTGTTGGGCCTGAGTGAGTTCCAGACGATCAAAGCAATTATTTTGCCACAGGTTTTTAAGATAGTGTTGTTGCCGCTTACTTGTGAATCGATAGCGCTACTAAAAGAAACTTCGATTGTTTCGATTATAGGTCTTTGTGAATTGACACGTATCGGTATGAATATCAGCGCCCGAACATTAGATCCGATAAGCAGCTATTTAATTATTGCACTTATCTATCTTGCTATGACGACTACGATATCATATGTCGCAAAATATATTGAAGGGAGGTTTTATTATGGTCAAGGGAACTAATATTGGTCTTGTCTTAGATCAAAAGAGAATTTTAAACAATGTGACATTTGAGATACCAAAAGGTAAAATTACCGCTTTTATTGGACCAAGCGGAGCTGGTAAGACATCGCTCATTAAATGTATCGCTAATCTTTATGCACATTATACAGGATCATTGCTGTGTGATAGCGTTCCTATGAAAAATTTGACTCATAAAGAGCGAGCCCATTTGATAGGATTTATTTTTCAGCAATTTAATCTATTTAACCATTTGACCGTCCTTGAAAATTGCTCGTATCCGCTAGAGAAATTGCGGGATCTGTCGCCGCAGAAGGCTCAGCAAACCGTATTAGAGGTTCTATATAATCTAGGTATGGATGATTTTAAAGATTGCTATCCTGCAAAGCTTTCGGGAGGGCAGCAACAAAGAGTTGCAATTGCAAGAGCTCTTTGTTTGAAACCAAAAATTTTGCTGTTTGATGAGCCGTCATCGGCCCTCGATCCGCAGAATACTAAAATGCTTAGTAATCTTATGAGCGATCTTTGTAAAAATGGAGTTACCATTGCCTTGAGTAGTCATGATATGAATTTGGTATCTGATGTTGCTCATTATATTTATTATCTTGAAGATGGACAATTTACACAAACATTCGATAAGACGCTATCAAACTGCGGATTTGGCAAACTGGGTCTTTTTTAAAGGCCGGGTTAATCAGTTCTATTATGATCTTGATCTCCAACTATTTTTGACCGACTCATAGAGCGATTACTGAGATGGTATATAAAAGCTATTAAACCAATATTTATTGACAATTAAAAATATAATATTGACTTTTAATAATTAATTATACTAATATTAATTACGAGGATGGAGTGATGGGAAAATATATGAGGAAATTGTACAAGGGAGGGCCTATGTGAATAAGAGTTTGTAGATGCGTATAGACAGAACAAAAAAATGCGTAACGGAGTATTTTTTTGAAATTGATAAAATATTGATAATAAAAAGAGGAAGGTAACGAAATGAAGATTATTAATAGTGTGATAATGATGGTAGGTATGTTTGCGTCTTTGGTCAACGCTGCACCCCCTGAAAATACGTATGTAGGGGTCAAAAATGATTCTGATCAGCTAATACATGCAATGTTTATCGATTCAACAGAATTCCCAAAAATATTTAAAGCTCAAGGCTGGAATTCTAAAGCGGCAGATTTTGCACTTAATGTAGCTGACAAGGCCATTAATTTGTCTGAAAGAACGAGTGAGATGCTGTCTGTTTATAGTGAATATAAACGTGAAAAGGAGACATTAAAGTCATTAAAAAAACAGCTTCTTGAGTTAAAACCAGGAACCGTAGATGCATCTAGAAGAGCTATCCTTGAAAAGAAAATCAATGATTCTGAATCTAAAATAAGCAAGCTTAGAGGTAAAGATTTCGAGCAGGCAAAAAAAATAGGGAAAGTAACAAAGGTTACTGAAAAGTGGATAGATTTTGGCAAGACTGCCCTCAGTAGTCTAAGTGAAACACTGGGTACAGTTTTACCAGATATTGTGGTGGCCTCTATCGGGGCAAAATCTTTTGCTGAGCAGCTTTATCCAAAACAATCAAAAACGTGGACAAAAGAGAATAGTAAATTGTCACGAGCAAGAGATATCACATTCGCTGTTTTTGGTGATGATCCAAAATATAAGCACCTGCCTGATTTTACGAATTTATTGTTTGTAAGAACTATTGATCCTGTAAAATACAATTTTGTTCAATATAACGGCAAAGGGACCGCACAATTTATCAAATATGGACCTGATGAGACTGGTAAATACGGCAAGCTGGCTTCTAGAGAAAAAATTTACCCCCCTATGTATGTTAGTGCAAAGAAAGGTGCTACGGCTACAGTAGATCCAGAAGGAGCAGCTGCTATAAATCGACTCTTGAATGAAGAGCAAGCTGTTGAGAAAGCAATGCAAAAAGATATTGAGCAAGATGCAAAAGAGCGGTTAGAGCAGGAAAAACATGAAGCAGAATTGGCACAAAAAGAAGCTGAGCAAGCAGCTAAAGAGCTTCTAGAAAAGGAAAAGCTTGAAGCTGAACAAGCTAAAAAAGCTGAAGAAGCTAAATTGAAACCAGAAGAAGGGAAAAAAGCTGAAGAGGGTCAACAACAGAAGATGGGGCTTGAAAAAGTAGGCGAGGCACCGGCTGGTACAACAACCCCTACTAATAAATAATACAATTATTAACCAAGATCAGGTATCCTCTGCGCATTAAGTTGAGGATACATGATCTGGCTAGTTTTATTGTTGTTGGGATTGAGAAACTGTTTTATGAAAAGGTGAGATGATGAAGAATATATTGAGATTGACTCTACTGCTATTGCTCGTGACTGGTGGTGTGCTTGCTAAGGTTGAAATTACTAATCGCACGGAGTCGCCGATCAAAGTAGAGATTTCCTATATCGGAGTTGGGTCTCCGTATCGATCTCCCGAGATAAACCCAATGGGCCATGATACATGCAAAAGGGATTTGGCAAACATCAAGACGGGATATGACGTTTGGGTAAAAAAGGGGAATGATTTTAGTAAAGTACTGTCAGTACATGGTATTCGTGATCTGGGAGCATTTAGAAACCTTGATTTATTACAATATACAAATCCTGAAGATGGCGAAATACTGTATAGTCTGAATAGAAGTGGCTATTGAAAATGTTGCTCTTAAAAAGGGAGAAGGGGCATGAGGATAGTAAAAGAAATAAGTGTGTGGTCGATTATCCTGTTGATGACAATCACTACAGGTATATCTTGGGCAAGAGAGAAAGAAATACCTAGTAATTTAGCTATACGATTTAATAATGTGAGTCATAGAAAAGTCCATGCACTTTTTATTTATTCACCAGATTTTAAAAAGGTCTTTACCATCGGCGGCTGGTCTAAAAAGTCTTTTGATTTGTTGACGAATATAGCACTCAAATGTGCTGTGCTGTTTCCTGATGAGGAAACGGTAATTGGTAAGCCTGCGACGGACAAAGCTGCGACTGAAAAAGAAGCGGTAGTTAAAGGTCTTGCTACAGATAAAGGAGCGCAGGCTAAAGAGGTAACAGGTACAGGGGCGCAGGCCACAGAGGCAACAACAGGGACAGGTAAAAGGACTATCAAAATCCCCAGGAAAGATGTAGCTCTTGCTTGGGTAAATATTGGTGAGGATGTTTTAAGTTACATCATGTCAAGTGTATTACAGCCAGATGCGATTCTTGCGAGTATGCCAAAAAAGGATTACTTTAAACATGTTTTTCCTGGATTTACCATTGATTCTTACAATCCACCCATTCATCATGGGGAAATTGCGTCTAATTTAAGACCATACAAGAAAAAAGGAGATATTACACTTGCCATCTATCAGGATGATCCTAAGTATGGATTGCCGGATTTTACTTCTCCACTTTTTATTCAAGATTTTAATTATGGCAAATACAATTCTGTGATCTATGGACCTGAGCAAGGCCATGCATTCTATCAATATATTAATCCGGAAACTAAAGAAAAGGGACCTCTCAAAGAGAAACTATTTGAGCCGGTGACAGTTTCAGAGGGTGAATTATATTATCAGGCCGACAGCAAGGATGCTCGAAATCGTGTAGAAAAGAAAGAAGAGGAGTTAGGTGCGAAAATTGAGTTTGAATAAGTTTTTTTGTTTGCTCAATAAGATTTTAAAAAGGAGTTCTCATGAAGTTGAATAGTCTAGTTTTAGGAATGATGTTTGTGAGTTTGTGCGTTGAAAAGCCTCTGCTGCCATATGCGATATTTAATCGCAGTTCTGATCCCTCAGAAGTGGTTTCGACTCTTGTTTTTAAAGATGAAAAATCCTACGCGGAATTTTTTAAGCAATTGGGATGGGTGCAAAAGGTAGAAGGAGTAACTGATAAGGTAGCATTGGTATCCCTTTTAAATCCCCTTTTCTGGCCAACGTTGGTTCCTGCGGCAATGGTACCAAAAATAGCTGAAAGAGCCATACTTGATAAATATCTTTGGCACGAAGATTATGGCTTGTTGACACCTGCAGAAAAAAAACAGCTATCCGTTGGTATGGACGAAGAAGATGTACTAAAATTAACTACCGGTGCTGCATGGTGGTGGAAACAAATTGCAGACAAAAAAGGAGCCTCAGGAAATAATCCATTCATAGTGCTGGTACGTGTTCCGCTTGAGTCAGGCGGGTTGCCTTCAGTAGAAGGGGTATTTGAGCTGCTTCAGGCAGGGGCAAAATTCATAAAAATGGAAATTGTTGGTAGTGGTTATATCAACAGAGCTGCTATTGTTAACTATAAAGGTAAGAATCAATTAACAGTTTACTTGCCATTTGTTGGACAAAATTATGCGGACAGTATCAAAAAAGAAGGCATTCCGGCTAAGGATATTAAATGGTTAACTGTTGAGCAAGGTACTAAGCAAAATCTTTTACTTTATGAATATATGACTGGGTCTAACCTTGCAACTGTTGAGAATTACATTGATGTTAACGAAATAAAGGAAAACAGAGCATTTGATCTAGGGCTATCATTACTGTTTAAAAATAATTCAGATCATCCTGTACATGTTTTCTTTATCGAACATCACAAGTTGGCAGCGATTCTTGAAGCTGGAGGCTGGACCAAAAAAAGTGTAGAGCAGTTACTAGATATTACCAAGAAAGTTGTCGCCGTCGGAGCAGATGCTTATGCGGCGTCACAAGGCATTCCAATACCACTAAGCACAGCGACAAATATTCAATTTGCAATATTGCAAAACATCGTAGGGGATTTTCCTGAAAAGGCAGTCCAAGCTATAACAGTTGAACTTCTAAAACCGCAGGATCATTTTGAAAATGTTCCACCGGGTTCTTTACGCTATTCATATTTTGGCAATGTTGCTCCAGGTCAAGGTATTTATCGTCCTGCAACTGCAATAAAATCAGAATTCAAGAAAGCAAAAGCATTAAATCGTGATCTTGTTGTAGCCGTTTTTTCAAGGGATGAAAAAGGTTTGCCGGATTTCAAAAAAGTAGAATTTATTGGTGAATTTGATCGCAGAGAGTTCAATGGGGTTAACTTTGGATTAGACGGTCTGGTTTCATTAATAAATTTTGATCCTATACAAAAAAAGATTATCGCAGTAGAAAATTGCTTAAGTGTACCGATCGAACGTTCGGGAGATGAAGCTATGCTTACATCCTCTGGTAAAGAAGCTGTGAAGAAGGCTATTAGTAAAGTTGAAACATCCGCCGATGCAAAAGTAAAAGCAGATGTCGCTGTCGCTAGAGAATTGGTTAAATAAGTTTAACGCTTGATAAACAGAGTAAGAAGGTCATGGGGCAGGGGTCCGTGACCTTCTTTGATAAGATACGTTGCTCATGTTTAAAAAAATACAAATAAAACAGAATTCTGAGTTTGCCTCCGGCTTTATTTGTAGACTTATCAATGCTTAAAATGCCTATTATCAAATCCAATTATAAGAGCCAATCATCTTAACAGCTTGTATGCTTTTAAATGATATTTGAACATTGATAGACTAATAAGTAAGTATGGTTTTGAGCCTTGTTTGTTGCTATTCATGCTATTGTCTAAAGGAGATAAGAAGCATGCCAACAATCTTAAAAGCTTGTTTGACTTTATGTTTCTGTGGTCTCATGCAGGGATTTGTCATGGCATGTGGGGCTATACAGAAGGAGCACTATGATCCTCCTTTAAAAGTATTGGATGTGAGATCTCAAGAAGTACGTTATGCGGTTATTCAAACATTATTAAATAGGTATAAAAGGCCGTTTACCATGGTTGATGTAGGTGCCGGTAACGGTTATTATTCGCTCAGAGCTGCGCGTGATTATAAAGATTCCGTATTTGTTATGGTTGAAGGGGATGAACAAGAGCGTCCATTTTTGGGTACACAACTTCAGTCCATATGTACATGCAATGAAGATTTACACAATATTATTTTCCTCAATAGAGCTGTTACGGCTCTAGACTTACAGCGGTTAGGTGAATGTGAACATTTTGACGTTGTGCTGGCATTGGATGTGGTGAATCGAGTTGGCCAAAACTGGCGGAACATTGTTGATACTATTGTCAATCTGGGGGAACAGATAATTATCGAAACAAATAAACGTGAAGTTAAAGATGACCTGGAATGTCGTGGTGCTGTTATGCTTGGTTGCTCAAACTCTCATTCTCAATCTTGGTTGTTTTGGTTAAGTAGAAAAAAAGAATATTTAAAACGCAAGTCATGGCTTTCAGACGATGCATTCAGCTGTTATATTGAAAGTACTTATACTGAAAAAAAGCTCATTAAAACGGTTCCGATCGGTTCGAGCACAACAGTTACATCTCATTGGCTGCCAGGTATTAATTTAGTAACATTCAAGATGTATGCGGGTAGTTATCCTTCATCGATAGAATTAAAAAATGCAGTTGATTCAATCAAAGATATTTTTCATAGTGATTGGCGTCCTCATAATATGATCGTTCAGGGTGATCATATAGCAATGATTGATTATGATGATCCGCGACGGTTGGGCAAGCAGACAAATTTTTCATTAAAAAGAGCATACTTGCTTAAGCTCATTAATAAGTGGATAGCAATAATGAATCCCGAGAACGTTGAATCTTTTTATCTGCATAAGCTAATATAGATCTTAGAAAAAATTAAACTATTGTGGTCAAATATCCATTATTTTGACTTGACAAATAGTCAATCGCGGGGTAGTTTAACTGAGTTATTGTCTGCGTAATTCAGACATGGTTTAGACTTAGATCATACTACGATGGCAAGGAATATCCAGTGGCACAGGAAGGTAAATTATCGCTGCCGGCAGCGATTTTAATAAATCTTAACATTATGCTTGGTGCGGGCATTTTTATCAATACCGTAAAGCTCTCCAAATGGGCCGGTGCCCTTGGCTGTCTCATGTATCCCCTCATTGGTTTATTGATGCTGCCCCTCATTGTGTCCATAGCAAAATTGGTCAATATCTATCCTGAAGAAGGCTTTTATGGCTATGGAGCTCGCGCGATTCATCCTTTTGTGGGATTTTTTAGTTCTTGGGCCTATTTTACCGGCAAGCTAGCCTCTGCTATGCTCATGATTCATGTGGCCCTTTCGCTCGTGCATCAAATTGTTCCGTTATTGCAGGATATACCTGTTCTTATCCTTGATCTGAGTGTGCTCATATTTTTTATTGTGCTCAATATGCTCAACGTCAAAACAGGAAGCAAAATTCAAGTTTGGTTTATGGCCCTCAAGATTATTCCCATCTTCTTCTCAATTTTTACAGGCCTTTACCTTTTTTCGTGGCGGCACTATGCAGTTGTCAATATGCATTGGGCAGGAATTCCCTCTACATTGCCACTAGTATTATATGCGGCATCCGGCTTTGAAGCTGCCTGTTCATTAAGTTGTCAAATTAAGAATGCTGAGCGTAATGGCCCATTAGCAATCTTTATTTCGTACGGTATTATGGTTGCTATCGCATTTACCTATCAGCTTGCCTTTTATGGTGCGGTGGGCAACTCATTGGCTGTGTTGCAAGAATATACGGGGATTTTTCCCCTATTGTTACAGACATTATTGCCAGGATATGCTTCAATGGCAATGACTATAAAGGCCATTCTCTATTTGGCTATTGCTGCCTCTGCTCTTGGATCTGGTTACGGCATTTTATTTAGTAATCCATGGAACTTGTATGCAATGGCTCGCCATGGGCATATTTTTTTCCAAAAGAGGTTCACGAGGCTTAACCGATTTGGATTGCCTACCTGGTGTATAATTACTGAAGGAGCTCTTTGCACGTTGTATCTTCTCATAACGCAGGGTGATCAACTTTCTTTACAGCAAACGAGTGCTCTAGCTTGTTCGATTGCATATACGTTAAGTGTGATATCTCTTATTTCTCTTGTATTTTATCGTCGTACGGTTGCCATGCTGCGCTGGATTCCCATTTTGGCGCTCGTCAACTGTCTGATTCTTATTGGATCATGCGTGCGAAATTTCATGCTATTTGGCATCCACCCATTACTTGTATTTGCCTCACTTTTAATCTTTGGCATTATCATGTTTATCTTTACGTCAAGACGCAAGGCTGTAGTTATCCAACAATAAGCTGCGCTCTGCCCATTTGACTGGAGATTTCTTTCTGATACTTTTGTTAAAGCATTGCAGAGAGATGCTAGTTGAATAATTCAATTATATATTTTAGGATGTTTCTTATGAATCGTTCAAATATATTCGTAGTAATGTTGTGTGGATTGTTGGCAGTTGGATCTGTACATGCTGCTTGGTATTCACCTATTGTCCGTTTTGGACAAACTCTTAAAACGCAGATAGTTAGGCATAGGTTTGCCATTTTGGCGACTGCCGTGCTTGGTTACTTTGGCTTTGACAAATTGCGTGATTGGAAGATTAATAGAGAAAAACGCGCACTGGTCGAAGAGCAAAGGGCAGCAGTGTTGACGGCAGATCGACCAGGAGGGTATTATTATGGCGATTCAGCAGCAACCACTTCAACGTGGGGTAAGCGTTGGGCTTTTAGCGTCCGCGGGCAAATGCGTGATGGACATGGAACTCTCAGGATTATTGATGGTATGGCTCCACTCGAAAATACTGTTATTATTCGTTAGCGAGCTGCGCTCTGCCCATTTGACTCACAGATTTTATCTGGTATCTTTGAAGTATTACATATAATAACAGGAGATATTAATTGTTTCAATTATATATTTTAAATGAGGTTATTATGAATCGTTCAAATATGTTCGTAGTTATGTTGTGTGGATTATTGGCAGTTGGATCAGTTCATGCTGCTTGGTATTCACCAATTTTACGTTTTGGGCAATCTCTTAAAACACAGATCGTTAAATATAAAAAGAGTTCCATAGCTATTGCTAGTGTTGCAGCTGCGGCACTTGGTTATTTTTGTTTCAACAAAGTCCGTGCTAGTAAAGCAGCACACGCCGTGGTTAAAGCAGGTGATCCGATCATGATCGAATTGAAAGAAGTTTTATCAAAACGAGGCACTGGACAAAACTAGGCGCAAATATTTCATTTAAACGTTAGGGTTGTTGGTATGAATCGTTCAAATATGTTCGTAGTTATGTTGTGTGGATTGTTGGCAGCTGGATCAATGACTGCTGCTTGGTATTCACCAATTCTAGATCTAGCTCAAACTCTAAAGACACAGATAGTTAGATATAAAAAGAGTTCTATTGGTTTAGCCAGTGTTGTACTATGTTATGTGGGTTTTAATAAACTGCGTGATTGGAAAATCAAGAGAGAAAAAAGCGAAATTCTGCACGACGGAATGGAAGAGGCCTTTCGGCATATACTGTTGCCAGAAGAGGTAGTCCGTCGTCCCTGGATTGGGGGTAATCACGTAACCTGGGGTAAACGTTGGGATTTTAGGATTGTACCAAACGTTGCTGCTGATAGACGCAGTACTATAGCAATTTATGATGACTATCAGTTGTTGAGAAGAATTAATCTGCCTTAAGGCATAATAAACTGAAACCAGTTTTAGAAAAAAGAGCTCGATCGTCAATGGTCGGGCTCTTTTTTTTAGCGAATTTTTAATGTAATTATTGAAAGCAGACAGAGCACTATCGAGACAATGATAAAGCGAGTAGTTATCTTTGTTTCATGCATGCCCTGCAATTCAAAATGATGGTGAATGGGTGCCATTTTGAAGATTCTTTTGCCGCGATATTTAAACGACCATACTTGCAGCATGACTGAAACTGTTTCAAAGACAAAAACGCCGCCTGAAAGTGCGAGCAATATTTCTTGTTTTGACATGAGACCCATTAAGGCGAGTGATGCTCCGAGAGAAAGTGAACCGACATCACCCATGAAAATTTGTGCAGGATGTGCATTGAACCACAAAAACCCTAGCACGGCGCCAATGAGTGCGCCGCCAATAACGGTTATTTCAGGATTACCTGTAAAAGGGATATGTAAATAGTGAGCTATTTGAAAATGGCTAGCTGCATAACAAAGAAAAGCAAAAGAGGCCAAGTTAGGAAGCAATACGCCGCTTGCAAGGCCATCAAGACCGTCGGTCAAATTAACTGCATTGCTGCATGCAACAATCACAAATATTGCCCAGAAAATAAAGAACCAGCCAAGATCAGGGTGAGCATGCTTGAAAAATGGAAAACTCACAAAAGTCGAAACCGTTGAAGTTGCAACAAGCAAAAAAGCAATTAGAAAGGCAAAAGCTATTTGCATAAACCATTTCTGTTTTGCCGTTATACCTTTTCTTTTTGTTATTTTTTGCCAATCATCCCAAAAGCCTATAATGCCAAAAAGGAGCATGCCGAATAGAAAAAGCCATACATGTAATTTTGATAGGTTGCACCAGAGCATGGAGGTGACAAGAACGACGCCAAGGATTAAAAGCCCTCCCATGGTTGGGATATTATTTTTTTGTTTGTGCCTATCGGGCGTATCTTCTCGTACTTGGCTTGCAAAATATCTGTTTGATTTTTTGATAAACCAGTTACCGACTAGTAATGATAAAAATAGCGAAGTAAGTAACGAGGCAATGGTTCGAAAGCTTATATAGTGGAAAACGTTAAATGCCGATACTGATTGTTGTAGGTATACGGCAATGTGATAGAACATGGACCTACTTTCATGTGCGGGTGGTTGCAAAAAATTGTGACAGCCTTATAATATCTCATACTATCGCTCAAGTCTATTCCTAACAGATAGTTTTCCTGGGGCGTTTGACTTCAGATTGAGATAATTTAAACTGAATAATGCCTAGATTTGGATATTCTAAGGAGCATTTTATTAACAATATGCTTTTAGGTGGCGCAAAAAGTATGGAGAGTTATTGTGTTGCCTTGAATTTGCGCAAGGCCTTGAATGTATGTATTGGTTATATGTACACCTGCCCAAAATCAAGGGTGCTAATTTTGTACGGTTTTTGCGTTGAATTCCAATAACTTATAGAGAGGTATATTATGAATTTTGTATCCGTGAAAAAGAATTATTTAGCATTGTTCGCATTTTTTTGTTTGGGGACACAGGTCCCGTTGGTACGAGCTTCAGATAAGGTTCAGTTTCAGGAGGATGAGCGTGTATATGTTCATAAGCTTGCCAATGAAATTGAAGAGATGTTTGAATTCTTTAAAGATAATGTAGCTAAATTTATTGATTCAACTGATCATACGCCGTATCGAAAATTAGTTATGGCCATGAGTGATAAACTGGACGAGTTTGAAAAACATGTCATGATCACATTGGCAAAAAAACTTGTCGAGGCAAAATCTAAAAATACTGAAATTTTCCGCCAAAGTTTGAATATTGTACAAGAAGTTCTTACAGAATTTTTGACAAAAATTAACGTGTTACGAAATATTCTTGTAAAGCCAGAATACCTTAATGCTCGAGATGGAATTCAAGCTATTAAACTTGGCAAAGAGCTTGAAAAATATTGCAAAGATCTTCTTGATGGTAAAATCATTGCGGCTCTTGAAGTCAAGATTGACAAAGTATATACCTTGGTCTCTTCAGCCGGTGATCCATCTTTAACAGAGCGCCTTAAAGAAATAAAAACAATTCTTAAAAATTTCAAAGGTGCTTCGCTTCCTAAAAAATCCGGAGCTGAGTTGAAAATTGTTAATGGTATAACTTCTAAGATCCGACATAATAAGCCGTAAGCCATGAAAAAATTTATTGAAATAACAACCGGTGGGGAAATGGAGGTTTCCTGCTGCATTGTTAATTCTTTATGTTAGTCATGCATAGATAACGAATCAAAAAACCGGGGCAGATACTTAAATCAAAGCCCCGGTTTTTTTAGATTCTTTTATTCTACTCCGCCAGAATACTCCAGTTTTTTAAAACTGGAGATGAATGGCGAGTAGAACCCTTCGCAGCTCTGAAAGAGCGAAGTAGGGTCTGGCTTCGAAGAATTTCGCGCGATACAACGGCTTTAAAGCCGTTGAGCGCTTCATTTGTCTTGCAATTCTTTATACAGATAGCTTGGTTGGATATCGTTACTTGCTTTGTATTTTTTTGAGTACATATCGAATCTGCCTTGGAGTTCCTGAAAATAAATCTGACAGATTTGTATTCCTGGATAAATACGAAGAGATTGAGTAGCCACTAGTTCAAGTGTCCAGTAGCCGCTTGAACCTATATTGCCAAAACCTGCGCTGGCATGGATAAAAAGGCCAAGACGTGCTATCGAGGAGCGTCCTTCAATCATTGGGACATAATAATCTGTGCTTGTCCATTCCTGTGTTCGTGCCAAATACAAACGCTGTGGCTGGAGCAGCAAACCGGTTTGTGGAATAATTATTTTTTCAGTCTTGTTCTCAGATTTCATATCAAGGATTGGATCTGTGTAAACCATGAGTTCGTTATGCAATGATAAGTTGTAGCTATTGGGGTTGAGTTGATTGATTGCAAAGGGTTCAATAATAATTTCATTGCCTAGCTTTTCTTGAATTTCTTTACCGGATAAAATCATAATCTCCCTTCTTGGTATTGTAAGAAATTAATACTCTTGATACAATATCACTGCACATATCGTACGATGGCGTGGTCATATAGTATAAGGATGAACTACCCATGGATGTCAATCCAAACAAAAATATTATTGAAGAAATCAAAGATGAGAGTTCGAGATTTCAAGGTCTTGCTGTTGAGGTTTCAAAGGTTATTGTTGGTCAAAAAGAGGTCATTGATTTTATTTTGAATGCCATCCTATGCAACGGGCATATCCTGCTGGAAGGTGTTCCAGGTATTGCAAAAACCACCATGATCAAAGCGATGTCTAAAGCGCTTGGCCTTCATTTTAATCGTATTCAGTTTACACCAGACTTATTACCTGCAGATTTGATTGGTACTCTTATTTACAATCCTAAGAGCCAAGAATTTGAAACAAAAAAAGGTCCGATTTTTGCCAACCTCATTTTAGCTGATGAAATCAATCGTGCACCTGCAAAGGTGCAATCAGCGCTTCTAGAGGCCATGCAAGAACATCAGGTTACAATAGGATCAAACAGCTATAAACTCGATGAACCATTCTTGGTTTTTGCAACACAGAACCCGATTGAACAAGAAGGCACGTATAGATTGCCTGAAGCGCAGGTGGATCGATTTATGTTTAAACTCCTTGTTCATTATCCTAGTTTGAAAGAGGAACATGAAATTGTAAAACGTTCGCTATCACTTGATGTTGTGCAGCAGCTTCTTTCAAAAGAAGATATTATGCGTGCCCAAGAACTCGTTGGTAAAGTTTACATCGATGAAAAAATTATTGATTATATTGTTAACATTGTTTTTGCGACAAGAGAGCCTGCACAGTTTCATTTGAAAGAATTACAACCGCTTATTCTTTATGGCGTTTCGCCACGAGCAACATTGGCTTTATTCAGCGCATCAAAGGCTCATGCATTTTTAAAGCGTCGTCATTTTGTCACTCCAGATGATGTGAAGGCTGTATGCCCTGCAATTTTGAGGCATCGTCTTGTTCTTACCTATGATGCAGAAGCAGAAAATATTAAGCCAGATGCAATTATTCAAAAAATCTTGAGCGTGGTGCCAACGCCATGATAATTGATGTAGAGTGCGCTATGGTTATTCTTTCGAAACTTGGTCGATTCGGGCTTGACAAATTTCTCATATGGAGGGTATTGTGGGAAAGTACAACTAAAAAAGGGAAGGCTTGATGAAACAGCCATTGTGGATTATCAATAGTTCTTTGCTATTGTTGCTGTTGATCGTAGGCGTCTTTATTATGGGATCCCGAGAAAAGGTACCCTCAAGAGAACCAATAAAGCCTGGTGTCTCGGCTGCTGAGGTACGCGTCGAGCGTCCTACCATCAATAGTAAAAAAATTTATGAAAAAGATTTGTTCGATACCTATATTGTGGTTCCGGTAGCCAAGCCCTCTGATCTTGTACTTGAAATGCCGCCAGCACCTGTCGCTAGACCTCCCATAGTTCCTGCAATGCCCGCGCCGATCTTTTTGCCCCCTTTAAATGTCACGTTAAGGGGTATTGTAACTGTCTCATATGACGATACTAAAAACCGTGCCATAATTGCAGATAACAAAACAAATCAAGAAGGTGTTTATAAGACAGGAGATACAATCGAAGATGCTCAACTTATGCGAATATTTGCCAATAAGGTTGTGCTTGTACGTTCTAATGGCCAACAAGAAGTGCTCTATTTAAGAGAGAAGGATGCAAAAACGGATCCGATGTTTGCTGCATTAAGCGGTTGGGCTGAAATAATTCACGAACTACGTCCTAATGAATATACAATTGATCCAATCTTATTTGCTGACAGGGTGAAAAGTCTTGCGCAATTTATTGATATGCTCGATTTGACAACTGTCTACAAAAAAGGACAAAATGTTGGCTGTCGTATCGGTACTCTCGAAAAAGATTCGCTTGGCGCCATGCTTGGGTTACAATCGGGTGATATTATTGTGCGCATCAACAATATTCCGGCAACTGATACCTCTCATAGGTTAAAAATATATAAAGAATTAACCAGGGTGACTGCAGAAGGAAAACCTATTGTTGTTGAATATTTGCGCCGTAAACAGCCAATGAGCTTCAGCGTAACAGTTGAAGAAAAAAGACCAAAACCAACTTTTGAAAATATTAAAAAGGTTCCTGCAATTCCTACAACTGCCGAAGGCGTAAAAGAAAAAGAATTGAGAACATTGCGCGAAAAATATAACTTTGCTCCAACAATGAAAGAAATACGGGAGCGAGAGCGGGCAAATATGGTACAACGAGTAAAAACGGAAAAACCCGAGCATAGTTGAGTAAAAGTATGAAAACAATAAAGATAATTAAAACGTTCTGCGTCGCAAGTTTGTGTTCAGCAGCACTTTATGGGCAGGGAGAACAAGTCGTAGAAAAACAGGCAACTCAAACTGTTCCAGGCGTAGCCTCATCACAACAAAAAGAACAAACTCCTAGGCAACAAGATCTACAGGATATGGCCGCAGCAAGCGAGCAACAGCTGGCTGCTCCGGCTGAACAGATAGTACCTCCAATTATAGAACCTAAAGTTCAAGAACCGGCGCCGGTGATCCAGGCGCCACTACCGCAAGCTCCTTTGCCTGCATCCGCTCCTATAACGCGAGTGATTGCTCCTGGTCAAGCTGTTCCCGAATTAACGCCAAAAATCAAAAATAAACCTAGGGTTTCGTTAAACGAAAATCAGCCAAAGCCTCAAGCAGTTTCTCGTGCAGGTGCACAACAAGAGGATAAAGAGGCATTGGAAGATCTTGCAGCTCGGTCACAAGATATGAAAAAGCAGCCTAGGGTTCCGCCTCCTGATGATAGTGATGAACGCATTGAGTTTCAGTTCGAGAATACTGACCTTCAAAAAGTTATTCAGCAAGTTGGCGAATTATTTAATGTGACCTTTATTACTGATGATATCGTAAATCCCCTACCTACTGGAGCGACGGCTACAGCAGGAAACAAAATATCATTCAGAACTCAAAAGCCGATGACAAAAAAACAGGCATGGAATCTGTTTTTAAATATTCTGGATGTTGCAGGCTTTAATGTGGCGCCGGAAAAATCACCGCGAAGGTACCGTATTTATCCTGTGACTAAAACACCTCTTCAATTAAAAGTTGCAGTGCCAAGTTATATAGGTGTTGATCCAAAAACATTGCCTGATAACGATCAAGTTATTCGTTTTGTCTATTTTGTAGAAAATGGCAACATGACGGTTATTCAAAGTGTTGTTGACAAGTTACGTAGCTCCACATCTGATTTGCTATCGCTAGGTGAAGCAAAGGCGTTTATATTAACCGACAAGTCGTATAACATTAAAACGCTTATGGTGATTGTCAAGGAACTCGATCGCGTAAGTATGCCTCAATCGATGTCGGTTATGAAATTATATCGTGCAGATGCAAAAGATGTTAAGGCGCTATTCGACCAGTTAATGGGTACCGATGAAAGTAAACAGCAACCGATGTTTATGCCGCCACGACAGCAACCAACTGCTTTATATTTTCCAACAAATACTCGTTTGATTGCAGAACCACGAACCAATTCACTTATCATTCTCGGCACACCGGATGCAATTGAAAAGATTGAGTCATTTATTCGTAAAAATGTTGATAAAGATCCTGAGACCCCTCACACGCCTCTCTTTTCTTACGATTTAAAATTTGCCGATGCTGCGACGGTTACGCAAATTCTTAAAGATACTGCTGGTAAATTTGGCACAGACACTGACGTTGGTAAGGTTGGAGGAATCAGGGGAGTCGATAAGTACGTAAGACGTATGGACTTTATTGCTGATCCTGCCACAAACCGAGTCATCATGAAAGGTGATTACCAAGATTATATTATGGTTAAAGACCTCATTGCCCAAATCGATCAACCACAGCCACAAGTGGCAATTGAGGTGCTTATCCTGCTCGTGAGTTGGTCTAAGGTCAAACAACTTGGTACACAGATTAGAAATTATATGAAAGAGTGTGGAGGTTTTGGTTCAGAGCATGTTCAATTTCAGACATCCGGTCTTAATGGAACTGACGGAATTGTCGAACGACAAAAGCCTGCGAACAGTAATATTTCGACCATACCTAATCGGCTCATGGGCAACCTTTTGGATCTTGTATCCGGATTAGGGGCTGGCAATACGATCATCACGCTTGGTCGTGATATTTATGGCGTTTGGGGTATAATGCAGTTGCTGGAAACATTTGTAGCTGCAGAAACGGTTGCAAATCCTTTCCTGTTGGCATCAAATAAGCAGAAGGCAGTTGTTGAAGTTGGTGAAATACGCCGTGTTATCACATCTGAAATTGTCCAAAATGCGAATCAAACAACACCCACCTTTGATGATATGAAAGCAACGTTAAAAGTAGAAGTCACACCTCAGATAAACTCTGATGGAATGATTACGCTCGATATAGTTGTTTCGCTTGTTAACTTCTTGGTTGGTTCTACAGCCACCAACGTTGCTCAGCAAACACGCGAAATCACGACTAAGGCAATTGTTTCAGACCGTGAAGTACTGGCTCTTGGAGGATTAATTCAAAATGCTTCGACTGAGAACCTAGCAAAGGTTCCTTTGCTCGGCGATGTGCCAATTTTGGGCTGGTTATTCAAGAATGAAAACAAAAATGATCAGCGAAATTGTTTGCTTATTCTTTTCTCAACGCAGATTATTGACCCCCTGAATCCTGCAGCTGCAGCACGATTTACACAACATCATATTGACGATTATTATGGTACATTGGATTCTATGAAGTTCCCTGCTGAAAAGCGTGATCCTATTTATCGCATGTTCTTTGATGAAGATAAAAAGAGCATAGGCAGCCGCGTGGAAAACTTTATCTTTGAAAAACCAAAAAAACGTACAAAAAAAGCTGCTGCTGAATTAGAAGAACTAAAAAAAGAACATCCGGTACTTGCTGATCAACCGGAAACCCTTGAAAATATAGTTTCTAAGAAAGAAAAGCTTGAAAAGAAAGGTATAGTCAATCCACAGGCCCAAGTACAAGAGCAGGCACCCATGAAGGTTGTGGCAAATCATAACGCGGGCAAACGCCGAGCCAAGGTGTCATTAACAGGTGATGGACTCGACAATGCAGGGGTAGCCGCATGATAAAAAATATTTTCATACCGGAATCCATCGGTGATTATTACTTATTCCCCAAACGTATTCTCAGCTTTGATATAGGGAGAACGCATGTTCACGCTGTGCAAGTGTACCTCAATGGGCGCACTATGCGCATCGAAAAATTTCTTGAAGAAAAAATTGAACCGGGTCAGTCAACAACGATTGCCGATCGTACTGTACAGGCAATAAAAAATATTATAGCGCATTCAGATCAATATCATGCGGTTTATGCTGCAATAAACAGCTCTGTTGTTATCTTTAAAGAACTAAGCTTGCCATTTTTAGAATATGAAAAAATAAAAATGGTGCTCAACTACGAAGTTGAGCCTTTGTTGCCATTTCCGATAGCAAGCGCGGTAATTGATTTTATTATTACTAAGCAAAATGTTGAAGAAAAAAATTCGACTGTCTTGGTAGCTGCTGTATTGAAAGAGCAGTTGGCTCAATATCTTAGTTTATTTGGTCAAGCCGGCGTAGATCCTCAAGTTGTTACTGTCGACTTGTTCGCTCTTTATGGCCTGTATAGAAGTATTCCTGAGTATATGCATGAGACACAAGATGTTGCGCTTATTGATTTTGGTGTCCATGCCACGCGCATAGCTTTTATTAACAATGGCCAGCTCAAATTTATCAGAACTTTGCCTAAAGGGCTGATAAACATAGCAAAATCGGTCAGTGATGAACTTAAGATACAGCCTTCAGAAGCTATGGAGCAGATCATGCGTTTTGGGCTCGAGCATCAAGAAGATTCTGCTTATAATGACGTCATGACCCGTATATTGACTACTTTTTGGAGTGAGATCGATTTTACAATCCGTTCATTTGAAGCGCAGCTTAGACATGAAACTTTGACAAAGCTTCTACTCCTTGGTCGTGGATCGGAAATTAAAGATATTTGTCGTTTTATAACTACGCTCGTTAATAAACCTTGCGCCTTGTTTTCCGTAGTATCTTTATTGCAAGATTCCAAAATTATAGTGCAAAGTGGTAATCATATTCCGCGGTCTCATGTCATATGTTTGAGTTCTGTGCTCCCTTCGAAAATTACCAATCGTTTTAATTTACTGAGTGGTGATTTTACTCCTGCAGACAAAGGGTTGTTTAACAAGCAAACTATAGTTGCCGGTTCGATATTGTTCTTAATTTTAGGGACTCTTTTATTCTCGACATTTTGGCGTCTTCATTCATTAAAGTCTGAACTAAGAGCTTCCAATGCGGAAGCAGTTAAAGCATTAAAAGATCACTTTAAGGGACTCAGTGGTTCGATATTAAAGGGCGTTGTTTCTGATGCGCACAATCAGCTTGCCAAAGAAGAACAGGCAGTATCGTTTATGGATCCAACGAGGCCTTCGATGCTTGAGTATCTTCTTGAGCTGACCAATCGAATTGATAAACAAGAGACGGGGCTTGTTGTTGAGAGTATTGCCATTGAAGGCAATAAGATGCTATTAAAGGCAAAGGTCCGCGACTTTCCAGCATTAAAGATACTCGAAAAAAATCTACGGGATTCAAAAATGTTTAAATTTAATCCTATAGATACCATTGATTTTGATCTTGAGATTAACTTAGAACCACAGACTGAGGAAGCGTAGATGGAATATTTTGATAAGTTAAAAGCTAAACTCGAGACGATCGATGAAAAGCAATTTTATAGCTACATGCTAGGTGCTTTGGGGGCATTGTTGCTGCTTATCTTATTAGTCATGTTTTATTATTTCAGATCTGCGCGTTCGATAAAGCTACATCTTAAAGATCTTAATACAATTCGCTCTACCCAAGTTAAACAGATATTGACCAAAGCTGAGCAGATAAAAAAACAGAAAGAGAAGCTTGATGCAATGCTACTAGAAGATCCTGAATTCAAATTAACAGGCTATCTCGAAACAGTTCTTGCAAAACTGAATCTCAGTGAACGAAAAGATATTAGTCAACCACCGCGTTCTATCGAGTTAGATGATAAATATGCTGAAAATATCCTTGAATTTACGTTAAATGATATTAACATGAAACAGCTGGTAGAATTTTTGGCGAGTATAGAAAATAACCGACGTGTTTATACAAAAAAATTGGAAATAACAAAATCAAAAACGACGCCGAACAGCCTGGAAGTGCACATTACGATTGCAACCTTGTTTCCAAAAACGGCGTGATTAACATACAGGTGGGATGGGCTTTATGAATAGAATGCGGAACTATAGTACCTCGCTTGTCATGAGTAGTTTATGTGCGGCTATGATGCTTGATGCACGTATCGCTTATGATGATGTCGTTACGATGTCAGATGATATAGTTAAAACTACCGTCGAAAAAGAGATTAAAAAAACGTCATCGCGCAAGAAAAAGAATTTTTCTTTTAAGTTTACCGATGAAAATCTTGTCGATGTGATCAATGCCGTTGCGGAAAAAAAAGGTGTTAATGTTGTATTGCCGGCAGGTGCCAATGCGATAAACTCAAAGGTGACTATTGCTCTTGACGAGAAGATGTCTGCTGATAAAGCTTGGAAATTTTTGATCCAAGTTTTAGATATTGCAGGCTACAGTGTTGTTCCAAGTTCAGGCGTATATGAGATTGTAAAAACTACTCCTGATGTTGCTCGAGAAGCTTTGCCTATTTATATCGGTGTTCCGTGGGATCAAATTCCGGATACTGAACAACGAGTTCGCTGTGTATTTTATTTGAGCAATATTAAAGTTCCGGGAGATCCACCTGAAGCAGACAATGAACTTTACAAGGTAATTACAACGCTCATGCCTAATGGGCAAACGGGCCTGCAAGACCCTCGTTCGCCAAGGCTTGCATTCGATCCTGTCACTAATGCGCTCATTATCGCAGAGCGTGGTAGCATTATTCGTTCGATTATGCAAATTGTTTCTGCGATTGACACAACGGGATTTAAAGAGAAAATTGAGATGCTACAACTATTCAATACCGTAGCATCCCAGGTCAAATTGATATTTGATGAGATCATGAAGACGCCTCAAACGAATCCGTATCGTCTTGATGCGCGTAAACCAACAACAGAAGCTTCCTATTTCTCAAAATTTGTCCGTATTATTCCTTACGGACGACTTAACATGCTCATTATTTTAGGTCGCGAACAGGCTGTTGATCGTGTCAAAGAGTTCATTCAAAAATATATTGATGTATCTCAAGATACTGGGCAGTCAGTGTTTCATGTCTACGCGTTGCAATATCTTGAAGCATCAGACTTTGCTCCGATTTTACAAAGTATCGTCAGTGGCGGATCAGCTTCTGGAGGGACCGGGCAATCGAGTGCTGAAGGAGCTGCTGCTGCTCAGGGTGGTACTGAGCGCATGTTTGAAGGTGTATGTATCACACATGATAGACCTGCGCAAGCTGATCAAGGGGCTGGAGCCGCCGGGGAATCCAAAGCGGAAACAGTTTATTATGGTGGCAATCGCTTAATTATTGCAGCCCGCCATGATGATTGGATTCGTATTAAAAAACTGTGTGAGGAACTTGATACCCCTCAACCGCAGGTTATTATTGAAGTGCTTGTTGCCGATCTGTCACTTGAAGATACTCGTCTTATTGCCTCTATGTTGCGTAACCCATTGACAGTGCCGCTGATAGGTGATGTTCAATTTCAATCTGACCAACTGCCTCCTAGTTCAGTTCTTGCAGATACCTTAAATCAGAATGATGGGCTATCTCCAGCTACCATTGGCGTTGATAATATTAATCATAATAATGATGTCGATCTTCTGAGAGATCAATTTGATTCGTCAGGCAATCCACTTACGGTTCAACCTGGTCAAACTGTTTCGACAGACCCGAATAACGAAAGTATTGCTGCACAGGCTGCTCCTGGAACCATGGCAGTTTCATTAATTGATCCGTGCACTAAAAAGGTATGGAGTTTGTTAGAAGTTAAGAATGCTATCAATTATAATAAAGTACTGACAAATCCTCACATTGTTGCTGTTAATAACAAACAAACCAAATTGGTTATTGGTCAAACGCGACTTGTTGCAGATGCTGCTGTAGGTAACCAAGGTGGTAACGCAACGGTTCCCAAAAAGCCTATTAAGGCAAATCTGGTGCTTAATATAAAGCCACGTATTTCGCTTTCGCCAGATGGTAATCCGACAAATGATACAGTACAACTTGGGATAGTTCTGGATATTGATGCTTTCTCAACGGTTAATTTTACGGTGAGCACACCTACAGATCCCCAGGCTGCAAACCGATTAACGCGCCATGTGGTAACAAGTGCACATGTGCGAAGTCGTGAAGTGATTCCTCTCGGGGGTTTGTTCAGGCGAGATAGTTCAAATAGTGCTTCTGAGACCCCAATTTTGGGTAAAATTCCAATTATTGGGTATTTTTTCAAAAATAGAAATGGCAGTGCGATTGATACTAATCTGACAGTCTTTTTATGTCCAACTGTTGTTCGTCCGCGATTACGACGTGGTGGTGTAGATCGCTATACGCGCGACTATGTAAAACTGACAAAGAAGTATGCTCAAGAAGGGCTGTTGTTTGATAGCCTTAAAGATCCTGTCACGCGATGGTTCTTTAATACTGAATCAGACGTTATCGATACGGTGAATGATTTTATGTCTGACGATGAATTAAAGCAAAAAGAGGTCAGAATACTTACAAAGCGTTCGGAAGCACGAGCAGAGGCGCGTAGTCTGCATATGGCGCAAGATCTGGAATACCAAGAAATGCATGCAAAAGATGAAGAAACTCGAGCGATGAATGAGGAAGTATCAAATCCGGTCGCTCAGTCATCGGAAGAAAAAGTTATGCCTCAACCACAAGTGAACAAGTATGAACATTCGGCGTCAAAGGTTATTCAAGAGGCATGTCGCCAAGAACAGGTTCAGGTAATTGCGCAGAATGAGAACATAACACAGGAATCAACAATCGGGATGCCATCAGGGCAGCTCAAGCAGGATGCGTGTTGCAAAGAAACTATGAAGGTAGCATCACAGAACCGGAACATAGCAGATGATAATGAAGCACGCCTGAAATTGCTTATTGCAAATGAAGAAAATCCGCTGAAATCATACATGCCTGCATGATAAGCAAGTAAAAACCGCCCGTCGTTGAACGGGCGGTTTTTACTTCTACTGTTTTTGGATCAAATGCCCATTAATGATCGATGAAGGGCATCTTCTATGCGGAGTACCTGATTATATTTAGAAATACGCTCACCGTGTGAAAACCCCCCAGCTTTCAATTGTCCGGCATTGGAGCCAATAGCAAAATCTACGATGAATGTATCTTCAGTTTCTCCTGAGCGATGTGAGGCGATTGTATTGAACCCATGATTTTTACATAAGAGTACTGCTTGTAGGCTTTCTGAAACCGTACCAATCTGATTTGGTTTTATAATTGCTGCATTTGCCAGCTCATGTTCTATTCCCATCGCAATGCGGGTTGGGTTGCTGGCAAAAATATCATCGCCCACTATCTGCAAGGTATCACCTAACTGTTTTTGCATTAAAGCCCAACCATCCGGATCATCTTCTGCCAGTCCATCTTCAATTGAATAGATAGGATATCGCTGGCATAACTGCTTGTATTGATCAATAAGTTCCTGCGAACTTAGTAAGCTGTTTTTACTCCATCTATATTTACCTGTTTCAATCTGATATAAATATGATGCAGCAACATCGAGTGCAACCATGAATTGATCTTTAGGTTTGTATCCTGATTTAATAATAGCTTCCATCAAAAGATCAAGGGCTTCCCATTCATCTGCAAAGTCTAGAGCGTAACCACCTTCAGTTCCACTGCATATCTTGGTTCCACGATCATGGATTAATGATTTGAGTTTTTGATTGACAATACAGGTTGCCTCACATGCTGCTCTGCAGGTTGAAAAACCCATGGGAACCAGCATTATTTCTTGTATGACTAAATTGCTGTCAGCATGCATCCCCCCATTGATGACATTAAACATTGTATAAGGGATGATGACTGAATCGAAGTTACACAGATGCGCCAAAAATTCATATAGTTGCATATTCAACGATACAGCCTGAGCTTTAGCAATAGCAATGCTTGCACTTAAGATGGCGTTAGCTCCCAAATAGGATTTGTCATCGGTGCCATCAAGTGCAATCATCCGGATATCCATGTCAATGAGATTGGGTTCTTTATTAATAAGTTCGGGTGCTATAATTGTTTCAAGATGTTCTACTGCTTTTCGCACGCCAAGACCCATGACACGCGTGCCCCCATCGTACAAAGGTTTCGCTTCATATTGGCTGCAAGAGGTGCCGGCTGGAATTTCTGAACGGACAACGACCTTGTCGTCAAGAATCAGTTCGCATTCAATGGTCGGCAGTCCACGCGAATCATAAATTTCTCGACCTAAAACACGGGTGATGAGCATTCTTTTCCTTAATGTTATCTGTGTTCGATACTATTGACTATTGCTTGGCCAAATTTGCCGGCACTCATGGGCCCGTCAGCGGTAATTATGGTCCCATCTGTAACGACCGGTTGAGGGTTGTATATCACTCCATACTGTTTGAAAAGAGCTCCTAGTTGATTATCGTCGTTCCAGCCTGTTGCTTTTTTATCCTTTAATATCCCTGCTTTAGCTAAAATTCGTGGTGAATAGCAAATTGCACCAACAAATTTACCGGCATTGAAAGCCTGTTGCATGATTATATAGACTGATTCTTTATCGAGTTCGATATGCGCGCCTGGACCGCCAATTAAAAAAATCCCGTCATAATCTTTGTAATTGAATTTGTTGAGTGCCTTGTCAACGAGGATCTTAGAACCATCAGTTGCGACTGCATTGCCCTGTTTTGTACTGACTGTTGTAATCGTAAAACCAGCCTGATTTAGTACCCGTTTAGTTTCGCTATATTCGAGTGGTTGACAATCTCGGAATGCGATAATAAGAGCAATACGTTTGTTATGATTTTTTTCTGCGACTGAAAATTTTTCCGATGCGAGCATTGTTATCGATGTGATCATGCATACTGTCACTATGTATGGTATATAGTTCATTATAACTCCTATAGATAAAAGAATATGGTTTAGATTAACATCGATTGATCGCCTTTTAAGACTGTTCGAAGAACTATGATGATTGCCTTGCCAAAATCAGCGGCAGATTCAGGATCATCCGCAGTAATGATAGATCCATCTATAACTACATGTTTATGAGAGTACGTAGCACCAGATTGTTTTAATAGAGGTTCAAGTTGCATGTCGTCATTCCAACCCGTAACCTTTTTGCCAGCTAAAATGCCTGCATGTGCCAATATGCGTGGAGCGTAACATATTGCGCCAATCACTTTTTTAGCTTGCCGTGCTTTTTGTACGATGAGGTGTATCTCCTGCTTATCAAGTTCTCGCGGGCAACCAGCTCCACCAATAAGAACAATTCCATCATATTTCATGCAATCTAAGTTCTTAAGCGGACAATCAACTGTTGTCGTCGAGCCATCTGAGGCTTGAGCGATGCCTACGTTTGTGCTTACCGTTGTTACCTTAAACCCCTCTGCTTCAAGTACCTGCTTTGTGGCCCCATATTCGATAGAATGGTACCCATAAAATGCTATAATCAATGCAATCTGCGGTATTGCGATAGTTTTTTGGGGTGCGGGCTCAGATGCACACAATGCGACTGTGATAAAAAGAGATGTGATACATCCATATCCGATATATTTCATTAAATTTTCCTTCTTTTATTAGCGCGATAAGCGTTCAACAATTTTGGTACCGAATTCATGTGCTACGGCAGGTCCGGTGGCTGTGATTATTAAGCCATCAATAACAACAGGACGTCGTTCATAGGTGACGCCATGCTCTTTAAAAATTTGAGCAAGTTCCTCATCCCCATCCCAGCCGGTTGCACGCTTGCCTTTTAATATTCCTGCTTTTGCCAAAATGCGTGGTGCAATGCAAATGGCAGCAATCAGTTTTTTCATCTGCTGCGCAGATTTAATAAGTCTATAACTTGTTTCATTATCAAGACATTCAAGAGCTCCCGGGCCGCCCACAAAAATTATGGCGGTATAATGGTCGACGATAACGTTATTGAGAGTGAGGTCGATGCGGGTTGTTGATTTATCAGCGGCAATAGCGTTTCCTGGTTTATCACTAGCCACGGTGACCATAAAGCCGGCTTGCTCTAGAATTTTTTTTGGCGTTGCAAATTCAATTGGCTGGTACCCGTCGCTTGCAATGATTATTACTACTGATGCATTCATGGATCCCTCTTTTTTTTATACGTAGGTCTTCTTTAATATACGTTTCTGATGATAATACAGTTTTTGATGTTTTTTAAATAGTGTACTATAAAAAGTGCAACAACAACAATCCGTCCGTATGTATTGGCATACGAACGGATTGGCTATAGTCAACATTAAGATCTTATTGAGCTGGTGGTTCAGGTGTAACCGGTACTATTGCAACAGCTGTGACTGTAGCCGGTGCCGGTGCCGGCGCTGCAGCGGCCGCGGCTGCAGCAGCAGTTTGTACTTGCATTACAGCCGCACGCGTTTTATCAAACATATGTTGCTCATCATAGTCCTCTACATCAGACTCGTCATCTTGGATTGTTGAAGTTTGCATACGCTTTACTAGACGTTCCAATGCTTTCATTTTTTTAATTCGTGCAAATGCTTCATCTTGTATTTTTTTAAGTGCCGCAAATTCGCGCGCTAACTCTTGTCGGGTATATTGATGAGCTATTTGCAGACTCGATTCATTTACCTTGACGTCTTGCTCTGCGCATCCGACGAACATTTCTGCAAGATCGCTATTATAAGCAGGATTCATGCATTCTCTGATGGCCCAATCGAGGTCATGTTCTGTGCGTGTTCTTTGTGCTGGATCGGCGATAGCTGCTTGAAGTTGTTTTTGTCGCAAAAGATTAAGAATTGTGCCTCGTTTAGACCAAGCGAGCCATGATGCTCGCGAATCTGGAAGGGAGCCATGTAGATACTTGAATGCTTCGGTTTCGCGCAATGCTATTGGTTGTACCGGCGGTTGTGGTTGCGGGGCAAGCTGTTGCGGTTGTGGGGCGGGCTGTTGTGCTTGTGGCGGCTGTGCTTGTGGCGCTTGCTGTTGGTCCGGTGGGGTTTGTTGAGTTGAACTTGCTACTCGTTTCCCTTTATTATGGGGCGCGAAACATTCAAATGTTACAATACAGCATACAGCAAGACTTGTAAGTATTATGGCACCAGTTTTTTTCATCTGCTACCCTTTCGATATTAAAATGATGTTGAAACGATACGATTATAAGTGCTACCTCCTTTCTGTAAGATACCTACAGACTCCACATTAAGGGTATTCTCTTTGATGTATGGTTTTAAAGAATATGATTATTTTTTTGTTGCGTTATCGTATTGGTCGTATTTGTGGGCATTGTCTACTGATTGCTTTATTTAATAAATTTAGAAATATTACCCATAATTTTTATCTATCCATGTGGACTTTCATCATTAATTATTCTATGATATGCTTACTTGTTGTTGAGTGTATCGGTGTATCATATAAACAAAAAAGAGGGTCTCTTTTATGTACATGCATAATACCCATAAAAAGATGATGCAAGTTTCGTCTCTTGCGTTGGTCTTGTTGTTGTCCGGTTGTGAATGGTTTGGCGGCAAAAAAGAGGGTGCTGGCATATCCGATAAAACCGGAGCAAAGGAAGTAGTATCTGGCGATGTCGTTATTGCAACAATGGGCGGCAAACCAGTATTGACGCTTAAAGAATTTGAAGAACGTTTTGAACAGTTACTGGCAGGCCAGCCACAATTGAGAGCTATGTTGCAGTATATGCCAGATTTAAAAGTTGATGTTGCCAAAAGCCTGGTAAGCCAATCAGTAATTGATAAATATGTCGAAGAAAGTGGCCTTGATAAACAAACAGAATACAAGAACGATCTAGAGCAAGCTCGTAATCAAGCACAAAAAATTGTCAACGTAAAGCATTTTAGAAATGCATGCGTCAAGCCAGTCACAGCGGATGATGTCAAGAAATACTACGATGAACACAAAGATGAGCATCCAGAATTGTTGCTCTCGCGTGGCGGTGTTCCTGCTGTAGGTGTTTCATTTGAGAAAGAAGCTGATGCTAAGGCATTTTTGGCAAAAGTAGCTGGCAAGAATGCAGAAGAATTTAAAAAGATTGCTGAAGCTGACAAACTTGGTGCCAAAGTTCGTAATTTTGGGTTTGTTAATGCACAAAGCCTAGGTATGGATACTGCCTTACGTGACAAGATAGTTGCCTTCAAAAAACCAGCAACTGAAATGATCAAAGTCAACGATAAGACCTTCTGGGTTGCCAATGTCGGCGCAAAAGAAGAGACAAAATATCGTCCATTTGATGAGGTAAAAGCTGGGCTTGAGAAGTTCCTTGCAAATCGTAAGATGGAAGAAGCAATGGAGCAAAAGCTTGAAGAGCTCAAGGGCAAATATGGTGTCAAGATCAACGAAGAAATCTTGAAACCAAAACCAGCCGAAGAACCAGCAAAAGCTGCCACAGCTGAACAAGCCCCAGAAGCTAAACAGCCAGAAGCTAAGGCTAAGACAGCTTAAATTCGCTCGCATTATTGTTTAAATAATGATATATAAGAAGGGGAACGAAATGTTCCCCTTCTTTCTTTACAACAAATAGTGAGGGTTAATATGAAAAAACAAATAGTATGTTGTTTAATGTTAATAGTTTTATGTGCAAATTGTGGTTTTGTTTCTGCTAAACAACATGATCTGCAGGGGAAAAGCGAACGGCCTGACGCCAAAGTAGAGGCTGAGACAAAAAAAAGTCTTGATCAAAGTGATGATCAAGAATCAAAAGATGATGGATTGTTCCTGATAGATACTCTTAAAGCTGTTGTATATGGTCAAGAGCGAACAGATCTTGTTACGTTGTCTGATGTTAATCGACCATCAATTGATGGGAATAAACAGAGCCTTGAAGATCTCGTGCTTGCAAAACTTATCTGTCAAGATGCATCGCGCTATAAGATGGAGCCGGATAATGATGCAGTTGATAAACATTTAAAGGCAGTACAGCGTGAGAATAATTTATCTTTAGATGAATTGAAATCGATTTTCAGTTCGGCAGGGTATACATACGAAGAAGGTAAAGAGCAATTTAAGGTTATGACATCTGTCGGTACTATGATCGATTTTCGTATACGTTCACGCCTTATTGTTCCTGAAAAAGATATTCAAGCCTATTATCAAGATCATCCTATAGTTCAAGAAGCTTCTTATCAGATCGAACGTGCCCAAGTGACATGTCCGAATGGTATGGATCATGCGACATTTATGCAAGCATTGCAACAATTAATCGATACTGGACAAAGCAAACTTGATATTGAATGGAGCGATCCATTTTGGATTAATAAAAGTGAGCTTGCGCAAGATAAGCAGTTTTTGACAACGGTGGAAGTAGGGTGCATATCTATGGGGGCTGAATCTGCGGCTGGGATCGAGTTATTTAAACTCATGAATAAAAAAGAAGAGCATTTAGTGTCCTTAGAAGAGCGCTATAATGAAATTGCAGATATTTTAAAACGACCTAAATATAATGAAATGTTTGAGGCTTATAAAAAAGATTTATTTACTAATGCAGCCGTTGTGTATTTCTAATAGCCTCACAACTGTAATAGGTCACTTACGATTGCAATTTTAGAGTGTACGTAATAGCTTACTTAGAGAAGCGAGTTTGTTAGGTTCCTGAATGTATAGGACCCTACAAAATAATCACAAAAACCCATAAGAAAGGAGGGTTTCGATGCGTATAGTGCATTATGTAAGTATCTGCATGCAGTTATGCTTATTTGGCTTTTCGCATGCCAGTGTTCCTACTCCCGTACCGCCGGCCGCAGGTGCACAAGCAGTGCCGTCATTTGCATATAGTAGTTATGCTGACGTTATGCAGACTCTTACTACTCTGGCCGCCGCAAATCCTGACGTTGCGTACCTATTTTCTATAGGTACCACCTATCAAGGCCGTCAACAATGGGTACTGCGTATTACATCCGATGTTGATGGCAACGTTCCCAATAATAAACCGGCAATATGGTTCTCGGCTTGCATCCATGCACGGGAGCGCATGGTTCCTGAAGTTGCATTGGCTTTTGCAACATATTTATGTGCGCATAAAAATGATCCTGCAGTTCAACCCCTTATTCAAAGTCTTGATATATACATAATGCCAATGGGCAATCCCGATGGTGTTGAATATAATGGATGTTGCCAGTCTACCAACTGTTGGCGACGCGACATGGAGTTGCATCATGATCGGGCATTTGAAAGTATAGTGCCTGCTGTTGGCGCTGGGACAGATATGAATCGTACCTGGGATTATGAATGGGATTATGCAGGTTCTGCTAAGGTTTTGCAAAATGTAACGTATCGAGGTGAGCAGCCTATCATAACTCCAGAGATACGGAATATACGAAAATTCACAAATTCATTGCCTACGCTTGTTGCAAATATAGATTGGCATTCGGCCAGTGGTTCAGTCTATTATATCTGGAACGGTAAATATGATGATGTAGATAATGCGTATCATCGTAATGTACTTATGTCCATAGCCAAAGGATTTGCAGATATAACCGGATACATAGCAAAAGAAGGTAACTTATTATATTTGTCTTCGGGTGATACTTCAGACTCGGATGAAGCGGTAGGTGGGATAATCGCACTGACTATAGAAGTTCTGGGAGTTGTAGATGGTTTAAATCCGAACTTTACCTGCGAATTATTTACTCCTCCGTATCCTAGTGCAATTGCGACGGCAGATATCAACAATAATGTCCAAGCGGCGCTTTACGTATTAAATATTGTCAAAAATGGTCCTTATAAGAGTTATTAGTTTATTACAATGTAATGGAACAAGTATGAAGCATATATCTACTACAATGCTACTAGGTGCCATACTATCTTCAGCAACGTTGCTCAATGGATGGCAAGCTCCAATCACACTCACCCCTGAATGGAATGATGCAAGTGTGCCATGGCTTGCATTTGATTCGAATAATAATGCGCAACTGGTCTGGCGCTTATTTGATGGACAGTATACAAGAATCCAAGTGGCCAGTTACACTGCTGCAACTGGAACGTGGTCTTCAGCATTGACCATATCCCCTGTAACGCATGCTCGAGAGCCCAAAATAGTTGTCAATGATGCTGGTAATGCGGTTGCAATATGGCGTCTCATTTACGGATCAAATTTTGCGATCATGGCATCTTATTATGATGCTTCAACGCAGGAATGGCAGTTCCCATTTAATTTGCCCTTTATATCAGACCCTGCAAATGATGCAGAAATGCCGGATGTAGCACTCAATAATTTTAATAACATCGTTGCCTGTTGGCAGCATTATGATGGAGCAACATGGAGGGTGCAATCATCAGTTCTGGTCAATCAAACATCTTGGACTTTTCCTGCTGATCTATCATTGCCTGGATTTTATGGATTTGCCCCTCAAATAGTTATGAATGACCAGGCGATGCCAATTGTCACTATCGTTTTTTACGGTATTATGCAAACTGGCGGTAATGATTGCATCCAAGTTGTAACATCACAAGATGGCGGAAATACGTGGAGTTCGCCTATGGCGATTTCAGACCCCGCGAGCAGCGCGTATGTTCCACAGATTGCCAAGGATGCTGCTGGCAACCTACTGGTTGTATGGCAAGTTCAGCAGGCGGATGGAAGTTGGACCCTACAAGTGCGTAAGTTCCAAGGCGGCGTTTGGCTCGCTATAAAAAATCTAGCGAGTGGCATTGTTCTCAATCCGATACGTTGCCCCAATATACGTATTGCAGGCAATGGCGCGGGCCAAGCTATTATGACATGGTTTACGGTAGTCGGGACTAGTCAACAAGTACAAGCGGTTTACTACGATGGTTCAGATTGGGGCTCGTGGAATGGTTCTGTTGTTCCTCTATCCGATCTGATTACCCCAATTAATGCGATGGATTGGCCTTGCCAACGAGTTGCAATTGATGGGTCCGGTAACGGTATTGTAGTGTGGCAACAATATGATGCAGTAGGCAATCAGCTTATTCATGCATCGGCGTACAATAATAGTTCTCGTGCCTGGACGCCATCTACAATTTCTTTGCCCGGCCAAGATGCAGCGTTGCCTTATGTTGCTCTGAGTGCGCAAGGCCAAGGATTTGCATCATGGAAACGAACAGATGGCCGTAAACTGGCTAGCCCGGTTTATAACATTCAAGTTTCTCAGTATCCCTGATCCTGACAATGATCTTTACAGGGTATAGGTTGAATTAACAAATAAGGAATTATACGATGAGACATTTTCAAAAGAGACGACTAGGTGTTCTTCTTGTGCTTTCATACAATGTATGTATGTATGGAGCTTGGACTCCTCCCGTTGCTATATCGAGTCCATGTAATGATTCGTTCATTGCTAGACTGGCATTTAATGCGGGGGGTGCAGGATTTGCTGTTTGGCCGCAGGCGACAGGTTTGGGTGTTAATAACAGTCCGTATCCTATTTTTTTGTCAAACTATAATTCAAGTACACAAAGCTGGTCATCATTGGATGCATTAACGCAAATTGGACAAAGTAATTATGGTAATGCTGATCAAGCAATAGCGTTGGATGCAAATGGCAATGGTCTTGTCGTATGGGCCCGCGGTACCGCCGAATTTACCAACAGTAACATTGTAGCAATAAACTATGTTAATGGGGCCTTTGGACCGGTTAATAATCCGGTAGTCCTTTCGCAAGCATATTCATTTGCGCCTGAAATTGGAATGGCGCCCGATGGTGACGCTATTGTGACATGGGTTGTTGCGAATATAGATACCTACTCATGCTATGTCCAAGCTGCTTATTACAATGGGACTACACATGATTGGTTTCGCGATATAAACGGCGCGCCGCTTGTCAGAACAATCAGAGATAATATCCAGTTTTTAGACCCATACCTTCCATTTTCTCAAGTTGCTATGGATAGCAAGCACAGAGCTCTTTTTATCTGGTCTGAGCTTCGCTTTGATGCAATCTCTGGAGCATATACGTCGGTAGTCTGGTCTTGCAATTATGATGGGTCAGGCTGGGCAACTTGGAATCCGCCTGCCGCGACACAACTATCTGTTTTGAATGGCTATAATCCGGTGATTGCCATGGATGAAGCTGGTGATGCCACTGTCGTCTGGGCTGGAACAGCAAATACAAACTATGTAGAAGTACCACCATTTGCAATTGAAGCTGTACGATACGATGCAGCGACTCAAGATTATATTAAAAATGGCGGCAGCATCGTGATAAAAGATCTTCAGACTAATGTTTTTCCATTCTTTTTTCCACGAGTTCAAGTCGCGATAGATCCGTTAGGAAACAGCATCATTACATGGGATAATAACTTTACCATACAGGTTACCCGATATCCGGTTACGACAAGCTGGGTCACATGGGTTCCATCTGTTACCCAGATAATTAATAATTACGTTTTACTTCCAACGGTTGCTATGGATTTAAATGGCAATGCAACAGCTTTGTGGATGACCTATGTGCCTCCCTATGGTAATTTAGTTTTACAGGCATCTGCATATGATCAAGCTACTGACAGTTGGGGCAACCCAGTCTTTGTCGTTTCTGACTTTAATCATGATATTGACTTTTATGCGACCGAAAATGATTGGCCCAATGTGACCTATGACCTGAATGGTAATGCATATGCATCCTGGGCCCAGTCTGATGGACGGGTAGCACGTGCATATGTTGCCCAGTATCAGCCTGGGGCTTCCGTGCGATCTGTAGATCGTTTTTCTGGGGAAAAGCTTGATGATAAAACAAATGCTGCAAGGCTTGCACACATTCGTAGTCATCTTGCTTATCTGCGGGAGAAAAAAGGAGTTGGCAGAAGACACACGATAGCACTCACCGCCAAAGAACAAAAAAAGTAAGCCCCGAAGACAAAACATGAGAAGAGGAATTTTATGAAGCTAAATGTTTTTAATAGAATAAGTATTGGGTTACTGATGTTTTGGGGATCAGTGCAGGCTACAGATTTTATAACCTGGACAGCTCCACAAATGATATCTGAGCTCTATCAGGATTCATGGTTGCCATATGTAGCAACAGATAACAACAATGACGATCTATGCACTTGGCGTCAATTAGATGCCAACAGTCAAAGGGCAGTAGCTTCAAGTTTTGATGCTGCTTTTGCGCAGTGGCACCCCCAAGCTGATAGGTTATCAAAATCTGTGAGTGCTCAGGGCGCATACGAACAAAAAATTGCTATGGATGGGCAAGGCAATGCGTGGGCAATCTGGCGGCAGATGAGTGGGCTTGCCAAAGTTATTCAAGTTTCGCGTTTTGATGCCCAACACGGCTGGTGGCCAATTTCTCAATCATTGACGTTGTCTGACACGACCAAATCTGCTTATTATCCTGTCATTTCTATGAACCAACAAGGGACGGCCCTTGCATGTTGGACATGGGATACTATAGTGCAAGCACGTATCAATAGCATCAATACTTGGAGTTTAGCTGTTAATCTCTCAGGTACAGATGCTGCCAATCCGGATTGTTTTATTAACAATGCAGGGTTTGCAACGGTGGTCTGGCAACGCTTTGCACAAGAACATTATCAGATTGAATCTGCAAGTTATGTGAATGGTTATTGGCTCCCTACAGTTGTCTTATCTGATGGAACCCGCAATGCCTATAATCCTCATGTAGCCATGGATGATGCTGGCAATGCTATTGCCGTCTGGTTCGAAAGTGAAACTACCAGCACATTGCGTGTTTATTCCAGTAAAAGAGCAGTGGGCTCTGATTGGCAATCACCAGAGCAATTGTCGGATTCAAGCAGTATGAGTGCAAAGTTCCCTCAGGTTGGCATGAATGAACAGGGGAATGCAATTGTACTCTGGGAGCAATATGATGGTGTTAACTGGCATATAGCTTCGCGTACTGGGTCATTTGCTTCAGCCTGGAGTCCCGAAATTGCAATCTCTCAGTTAGGGCATGATGCTTTCGATCCTCATGTTGTTCTTAATGTGTATGGTAGTGCCATAGCTACTTGGACTTTTTATGACTCACAAACTATCAAACGAATCCAGGTTGCACGTTATGACGGCAAAGGCAAAAAATGGACGAACAGCCTTGCCCAAACATTGTTATCAGATCCCAGCCATGACAGTCAGTCACCGTCTATTGCATGTAACCCAAGATCGGGTCATGTAGTACTTGCATGGCAGTTTTTTGGCTGCTTTAATTGGAGTGTATCAGCTGTCCAAGGAACACAAGCGCGACCGACAATCATAAGTGCAAGACAAGAATTGCGTAGGTTCCCGCGCTCTGGGTACATTGCTAATTGTATGCAGTGGACAGCGGTTGATGGTGCTGTTTCATACGAAATTTATGCTGCTGATAACACAACATTACTTGCAACTATTCCTGCAACAGATCCTTTGCAATTTTGCGACCCGGCCATAGTCCCATGTTCAGTTCACACCTATTATATTTATGCCATCGATGCCGGTGGAACTTATAGTGATCCGGCAGTAGTGACTATACCTTAAGCTTTTTATGATCACGGGGTACTTGTAAATCGAGGTACCCCGTGATTGTGTCTATGAATCTTAAACTATAGATAGCTATGTACTTAGATCTGTATAGATTTATTTGAGCTGCTGGTGCCTAGTCCCTGCTTTTGTAACATCTTAAACTCAGGTTCAGTTAATGAAGCAAAATCTATGTGCGGATGATTAATGACTGAACAACAATCATCGAGAAGAACAATTTTCTCTAGTAAGGCTGATTTGTGTTCATGATCATGCGCTGCAATTTGCTTTAATGTTTCAAGAACGCAGTGCGATTTTGATTGCCCTGCCAGATACACGCGATCATGGACCATAAGAATATCAAAAAGTTTGGTGTTGATTTCTACTTGATGGTGGTTGCTGATTGGCACTTCGGGGTAAAATATCCCGTAGTATTCAGACATGGCGGTTGTACCTTTTTCCATATAAATAGGATTAGTTGTGCGCATAAAGGAATGATAGATAATTGCCTCAGCTATCATGGGCATCAATTTTTGGCCCAATGAACCGGTAAGGCAATGGCAAGGCCAAATACACAGTTGTTTTTTGCCTGTTGTTTCTAAAGTTTTTACATAGTTTATGCTCGGAGCTTTGTCGATAAGGGGAATCCACGTGCGTGAAACTAGATCCTGATATGATATGATGGTAAATGGTTCCGGATATTCACCGAATTCATTTGTCCACCAAGGGGCAAAAAATATATGATGGGGCATATGGCTATCTGCTGTAGCAATTATCGTTGTTATATATTCAAGATTTTGATAAATAAACGATGTTGTTTTCTTGATATTCTCAGCTGCTCCTGGAACATAAAGTGAGCCACTTGGATGACAAAAATCCACCTGACAATCGACAAGTAATAATGCAATTTTATACTCATCTTCTGCACTAGGCGATACCATTTCTGCTAGATCTTGTGCTTGAGACATAATTGTTTGATATGATATTGGTTCAAGATTATCCGGCGTGCGATTTGCAGCGAAGTTTGGAGATTTCATTCTAAACCCTTTTTTTGTTTTTGTACCTGCTGAAGTCAGATTATTAAATATTTAAAAAAAAGCAAAAATGCTTCTTATTCATTGACCTCTCGATCAGTAGACTTTGATTCTTCATATAAAAGCAGTGCCTGTTCGACAAGTTTCTGCTTTCTATTTTTTAAAGCAGGCTTGCTTTCAAAATAGGTGTCGAGTAGTGTGGCCAAATCCATGTCGACCTTCATGGCAATGCGTGTTTCACGAGGCATATGGGATCGGATGGGTATAATTCCTACAAGGTGCATAGCACTGCTACAGGCAGTTTGTATTGCACGAATATTGACGGTATCTTTTGTTCCAAACGGGGGGTAATAGATAATTTTTACAATTGCGTCATCAATATGATATTTCTGTATCTGCTCAAACAGTTGTTCTGTTTGGTCGCTATCAGCATTCAAATGTGCCTCAATCTGAATGAAGGGGCGCATAGGCCCTTTGATGAATTTGTATTCTGTATTGCCTTTTTCATGTATGGTTACAAGACAAAAACCTTTTTCTTCTTTTTCTCCAAAATCGATGCGTTCAATCGAACCTGCGTAGACAATGGGAGGTTGACGATTGTTATTAAGATTTTGATGACGATGAAGATGGCCTAGTGCAACATAATCAAATGGATCTCGTGCAAGTTGTGAAGGTAAAAAGAGTGGATCATTGCCATAAATTGCATGTTTTTCAGATCCTGAAAACATTCCTGTACTTACGGTCAAATGACCGGCCAGTAGTGCAGGTAACGATGCATCAAGTTTTGATGCTTCATGTTCAATGATCATTCCGACTGCAGAACTTATGTAAGCGCTGATTTGAGCTGCAGAAGAAAAAGTATGCTTATTATTGAGAGCCAGGCTGTTGCGTGTAGGCCAAGGAATGCCAACTATCTGTACGGGGCCATTTTTTGTCTCAAGCCGTAAGCTTTGTGGCTGAGAGATAACATGAAACCCTGAGATGGGCAAATCTTTAAATAGGTCTAAGCTATGAACTTTACCAAAGCTTACTGGGTTATCATGATTGCCAACGATAATGACAACGGGGATCTGTGCATTGTGCAAGCGCAGCAGTGCATTTAATAGAATTTTTTGCTGCGTAGGACTTGGTGTTGTGGTTTTATAAGCATCGCCGCAAAAAAGAAAGAAATCGACTTTTTCGTCAATAGCAGTATCGATACAAAAATTGAGTGCAACGGAGAAATCGAGCAATCGCGTGTGAACGCCAGTTTTTGCATCAATCCTGCCGTAATTTTCAGTGCCCAGGTGCAAATCGGCGGTGTGAATAAATCGAATCATGGTTAAATTCTTTTTGGTTTGCAGCTCTTATTTTCAGCTGAAGATGTTTTCGCTTTCTTGAGATCGTGCGCGCGTGCACGCAATGTTTGTGCATATCCTTCTTTATTAGTTTGTGCCGTGCGTGCGATAGCTAACGCTCCTTCTGGAACATCATCGGTAATAACTGATCCGGCAGCTGTGTATGCTCCGGTTCCAATTGTTACAGGAGCGATAAGGGTATTGTTGCTTCCAATGAATGCATTATCATTAATGAGCGTTTGATGTTTATTGGCCCCATCATAATTACAGGTAATGGTCCCTGCGCCGATATTAACATGTTCCCCTATGGTTGTGTCACCAAGGTATGATAGATGTTTTGCTTTGCTGTGGTTACCAATGGTAGTTTGCTTAACTTCAACAAAATTGCCTAGAGTTGCATATTCACCTACAACTGTATTGTTGCGCAGATGGGCAAAAGGGCCGACAGATGCGTGAGCTTTAAGGTGTGAATCATTGATGACGCTATGAGGCAGAACTGTCACATTGTCGTCAATACGAGCGTTATTAAGACAGGAAAAACATTGGATGAAACAATTCTGGGCGATTTGTGTGTTGCCGAACAATTGGACCCCTGCTTCTATCTGTGTACCTGCACCAATGGTGACGTTAAGGTCGACATGATTTGTTTGAGGCAGACTAAAGCGTACTCCTTCAAGCATCCAGTGATTGATGATGTCGGAACGTAAAATTTGTTCTGCCTCCCATAGCTCTTTAAAATTATTGATGCCTCGTACACGATCGAAAGGGACTGGGACGGTTGAAATAATTTTACCCAAGTCAGATGCCATTTTTATAATATCGGTGATATAAAATTCATTGCTGACCATGCTGCGGTCTAAGGAGTTTATGACCGATTCTAAAAATAGACGATCAACCAAGTAAATGCCAGCGTTGATAAATGGATGATCTTCAATATCTCCGGTAAATTCTTTAGCTTCTACAATTGCGAGCGTATCATCTTTCTGGATAATGCGGCCATATGCTCCTGTAGGATCTGTGTCATGGGCAATTGCAAGCGTTATTGTGGCCTTCGTTTCCTTGTGTTTGTTATAGATATGCTCAATGAGAGGTGTTGTTACTAAAGGCATATCTCCGTTCATGATAAGGATAAGATCTTTTTGCCATGTTGGCTTTGAACAAAGTACCGCATGGCCTGTGCCTTCCTGTTTTTCTTGAGTCACAAAATGAACGCTGTCCTCATGATGATTTTTAATAATTTCCATTACCGATTCTTTTTGGTACCCTACGACTACCGTCGTATCAATCTTTAATCGTTCAAGAGCATCTGTTATGTAGAGGACCATTTCTTGTCCACAGATTTTCTGAACAAGTTTGCTTGTATTAGTTTTAAAACGCTTGGCTTTGCCAGCTGCAAGTAGTACGGCCTGTACATCCTGGGAGATCATGCGATTTCCTTTGTCTAATTTCTTGGTTTAAAAAATACTAAAAAATTCTAGCACAAATACTCCTTGTCGCCAAATGCATTTCTATAGTACATTTTGCTTTGAGGTAAAAAACGGGCTATGGTAAGCATGAAAGAATTGTTAAACAGTTTAAGGAGATCCGTATGAAAATGCAGGTGCGAGGCAACCTATTATTTTCTCTCGTTATTATGCTTGGTACTGGGTGGGTAATTGAGAGTATGGAGCTGAGAGAGCAAAAGAAAGAATCCAGGCGTAGATTTTCTTACAATAGACCTGATGGAACCTCTCGAACTGTTGAACAGATCAGCTTAGCTTTAAACCCCGACCAATATGCTTTGCAATATCAGCATGGCATGTCGTTAATTCGTACGCTTATGGAAGGGAAAAAGAGTGCATTCGCTATACGAACTCGAATGAGCCAACTTTCCTTGCAGGATCAGCAGGAAATTATCAAGACAACTGGAAATTGTCGCTTAGATTGGATGTTTGGGATTGCATGTGAGTCGTACGCTGACACGATAGCTCGCGATGAAGTTATGCAATTCTTGTTTGATGATAGCAATGCTGCTCAAACTGCTTGCCAGATGGGACCTCGAGCAGAAAGGAATCTTGCATCAAAACTGTATGAAACTTTTAAGGGACAGATAGATCGTCTTGCTTTTGTATCACAAAGGGCTGGGCATCGTCTTTATAATCTATCGGTTGACGCACGTAACTGCCAGGACGCATTTATTATGCTACCCGCTTTGTCTGACGAAATTGTATGCATACAACGCGATTTTACTGGAAAAAGTTGTTGTCCGGCGCAAAGCGTCCTATTACCGTTGTTGGTAAGTAGTTCTCGTAATAGAGGGTTTCAGGTGTTTGATCCGATTATGCTTTCACATTTCATAGAACAGGCTAGACAGCCTGGCGATCCTGAAACTAAGACTCGATATTTTGATGGACGGGCATTCCAGATAAGCCACGATGGCTCATTTATGCTTGGGTTTGCTGGAATCCGTCTGCATGATATCGATACAATTATTCTTTTTGATCGAACACCAGACAATAAATTTGAACCTTTGAAGGCCATTAGTCTAAGTCATGGTATTTTGACTCGGCTCTATGCTCTAGACAAACATGAAACTATTAAAGGTATCCCTCTTTGTGCGGTTCTCTATGATATTCAAACAAGTTTTGCGATACGGCCGTATGAACGCATGGCAGCATGCATCGATATCACGGGCAATATTGAGCTCATTAATCTCAATAGCGGATTTATATCTCAACTCACTACTGGGGGCAATGCTCTTGCATTGGGATGGAGTCCAGATGGTAAATCTATTGCATGGTCGACAGCTGACGGCAAATTGCGTATCAAAAGGCTTGATGGCGATACGATTGAAAAAGATTGTGGCTCTGATTGTCAAATCCGTAAAATCCAATGGAGTGTTGATGGGAGCAAAATATTGTTAGTGACCCCATCCTACGTTGAGCTTATACGGGTTGCAAATGGAAGCATTGTCGGTAGATATGGTGGTGATCAAGCAATTGTGCAAGCGACATTAAGTGATGATGCGACAAAGATTTTGATTGCTTCAGCAGATAAAATTATTTCTTTTTGGGATGTCCCATCACGCACGTGCATTCAGAAAACTAAACTGGATAATGTCTATATTTTAGAAGTTCAACTGAGTCCAGATGCACGCTTTGCAAGTTTTACCTGTGAACAAAACGGATCGGCGCTATTTTACATCTGGCACCTAGAGCGTAATGCATGTGTTGGATACCATGACATCAATGAGACCAGCTTGCCTATTTTGACCGCTGAACTGAGCAGCGGTTGGCCCTCTTGTAAGACGCTTTCATTACCGCAGATGATGCTTTTTGTAGCGGCTTGTAAGACACAAGGCAACAAAACATTCTCAGTGGCAAGCACTCATTACCTTGCGGCTCAATTTGCCGCGCTCGCGCCGCATCTTAAAAAGAGCATTGAGAGCAAGATAGTTATTAAATAATAGTATCAGGCTTTCCCAGGAGGATTAATTCCTTCCTGCGGAAAATGATTTACCAAAAGCTTGGCAGTCTTCTGCGTAGAAAAACTAACTTTTAGCTGTTCAAGCTTTAAAAAAAGGTAAAATCAGGTATTATTATCCCTAAGGTGCTCGAAATGTTGGGGAGAGATGGCTGAGTGGTCTAAAGCGACCGCCTCGAAAGCGGTTATTCCGCGATAGCGGAATCGAGGGTTCGAATCCCTCTCTCTCCTCCAGATTTTTAAGAGCTGCACACATGAACAATTTTTTTGAAATATAATCGCAATCAGATGCGTTCAGGAAGCCCGTATGATATACATAAGGTCTATAGCCGCCGGTTTATTGTTACTCCTTATTTCTAGTTCCTGTTTTGCCATGGTTTTCGACAATCGATTTATGCCTCTCATGTCTCGGCCATGGATTGCGCCCGATGACGGTCGATCACATATGTCGACAAATCTTTTTGCTGTAACAGCTTCAAGCGCTTACAATAAGTTTGGCGATCAAGTTCCACTGCCTGAACTATTTGGACCATTCGATCTTGGTATATTGGCAAAGGCTATGGTAGAACTTGGGTATGATAACCCTATAAAGACTGAGTGGCGGGGTGCCGTTATTCCATGGCTTGCACAGGGTAAGTTACAGGGCCAGGGAATTGATATTGAATGGCAAAAAGACTTTAATCAGTATGTCGCTATAGGCGGCTCCTTTATGGCCATGAGATCAAATTCTTGGTACGAGTTTTTGCTTAATGAAAAGGATGTGACTTTTTCTTTAAAAAATGGCGATGCCCAAGAGCTTGAAGAGTTGAGACGGTCTATCCTACAAAAGCTTGGTTTTTGTGGTGACCATGCCCATGAGCATGGCATAGGTGACATAGATATATATCTGCGTCTAGGTAATTATTGGGAATATGTACTTAAGTTTCGCAGTATCCAACTAGGAGGGCGTTTGGGGGTACTTATTCCTACAGCAAAGCCCCGTAATATTCATTATCCGGCCTCAATTCCTTTTGGAGGCGATCGACATTGGGGTATTTATGGCGCTATCGATGCAATTTTTGAACTGAAAGAGGATTGGAAAGTTGGCATCTATCTGCGTGCCTCTAAAAGATTTGCACGTGTTGAATGTCAAAGAGTACCGATTTGCTGTGAGCCTGACAATTTCGGAGCATTGCAGGCCCAAGTTGATGTAAGGCCGGGTGTAACGGTTGTCGTTTCACCTTTTGTAACATTTGAATGTCTTCGCGATGGGCTTGGATTGCGGGTATTTTATACGTTGACTAAGCATTGGCGTGATAAATGGAGCTTGTGCCAATCTACACATACACCCGAACTTGGAGAGTTATGTAATAGAACGTCGTGGGGATCTGATTATTTTTCAGCGAATATTTTTTATGATTTTGGAAAAATAAAACCTGATCGTACTGTATATCCGATACTTACTTTCTGCTGGGATATACCAGCGTCTGTGCTTATCGCACATACAGTTCCAAGAACGAATCGGGTCTCGCTTGGTGTTGAGGTTGCTTTTTAACAGATTGATATGCAGGTGCTCACTATGAAGTTCTTACCAGCAAAAAAATTGTTTAGTTTTTTTTCGAATGATTTGGCTATAGATTTGGGGACAGCAAATACGGTTGTCTATGTCCGAAAAGGTGGTATCGTCTTAAATGAACCAACGGTCGTCGCTGTTAAACTTGGTACGAACCATGTTCTGGCGGCAGGACGAGCTGCCAAAGAGATGCTTGGCAAAACACCTGAAAGTATTGTTGCTTGTAGGCCTATGCGTGATGGTGTTATTGCAAATTTTGAATTGACTGAAAGTATGCTCAAATATTTTATCCGTCTTGTGCATAATGATCGTAAAACGCTCATAAAACCACGTATGATTATCGGAGTGCCGTCGGGCATTACTGAGGTCGAAAAACGTGCAGTTAAAGATTCTGCTATGCAAGCTGGCGCTCAAAAAGTTTTTACGGTTATTGAGCCTATGGCAGCAGCAATTGGGGCCGGGTTGCCTGTACAAGAACCATCCGGCAATATGATTATTGATATTGGTGGTGGAACAACTGAAGTTGCCGTTATATCGCTCAAATCGGTTGTATTCTGTCGGTCTATACGCGTAGGCGGTGACGAGATGGATATGGCTATCGTTCAGTATGTCAAACGTAAATATAATTTGCTCATCGGTGAACGTACGGCTGAAACTATTAAGATAGAAATTGGTTCAGCCTTATTGACCCCAGAGTCTGCCAGTCAATCTATTGAAGTCAAAGGACGTGATTTAGTCTCGGGTGTTCCAAAAACTATCACCTTGACCAGTCAAGAAGTTAACGAGGCACTTCTTGAAACTATTGCAAGCATCGTTGATGTTGTCCGCGTTGCTCTTGAAAATACGCCACCTGAATTATCCTCCGATCTTGTTGATCGTGGTATTACGATGGCAGGTGGTGGATCATTGCTCAAGCGACTGGATCAGCTTATTTCAAGAGAAACAGGACTTCCGGTGCAAGTCGCAGAAGATCCGCTTTTTTGTGTTGTGAAAGGCATTGGCAAGATGCTTGAAAATCTTGATTTCTTCAAAGAAGCGTTAATGGAGTAACGTTGAAAAAACATGGAATTGCGCAGGGTATTGCGCTCAAAAAGACATACGGCCAACATTTTTTGCGGAACGATTCTATCGCGCAAAAAATTGTCATGTCAGTTGATCTTAATGATACAAGTTCGGTATTTGAGATTGGCTGTGGCGATGGTGCATTGACCCGTGTGATCTTACAAAGCAAGCTTGCGCGTCTATGGGTTTTTGAGATAGATCCTGAATGGGCAGCCTTGGTAAAAAAAAGGCTGCCCGATTCTCGTCTGCAGGTATTTGTCGAAGATATTTTATCTACCGATTTTTCACGTTTTGAACAAAATAAACCATGGACCTTGTTGGCTAATTTGCCCTATCAAATTACGTTTCCTATTTTATATAAGCTCCAAGAAAACAGGCACCTGCTGGCCGAGGGTGTCATTATGATTCAAGAAGAAGTGGCCAGAAAAATTGTCGGTACTCATGGTCGTGGCTATGGCTTTGTATCTCTTTTTTTCCAGCATTACTTTGAATGGAAACTTCTTGATAAAGTTTCGCCATCTTCATTTTATCCGCCTCCTAAAGTATTCTCTCGTTTGTTATATTTCAAGCCAAAAAGCTTGGTTATGCCAATTGCCGATGAAACGAAGTTCTGGGAATTTGTAAAATATTGCTTTAAGCAGCCACGGCGAACACTTAAAAATAATCTTGCCCAAAAACATTATGATCTCAATAAAATACCAGATGAGATTCTTGCTTTAAGAGCCCAGCAGATGAACATTGAAGATCTATTAAAAGTATGGGACCGGGTACGCTCTTAGAGTTCTTATTCTTGTGAATCCCAAAAAACTCCTGTTACAGTGATAATAAGTATAATATTAAATGCTGTAGGGGGTAGTTATGGTAGGGGATTCGGTTATTTTACACAAAAGAGTTGGAATTAATGGAGCTCTTTTGATTGCAGTTCTTGGAGCCTCTACGACATATCAAGAAACGCAAGCTTTTACTGACTTAGGTCTCGGAACTGCTATGGTTGGTCTCTCTTTTATAACAGTGAAATATTCATTAAAAATAGCATTGAAAAGTCTTATTGCCCGGCCAAAGATGATCGCCGTGATTCTTTCTATTTTTTTTTACAATGAGATTTTGGGTTTCGCTAAAGATATGGTTGGTTATGTTGTGCGAGAGTTTCCAGAAATGACTGTTGGTGCATGTCTGGTGGCATTATGGTGCGCCTCTTTATACTCGGATCAAGAGGAAGAACTACCATCTTAGAACAAAAATCTTTACCTCGATATTGGATCTACGACCCTCATGGTGCCAGTAGGCTTTATAATGGTCAGTCTTAGAGGGTTGTCGCCGGTTTTAGAAAAAATCAAAGTCATATTGTCTCTGAGATCGTTTTGTGCAAAGGACCATGTAACTGGATCTGGGCCAGCCCCTCGTACTTCTAGTGTAATATCTTTTGTAATGTCTATATCGGAATAGTCTTCTAGATAAACAGATCCTGTTTGTTTGGGTAGCAGCATTTCGGTTTGTGGTCTTTTATAAACCATTGAATTAAAATATAAGACCAATGTCTTGAATGTTTCATTCGTTACAGTGATTCGCGTCGAAACTGAATAAAGCATGCTACATGTGGTACACAACAGTATAAGAGCCATGACCTGAAAATGTAATGTATTGTTCACAATATCTCCTTTAAATATATAATGTTTAGTCTAATAGGGTATTGCATCCCATATTAGACTAAACACATTTATTTCTTATTTTTTCTCAGCTTCCGCTTTTTCCAACAATTCAACTATTTTATCGGCATCATGCTTTAAAGCTTTTGCTGGAGTTAATTTTGCTATCTCTTTAACCGTCATGGCATTCTTAGTTACTATTGTTAGATCTGGTTTCTTTTGGAGCAATAAAGCAACCTTATTTGGGTTAATTTGTTTCACAGCCAATATTAATGCTGTATTACCTTCTTTGTCTTGAACATTAACATCAACACCAGGCGTTTTTTTCAAATAGTTAGCAAGATCAGTTTCGGTACCTAAGTTTACAATTTTGATAAGTTCATTGATCACACCTATCTCTTTCCAATCTTCTGACACTTTGTCAAGCACATCTTTGTATGATTCATTTCCACCTGTTGCTTGATACAAAGCATCTTTATCAATTTGAGATTGATCAAAATAATCAGAAATTGTTTTTTTAAATGTTGCTTCGTCTATCACCTGGCCGTCGGTCTTATGATAACCATGGTTATCGTGATATATGTATTCAGATTTGTTGAGATTAATAGCTACATGGTCAATACTATACGGTACACCACCTGCCAATAGCTCTATAGTTTTGATGAACCAACATTTATTCGTTAAAGGTTTATATATACCGCTTTGAAAAGCTTCAACAAACCCATTTTTAACCAATTCTTCGATAGCTTGTGTTAAATCTTTTTTGCTGCTTGCATATTTAATTCCGCCTATAAAATGTTGAGCGTTGCCTGGAATCTTTGAAATAAATTTGGGGACTTCAGTGGCTTTAATATCAAATGTACAATCCTTTAAATTACAAGGGTATATTTGAATAAATTCGGTTGTAGGATGAATTGGTATTATATACTCACCAGTTGGAGGAGTTTTGGCAAAAGGTCTGCTTGAGCTTGCCAATCTTAACCCTTGTAAATATATCCAAGTAATAATTTGCATTCTGCCAAGATTGATTGCTCTAAAAAATGTTCTTGTGCCTTGTGGGCGAATGGATGGCAAAGAATCGCCATACGAGACTGGTAGAGCCAGGTCAATCCCGATTTTAATTTTCTCTTCAACGTCGTAATCGTTACTTTTTTTATCAAATATATTTTCGAAAGATCTTAAAACTTCGAAGTCTGGTTGTCCACTGGTAGTCACGTCAGATGTTGCCTCAACGGCAATAGTAAAATTAACTTTGGGGGTGTCTTCAAGTTTCTGTGCGAATATTTCTTGAAGTTTTTTTTGAATTTCTACAAGATTTTGACCTGATGCATTACAAGTAGATATATAAAGAAATCTTGTTTTCAGATCGGCGAGGATTTCAAAAAATTTTCCAAGTTCTTCCACTTTCATATTAGCCACAGATCCTTCGCCCCCATGTCCAGCCCAAAAAAATTGTCGGACATATTCCTCTGGTGTATTAATAATTTCTTTAAGGCCAGCTATCATTGTTTTTGTTGTTACGTCCGGTGTATCCGTTCTAGCTAAGAGTGATATCTTTGAGATAGGGCCTGTGACAGCTTTAAATTCATATATACTTTGCAGTGTATTAATACCAACATCAAGCCTCTCTGGAATAATTATATAGAGTCCACTTCTTGCATGAGTGAAAAGATTCCAGTCTTGTACACGAAACTTCTTTGCCGCCTCAGTAGACGTACCATCTCCGATTAATTTTTTGAGAATATGTCCGGAGACAATTGCCGGGATTTGAGCATCCAATGCTCCTTGCAAGCTATTTGAGATAGCATTATTCCAATCTTTTGTTTCAAATGAAAGGAATATAGGCCTATTAATTTTATTTGCTTTTTGCGCAGCCGCAGCTCTTATCTGTAATGGTACATTGGGCATTATGCATGATATTAACATCATTATGTAAAAAGTTTTTTTAATTATCATGATGCTTCCTTTTTTTTTATTGATTTGAATATTAATTTCGCTACTTTCCATAGTAGCCACTTAGTCGTTTGAAGCCTACCTCTGGAGATCTACTTCGAGGGGCCTTCCCTCATCTACAATAAAATTTTCCTATGGCACACTCATAAACATCTCCTTTCAAAATATAAATATATAAATAAATATATAAATATATCTCAATATTATTTGTTACTAATTATATAATAGAAAATATGTTACATGAAAGTCAATAAATTTTTACACGGAGCAGTTGCGATTGGCTGAAAAGGCTTTATCTTAAAGCTTTCAACAGCAAGAAAAATTTGATTTGCTAGGTGCGTTTACTGGAGTTATGAATCACGACTTAACAATAGATAATATTCTAGATGCTTCAAGATATTTTTAACTTGGTCACTTGGACTAAGTTGTATTGATTCGATTGATGTATTAATTTGAGATGCGAGCATATTATTGTACATCTCTAGATCCTCTAACTCTTTTTTTAAGCTGGCCTGTTTTTCGGCGCTTATTGTTGAAGATTTGAGTTGCTCTTTAATCTCTTCTATATCAAATAATGCTTTTTCTTTTAATATGAGATTTCCCGCAAGGATTTTGTACTCGACATAAAGAGGGTCAGACTTGTTAATCCAGGTGTTTTTCCATTTACACTTGAGTGCATAAGCTAATAGGTCATCTCTTTCTTGGCTAATCAATTTATTGCCACGTAAATATCTTAAGCCCTTTGCTTGTTGAATGATTCTTTCACGTTTGGTAGCCTTTCGCTCGTTGTTAAGCTGCTTTGTCTGTTGTTCTAAGAGTTGCTGGAAATATTTATTTTGAGTTGTGAGGCCGCTGACTTGTTGTGCGATTGAACTTTGAAGAAGTTTGTAATTGATGATCAGCCCAGCGGTGCAAGCCGCTGCAAGTGTTACGATCGTAGCCAGCGGCAGGGCGTTGTCTTTGCAATAGGTTAAAGCAGTTCGTTGAGGTCTTGATTCATTCTGGGTACTAGGACTTTTGAGCTCCTGTGATGGCAACGAGATATTGAGAACATGGTTAAATAGTGGTTCAAGTTGCTTAATTGCAGCCGGGGTATGGGCAGTCGCAATCAGGATAAGATTGCTCTTATTTTTGTAGCGTTCAAGTAAGGAAATAACCGATTCTGCAGGCAGGGAGTCTATTGCGGCTATAACAACGATGGTTGGCTCATCTTTGTCAATGTATGGTGTAGCAATAGTGAGTAAATCAGTGCCGTCTGATTCTTTGTCCTGGGCGATCATTTCGCAGTCGACAAGTACAAAAGGCAATCCGCTTTCAGCGGCTAGTGCTTGAGCGAGAGCGGTATTGCTGATGCATAATGTGCCAACAAGTAACAAGCGAAAAACCTCTTTATCTTGGCGATTATTGATGAGATTCATAATGGTACTTATTTCTTTTGGGCAATTGGCTTGAATCTCTTCCAGTAGACGGTCATGGGCATTGGCTATGCTCTTATCTGTTTGAATTGGTGATCGACTATCGGATGGGGTCTGTATATGAGAGTTTGCAACGCATATGAAGGATAAAGTAATTATAAAGATCATTCCAATTATGGGCGATTGATGAATCAGTCTAGCCATGAGTTACACTTCTCCGTTTTATGTGAAAGAATAAAAAAGCTTTGTGACACTATGCTTTGATAGCGTACTGGCAATGACGATTTTGGACAAGATTTTTTTGGGCGAGAGGTTGTTTTATATGAGCGAACTCGAATAAGTAGAAATGAGAGAAGCATGTTTGATATAAGTTCAGGATAGACAGCTTGTATGCCATCTATCCTGAAATTATCTCTTAACGAATATTTGCAATCATGGTATCAAGAGTTTTAAGCAATTCTTTTGATCCCTGAATTGCTAAGATCTTAAGTGTTTGTTGTGCTGCGTCTTGCATTTCTTGTCGCAACGCATTCATTTGTGCGTAGTCTGGTTTTATCGATGCCACAAGAGCTGACAATTTTAATTGAGAATTCATGATGTTTATTGTAATTTGTTGTTTTACCATTGGATTTGTATTTTTATCCATCAACAATGGTAGGTTAGTGCTTACATATTTGAGCACTGCATGGATTTCTGTTAGGAACTGGTTTAACAGTTTTTTATCGGCAGAGTCCAGATGGGTGCAAGCTTCATCGACCAGGTCTTTTAAAAGCTTGATATAGCATTCGGCACATCGTAACAAGCTTTTTTGAATCTTTTTGCTCGCTATAGCCTTCGTTATAGCCTTGTTAATATGTACATAGCTATCTGTTGCTGTTTGTGCTTGCAAAGCAGTACTTGAAAAGCTAAAAATTGTTAATGAACTTAGGACAACTGACGTTATGCGATTATTCATGCTAAAACCTCCTCAAAGAAAAATTACTATAACATACCATTTATCAATGCGCGCCATTGATAGTGCGAAGATAGAATATACCTATTATAATGTTGTGTCAAAAAAAATATATAATAAATTTCAGCATATATTGTCTGAAATGCCTGTTTGGAAAATTAAATAGTGGGAGTTGACCAAAAATAATCCCCGACACTTGATAGGTGTAAGGGATTGAATCTCAAATAGTTTTGTGGCCGAAGTTTTTCAAACTGGCACAGGAGTTTATTTTTTATTTAATTCCTCAAGGAGTACCTCAACGGTTCTGATCTTTTCGTTTAACATGTGGAGTTCAAAGGCTTTAATTAATTGAATCATTTTGTTGATGAAACAGGTATTATTTTTTTGAGCGGTGAAGATTTCATTGAATTCTCCCTTTTTCTGTTCAAGTTTATTCGCGATTTCCTGTTTTATATTTTCTGGCATATAGCTGTTTTCAATGAGTTCTTTTTCATAGCTGCAGTAGTCACGAAATAAGATGAGTACTTGTTGGACCAGTTGGTTTTCTTCAGCTAATCCTAAAGCACAGGCTTGTGCTGCGAATTTCTTTTTGCTTGCCTGTAATGATGATGCAAAAAAAACGGGTAATGCAATAAGGTTAACTATTATTACTAGGCGTAAACTATTGTTCATTGATTCTCCTTAGGCCATTGAGGCTACTTTTACGGTTATCTGTTCGACATTATCAAAATAATGTATGTCAATATGTCGAAGATATCAAGCAGCCTTTAATAATTCGTTATGTATTGCAACGCAATTCTGCGCTATGGCGAAAAGAATTTCTGTGGTCATAGTAGGATTGTTATTCGAGTACAGCCGGATGAAACTTGTTCATGTGTGCAAGAGTCTTTCTTTGCTCATCAAAATGGTTGGGTTTTTGCAATGTTTTTACTAATTTAGTTGAGCTATAAAGCCGTCGGTCATGGTAACGATATTTTGCAGGATGGTCCTGATATTTTGTTCAATGATCTGCTTTTCTAATTCGAGATAGACGGGGGCGAGAGATGTCCAGAATATTACTATTTTTGCGACTGTTTTTTCTGAAACTTTAGGTCCAAAAAATTGAGCTTTGAGCAAATTCATCTTAAAATCACCATCAAAAAGCTTAGCGACCGTTGTCATAGCAGCTATATTTTCAGACAATTTAAAAAGCTTAATATCTTCGGTATTGAGCTGTTTTTTAGCATTATCTGCCAGAATTATCAATAATTGAATGGCATCTTGCGCTAAAGTGCAAAGGGGCTTCAACATTGATGTACTTGAAAGAATACTGTCAATGTATATTTCCAATGAGGGTTCGGCTTCTGTTAAGGAATTCATTTTAAAAGCGCATAAAAATATAATGCCTAAAAGTTTTTCTATATCGAGTGGCTGTTTTGGGTTATCAAGGGCATTTTGTAACTTTTGTACCGTATCTTTAATTATAGTAAAATACTGTTTTGCAGAGGCCTTATCTTTACGTGATAATTGCTGTTTTAGCTCAATAAAAAACTGTTGGTAACAATTGTTGGTATCAATAATTAATTTTTTTGTAATTTTTTTTATATCATTACTTGACAGAGCAAGGTCAAATGCAACTTTTATCTTGTCAAGACGACCTGCTATGACTTTTTCATCAAGGTCATATTTTGCTTTTGCCTGTAGTGCCATCGAAGGAGAAAGGACTAGGATGAGGGTGGATGTTATTATTAATACTTTTGAAAAAATATTCATGCAAATTCCTTATCGTATGAAACTACTAGGATCTATAGACACTGTGTAAGACGGATACTATGCTATCTTGTTTTTTTCACGAATGCAAAAGGGTGGGAATTTTATACTATTGCTTATAACTGCTTTATTGTAAAAATAGATTATTTGAAATTCACGACGATCATTTTTTTGAATGTTAAGAATTCTCGAGTTCGGTGATTTAGAACAGTTCTTTGATAAGCGTATCAATCTGAGCTGCAGTAACTTCTTGCCCCATGGCACGATAGAAGTTTTCATCATATTCACGCGTTTGTATGACAACAGGCATAGCAAGGGCATGACCGAGTAAAAGAGCCTGTTTTTTTGTGTCTAATGAGGCAAGAATGGAGCGCAGGTTGTTGGCATTGTTTGCGCCAATAAGTACAGCCTGGATATCCCGTTCGTCATTGAGCTGTGCGATAATTTTCGTGCCAATCTGCGACAATATTTCAGGTTCTATACCCGATGGTCGTTGGTCGACCACAAGTAATGAGACATAATATTTGCGCATTTCACGGGCTATGGTGCCAAAGATAGTTTGGCATGCAGCGCTTGGATTTAAAAATTTGTGTGCCTCTTCGATGGTAATCATAAGTTTTTTGGGTTCATCCGCTGGATTTTGAGAGCCTAAGAATTTTTCTGTCTTTTTAATATATTCTGCATGGACTCTCCGTGTGATGATATTGGCAATCAACAGGTAGCAAAACGTTGAAGTATAGTTACCAAATTCGATCGTAATGCTGATGCCCTTATCGATATATTCGAGCATGTGATCGATGACATCTTCATGTTTGTAGGCGCCTGGCTGATGATGATTAATAAAAAATGGAAGTTGTTCAATGCGTTTGAGTTTGCGATAGAGTGCTGCGATCGATTCCGGGTGTGCTCCGATGTCAGTTGCAAATTCTTTAATTGTTTCACCTTGTTGCAAAAGTACGGCAAGCCAGTCTTGTTTATATTTGGCAGCAATTAAGTAAGCGGCTTCTAGGGCAGTAGGGTGGAGATTGAGTTCATTTTCTAATGAAATTATATCTTCAACATGGACAGATTGGTACGAAAGTACAATATCAATATCTGGGGCACTGCCACGACGGCGTGTTGATGTGGGGTCTAATGAAAATATGGCAACTTTATCGGGGAACAATGTCTTGAGCCCTTTGACGAAAGCTTTGTTGCCGCCTTCTTGCCGAGCCTGCAGGCCATATTCGCTGTGCATATCAAAAATAAGGTTAACGGCTTTGTCCTGTTTTATAAGACCGGCAAGAACAAGGCGCGTCAAAAATGTTTTACCGGTGCCGGTTTTTCCAAAGATGCCGTTACTTCGCTCAACTAATCGCTCGAGATCTATGCAGACCGGTGTATCCATGTCCAGCGGGTGTCCGACATTGAAATAACGCTGTGTAGGTTCTTTTTCGTCGCCAAATATAAGGGCAACATCTTTAGCGTCAGCTTCGTATATAGGACAGAAATGAGCAGGAATACTTTTGACTGGCATCGGATGTTTTTGAGAATCAAGCATCAGCATGGGCCGAACCATTGCCGTTGCGTATATGTTATGTTGGCTCAATACAGTTGTCAGTAAGGTTTCCTCGGGGCCTGGTGGCAATAACAGAATATCAGGATTCGAAACTTCAAGTTTCAAATCGGTGATAAGTGAGAAGAATGTGCTACTTTTGCCTATAACAGAAACGAACTTGCCGGTTTTTATTTCTTCGATATTGACCGATTGTTCGATGCGCATGATAAAGCCCTCGGTTAATGACCCAGCAATAATATGCCCGAGGAGCTTTTTCATAATTAATCGCCTAAGATTATAGTGGCCGATTTTCGTGTAATATGGACGATGCCGTTTGACGCTTTAATGGCTTCTTGTTTACCGCTTTTAAGTCGTATGGTTATAGTGCTGTGAGGCAAAAGAGTCAATATGGTTGGAGCATGTCCTGCATGAATAACAAAGTTGCCGACGGGTGTATCAATCTCAAACCATGCAGCTTTGAGAATATGTTGTTCTTCTGGACTTGTGATGCTTAGTTCCATCGTCTAGCCCCTATCTGATTGAAGTTTTTTACCCTTTTCAATTGCTTCTGTTAGGGTGCCTACCATATAAAATGCTTGTTCTGGTAAACTATCATATTTGCCATCAATGATTTGTCGGAAATCTTCAACAGCTTGCGCGGCAGGGACGTATCTGCCTGGAATACCGCTTGCAAATTCAGCACAGAACATTGGTTGAGTTAAAAACAGTTGAATCTTTTTTGCACGGTATACAAGAAGCTTATCTTCTTCTGATAATTCATCCATGCCCAATATGGCAATAATATCTTGTAATTCTTTATAGCGTTGCAATATTTCCTGAATTTCTCGTGCAACATCATAATGTTTTTGGCCCACCGTACCGACCTCAAGGCCCTTTGAGCTTGATTCAAGAGGATCGACTGCCGGGTAGATGCCAAGTTCTACGAGTTTTCGTGAAAGTACGGTACTTGCATCCAAATGCAAGAACGTTGTTGCCGGAGCAGGGTCAGTAATATCATCGGCAGGAACATAGACTGCTTGAACAGAGGTGATGGAACCGTTAATGGTGCTTGTAATTCGTTCTTGAAAGGCGCCCATTTCAGTAGCTAAGGTAGGTTGGTAGCCGACAGCAGAAGGTAGACGGCCAAGCAAGGTTGAAACTTCTGAACCGGCCAGACCGACGCGAAGACGTGCGCCAGGCATTTCTCCCATTTGACCAAATACGAGTGCGGTTTTTTCCAGTACTCCTGAACGTTGCATTTCAAGCCAGAGTTCATTGCCTTCACGAGTTCGTTCGCCGATTCCGGTAAATACTGATACGCCACCATGTTCAGTTGCAATATTACGTATCAATTCTTGTACTAAAATGGTTTTGCCAACGCCCGCACCACCAAAAAGACCAATTTTGTATCCCTTAATGTAAGGGCACATGACATCAAGGACCTTGATGCCCGTTTCTTGAATTTCTCGTGTTATTTTTTGTTCGATGAAGGCTGGAGCTTCACGATAGATACTCCACCGCTCCTTAGTCTTAACCGGTCCTTTTTGATCTATTGGGTTGCCAAGAACGTTAAACGTTCGTCCCAGTACTTCTGGCCCAACAGGAACTGTTATAGGCCCCCCGGTATCTTCGACAGTTAAACCTCGCCTAATTCCTTGGATGTTTTCAATAGCAATGCAGCGCACTGCGCCATCGCCTAGCTGCTGTGCTACTTCAAGGCTGGCCTTATATTGCTGGCCATTGTCGGCAATGGTAACCATGAGCTGATTTAAGATGTCTGGTGTTGAGTCTCGTGGAAACTGAACATCAACAATCGTGCCACTTACCTGGAGGACGTAACCCGTGTTGGGTTCTTTTTTGCTGTCTACATCAGAATATTGGATTGAGTTATCAGCCATTTTTTTAAACCTTTACACAAGGGGTCTTTTCGATACGGAACAGTCTATACTATAAAAACTAATGAATTGAGTGCTTTCTGTAAAGAACTGTTCATAATATTTTTTCTTCTTTGCAATTCTCATGTCTAAAGCGGTTCTTTTTAGTTACTCGCGGTCGAACTTATGTATTGAGAGTGGTACCGATATCAAAGTAATTTTATTTTTATAGCCAAGTATGCTTGGTCACGACTATAAGTACTTCTGTTTCCATTCTGAACCGGTTTTATTAAAAGTCAATTGCTACTATAGTTTTATAAAAAATATGTGTGTGTATAAAAAACATAGGGCTGTCAGTCGCTATGCTGTGCAACCCTATAGTATGTACTGAGAAAAAGGTTGAAGAAAAGTTCATTGTTGTCCCACGTGGCTTATCGATAGCCGCCGCGGTTGATATGTATGTCAGATGTTTTTCACCCTACTTTTTTGCTCTAAGAACCATCAATTGTCGTTAGCAGTAACCTCGGAG